>Ga0208197_1000815_pt1 | contig 35870 bp, 32 predicted proteins | sample AD_JPNNA4_MetaG_FD_184444 | JGI IMG/M metagenome (GOLD analysis project Ga0208197, IMG submission 184444) | Active sludge microbial communities of municipal wastewater-treating anaerobic digesters from Japan - AD_JPNNA4_MetaG (SPAdes) (version 2) | ecosystem: Engineered > Bioreactor > Anaerobic...
AAGATGTCTCTGCGGTCTTTGAGATAGTGATCAACGGCGTCTCCAAGGAGGCCATCAGCGCAGCGATGAAGGCGGGAATCAATGCCGCCTGCCGCGTGCCCGGGGTGCTGAAGATCTCCGCCGCGAATTATGAGGGAAAGCTGGGGAGCCACCAGTTTCCATTGCATGTAGTGCTGGAATAAGCATTTACTTTTTTTTTTTAAAAAGACGTCTCTTATAAATTTGCAGCAATGAACTGATAGCCTTGTGAAGGGTTTTGTAGCCTTAGCTTAAAATTTCATAATTTGAACTCATTTAATGGAGAAGATAGCCTTAAGGCCTAATCTGCCATAAAGAGAGATGAAAGAACGCTTCGACAGGTATATATCCTATTTTTTGCAAGTACAATATTGTCGTACAAACGAACAATTGTCTAAGTCGAGCAATGAAGAATTAGCTCATAAGATTGGTAAGAGACAATGAAGCGGAGTAAAGAGGCAATAATCACGAAGGTGCTTGAGGTCTGTGTAGACGGTGCAAGCAAAACTGCAGTTGTCTACCAAGCAAATCTTAACTTTCATACTGTAATAATATATATAGATATGCTTTTAGAAAGACAGATGTTGGAGAAAATCGATAGCCGCCCTATAACTTATAGGACTACTTCGAACGGCATCAAGCTCATGGAGGACCTAAAATCTATTCGGAGCAAGATTCCTGAAATTTATAATCTTCCCGCATCGGGAAAAAATTTTGCTTAGCTCAAGTTCATCATAACATTAATTTCAAGAAGGAAAACTGATAAAAACGCTATCGAAAGTCAAAACTTGCTACTCAAAATTTGTGTTATGATGCACTATGCTAAAGTCTTAATTAGTATGATGATAATAGTTAATTAGAAAGGAGGAATCTCATATAACAAAATATATAATACTGTTGATCTTGTTCACCATATCAATCGGGACAGGACTTGCAGTGAATGTCGACATAGGTGATGTAGAAGCGTTCAAGCAAGCCTTGGAACAAGATGGATTCACTGTACAGCAAGGTGGACTCACTTATTTTGATTTTATGAAATTATATAATAGTGGTGTGATGCCTTCTGCTTACGGAAACAATCCAGCGACAAAATATTTGGTATATCTAGTTCCACCTGCAGCTGGTCACGAGGTCACCGGTATAATTTCTGAAATCATGAAAGAACTTGGAGTAACCGGGAAGGTAACACCTTTCTGGAGTCTTCGCCCTGACGAAGCCGTTGTATTCGTTGGAAGAACACCTCCGGAGTGCAGATACTTCAGCCTTGATCAATATTTGATGGAGAGGACATATGGAAATGAAACCCGATGGATCTTTGCCAACTTAGGCGATACAGTGAACAACATGGTCATCAAAACGGAAGGGACTCTTGAGGGGAAGCCTGGCAATCCTTTCAACCAGACCACAATAGTAGTTAGCACTGCGGACAAAGGCATTGATCAACGCATCCGTGCTGCGGCTCAATCAGCAGGATACTCCGAGGGCATAATTAACACCCAAGTGCTCCCCTCAGCCATGTTGAACATGGGTGTAGAGAATAATTCCGATACATTTGGCGTATTCATCCGTCCATCTCTATTCGCAGATGAGCAAGCGGGAGACGATTACATCGCCAATAAACCTGCTATTGTCTTCCGCATAACTCCCAACGACTCTGTGGAACTCGATCCATATAATATGTCAGAGCTAAAGGTGCGTGGAACGGGAACGACAGAGTTTGATCTTATGGATGACCTCGAAGAGCTAAGAATGGCGATTATCGACAAATACCCTGATTTAAATGCCACAGAACTTCCAACAAGCATGACCGTAACCACAGGGAGCGATGGCATTCAGAGAGGAATCGATGTCTTAGGCCCAGCAAACGATGCATGCTATCTCTGGACAGGAAACCAAACTTGCTCTTCACCAACGCCTCCATTCCCTGATCTCACGCAGTACTATGATTTCCTGCGAAACCCACCAATCACCCTGGGCATCGATGCCGATGAATTCATAATCGTCTATGGAGTTAACCATGTAGCCACAGGAAAAGCGACGTACCAAAACTTCGTCCCATACGGTGCGGATGTATGGAATGGCGTGGGAATGGTCACAGATGTGGATTTCAATGGGTCTGCTGAAGAGTACCTCCCTGACAATCCCAATGCCAAATACCTCTACGTCTATAAGCTCGCTAGGAATTGTAATGGCGATTCATATTGCTATGAGGTTCCTTACAATGCAAAAGGCTACGGCATAGACTTAGATCAGCCAATCATGATTGGCTGGAGGCTATACCTGGAAAAGGCTACCAAAACCGGACCATCCTACTCAGAGATAGTGTACGATAGAGCTATAAAGTTCGATCCGAAGGAATAAACTCCGTCTAATACGCGTGACTCTATCTCTTCTATTTTTCATAATATTCGGCTGCTTCCCGTGGAACAGACCGCAGTAGTCCAGTGCGATTGGCCAGAACCCGGTGGGGAAAAGGGCGGAGCTGCTAAATTTGTAACTTAAGGCAGCGACAAAAAATTTTTTTGGTGAAGCACGATCTTATGGGAGTACGATATTAAACCCGGGATCGAAGAGATCGAGCATTCCAACAAACTTCTCAAATACAGTGGAGTCTCCGGAAACGACCGCATCCATGGCAGGAGCAGATGGATCGAGGGCAAGCTGCTCCAGTGTCCTGCGGGGCATATGCACAGTGGCATTTGCCTGGGCCGAGGACTGGTTCGGCCAGAAGACCAGCACGCTGTTTTTAACCTGAATTAATGCCCTGTCGTCGGTATCATTGATCACCAGATTCAGCCTGAAGCTCTCGCCCTCCGCCTCTGATGCATTGAGCCTGACTGCAAGGTAGTCGAGCAATTGGCTCAGGGACATGGCAGACATGACATCTGCCGAGATCATTGTTCTTCCCTGCGCCGGCTCGGTGCTGCGCAGTTCCTGGGCTCCCATGAGGTAGGCATTTCGAGCCGGGCCCGACTCAGCCTGATATCCCATCTGCTCCAGGGCAGCGGCTTCCATTCGCCTAGCTTCCATATTCCCAGGGTCTGCAAAGACAAGATAATGGGCAATAGAGGCCACCAGTTCGTACTCGCCCGCATCATAGTCTTCCGCCAGCCGCTCCAGAACCGCATCAGCTCCCCCCATGTAATCGGTGATATTGCGGGCAAACTCCTCCGGAGAAAGGCGCTTTAGATTGATGGGGTTGGCATCATAAAATCCCAGATATCTCTGGCATGTAGCTTTCACTCCCATGTAGATCTGGCCGTAAAAGCCGTGGGTGTACCAGTACTGCTGCAGGGAAGAAGGAAGGACGATCATATTGGATATCTCGTCCATGGTGTAGCCCTTATTGATCAGGTTCAGGGTCTGGTCGTTGATATACTTGTACATATCCCGCTGGTTTTCCAAAAGCTCCACAACCTTGTCCTTGCCGAACCTGGGCCAGTTGTGGGCGGTGAAGACAACCTCTGCTTCATCCCCATACAACTGGCGAGACTGGTCCAGGAATCTGGCCCAGGAGAGCGGATCTCGGACCTGTGCTCCCCGCAGGGTCAGGATATTGTGCAGAGTGCCCACGCAGTTCTCGGCCATGAAGAGGGCTTTGTGATCGGGGAACCAGATGTTCATCTCCACCGGCGCCTCGGTGTTGGTGGTGTACTGGAACTGCATCTTTACACCGTCGACGGTCAGGTTCTGGCCGGTCTGGCTGATATCGATGGTGGGGGCAATAAGAGAGGCTCTTCCTATGGATGGGTACTTGCCCAGGCCGTTGTCCACCATGCCCTTCTCATCGCGGGGAAGGATGGTACCGTACATATACACGGCTCGCCTCTGCATGGCCGTGCCGGCGTAGACATTCTCGCTGACTGCATGATCCATGAAGCCGGAGGGAGCGATGAACTCCACCTCACCGGAGGCGACTGCCTCATCCGTAGTCACTCCCTTGACCCCCTGGTAGTGATCGGCATGAGGGTGGGAGTAGACGACGGCCTTAACCGGATAATTCCCCAGGGTTCGGTTTACCAGGTCCATGGCCGCCCTTGCCGTCTCCACTGAGTGCATGGGATCAATGACTATCCAGCCGGTATCTCCCTTGATCAGGCTCATGGCGGTCAGATCATAGCCCCGGACCTGGTAGATGCCGGGAACTACCTGGAATAGTCCTTTGATGTTGTTCAATCGCGCATGTCTGCAGAGAAGGGGATTTATGGTGTCAGGGCAGGTGCCATTGTCCAGATAGGAGAATACCTGCATATTCCAGGAGGTGTAATTGGGGTAGTCGGAGGGGATGATCAAGGGATCGTCGCTGGCCAGGAATCCCTGGCCGGAAAATCTGAAGTCCTCCTCATTGTTGCTCCAGGCGGGAGTATCGTTGGCCTTCAGATTTGCGGCAATGGTGTATTCGGTGGCATTATTCCTGGCTGAGAGCAGAGCAGCGAGGGGATCGTTGCTGCCGTATGCCCCCGGCATGGCCGCTATCATCAGAATGAGAGCGACCAGGAGGGGCTTGAAATTTATTTTCATCTCATTTCCACTCCAATTTTTCTCATCCGGAGTCTAGGAATTTTATTACATATATAATCTTGCAAAATTTATCGCCGTTAACCGCCATCTTTTCATAAAAGTAAGCCAGACATTTTCATACTCCTGGGCAAAGAGCTATATATCTCCCCATTTGGGTATATGGCATCAAAATATTTGTTATGATTTTCTTTTGCCATGCATGATTCAAATTATACAATAATGTCCTTTTCTGATTAAGGAATTGATTGCGTGATAGCACTTTTCAATTCCTATCGGAAGATTGCGCCTCATTTTAAAGAGGAGTGCTTGATTTTAGATCAATAATTCTTAAGTTTCTTATTGGCGATACGGATCTAAAATCTGAAAACTTTTTATTTGCTTTATTAAGCTCATCTCGCTTCCCGTCCAGGTGCATTTGAGACTCAGGTGGTCGGAGATATGCTCATCCCTCAATTTTGGAAATGATTTTCAAAACCCTTCACTAATTGCTCTGCCTAGCCGCCGCCCTGCAGGTGGCTGCAGCGCGGAGAGGATGCAGGATGTGGGCGGCGCTTTTGGAAGGGATCTGGTCCCAAGACATGCGTAGAGCCGCTTGCCGGCAAATTCAAAGGCTTGATTAAACTGCGAGTGGGCGAGTTCAGGATTATTATTGCCGGACTAGAGAAGGAGTTTTGGCCCTGGGAATCAGCCATGTGAGTCTCCGTCTACAGAAGATGAAAGGTGCCCTGAAAAGCAAGGACGTGCCGACAAGGAAGGTCTGCTTGCTCGTTGTGTATAGTTCGCAAAATGGAATTGAGATCCTAGGAAGGTCTTGCGGCAAGAAAGGTTCTAATTGGAGGAATGCTAGTTAGAATTATGCGATCATGCCTGTTGATATTAATATTAATATCTGGTTTGGTTCATGGAGCAGAGATAACCGTAGGCCCTAAAGATGCCGATTATCGCCATATACAGAATGCTATCGATAATGCGACCATAGGGGATACCATAGAGGTCCAGAGCGGGATTTATCGGGAAAGGCTACAGATCGCCAAAGCTATAAATCTGATTGGAGTTAATACGGGCAATGGTCAGCCGGTTGTTAATGGCAGTGGTTCTGGCAGCGTCTTTACTCTGATCGCCAATGGGACGAAAATTGAAGGATTCAATATAACTGGTTCTGGGCATTGCGGGTGCGGAAATGCTGGGATTCAGGTTATATCTGGCGGCAATTTGGTTCGGGGCAATATATTCTATAAAAATAAATATGGCATATATGTAACGCCAGGATGTCCAAATAACACTTTTATCTCAAACGACTTCATTGAGAATGAGATAGCGGCCTATGACCTTAGCAATAACTCATGGGATGGCAGCAAAGAACCAATTGGGATACAAAAGATGATGGAATACTTTGCTGGAAAGCAGATAATTGGGAATCATTATAGCGATTATGACGAGCCTGGAGAAGGCTGCAATGATACCAATAAGGATGGAATCTGTGATATCGCAAGAAAGATTGAGGGTGGCATCTCAGTAGATGTTTATCCCTCAATTATCTCATTTGGCGCTCGATATATGGAATAAAATTTATTGAGCACTGCCAAGAGCAGTGCTCTATTCTTGGATTACTCTGCAATCACTAATGAGCTGCAACCCCAGTTGTATTGTTGGAAGCCTGGACGGGATTGGTCACATTTGCGCCGATGCTCATAGTATAACCCACTCCCTCCTGGCCGCAGGTTAGGCATACGCCCGACTCATTTTCTGGCAATAATGAAGATATATCGCGAGCCCCAGTTTTTGCCAGCGTCACCAGCTGCATGGTGGTCACAAAGGTGGCTTCTTTGGACATAGCGTAATCCAGGAACGAAAACAGAGCATCCAGGTATTCTCCTGAGCCGGATACAGGTGTGGTAAGGCTGATTACAAGTGGCTCATCCTTGCCCTGTATTTGGTCGAACTTGGCAACCATGGCCTCATACCACTGATTTGCGTCCAGGCCATTATCCTTGAAATAGCTATCTCTGAGGACCATCTTCTTTCCGTTTGCGTCGTAGGTGCTCACTGGCACTGCATAGAATTTGTGGCCCAGCACCGGGTATGGCCATACATCGTTCTCATGTCCTGGTGTGTACAAGAGCCCGGCCTGGAAACCGGCATTATATTGAATGTCAAGATCATCCAGAACTTTATAAGTATCCTGGTTTTGTTGGAAGGATTGAGGCATGAAGCCATATACTGTTATATTATTCGTTCCGCAAACTTTGCAGTTTTCTACAAATCTCTTTGATATCTTTAGGGAATCTAGCTGTTCGACATAGGGCATTGTGCTAATATTTTCGTTAGAGTTGTTTCCAGATATGGCTAATTCAAATTTGCTATTTAAGCCAATGCGAGTGAGAGGAAGGTCGAGGTTGCTCCTGATGACATCTTGTGGTGCGAAGATGGTTCCCACCTGGCCTCTGTCATTGATGTGATTATAAATGTTGTTAAGGGCGCTGTCTGCTTCCTTTGCCTGTTCTTGGGTCGTCGTGGAAGACGTCATTTGAGGCATCAGGGCATCGATCATCAGATTTACTATTACTGGTTGATCCGATCCCTGAGATACTCCCTGCGCAGTAGCCAACAAAATCAGTGCTAATAAACCCCATAGTCTTTGATATCTCATCACTTATCACCATTTAATTTCATATTTTCAAGATTAGCTATACTTAATCCATCGGTTCATATAATAATTTTCTGGTTAATAATGGTTTCTATCTACCAATTGTAGTAAATACGAATTTTTAATTCTTATCTTAAGTACGTATCACAAAGACGATATGTTTTAGTATTATTTAAGCTCTTATAAGAAACTAAAGTCTTAGGAGGAATGAGGAATATGAAAATAGCTAATCCAATCCTGATCGGCCTAGCGATTCTGCTCATGGGAGCGGTGCCGATGGCATCAGCAGCTTCATGCCCGTTAAGTGTGACGGTTGTTGAGGGATCGCATGTCAAATTGACCGCAACTCCTGAAAGCGAATCATATGTATATGATTGGGGAACAATTCCCGCTGGGCTGACGGGAGTTAAATATAGCGGTGTAGGTGTGGGTGATAACAATATATTGGAGTTCAATGTGCCCTCTTGTGGAGGTCCGTGGGTAATAGATTTAATGATGAGGGCTGATGGATCACCAGATAATTGTAAATCTTTCTGTAAGATAACCGTCTCATGTACGGGCCTTTGTGATGAATGCCCGACTATTGACGATCCCTGCATTGTTGACACGCCACAATGGTGTTACGTCTGTGAAGGATCTCCGGAGTCGTTGTTCTATGAATGGTACACTAATCCAGCTGCAACCGTTGCACCTACCAGCGCCGATTTCCAAGGTGAATCAGTTTCTTGGGGAACAAATGTGGTGGCTGACGATAAATGCTATTCGCCATCCCTGAACAGTGCTGCATTCAACGTGCCAGATGATACTACTCCTATCAAGACTACCTGGGTAGTATTCGTGGTTAGGCAAGATTCAGATGGCAATGGTATCCCTGATAAAGTGATGAAGTTCTGCCCGAAGGAAGTCACTCTATATTGGCAAGCGACCACAACCATGGCTTCGGATGTGAGCTAGGTAGACTTATTTAAGAGCATTGCTTAGGCAATGCCTCTTTAAATATTTTTATGTAATGATTTATAAATATTCTATAAGATTTCAATTTATAAAAAATGAAAGCGCATCCGGGCAAACTATATATATCGCAGGAATCAACAAATGCATAGATTTATTGGGTAAGGAGGGATTGGACCATATGAACCATAGGGGACATAGGTTGAGCTTTAAGGCATGGCTTAATCGGAGGATATCATGCACTTTAATGAGATTACATAATATAGATATCAAATGTATTTTAAAATACAAAAAAAATATACTTATCAGCAATGCTATGCATACTAGTTTCGTGCATTCTCTGCTAGGGGACAAAAAGCTTGCACGATATTTGATTTTTGCAGTCCTTATATTATTTTTCATTCTTCAGCCTGCTCTTTCTACTTGGCCACGCTGCAATGAAGCCCCAGAGAATTATGCTTGCGTGGCCAATGATGTCGATGATCTACGACCATATATGGTTCAGGTAGATCCAACAACAGTAAATGTATATCTAGACATTCATATGTCAAACGAAAGGGAAAAAGTGTATGTGGTATATGACATAGCTAAATCCGATGGTTCTACAGCAATTAATAATGGACAGATATGCGTAAATACTGATGGTTGCCCCCGGTGGACATCGGGAGTTGGCGATGGCAAGTGGTCAATGGGAAACCTCATAGGCACGATTACCAACTACGATAGCAGCTATACTTATACGCTAACACACATATTATTTTTATGGGATCAACTGTCTTCCTGCCCCGGCTACTGCGGATCTAGTTGTGCGGATTATCAACAATCCAAGTGCAGGGGCAATTTAGGGGATTTTAAAATCTATCCACCTCTGAGCATCTCGGCAACTAATTATGAATTCTGCCTGGGTGGATCAGCAGTTCTAGATATAACTCCATCCGGGGGTACTCCATCTGATCCAAGTTCCGGAGGATCTTATATCTATTCCTGGACACCAGCAACAGGTCTCTCTTGCACGACTTGCCAAGATCCCACAGCTAATCCTACAGTAACTACGAAGTACACGGTGACCGTGAAAGATAGCTTGACCTTGAAATCTGTATCAAAAGATGTCTGGGTATATGTCCACATTCCTCCAACTGCTGATTTCTCTGCGCTTCCTCTATCGGGATGTGCGCCTTTGACAGTGACCTTCACAGATGCATCCAGTGCGCCATCAGGAGATATTATCAAAAAATGGGAATGGGACTTTACTAATGATGGCACCATAGATCGGACCGATACAACGGCTCCCGCACCGTTTACCCATGAATATACCGTCTCTGGGACCTATTCCGTATCATTGAAGGTTACTACTGATAAAGGATGCACGAATACTAAACTCAGGACAGACTATATTCAGGTTAATCCCTTGCCTGACTGCACCATAACCGTGCCGTCAACCCCAGTCTGCGAAGGCTCGACTGGTAACGCGGCCTCAGCGCCAGCGGCGCCGACAGGTAAGACCTACAGCTATACCTGGTCGGTTACTGGCCAAGGTACGCTCAAAACCGGCCAGGGGACAGAGAGCATCACCTGGGATGCAGATCAGGGACCAGGCTCGGCAAATATTGCCGTTACGGTGAAGGATACTGCGACGAATTGCGAGAAGAGCTGCAGCCAGTTGGTGACTGTCAATGCAAAACCCGACTGCACCATAACCGTGCCGTCAACCCCCGTCTGCGAGGACTCGACTGGTAACACGGCTTCAGCGCCAGCGGCGCCGACAGGTAAAACCTACAGCTATACCTGGTCGGTTACTGGTCAAGGTACGCTCAAAACCGGCCAGGGGACAGAGAGCATCACCTGGGATGCAGATCAGGGGCCAGGCTCGGCAAATATTGCCGTTACGGTGAAGGATACTGCAACGAATTGCGAGAAGAGCTGCAGCCAGTTGGTGACTGTCAATGCAATACCAGACTGTACCATAACTGCCCTACCATCATCAGTCTGCTCCAGTTCGACTAACAATATCGCTTCGGTAGACGATGCCGGTACAGGTGCTACCTATGACTGGCAGATTACAGGAGGCACCATAACCTCAACTAAACCCTATACTAGACAAATTACCTGGACGGCTGGCCCATCAGGTACAGCAACCCTCACGGTCATAGTGACTACGGCAGCTGGCTGCACTGTTCCCCAATGCAGTAAGGATGTACTGATCCTAGATAATCCAATAGTGTTTGCTGGCCCGGATCAGAATGTTTGCGACAACGTTATAAAGGTGTCACTTACTGGCACTAATTCAGGTGGTCCCGCTACATATTTATGGACGACATCTGGCACAGGCTACTTTATTCCTGATCCTGCCGTTCAGCTTTCCGAGGAATATTATCCAAGTGCTGCTGATAAAACTGCAGGTTCAGTAACGATCACATTGACCGCAATCGGGTGTTCTGCGCAATCGGTGGATGCAATGCAGATATACATATGGGAAATTCCGATAATATCAATTGTGCCAAGTGCTACATGACCAAAAGAGGTTTGAAGGAGGGAAAATCATATGCAATTGAAGGGATCAATGCAGGTCTGGCATGCAGGCCGAGATCAAAATTCTCAAAAAGCCGCCTTAGATAATCCTTTTGGCCATAAAGCCAGTCTTGGCTTGATATTGATATAATATTAGGGCTTTTATTTATATGCATAACGGCCAGCGCCCAACCACAATCCTGTCCAGTGACATATACTTATTATGAAGGACAGTATATTTTATTAACAGCTTCTCCATCTGGAACTTCATATACTTACGATTGGAGCGCTGATCCTGCAATTACGCGAGTGGCTGGAACAGATGCTTGGGTATTTGCTTTCTATGCGCCATCAGTGACTGAAAAAAAAGTCTATGAGATATCTGTTGTCCAACGACCAACGGGCGCACCAGAATCATGCAAATCCGCTTGCATAGTAACAGTAAACGTGCTGCCTCGTGCCTCCCTGGGCTACTTTGTCTGGGATGACCTCAATGGCGATGGCATCCAAGACCCTGGAGAGCCTGGAATCGGGGGGGTCACGGTTGAGCTTATCAACACCACCACAGGACTTGTAGTAGACACAAAAATCACAGATGCAGCTGGATACTACCTATTCACTGAAATTCTCCCCGGCGACTATACCGTCAAGTTCTACCCACCCGCGGGATACCACTTCAGCCCCCAAAATGCTGGGGGAGATGACGCCCTGGACAGCGATCCTAATACTGCAACAGGAGAAACCGGCACAATCAACCTGGCCTCCGGTGAGAGCGACCTGACTGTGGATGCGGGCCTGGTTTACCTGTGCATCTCTGGCTATAAGCTCGATAATTGCGACGGCGAGATCCCAGGATGGGCCATCACCCTTTCCAACAGCACCTATACAACCAGCAAGACAACAGATGGCAACGGCTATTACGAGTTCTGCGCTCTGGCTCCTGGACCTTACACGGTTAAGGAAGCGGCAAAGCCGGGATGGAGCCCAGTTTCTCCCCAGACGATTGGCCTGGACCTGAGCTTCAATAGCATCTCCAATGCGAACTTCACCAACCAGGAGCTCCTGTGCGCATCTGGCTATCTGCTTGATAAATGCACCAACAAGGGACTTGCCGGCCGGACCATCACTCTTACCAACGCCAGCTATACATCGAGCACGACCACAGATAGCAGCGGCTATTATGTGTTCTGCGGCCTATTGCCTGGAACATACACGGTTAAGGAAACGGCAAAAGAGGGATGGAGCCCAATCACTCAGCAGCTAGTCTTTGAACTCATCTGCAACAACATTACCAACCAAAACTTAACCGATCAGAAGCTCCTGTGTATCAGTGGCTTCAAGCTCAATAGCAGCGATGGTGTTGGCTTGAGAGACTGGCTGATAACCCTAACCAACGGCAGCTATTCGGCCAGCACACCCACCGACGATTCCGGCAAATACGAGTTCTGCGGCCTGGCTCCGGGCGACTACAATTTGAATGAAGAAATTGTACCCGGCTGGCTCTCCATTGAGGTGCCATCGGCTGTCAGGCTTATTTGCGAAAATGTGACTTACCAGAACTTTACGAACCTCAAAGTCCAGGGATCCATAAGCATCAAGAAATATACCAATGGCGAGGATGCCAACGATCCGCCGGGTCCCGACATCCCGGTAGGAAATGCAGTCACCTGGACTTACGAGGTAACCAATATCGGAAACGTCAACCTGACCGATGTGCAGGTGACTGATGACATCATCGGTTTGATAGGAACCATTGCCTTGCTTCAGCCTGGCGAGAGCCAGACTCTAACCGCAACCGGAACAGCTCTATCAGGTCAGTATGCCAACATGGGCAATGCCACCGGTACCACTCCTATAGGCACCAAGGTTAGTGCCGAAGATCCCAGCCATTATAATGGCGAATCTGGATGCGTCCTGGATCTGACCAAGACCGCTCTGAATGAAACCGTGGAGCGAGGCCAGGACATCTATTACAATATTGGCCTCTGCAATCCCTGTGATTATGGGTTCACCAATGTCACCGTTTGGGATGTGCTTCCCAATGACGTCCAACTGGTTTCCGTCGACCCGCCCGCATCCTTAACTGGCAACAAACTCACCTGGGATCTGGGCACATTCCCCAGCAGCCCCTACCAAAGATGCTTCAATGCGGTAGTGGTTGTGCGTGTTCCGGTAGTCAATATGAGCTACGATATGGAACAGGGGGTCCAGGGAGAGGGATTCGTGAACGTGCATAACGACTACGACACCCACCATGAACCGAAATCGCTAACCAACTGCGCCTACGCCAAAGCCGATCTCATGGAGACCATATCCAGCTGCGCCTCAACCAGGGTCGTCGATCCCGGCACAGAGCTGAGGCGGCGCGAGTTCGGCAGCGGCACATATGCCAGCGAGGAATTAACTCGCGTGCGGACGGAGAACAAGTCCATCCAGTCCGCAACCAGCCTCTCCGCGACGCACAAGCCAACCACCTTCTCCCTGCCCGGTGGCAGCTCCATAACCTACGGCTCCAAGTGGACGGAGAAGTCCAAGGGCCTCAACTACGCCACCGGCGCTACCATGAACGAGGAGTACACCTTCGCCAATAAGATCGATAAGGAGAGGGTAGTAGACCTGGACAAGAACGGCTCTACCATGAAGACCGATGTTTCCTTCACCGGCACCGGCCACATCGGCGTCCTGAAGAAGGAGGAGCCGGACTCCCATCCCAAGATCGATCCCCTCTACGAAGGCGTGGAGGACTACGTGGGCAGCTTCAAGGTCTATGAGATGGTGGACGAGTACGGCAAGAATGTCAGGTCGGAAAAAGGCGTGACCGGCTACGGCTATGTGGCCGTGGACAAGCGTGTCAGCGACAACCAGAGGACCTACGAATCGGGCACCGGCTCCTACCAGAGCGATGAGAAGATAGAGACTGCCTCCAACTATATCGCCAAGGACATCAGCCTGGTCCATGGCCCCACAAATTACAGCTACACCCCATCCTTCGCCACTAACCAGAATATCAAATGGAGTGAAGGCATGTGGTCCAAGAGCGGCGTTTTGGCCGGCGGCACGATCCTGGCGGCTCTGCCCACAAGCGGCTGCGGAGGCGAGGCTCCTGCGAACACCAGCGCGCCTGCCAGCTACATCAGCGAGAGGTACTCATCTCTCGATTACCTAGACAAGGAGACTGTGGCCGCGGGCCTCAATGAGATGAGGACCAATGCCAGCTTCAGCGGCATGGCCGACTTCCGGGCCAAAGCGACCTATTCCAACAAGACCGGGGAGATCGACAACGAGGAGCGCTATGTGGGAGAGTATGACATCACCAGGAAGGTCCAGATCACCGGCGTCTCCAAGTACGGTCGGCCCCACATAACCGTGACCAAGGAAGGCAACATGACCACCCGGTGGTTCAACAAGACCATGGCCAATGTGGCGGAGTACACCATAACCATAGTCAACGATGGCAATGTAGCTCTGGCACCCATCAACATCCGGGACATCTTCCCGCCGGGAACGGAGTACATATACTCCTCCATCCGTCCGGAAAGCTACACCAATTCCGAGGCCAACTGGAGCCTGATGAACCTGGGCGTTGGAAACAGCATCCAGCTTGAGCTGACGCTGAATGTGACCAGATATGCTCCGGCTAACCTGGTCAACCGGGTCATGGTCTGCGGCATCAACGGCCTTGAGGGATGTGTATCCGGATCGGCCTATTTCGTCCTGGAATCTGGCGACCTGTCCTGCTGCCCGCCCGAGGTGGTACTGGATAAGATAGCAGAGATAGATTCAAAAGATCCAACTCTGATCCACTATACCATAGTGGTCAAGAACACCGCTAACAGCACCGTGGCAGCCACACTCACAGATATGCTGCCGGTCGGCCTGACCTACATCAGCGCCTCCAATCAGCCTGACAGGCAGGAGGGCCAGTTCCTGGAATGGATCGTGCCAGACCTAGAGAAGGGCGACGTATTCACCATCGAATACCAGGCCAAAGCGAGCATGGATGGCACCTACGTCAATGAGGTGCACATGGATTCCACAGCAGTGGATGGAACCGGATACGACACCGAGGATGCAGCTGCCAGGGTTTACATAGGCAGCACCGGAGTGGCGCCCAGGACCACAAGGTACGGAGGCTGGCAGGTTCCAGACTGGAATATGACCTCGTCGGAGCAGGGAATCACCGTATCCCTCTCCCCGGACGAGGACTCTGCCGCTGAGTTTCCAACCATGTATAGCTGATAAAAGCTGAAAGCCATTTGAAGTGGGGGATCCCTCCATCTCCCCCACTACCCAATTTTTAATTAGTTGCTATATTATATTTAATAGAATTCACAAGCTGAAACTTACCTTCAACGCTGACGGACCTGCTCCCGGCGGGCCTGGAATTTGTGGAGGCATCGCCCAGGCCGAACCGGCAGGAGGGCCAGTTCCTGGAGTGGATCCTGCCTGACCTGGAGAAGGATGGCCTGGAGGTCATTGAGTACAGCGTCCGGGCGACGATGGACGGGGTCTATGTCAACGCCGTGCATGCCGATGCCTCGACGGTGGACGGAAGCGGCTATGATACGGCTGATGCGGCGGCCAAGGTAGAGGTGTGGAGCACGGGAGTCTCTCCCAGGACCACCAGATACGGCGACTGGCAGGTGCCGGACTGGAATATGACATCGCCAGATCAGGGAATTACCGTGGATCTCTCTCCCGAGGAGGATCTGGTGGGATGAGGAAAGGAGGCAGGGAGGGCCATCTTAAATGGATGGCCCTCTTAAAATCTTTAATTTTCATAGCACAAATCTGAAACGGGGGGAAAATTGATAGAATGGCATTGATGGAAAAAGAGAGGATCTCGGACATTATCGAATCCAAGGATCCCAGTTAGCAGAAGCTGAGATAAAGCGTCTATTATATTTTCTCCCACCACATCTTTACTCTAATCGAAGATCCGGACATCACTAGGCCTCCGTTCTCCTCTCGCAGCAGCCCTCCCAGATACTCTCTTAATACTTCCTTCTGCTCTTCGCTCTCTGCCTGGGCTTGGGGAAGCATTGCAGACAGAGCCTCATCTAAAGAGGAATATGCCTGATTGTGCTCCAGCCGGAAGGTCCTGATATGAGGATAGATGCCCATCTGGTAGAGAACATTGTAAAGCACATCGCTCTTGGGGCCAGGTCTATATTCTCGGCCATGCAGCCTAGGCCAGAGCTTCTGCCATTGTCGATCCCATGATGTCAGTCCGGCGAAATGATAGAGGTAAATAAATCTTGATGATGCCTGGACCATCTTATCAATTGCAGCCCTTATATCATGCATTCCTAAAGAGAATGAGGCTATAACCACATCGTATGGCCCCTCAAGGTCCCTCTCTAGATCCACATCTTCCCATCGCTTTTGAACTATATTTATGTTGGAAGTCCCGAATTCGGCCATCTTTTCCTGTATCACACTGCACATGCCCTCCGCCGGCTCAACAGCTGTGACATGGGCCGCCTTCTGGGCCAGGGGAATGGCCAGGGTTCCGGGGCCGGCTCCGATGTCCAGCACACGGGACTTCTCAGTCAGTTCCGTCTCCCAAATGGTCTTATCGATACGGCTTCTCTCCTTCCGGCACATATTCCAGAAGCGCAGAGCGCTCTCCCGGCTCTCCCAGATGCGCGCGCAGTCCCGGCTGGGGCAGCTGCCACGGCTCTCTTTCATCTGATTTTTCCAGGCCTCGTTCCAGTCAATTTCCTGCAAGGGATAGACCATTATCTCCGCCTCATTGCCTTCTAGGCTCGATATGGTGAGCATAACCGCTGGTGTAGCCTGTGGCTACAGGTCGGGCAAAGTGCATGCCGTTCGGCCCAGCCATACCGCATAGCGGCATGGCTTTCTCATAGTCCATTCCCTCTGCCTGGGAAAAGAAGCTGTCATCTGCTTCCAAATGTAACACCTTCCCTATGATCAGGCTATATTTTTCCCTGGCAATCTCCTCTTCAATGGAGCACTCCGCCCAGGCCAGACATCCAGCTATTCCGGGAGGTTTGACGGCAACGCTGGGCCGCGCCTCCAGCCCTGCCTCCTGAAACTCATCTACCTGGGGCGGAAAATTCCTGGCGCAGATCATAACCTTTTCCTCCATGCCTGCCCTGGGCACATTAATGACGAACTCACCGGTCTGGCGTATGTTCTCCAGGGTATCTCTTTTCAGCCAGGAGGCGATCAGAACCTCATCTAAAGGCCGCAGGACCGGGATCGCACAGGACCAGGGTGCAGCATTGCGAATGCCATCTCGGGAGACTGTAGATATGAGCACTACGGGAAGGGGCATTATCTGCGATCTTTGATTGGGCTTTAGAATCATTCACTCACTGCTCGACATTTCTCAGATGACTGCTAGCTCTCAGACCTTCTGCTCTCGGCTCAATATCCGCCAGAAGCCTGTCCACGATCTCTTTCATCTCCTCGACCCGCGGCACGCGCTCGCCCTTCAGGCAGGCTTTGAAGACATCGCGGTCAAAAGGCACTTTGCCGATGACCTTTTCTCTGTCCACCAATGACTCAAGCTCGGCAGCATCCTGATTCATGCGGCTCAAGACAAAGAACACCGGCTTTCCGATCTTGGCCGCCATCTCTGATATCTTCTCCGAGAGCTGCACCGATTCATAGCTGGGATCTACTACCACGACAATCCTGTCGCAGCCTGCCTCAACGCCCCTTCCAAAGTGCTCTATGCCTGCATCCGTATCCACAATCACATGGATGCCATCCGCTTTGAGCTTCTCAATGAACTCACGGGCCAGAGCGCCCATGGGGCAAGCACATCCCTCTCCATAATCGTGGATCTTGCCTATGGCCACCAGCCTGATGCCATCCTCTCCCACGATCATCTCTTCGGGAATTTCTGCCAGGGAGAAATCCTGGAGAATGGAGAGCTTCTCCTTTCCTTCTGATTTCATGAACTTTCTCAATCTCTCTCCAAGGCCCCTCTTGCCCCCCAGAGAGTCTATAAAATCCTTTGGCTGGGGCAGTCCAAGTTGTTTATAAAGTCCGAAGTTGGATTCATCGGTATCTATAACCAGCACCTTCTCTCCCCTTGATGCCATCTCCTGTGCCATAAGAGCTGATACAGTGCTCTTTCCGCTGCCACCTTTGCCGCATATTACCAATTTCATGCTCATAACCTCCTAACTAAATAACAATAGGCAGGAATTATCACAGATTTCATCTAATAGATAGGAAACGAGATGCTATTTTAAGAACTTTTCCGTTGGTAATAATACTAAACCTAATGGAGATTATCTGCTGATTGCAGATAATTAAAACTGATCATATTAAATCCTATTTTATAAACTAAATAGAGTTTATAATTTACAAATAATTTATACCCAGCCGGGCTGGGATTAACTCGTCAGGTCGCTATGAGCAGGGCAACCAGGACCGACATCCTCACCAGCAGGCTGATGCTGGTGGAAACGAACACCAGAGAGAGCCCCATCCTGAGGCCGAATACCCCGGTGTAATTGGGCAGGAGAGAGCGCAAAGCATAGAAGGGCAGCATGAAGAGGCTGCCCAGCATCAATACCATGATCGCCTTGATCTCGGTTATGCCGCCGTTCTGGATCAGAGGGCTGAGCAGGGTTATGCCCGCCTTAGGGCTGGCCACATAGATTGTGAGGGGGATTATAGTCTCCGGGGGGATGGAGAAGAGTCTGGCCAGGGGTGCGACATCCAGAGATTGCAGAATACCTTCCTGGCTCAGATAGAGGACCAGAAAGGTCATGATGAAGTAGAGGCTGGCGATCCTCAGAAATATGCGTTTCTGACTCTGCAGAGAATTCCTGGCTGCATTCCAGTATCTTTCCCGCCGCACATAGGAGGAAGAAGCTGACGATTTGGCCAAAGACGCTTCATCCGGTCCAGTCCCGGCAGAGCAGGACGCTGATATACGGGTATTTGGGGCGGCATCCGCATCCAGATAGGTCCTGCCCAGTATCATGACCAGAGTAAGCTTGATCAGACCGGTGGCAACGGAGATCAGGGCATAGGCTCCTCCCACAAAGATGCCCAGGACGGGAATCACAAAGGCCAGTTGATAGGTGAAAAGCTCCCGGAAGTAGACAGGCACGCTGTTCATGATGGCGCTAAGGAAAGCCTGCCTCTCGCTCAGATGCCCCTCTTCTTTCAGCTTGGCAATCATGGTATTGGCGGCGAGAGCGGAGCCCAGGCTGACGACAAAGGATGAGGCGGAGACGGCTGGGAGATGGGAAACGGATACAAGCGGACCGGCCAGACGGGATATGCGGGAGAAGGCATCCAGCTCCAGGAGAAAGCCGGTAAAAAAGAGCATGATAAAGACTTTGCTCATGGGAGAGAAGGTATCGCCCAGGGCTTGGAGGAGAAGATCGAGCATCGTATTGTCCTTGATCTTTTATGTCTGCAATCTCACATCGGTTTTTTTATAACTTTCGGTTAATGCTTATTTTTATATTATGCAGATTTAGAAATGATCTGCAACATAGGACATAGCAGAGCATGGATGAGCCGGAGTGGAAGGACTTGGTATGCTCCTCCTCGAAGGCAACCAATAGCCTTTCCCGGCAGAAAGTAGCAGATCGATCCACTTAAAAGCCCTGTGGCTATGTCGTTTAGCGGATAGACAAGTTCCTTTCTCAGATGGTGCAATGGCTGGAAGAATCAAGAGATCGAAGGATAAAAGTGCTGAATGTGGTCTATGGGTTTAGTTAATTATAAAAGAATATTTTAAGAATATATATTTAAGCCTCTGCCTCTCCCATCAACCGGTCCACCAGCCACTCCGGCTCGAACTTTACCAGATCGGGATAGGTCTGGCCTACGCCCAAAAAGAGCACCGGCTTGCCGGTGATATAGGCTATGGATATGGCTGAGCCGCCCTTGGCATCGGCATCGGTCTTGGTCAGTATAGAGCCGCCTATGGGAACGGACTCATTGAAGAGGCGGGCCCTCTCCACGGCATCGTTGCCAGCTATGGCCTCATCGACGAAGATGAGCAGATCTGGCTTGGTCACCCGGACGATCTTTCTCATCTGATCCATGAGATTGATATTGGTGTGCAGCCTTCCCGCCGTGTCCGCCAGGACCACGTCCTTATTATGGGCCCGGGCATACTCTATGGCATCGAATATCACTGCCGCCGGATCGCCGCCGGTCTTGTGCTTTACCACCTTCAAGCCCAGGTTATTGCCGTGCACCTCCAGCTGCTCTATCGCCCCAGCCCGGAAGGTGTCGCCAGCCGCCAAGACCACGGAGTAGTTCTGGTTCATGAGGTATCTGGCCACTTTAGCGATGCTGGTGGTTTTGCCCGTGCCGTTCACTCCTACGAAGAGTATCTTGACCGGCTTTTCCTTGGACTTCACATACTCGTCAAAGTCCAGATGGTTCTTGGAGAGCAAAGTTATCAGGGCATTTCTCAGAGACTGCTCTGCTATGGCTCCGGTGTCCGCTCCTATCTTCTTCTTCTTGCCCACCAGATCGGATTTGACCTCCCGCACGATCTCCTCAGCCACGGGAAGGGCGACATCGCTCTCCATCAGGGCCATCTCCAATGCCCACATGGGCTCCTCCAGATCCTTCTCCTCCAGGATGACCTCCTGCTCGAAGATCAGGCTCTTGGCCTTTTCCAAAAATGAGAAGCGTCCTTTGGATTTATTATTGGCTTCGGACCTCTCCGGTGTCTGGGGGCTTGCAGAAGGTGACGATCTTGATTCGGGTCTCTTGACCTCAGAGCTATTTTCTGCCGGAGTCTTTATGGCCTCGTGCTGAGCCGGGATTGCCTTTACCTCTTTTTCATTGTCGGCAATGATCCCATTCGGCCCACTGCTCGCCTTTCCCGCTATCTTTTCCGCCTGGGATACCTTCTCTGCTATCTTGGAGGAGAGAGCCTCTTTGAATCCGGAGAGCTTCTCCTTGAAACGGTTAAACAACTCCCTGGCTCTCCGTGGCCTGCTGATGCATCGCCGCGCCTTCTTCGAACTGCTGCATTATAGCCTGGATCTTCTGCATCTCCTGCTCGACCTTGGATAAAACCTCATTGAGCTTCCGGGAGGCCTCCAGCACCTCAGTCTTGCGCGTCTCCAGGATCCCTTTGGCCTCGGCGGCATTCTTCTCCATGTGGACGCCAGCGCCCACATTCAGGACTACCTTCTCCTTAGAGGCAAGGGTGGCATGGATAAAAGATCCGGAGCCAATAGGCACCAAAATCTCCTGCCCCACCTCCGCCCTGTCCAGAGCATCCACGGCAGTCCTGGCCCTCTCCAGGCCTTCCGCCGTGATCTGGGTCAGGCTCAACTGGCGCATGATGCCATCCGCCTGGGCCTGATACTGCTGATAAGCGGCCAGGAGCCTTCTGACCTCCTCCTCGCCTCCAGGAGTGCTACTCAACTATCTTCACCTCGTCTATCTTGATCTGGTCCCTCTTCAGGCCGTGTTCGCTTCCCATGAGGGAGTAGACCTTGTCGACGGCATTCTTCTCGTTCTGGCTGTCTATCACCTTGCAAAAGGCGAGCCAGCTCTTGCCCACAAGTCCTCCCTTGTATCTTCCTTTTATCTCAAAATTGCTCAATCTTCCACCCCTGCTCTCATACTTTATCTCGATACTATCAGCTTAACGCAATTCATGCACAAATCATACCAGGAAGCCCAGTGCATCCTCGATGCGTCCCAGCTCAGGGCCTGATGTCTCATATCCCGCCAGGTAGCCCTTGCTGTTGGCTAAAAGCCCCGAGCCCACCAGAGGCGAGCCCATATTCACCGTACCGACATCTATGGGCAGGGAGAATACCTTTTCCAGGAGGGCTATCTCTGAGTCGGTAATGCGCGGATGGACCAGAAGCCCACGGTTGGTGGCATATGCCGCCATGCCAACGGTCTTCAGGCCGCCTATGGTCCCCTTCTCCACCGCCACTCCCAGGGTCTTTTCTATGGTCTGGCAGGCCTTGGTTGAGAGGCCGGGATGAACCAGCGCTGCGCTGTCGTTTACCAGAATCACATTGCCAGCAGCATTGATGCGGGCAGGAAGCCTGCTGGCCCGACCGTAACGCCGAAGGAATTCCAGATCCCTGTTGCCGGCATGATGGGTTACCACGAAGCCGCTGCTGTTGGCAGCAATGAGGGATCCGAGAACCGATGCCCCGCTTATCTGCATCTTTATTGCTTCTGCCTTCAGGGCAGCTTCCAGGTTCAGTCTATCCTGCTCTGCTGCCTCATGAGGCACGAGCACTACCTTCTCCGTGCATCGGGCAAATACGCCGATAAGGCTGTTTCCTGCTATCTTCAAACGCTTATCTGTCACCGGCAAACTCCGCCTCGACCCCGCCGTCCTCAAACTTGACGGCGCGAACCCTTACCCGCAGGGGAGGCTTCATGTCGCCTCTGGCCCAGATCACATCATTGAGGCCCGGATCTATCTTGACGCTCTCTTCTTCTACCTTCATGTGCCGGGCCAGGTAGCTCCTGACCTCGGACATGGCCCGATTGGAGCGCCGGTAAATGGGGGCGCTCTTGACCTTGCCCAGAGGTATGGTGTAAACTCTTTCTGTGTCGGCCATGGCCATCACTCCAAGCTGCTCCTTCTCCAATGCCTTCTCTTGGGATGGTTGACTACCCGCCTCATGGTCTTGACAATGACCCAGGAGGGCACTCTACGATTCTGATTGAATGCTTTGGCAAGCCTGATCTTCTTGCCCTTTAATTTCTTGGACAAATCTCTTCCTCCGAATAACTCTGGTGTGCGTATGATTGGAGGGGAAGATACAATCGACCTTCTCCTGGCCGTACCTCTCTTTCAGCGCATATCTCAGGCCCACCTCGAAGTCCGAGGCGGGATACTTCTGGGAGAGCATCTCCTCGAAGTCCAAATAGCGGGAGGCCATGGCCCGGATGCTCTTCTGACCCAGGCCCGCCAGCGGTCTTAAGTATTGCACATGCAACCGGTCTTCCAGGCTGCGGATGGCGCTGTATTCCATTTTGGGTGCGCGATCATCCCGCCTCGTTCCGTCCGCCACAAATTCGCACTCTTTTGCTACTGTCTCTAATGCAATGGCATGAACATAATCGAGAGCATCATTGGGAAAGCCTTTGGAGAGCAATATCTCCAGGGCTCTCTCTCCCACCTTCTCAGGAAATACCATCCTACGGTGAGGATGGCCGATCTCTTCAGCCGCATCTGCTGCTCGAAGCCAGGACTGGTCGCCTTCGAAGCTGAAGGTGACCAGCTCAATCTCCTCGAAGAATGGCTCGAGGAGAAGAGCCGCCAGGCTGCTATCCTTTCCGCCGGAGAACAAGACTACAACCTTCATCTATCCTGCCTGAGGCTAAGATGCCACTCCTATCTCCTGGTTATGGTGATATCTCTCTTCTTGGGCTGGGCCTGCTGGAGGATCGCCTTTAGCTGCTCGTCAGTGATCGCGCCCCTCAGCCTGCCGCTTTGAGCAAGCATGATGAGCTGGGCCTCGATCTGGGCGACGAACTCCGGCTTGGTCATGCGAATGGCATTTAGCCTTTCCCTGGCCTCGGGGGTGAGGATGGTCCTCATCAGGGCCGCTTTTTTGGCCTCCAGCTCCTGCTGGGCCTGTTCCTGTTGAGCGGCGGCCATCTGGGAGTCCATCTGCTGCCTCTGGATCTGCTCCATCCTTTTTCGTCTCAGTTCTGCAAGCTCATCATCAGCCATTTTCTACCTCGCTAAACTCTATCGCTGCCACTTTTCGCTCTTCAAGTCGTGGGTTCGGCGGCTGGCTCAGCCGGAGGCTGGGCTGGCGGCTGCTCTGCGGGGGCGGCCTCTTCAGGCATCTTGCTTCTGAGCCTGTGGGCCACGCTGTCGAGGTACGCCTGGCCCTCCGGGGTCATCTGGCGTCCCTTCTTAAGCTTCTTGACGTAGCCAGCCTTCTCCAGCTGCTGCAGAGACTCGCGGACCACGGAGCCGCTGCCCTTGCAGAAGAATCCTGTGGCTACGCCCTTGCGGTGCTTTCCGCCGTAGAAGCTTCTAAGGCGAGAGACGCCCACCGGGCCGTCGATATATATCCTGCGCAATACTGATGCGCACCGCACAAACCACCAGTCGGGGTTGGTGGGAGGCATCTCCCTATTTACCCCAGTCTTGGCAAACTCGGCCCATGTCGGGGGCTGAACCTTGCCCGCCGCCTTTAGCTCCTGGGCCACGGCAGCTATCAAGTCATGGGGAGGTACGTCGTAAACAGTTGTCAAATCCTTCAATCCTCCAAATGATAAGGGACAAACCAGAACCCTTACGCAGAAACAAGTATAAATGCTTTTTCTGCCCCCTCTTGGCTCGGGCAGCCCATCTGGCTGGCCTTTAAAGGTACTATTTTAGAGGACTCTTTTAAGCAGGGGGATCTGCCTGAATATAAATTGGCCGGCCAGAAAGCAGAGGGGCAGGGCCAGGGCAGAACAGAGGGCGAACTTGGCCAGAGGATGCCAGGCCAAATTCCTGAGGGCCAGGGAGACCAGAATCAAAATGGGCGGGTGGAACAGATAGACGGAAAAAGAATTGTCAGCCAGCAGTCCCGTCAACCTCCCTCGCCAGTTGAAATGCTCTCTGGTGATAACCAAGATTCCGAGGCACATGCCCACTGCAAAGAACGCCTCCCAGAGGGCATAGGCAGCGCTCTGCCAGCGCCATCCTCCCCAGATGAGAGAGAGGTCGCCTGAAGTCATTCCACCAAGGGTCATTATGACCAGCCAGAATGCGCCTCCCACAACCAGGGCGGCCTTGAACCAGCTCAGGGCGAAGGAGCCGGGAATTCGGAGCAGCCAGTTGCTTCGCCTGGCCAGGATTCCCACCAGGAAGAGAGCGATGTAGGAGGAGAAGTAGCATAGCTGCATGTTCAGCACGCTTGTGCCAATAGGGTGCACCAATCGGATGGCGAAGGCCCCGGCTGCTATGAGCAGAATCAGCCAGGCTACATGCAGATGGCTGGGGAGTTCCGACTCCGGCTTTGGTCTCGCCCGGCTGCCAGTGAGAAGGCGGAAGGCGGCATAGGCTGCGGAGAATATGAGCAAAGCCAGGGCAAACCACATCGGCCCGCTGCCGCTTAAGATCGCCCCGCTCAGGATATAGTTCCTGAGATACTGGCCCAAGGGCGAGCGGGGTTCCAGCCACTGGAACGCCAGGAGATGATAATTGATGGCCGGGTTGATGAAGAGCATATAGATGAGGGTGGGAATTCCCAGCCGAACGGCCCGGTCTCTGAGAAACCTTGCCGGGCCCTTGCGGTCAAATGAGTCCGGCACGAAGTAGCCGGCGATCAGGAATAGCAGGCCCATGAAATAGGCCTGGGTGAATGAGAGAAAGACTCCGAAGAACAGGAAAGTGGGCGGGTCAAGCTCGACGGGCTCACGGTAGTACCAGTCTCCCAGGTTGGAATAGGTCACAGCAGCGTGGACCATAACCACCAGGGCTATCATTAGCCAGCGGATGTTGTCCAGAAAATAGAGGCGGCTGGAGTTGGTCGTGGATCTTCACCAATAAAACATGATTGGCCAGTTCAAATATTTATTATGATTTGTGATTCTTCCCGGCGGCTGGAAGCAGGAGGCCACAGCTTTATCTCCCAGTTTGGTCTTTTCTTTGGGCATAGATATCTTGCAGCTCTGCCCCCAGGCGGGCCCACTCCTCGGCGGGGTGGTGGCATCGGCTAAGATGTGATGGCCAATGCCAGCTACATAGTCTTTTATCATCTGCGTCGGATATCTCTGAAGAAGATAATTTATGTTTCTCAACTCTGATTAAAGCTTGACCTTGAGCAGATTTTGGCGATCTCTTAATAGTCCTTAGAAGCTTCACCATAGCAATTGGCATCAGAATATCAAAGCGCCATCAATAACATCCTCACTATTTTTTACTTTTTCCGATCTGCAAAACTTAAGGTCTATTTTTCATTGATGCAAAAGAATAAATCAAGGCAATGTCGTAGACATCCCTGAAAGCATGACACGAGTTATTGTTATCATTGGAAGTCCTCGTAAGATGGGCAATAGCTACAAAATCGTCAAACGGATTGAGGAGAGGATTAAAAAGCAAGGAAACGTCGAATTTAGCTATCTGTTTCTTAAAGACTCTCATCTTGAACTCTGTCGCGGATGCGGATTGTGCCTTTCGGTTGGAGATGATCGCTGTCCTTTGAAAGATGATCGAGAGGCAATTGAAAAACAGATGCTTGAATCAGATGGAGTTATCTTTGTCTCCCCGGTATACGTTATGAACATCACAGCGCTGATGAAAAACTTCCTGGATAGGTTTGCCTATGCATTTCATCGTCCACGATTCTTCGGTCAGAAAGCCATGATTGTGTGCACAACCGGCGCGCTGGGTCTTAGAGAGGCTATAGCTCGTCTTTCAGTTATCCAGTATGCAGGTTTTGACTTGGTTCACACGACGGGTTTTTGTACGCCGGAAGGCAATGTCTCTTTAAAATCGAAGAGAAAAATTGATGACGGGATCGATCGGGCCGCCCTGATCTTTTTTAAAGCATTGCAGAGCAGCGATCCTCGTTCACCAAAACTGACTTCGCTCATAGCCTTCAGGTCTCAACAGGCTGCATTCGCTGCCAGCCATGAATACAACCTTGCGCAAAGTGACTACAACTATTTCAAGGAAAAGGGATGGTTGGAGGCGAGCAGAAATTATTATGTAGATGCAAAAATAAATCCAATCGAAAATTTAGTTGCTGTGCTGGTTGGCAAAATTGCCAGGCGAAAGGCGCTGGAGGATCTTCAGGGAGTTCCCTGGAAATCGTAAAACGTCTCGGATTCAATTCTCTCTGCGGTAATGGTTGGCCAGCGCACTGCCATTTCCCCTCGGCGATGAAGCCTCTTGCCCCATCCCGAACCAGGCAGTCATCACAACAGCCAGGATCTCATCGTGCTTTCCCTGGGCATAAAGATCTTGCCGCTCTGCCCCCAGGCGGGCCTGCTCCTCGGCGGGGGGGCGGTGGCAGATCAATTGATCGTTGCCGGCTAGGAAGGCCTATTTACCATCTTCGTCGGATAATAGTATTGATATGGTCACTAAAGAGTTAATTCAAAAGGAGATCGAGTCTATCCCTGAGCCTTACCTGGCAGAGATATTGGATTTTATCCATTTCTTTAAAGGGCAAAGGCCTTGAAAGACAAATCTGAGCCGGCAATACTAAGCGAGTCTGTACTGGCGAGGGATTGGTTGAGTGCTGAGGAGGATCGAGCTTGGGAAGATTTGTGAAAGGAGATGAGGTTGTCGTACCCGTTCTGTTTTAAGACTCCAATACTTTCATCTTCTCTCCTCAACGAACTCCCGCATCAAATCCTTATCCACTTTGATCCTGAACCTTTTTGCTGCATCAGTGATTCTTCCCGGTTTGAGGACCTCAAGAGCCATGCGAGTGCGAATCGCTATCCTCTCCAATGTTCCCTGGCTCGCTTGAAGATCTCCTCCACACTCTGATTCTCATAAAGCCTTCTGGAGACCTCAACATAATCGGTCGGCTCACTGCGGAAGAGGGCTAGAAACCTGACTGCTCCCACCGGGCCTAGCGCCTTGTTCAAGGCATCAACTCCAGCAGATCTCAATTCGGCCTCGCCCATTGCCCTGGTTCTTTCAGTCATAGATCCCCCATTCTTAAATAATCCACAGGATTTGAGATTTCCATATTCAATCCCAATTTCTTCGCCTGCTTAACTAATCTGTTGTCGCAACTTAAGAAGTAATCGGCGTTGATGAAATGAGCGCATGCCAGATGGACGGAATCTTTTGAGGTCAAATTGCACCGTCCTTGAAATTCCAGGGCAGAGATTCATAGATTTCGTCCTCCGGCCCGACTCTTATCCTGCAAAGGGAGGAAAGAATAAAAGCTACATTCAATCGGTTGGGGAATGGGCAGAGTAATGTCTCATCTTCATGCATGAATGACCAGGCCAATTGGATCTCTTCAATCTCCGCTCTCAAAAAGATCTCTTCACAGGCCAATGCTTCCAGCTGGATTCTAATCTGGCTTGGATCGTCGAATCTCCTTTGAAAGCAATTGTAATCAAGGTAAATCAAATCCATTACCTTTCTCCTCCTCCGATAATCTCTTACTCGCTCATTCCCGATCTACCCTCCACAATCCCGATCTCCTCATCCGTCAGCCCGTACAGCCGGTACACCACCGCATCGATCAGTCCATCCGTATGCCTGATCCTCTCTCGCAGGGGAAGCAGCTTCTTCATGGAGCCCTCAAACTCAGCCCGCAGCGTCTCCCCCGGCTCCCGTCTGGCCGGATCGATGGCCAGCTTTTTCCGGTTCTTCTTCAGCACCGCCAGGAGGCTCTCATAGTCGTGCTCATAGTAGCTCTGCACTTTGGTCTTGGGGCTGAGATCCTCCACCTTTGCCCCCATGTAGCCCTCCAGCCAGCCCAGAAAGCCCCGGATCTCCTGCTGTTTTTCCTTGTTCATCTCCAGCATCTTCTCTGCCAGGAAAGCCAGCAGGTCGTGCACCACATCCGACCGCTCCCGTTCGGCGATGAAGCCTCCCGCATCATCCTGGGGCAGGCAGGCTTGCACTGAAGCTAGGATCTCATCATGTTTTCCCTGGGCATAGAGATCTTGCAGCTCTGCCCCCAGGCGGGCCCGCTCCTCGGCGTGGGTCGTAGAGGTAAAGGAGATTCCAGGTAAGCCTGCAATTTCTCTTGTAGAGACATGATTATTAGTGCTCGTTAATCGAAATCTCCATTCAAATAATTCTGAATTCAGCATTGAAAGAAGCGCAAATTCTTTTATCCCATCAATTATAGGAAAATAGGAGATGCTGTCAAAGCAATACGTTGGCTGCGGCAATAATGTGAAGAGCAAACGTCGCCAACTATCTAATGCGGCATTGCGCTGATAGCCGACGCGCGGCAATTTACTATGTTTAGCTTTTCCTTTATTAAATTGCGTTTCATATTTTTTGATGTCTATATATTTATTAATTCCTTGACGAGCCTCATATATAAACTCATAACGCTGAACATTTCCGCCCCTCATTACTTGAGGACCGACATTAGGATCTAAGCTAAGCAAGGAAGCCATATTCGTTTCATTTATTTCTCCTTGATATGTTTGAATTAAATCACCCATTAAGCAATGTTGTCTCAAGGGAGAATACAACTTCTTGACGATGCTTGCAGCGAGATTAGATTGGAGCAGTGGAATCGGGAAAAAATCCTCGTCCAGCATTTCCACCAAAGCCCGATCACAATTGTAATTTCCGCTTATTTCACTTAGGTACTTGCCTGGATGAATAAGAACCGGGAAAGACCTGTTATCATCATGTGAGTTCCTAAAAATGATTACACAAGTCGGCAGTTTTGCTTCTGAAAAGACTCTATTCTTGGGGTCATCTTTTTGAGGAAACGCATCTATGCTTTTAATATTAAAATTATTAATTAAATGTTTTCTTAAGTTGACTGTTTGTTGATCTGCGAGTATAGACATTGGGATAATAAATCCGAGTCTTGCTTCTGAACGAGCAATCGCGATAGATTTTGCTACTATCAAACGATATAAATCGATCTTCTTTCCTTCTGCGGGATTGAGATCTTTGCTGGCTTTGACATAATTTAAGAAGTCAGATAGCTCCTCTTCCCGCTCCTTCTCAGCCAGAACATCATAAGGTGGATTCCCGATCACCACATCGAATCCCCGGCTCTCCCCCTGGAAAGCCTCCGGAAACTCCAGCTCCCAGTGAAAGAACCTCTTCGCCTGCGCAATCTCCTGGGCCCGGAGAAACCACTCCTGGCTCCGCAGGGCTGACCAGTCCGGGAACTTCTCCGGGTTGATATGATTCTGCATCTCGAAATAGTCGTCCTCGCTCACTTTGTTTCCAAAATATGTGGACAGCCACACATCTGCCAGCTCCGCCATCCTTTTGGATAGCTCCCCGTCCTTGATCTGCCGGAACTGATCTTCCTTCCACTTGACCATGGCCAGGCTGTCATCAGGCAGAGCGGCCATGAGGCTGTACTTCTTCAGCAGCCCTTCGGTGTGGCTTTTAAGCCCGAAGCTCCAGAGAGGCGTATCCTCGGAAGGCCTGCCCGGCAGGACTGTGAGCCGGCCCAGCTCCGCCCCGATCAGGCTGTTGCCGCAGCGCAGGTGGTGGTCCAGAAAGGACAGCGGCTTATTCGCCGCTACTGTGGTCAGCCATAGTGAGAGCTTGGCCAGCTCCACGGCCATGGGATTTAGGTCCACGCCGTAGATGCAGTTGCGGACCACCTCCCGGCGGGCCCAGTGAATATCCGCCTCGGCCACCGCCTCCGACTCCAGATCCTCCTGCCTGGCCATCTCCCGGGCGTGGATGATCTCCCGGGCGATGTAGTCCGTGGCCTCCACCAGAAAGTGGCCCGAGCCCATGGCCGGGTCCAGGACCTTGAGGGAGAGCAGCTTCTTGAGCAGGCCCTGCCTCAGCTCGACGGACATCATAGCCTCCTCCATCATCTTATCTATCAGCGGCCCCAGGGTGTTCTTGACGATGTACTTGACGATATATTCCGGCGTATAGAACGAGCCGGTAGCCTTCCGCTCCCCTTTGTCCGTGACCAGATACAGCCTCCCTGCTTCAACCCTGTCCGTGACCTTCCTGCTCCCTGCCTCTTTTTCCGGCAGCCAGACCTCCCTCCCCTTCTCCCGCACCGCCGCCATGCTCTCCCCTGCCCGGTGCAGCCTATATTCCAGAATTCCCTCGTAAATCGATCCCAGGTGGCGGATGTCGAGAGAAGAGTAGTCCACAAAGGCCTTTCCTCTCTCTCCCTCCGAGCGGGCAAGAAGGTCGATGGCCTCCGCCAGATAGGAGTTTCCTATCCTCTTGCTGGAGAGAAATGGATTTTTCTCCGGATCGAAGAGCCCGCCGTTGTAAGCCGGTATATAAAACTCCTCTCGGGAGTAGCCGAAGGCCTCGCTCCCGTCGTTGATCAGCCGGAATAAGTCCCGCAGCCCCTCCCAGTAGGTGGAGCGGACCGCCAGAGGAGCCTCTCCCTGATCCAGCTTCTCTGCAATCTCCTCCTTGAGCTTCTTGAGGCTCATCTCCCTGTAGCGCCTGTTGTCGGTGTCCAGAAGCTTCCTGCTCTCGGCATAAAAGATGAAAAGCAGCCGGTAGAGCAGGCGCATGGAGTTGTCCTGCACAGACCTGATGTCCTCTTCCGAGTGCGACAGTGAGTTGGACGGCTCGGCGAAAAAGCCCTCCGCCAAAATCTTCATCGCCCTGTAGACATTCTCTTGGAGGTCGCTTCCGACCTTCTGGGCATAGGCCAGGCTCTCCTCCCTCACCCGGTCCAGGAAAGATGAGCCCAGAGGCACCTCCGGGAAGGCCTGCCGCCGGAAGAAGAGATAGAAGTACTTGAAGGGCTCCAGCTGCCTCGTCCTCTCCACCTGCTTCATCAGCTCGGGCAGATTGACCTCGTAGTAGCAGTCCAGCTTGCCGCTGGTGTCCTCGTGATATAGCCGCCACAGTTTCCCATTTGTCAGGACAGCCCACTTTGGAGGCGTGTCTCTTAGGTACCTTTCTATCTGATAGCTTGGATTGGCCATATCTTTCTGTGCTTTGCCCCCTCGGCTCTTGTCCAAAGCCACATTCCAGGCCTTGGCGTCCCCCACCACAATGGATTTTTTATAAAAATCTTCAGAATCTTTCTTCTGAGAATATGCTTCCTCCAGCGTCTTCTTATCCGGGAAGAAGGCATAATCTGGCTTAGAGGAGAAGTGATGCACACTCTCCTGCACCCCATAATAATGGCCTAGGCGGTCCAGCACCGGCCGGATCCAGTTGTGCTCCAGATCCGCCTCGACATATCTCTCGAAATTCCGGCTCTTTTTGGTGTAGATATCTCTTATCGCCGAGTAAACCTCAGCCAGATGGGCGTCCTCATCCCACTCCGGAGACTTCTGGATCAAATTCTCCAGATAGTGATTCGAAAATAGGCCGCTGTTGTTGAATGGGTTCCGTTTATCTGACTGCGCCGTTTCCGCCAATCTTCTCTCCTCAGCCCATTTCAAACATGGCTCGCACCAAAAAGCTTGCGGGACAGCAGAGATAAGACGGAAATTGCCTGATTTTTCAAGGATTGAGAAAGGCCTCGCTCACCGCTTGCCCCTCATCTATGATAAGGCTCCTTTCGGATGATCCTCATCCCCCTATAGATCTGCTCCAGCAGTATCACCCTCATCATCTGATGGGGAAAGGTCATCTTGGAGAAAGACAGCCTGCACCCCGCCCTCTCTAAGACCTCCGGGGCCAGCCCCATCGGCCCCCCGATGACCAATGCCAACTCCTTCTGCCCCTCCAGAATCATCTTCTCCAGCCATGCCGCCATCTGCATCGAGTCCAGGCTCCTGCCCTGCCGGTCCAGGGCCACCACCGCGCCCTCATGCCCCTTCAGCCTCTCCAGGATGGCCCGCCCCTCCTCCTGCATGGCCTTCTTCTCCTCCGCTGACGAGGCTCCGTCCTTGAGCCGGGCCTCGGCCACCTCCTCTATCTCCAGCCGGGCATAGGGGCGGATGCGCCGGGCATAGTCCGCAGCCGCATCCTGCCAGTGCCTCTCCCGGAGCCGTCCCACAGCTATGATGCGGATCTTCATCTTCCCCCATCCACCTTCTCCAGGAATAAGAGACCGGTGCTGGTGGCTCTCCAGCCATCTCCGGAGCGTTCAATGACCAGGGCCTTTTCCAGCATGGAGAGGTGATAGCTCGCCAGAGCCGGGCTGATCTTCAGCGCCTGGCCGATCTGCTCTGCATCCTTCACCCCACTGGCGACAAGCCGCAGCATCTTCCGCCGCAGCGAAAGCTGCAAGACCTCCAAAGCGAAGCGATGGCCCTCCGGCCCCTCCCAGCCACGGTCGCTATCAAGAGACATAATATCCTCGGCGGTCTTTAAAGGATTTTATTGACGAGAAAAGATAAAATTTATCTAAAGAAGCATCGAGCCACTCAATCCCGCTTCTCCCCGTGTATCTCGCAGGCCCCGCTGCCGATCTCGCAGACCCGGCACACCTCCCTCTCCTCATCTAGGTGCCGGGTGGCCGTGGCCAGGACGCTGGCATTGACCAAATTTCCCGCTAAAAATACCGCCGCAGCAATCTGATCGTCCGGTATGCCCAGATTGGAGGCGATCCTGATGTGCAGCTTCAGGCAGTGGCTGCACCTCATGGCTGCCGAGACGGCCACCGATATCAGCTCAATGGTCTTGGCATCCAGGGTAGAGCTCCTCTGTATGGCATTATTATGCAGCACCTTGGTGATGAAGATCTCCGGGCTCTCCTGCATGAATTGAAAGACATAGGGGACCTCCCCGTAGGCATTCTCTATCGATTTCAGGATGTCCCTCGCGGCCTTCTCCTTGCCCTTGACCAGTATGGCGTCCAGCTCTTCCTCAAAGCCCATTGCTATCCTCTGCCTTTGCTTTCCCCTCTTCGGCCTTCCTTTCCTGGGTCACGGGATTAGAAGACAAATCCGGTCTCAGAAGAGGGCAGTATCCTCACCAGTATATATTCTTTCATCTGGGACGGCCGGATGGTGGCAATCTCACCCAGCTTGACTCCCTCATCGAATTTTACCGCCGCCACAGCATCCCTATATTGGCTGTAGGGCAGCTTGATCCGCACTCCGGTCAGGTTGAGGGCAATGGGAAGGGGCGAATAGGAATATTCCACATCCGGCACCTGCTCCCGGACAGCGTCCATAACCCTTGGTGGCGAGGTAGTGAGGGGATCCTTGGCTATGGTAGCCCTGGTCTTATCCAGGGCCAGTCCCACGGACTCCACTATCCGGTCCAGTGTCCCGATCTCTGTGGCCTTCTTAGCCCGGTGTGCCACCCGTCCGATGGCGGGCACATAATCAAAGGCATAGGGCAATTCTTTGGCCTCGATCTGCGGGCCGCCTGTGACCACCACCGGGATGGTGACGTTCTGGTAGAGCTTCTCCTTGTGCTTGATGCACTCCTGGAAGTTGCCATAGATGAAGACCGCTGCGTCGTGTTCATTTATGAGAGCTGTCTCGTACTCATTGATCTGGGCTATCTCCCGGCCCACCCCTCTGGCCAGCCCCAGCATATTGGTCTTGGAGCCATGCCGGCGCAGATACTCCGCTATATCGCAGGCAGTATGCGGCAGATGGTGAATGGCCAGGGTAGGGGTGACCACGGCGGTCTCCGTTCCCGCCAGGGGAGCCCTGGTCAGCTCACCGCGCAGTTCCTTGGATAGGGCCTCAAGAGCGGCCTTGTCCTCGGACGGAATCAGTATCAACAGGATGATCTCACTCTGGGTCACATTCTTCTGCAGAATGTATCCTCCCAGATCCTCCACCAGCTCCACGATGAGGTCGTGCTTATACAATCCTCCCGTGAACATCACAGGCTCAAGCATTCTCCATCTCCCGGATCTTTTCCTTGATATCAGACACCATCTCAGGGCTCAGGCTCTCCTCGGCAGCAACGAAGAAGAAGCTGTCCTTGGTCATCTCATTGCGCCGGTTGCGAAAGCCCTCCGGGGCAATCCTCACCAGGGCGTCGGTCAGATCCTGGAGGAACTCCGCCTCCAGATCCGCCACCACCAGATCGGCGGGCGAGCTGTCCGAGGCTATGATCACCACATCCCTAGCCGACTGATCAACCCTCTCCCGGCCATAGCGCTCCCAGAGCACCTTCATCAGGTCGGCCATATGCTCCTCGTCATTGATCTTGATCTGATATCCTCCTGCCACTTGCATCACATCTCCCACGTCCTTGGCCGTTAGGGGCGGAATGCCTGATCGCAGCAGCCCGTATACGGCAAAAAAAGGCTTCAGGATATCGATATAAACATAGAGCCTGCCGATGGACCGGATGAGGCCGAGGTCCTGCAGGATGTCCATGATCAGCTCCCGGTACTTTTTAGCCCCGAACTCCTCCTCTCCCGTGACCTCGATCTTGAAGACCTCCATTGGGTCCATCCCTATTCCTCCAGCAGTCCCGAGACCAGAAGCGCCGCACCCACCGCTCCGATGTACTGGGCATACTTGGGAACGGTGACCTTGATCTGAAGAAGCTCTTCCATGGCCTTCGGAAGACCCTCGATCAATGATGTCCCTCCCACCATGATCACCGGCTCCTTGACCTCTACCTCTTGCAGCTGCTGCTCATAGACTTGCTCTGCCACAGAATGGCAGGCAGCCATGGCCACATCCTCCGGCTTTCGGCCCATTGCAAGATTGTTCACCAGGCTCTGGGTGCCGAATACTATGCAGTAGCTGTTCATGGCCACATTCTGATAGCTGCCCTTCAGCGCCAACTTGCCCAGCTCAGTGATGTCCACACCCAGACGCTTGGCCGTCAGCTCCAAAAACCGGCCCGATGCCCCGGCGCAGATTCCGCCCATGGTAAAGCCGCCTGGAATTCCGTCCTGCACCGAGATGGCCTTGTTGTCCATGCCCCCGATATCAATAACCGTGGCCGGACCCCTCTGGGCATCGGCTAAAAAGACGGCTCCCTTGGAGTTGACTGTGATCTCCTCCTGCACCAGCTTGGCGTTGACGTGCTTGCCCACCAAAAACCGCCCATATCCGGTGACGCCTATTCCCTGCAGCTCCTCTCTGGCCACTCCGGCCATCTTGAGGGCGGCAGTCAGGGCATCCTCAGCGCTCTGCAAGACCTCGGTGGTGGGATTCCATCCCGTGCCTATGACCTGATTGTCTCTCATCACCACTGCTTTGGTGGTGGTGGAGCCGGAGTCTATTCCAGCTGTGAGGCCCGTCTGCTTCTCCCGGGCCAAGAGACCCCTGTACTTGACTGTGGTGACCAGGGCCTCCATTCTTGTCAGAAGCGTCTCTGCTGTTGTCCTCTCGGTGAAGGAGTAGCTCAGGACGGGAATCTTGGAGTTCTCATGAATGTACTTTCGGATCTCGGATCGGATGATAGCCGCCTCAGCGCAGCGGAAGCAGGTCATGACTATCACCGCATCGGCGAGGTCCGGGTTCTCTACAATGCGCACCGCCCGGGCCATGGCCATATTCAGGTCGCCTGAAGACACGGAGACGCCGAATGTGCTCTCCACATTGAGTATATCCTCCAGAGAGACCTCAGGATAGACCAGCTTGGCTCCCACCGTCTCTGCCGCCCTCTCGATCTCTCTTTGAATTCCGCTGTACTCCGCACCGCAGGAGAGCTGGGCTATTCTGATCAATTCAATCCCTCCAGGAAGGATCTGATCTTATGCACAAAGACCTTGGCCTCGGCATC
>Ga0208197_1000825_pt1 | contig 35538 bp, 25 predicted proteins | sample AD_JPNNA4_MetaG_FD_184444 | JGI IMG/M metagenome (GOLD analysis project Ga0208197, IMG submission 184444) | Active sludge microbial communities of municipal wastewater-treating anaerobic digesters from Japan - AD_JPNNA4_MetaG (SPAdes) (version 2) | ecosystem: Engineered > Bioreactor > Anaerobic...
AGGCCGAACCGGTCTTTCGTGCCGATTTTCGGGGAGGTGGCATCCTTGTCGACATCGTCGAAGAACAGCACGCGGCGGGCATACGACGGATCGAACCGGGCCAGCTTGGGGCTCTGTTTCCGTATCATCGCGACCATCTCGGCGAGAAACGCCTTGTAATGATCGCCGGGCACGACAGGACTGATGGCCGGATGATCGGTGCCAGGCTCGAGCCGCGAGATCTCGACCGGGGTCATCCGCGCGAGTTCTTCGAGGGAAACCGGCGCCTTGCCGCCTGGTTTGAAAAGGTGTGCAGCCTCTTCCTTCGCATTCCGTTCCCCGATCCGGTCTTCGGGGCCGTAGCATTGCGGAACGTTCAGAATGAGAGGGCCGCCAAGCATGCTCGTGGTGAAACGGATCTTGCGCTTGAGCTTGGGCTCGACCTCGCCGAGGTCGAGGTTCGCGAGGACACTGTAGTGAACGCGCTGAAGGCGGGTGAAGGCGGTGGCCGCTCCGACGTCACTTTTCGAGCCTGCAAGGCCTCTGGCATCCGAGAGCATCTTGTCGAAAGCCCCGAGATCGGCGTTCTGGGCGATCTTCTCTGACTTTTCCGCGTATTTTGCCTGAAGTTCCTTCAGCAGGTTCGCCCGCTCGGCTTCGAGATGACGTATGAACACCTCGACGTTGGCGGGCGAATACTCGAGTGCCTCGTAGTTGACGACCTCCTCCAGGGCGGCGTGGACGGACAACGGCATGAGCGCAAGCAGGGCAACGAGGGCGGGTCTGAAGATCCTCGACACGTTCATGTTTCCCTCCCGAAGATACCGAAATATGTGTTACCCGTTCGAATATACCATAAGAAAAAATGCGGGTTCTCGGGCGAGTTGTTGAAACCAACCGAATGAAAACCCTCCGTTCGCCCTGTGCTTGTCGTAAGGAGGGAGTCTCGCGCTTCCACGATAGGATCGGCACGAGCGGGAACGCGATGTCGGCTTTTGTCATGCCGGAATCGACAAGGGGAAGAGGTGCGTGAACGGATGAAACTTCAGACTGCGGCGCTTTCGCTTCCAGAAAAGAATCGGATCGGCCAGAAAATAGAAAATATAGGTTGCCTTGTCCCGACACTTCGTGTAATGTTTCACATACCAAAAAGCTGAAGTTGAATACAAGGCTTGTGATACCCCTTTTTTTGTTTGTTCCATGCGTCACAAATCTGTATTCACAAGGAAATCATGGAATGATGGTTTGTCAGAGCGGCCGCAAGTCGCTCAGAACACAGAACAACGGCAGCGCGAAGGAGAAACGAGATGTCCTGTTCATCGAATCCACAGTTCAATCTGATCAAGCAGTATCCGGAAAAGGCTGCAGAGCTTGACCGGTACATCGATGGTCTCGGCCTCACCGAAGACCGCGAGAAAAACCGCGGCTTTTTGATTCAGTGCCTGCACAAGGCCCAGGGTATTTTCACATACCTGCCGCGTGAGGTCCAGCTCCACGTCGGCAACAGGCTGGGTCTTCACCTGGCCGAAGTGAACGGGGTCATCAGTTTTTACTCCTACTTCACGGACGAGCCGGTCGGCAAATACAAGATCAATATCTGCACGGGAACCGCCTGCTTCGTGAAGGGCGCCGGCAAGCTGGTCGAGGAGTTCCAGCGGTATCTCGGCCTCAAGCTCGGCGACACCAGCGCCGACGGCAAGTTCTCGCTCACCAGCCTCCGATGCGTCGGCGCCTGTTCGATGGCCCCGGTCGTGATGCTGAACGACAAGGTTTACGGGAACGTGACGACGAAGATGGTTCCCGAAATCATCAACGAGTGCAAGTAAGGGGAGCCAGCCATGATAGACACACATGCCGCATTGAATGCCCACGCTGAAAAACTCCACGCCCAGGCGAGGAAAAGCGGTGCCACGATTCTCGTTTCGCTCGGCACCTGTGGTCTCGCCGCCGGGACCCGACCGATCGCCGATCAGATCATGACCGAGATCGCCAACCGCAAGGCCGATATCGACGTCGTCGAAGTCGGCTGCATGGGCCTCTGCCACAGCGAGCCCTCGATCGAAGTGATTTTCAACGGAACCGGAAAGTCCGTCATTTATGGCCACGTGAAGATCGACCAGGCCGCCGCGATCGTCGAGACCGCCGGCAAGGGGATCGAGGCCGCCAGCTGCGAAATCGTCAAGCGAACCTGGTTCTACCCCGAGGAAAATGAGACGGCGACCCCCGACAGGCTTCAGGCCCGCATCGTCCTGCGCAACACCGGCAAGATCAATCCTGAAGATATCAACCAGTATATTGCGGTGAAGGGCTACCAGGCGCTCGCGAAGGTGCTTCACGAGATGACCCCCAAGCAGGTCGTCGACGTCGTCACCGAATCCGGTCTCCGCGGACGCGGCGGCGGCGGCTTCCCCACCGGCAAGAAATGGGCGTTCGCCGCGGCGCAGAAAAATGACCAGAAATATATTCTCTGCAATGCCGACGAAGGCGATCCGGGTGCGTTCATGGACCGCGCCGTCCTCGAGGGCGATCCGCACTCCGTTCTCGAAGCGATGGCCATCGCCGGCTTCGCGGTCGGCTCTGAGACCGGCATCATCTACATCCGGGCCGAGTATCCTCTCGCGGTGAAGCGCCTCGAGATCGCGATCGAGCAGGCGAAGAAGCTCGGTCTGCTCGGCAAGAAGATCCTGGGCAGCTCGTTCAACTTCGACATCATGATCAAATACGGCGCTGGCGCGTTCGTCTGCGGCGAAGAGACGGCCCTCATCCACTCGATCGAAGGCAAGCGCGGCGAGCCGACCTTCAAACCGCCGTTCCCGGCCGTGGAAGGCCTCTGGAAGAAGCCGACCATCGTGAACAACGTCGAAACCTACGCCAACGTTTGCGCCATCATCAGAAACGGCGCCGCCTGGTTCCGGAAGATCGGCACCGCCGGTTCCCCGGGCACCAAGGTGTTCGCCCTGGCCGGCAAGATCAAGAAGGTCGGCCTGGTCGAGGTTCCGATGGGCACCCCCCTTCGCGACATCATCTTCGGCGTCGGCGGCGGCATCATGAACGATCGCAAGTTCAAGGCGGTCCAGACCGGCGGTCCGTCGGGCGGCTGCATCAAAGCCGACCAGCTCGACACCGAGATCGACTACGAGTCGCTCAAGCGGCTCGGATCGATGATGGGTTCCGGCGGCATGATCGTCATGGACGAAGACGACTGCATGGTCAACGTTGCGAAGTTCTTCCTCGAGTTCACCCTCGATGAATCCTGCGGAAAATGCACGCCCTGTCGCATTGGCAACAAGCGCCTGTTCGAGATGCTCACCAAGATCTGCGAAGGCCGCGGAACAATGCAGACCCTGAAAGACCTCAAGGATCTCAGCGTCACGATCAAGGATACGGCGCTGTGCGGACTCGGTCAGACCTCGCCGAATCCCGTTCTCTCGACCATTGCCCAGTTCGAGCACGAGTATCTGGCTCATATCAACGAAAAACGCTGTGAAGCCGGTGTCTGCACGAAGCTTCTGAAATACGAAATCAACGACAGCTGCGTCGGTTGCACCATGTGCGCGCGCAACTGCCCGGCGGGCTGCATCACGGGCCAGCCGAAGAAGAAGCATGTGATCGATCAGAACGTGTGCATCAAGTGCGGCGTCTGCCACTCTGTCTGCAAATTCCACGCCGTTGACCGCAAATGAGCTGACTCAGGAGAATCGAACATCATGATCAATCTGACTATCAATGGAATTCCCGTCCAGGTGAATGAAGGCGAGACCGTTCTGGACGCGGCTCACAAAATTGGCATCGACATCCCGACGCTGTGTCACTTCAAGAGCTACGGCCCCTGCTCGGTCGAGTCGAAAACCGGCTCGTGCCGCGTCTGCGTCGTCGAGATCGACGGTCGGCCGAACCTCGCCCCCTCCTGCTGCACCCCCGCCACCGAAGGCATGAAGGTCGTCACCTCGAGCATGCGCGTCATCAACGCCCGCCGCACGATGCTCGATCTGCTGCTTTCGAACCACCCCAAGGATTGTCTGACCTGCGAGAAGAGCGGCGACTGCCAGCTCCAGGATCTCGCCGCCCAGATGGGCCTGCACCGCATCAAATACGAAGGCGAGATGGCCAAGCACGATATCGACATCTCCAGCGAGGCGATCGTTCGCGATCCGAACAAGTGCATCATGTGCCGTCGCTGCGAAGTCGCCTGTAACGAAGTCGAGACCGTCGGCATCCTCTCCGGCATCGGGCGCGGCTTCACCGCCGTCGTCGGCCCGGCCGATCTGCGGCCGCTCGCAGAGACCAAATGCACCAACTGCGGTCGCTGCGTCGCCTCCTGCCCGACCGGCGCCCTCACCGAAGTCGATCACACCTACAAGGCCTGGAATGCGATCAACAGCGGAAAGACCGTCGTCGTCCAGACCGCTCCGGCCGTGCGCGTCGCTCTCGGCGAGGAGTTTGGACTGCCTCCGGGCTCGATCTCCACGGGCAAGATGGTGACCGCTCTTCGCATGATGGGCTTCCATAAGGTCTTCGACACCGATTTCTCGGCCGACCTCACGATCATGGAGGAAACCACCGAGTTCATCGCCCGCCTGAAGGAAAACAAGAATCTCCCGATTCTCACCTCCTGCTGCCCCGGTTGGGTCAAGTTCTTCGAGCACCAGTTCAAGGACCTGATGCACATCCCGTCCACCTGTAAGTCTCCGCAGCAGATGTTCGGCGCCATCGCGAAGACCTACTACGCGAAGAAAATCGGCGTGAAGCCCGAAGACATGATCGTCGTCTCGGTCATGCCCTGCTTGGCGAAGAAATACGAAGCCTCGCGCGAAGAGTTCCATGCAAGCGGCGTTCGCGACGTCGATATCGTCATCTCGACCCGGGAACTCGCCTCGATGATCAAGGAAGCCGGCATTGCCTTCGATCACCTCGAAGATTCTCCGTATGACGATCCCCTGGGCGAATCGACCGGCGCCGCCGTCATCTTCGGTTCTTCGGGCGGCGTTCTCGAAGCGGCCCTGCGCACGGCGGCCGACTGGGTGACCGGTCAGGACCTGCAGCAGATCGACTTCTCCGCCGTTCGCGGCCTCGAAGGCATCAAGGAGGCCACGGTGAAGATCGGCGATCTCGAAATCCGCGCCGCCATCGCCTCGGGGCTCGGAAATGCCCGCAAACTGCTCGAGAAGATCCGGAAAGGCCAGGCCAACTACCACATCATCGAGATCATGGCCTGTCCCGGCGGTTGCTTGAACGGCGGCGGCCAGCCCTTCACCAAGGGTGACTCCTCCATCCTGGACAAGCGCATGGAAGCCATCTACCGCGACGACAAGAACAGCAAGATCCGCAAGTCGCACGACAACCCCTCGATCAAGAAGCTGTATGCGGAGTTCCTGGGCAAGCCCTGCGGCGAAATGTCCCACAAGCTGCTGCATACCCACTACCAGGCTCGCGAGTGCGAATGAGCGGGTATCTGATGTGATGAGCATCCCGGGGAACCGACCGACGTTCCCCGGGATTTTTTTTTGCCACGGATTGCGAACCAAGCTGTGTTCGGGTACCGGACTGGACTGGGGGATGATGAAGAGTCACGGCATTCGTGAGATGACGTAAGCGAAGTCAGTTCGGCAGCCGATAAGGGGGACGTGCGGGTGAAAAAGATGGGAAGGGATCCTTCCCGGATGTGATACAAGTGATCGAGACTGAATCTGCGGAGGATGGAACGCGTGCATATCGAGTATCGAAAGTGGTACAGCAACCGCATCGGCCACGAGATGGAACTGAAAGTCTACGGACATTGGGGCCGGCCGATCCTGGTTTTCCCTTGTGCTGGGGGCACATTTTACGAATTCGAAGACTTCGGTATGACGGAGCTGCTCAGGCCATACATCGATGGCGGCGCGATCAAGCTGTTCACGGTCGGCAGTCTCGACAACCAGACCTGGCTCAGCCAGGACTGGGACATCGCGAAGCGGGCCCGGCGCCACGAAGATTACGATGCCTACATCGTCGAAGAGATCGTGCCGTTCATTAACGACCACATGCACGGCAAGACGGGCATCACGACCATCGGCTGCAGTATGGGCGCATATCATTCGGTCAACTTTCTGCTACGGCATCCAGACGTTTTTTGCGGCACCATCGCGTTGAGCGGCATCTACCGCCTGCGGCACCTGATCGGGGACTACATGGACGACGTCGTGTACCGCAACTCGCCGCTCGACTACTTGCCGAACCTGAATGAATACGGTCACCTCGAACGGTTGAAGAAGACCCGCATCATGGTCTGCGTCGGCCAGGGTGCCTGGGAAAACGAGGCGTTGCCTGATACCCGCGAATTGAAGGCCGCTCTCGACGCCAAGGGTATTCCGGCCTGGGTCGATTTCTGGGGCCATGACGTGCACCACGACTGGCCCTGGTGGAAAAAGCAGCTTCCCTATTTCCTCGAGCATCTGCTGAACGGCTGACGCAGACGGATCATGCCTGGACTTGCGTCAGAATCCTGTTTGCCGGGCGGCCGCTGTACATTTGCCCGGCCTTGTGTTACCATGCACCGCGTATGACGGACATCCGTCATGACGCCTTCGTGTAAATCCATTCCATGCCCACGCCGGAGATCACAACATGACGTCGTCATCACGCCCATCGGCCTTCGCGGAACTCAAGTCCCAGCTCGAGCGCATCGCAACGACATCTGGAAACGAGGCGTATTTTGTGCCTTCTCTCTGGACACCGGTCGGTTCCGCGGCTTCCGAGATTGCGAAGCCGAAGGGCGTCAACCAGGCCCGATGGTTCCTGGAGCATCTGCGGGCGATCGAATATGCGAAGGACGCTCGTCTCGATCCGACGCGCTCCCTCAATGGCCAAGTTCCCGGCGGCGACGGTGGAAACTGGATCTGCGGCGAGAAAATCTACAATCTCATGGTGCGGCTCGCGACCGCGTATGATCATGATCGCGATGGAAAGCTCGGCGGTGACGGGAAAGACCCGACCTTGAACGCAGCCGGAATACGCGAATCCGGAACATTCCTGAAATCGATCGCGCTTCTGGGCCACATCCGCAGGCTCGGCTGTACGACCATTCATCTGCTGCCGGTCACTTCGATCGGACATGACGGCAACAAGGGCGTTCTCGGCTCTCCCTACGCGATCAAGAATGCCTACCGGCTCGAGGAGCGGCAGGCCGACCCGCTCGTCCCTATGTCGGTCGACGACCAGTGCCGGGCGTTCGTCGAGGCCTGCCACATGCTCGGCATGCGGGTCATCTTCGAGTTCGTCTTTCGGACGGCCAGCAAGGACGGCGACTGGATCGCCGAACACCCCGACTGGTTCTACTGGATCGACGCCACCGTGCAGGACCGCATGCCGGGCGAGACGGACATCGAGAAAGCGAAGGCGACCTACGGCAACCCGGTCTTTTCGGCCGAGGAACTGGCGGTCATCAAGGACAAAGTCGACCGGAACGACTTCCACGAGCTTCCCCCGCCGCCCTCATCGTATCGGGGCTTTTTTAAGCTCGCGCCGGAGCCGGGAACTGTGCATCTGAACGACCACGGCCAGTTCCGCGCCGTCGGTCTCGACCCCGCGACCGGGCAGGACGTCGAAGTGCGCATCCCGGGCGCGTTTGCGGACTGGCCGCCGGACGACAACCAGCCGCCGTGGGGCGACGTCACCTACCTGAAGATGTATCGCGACGAGGATCAGCATCATCCGCGGTTCAATTATATTGCATATAATACAATTCGCATGTATGACAAGGCGTTGGCTCGCGACGAGATGGCGAACCGGGCGCTGTGGGACAAGATCCGCGACCTCGTTCCGCATTATCAGAGAGAATTCGGCATCGACGGCGTCATGGTGGACATGGGACATGCCGTCCCAGTCAGCCTCATGCGCGAAATCGTCGACACGGCGCGGAAGATCGATCCGAATTTCGCCTTCCTTTCCGAGAACTTCTCGATCGAGGAGAGCAGCGTGAAGGCGGGCTACAACGCTGTCGTCGGATACGCCTGGTGGGTGGAATACAAACGAGATGGGCTCTACGGCCTGCTCGATCACGTCGGCAGGCGCGGGGTGCCGCTCTCCTGGTTTGCCGCCGTCGAAAACCACAACACGCCGCGAGCTGCGGCCCGCCCCGGCGGGGAGGCCTATGCGCGGTATGCGTTCCTGCTCAACGTTCTGTTGCCCCGCTCGATCCCGTTCGTCCATGCCGGATTCGAACTGGGTGAAACGTGGCCGGTCAACACCGGCCTCGATTTCACCGACAAGGATCTCGCGTTCTACAGGGGCAAACCGCTTCCGCTGTTCGACATGGCGGCCCTCAACTGGGACGGCGCGACCGCGATGCTCGACTTCACCCGGACCGTCCTGGATATCCGGGCGAAATGGGACGATGCGATCGGCTCGACAGACTCGAATTCATTCGTCCCTCTCCGGACTGGCCACGAGGATATCATCGCGTTCATCCGGCGCGGCGGCGGCCAGCACGTCCTGTTCGTCCTCAACCGCGATCTCGAGAAGGCCCATGAGACGAACATTGACCTTTCCGAATGGCTGCCGGTGGATCTTCCGCGGCTCGAGAACCTGGTGCCGTCCGGCGCGGCAGAGACCTTCCTGCCCTTGCGTGAGCGGGTTCTAATAAGCGAACTTCCGGCGGGCAGTTCGTATCTGTTCGCCTGGTGAATATTGCATGTAATATGGAAAAATGTTTTACGAGAGAGGTGCCGAGCGGATGAGAAATCCGAGATCACGCGCGCATACCGCGCACAATGTCCATCAGAAGATACATCCGGGCGATGTCGAATCGATGATGTCCCGCGATAATTTCCCGATTCTCTCGCGGAAAATGCACACCGAGCGCCATCCCTCGCGCATGCTGAAGATCAGCCTCCTGATTCTCGGCGGCGGCGTCTGCCTCGCGCTGGCTCCGCTCTACATACTCACGCTCGACGTAAGCGTTCCCGAGCTGATGCGGCACCAGGATTTCACCGGCATCTACCTGCTCTCCGCCTACCTGATCTTCGTCGCCCTTGTCGGCCTATGGCGTTACGGAAAACGCCGCCGGCGCGACTGGGTGGAACGCGACGGGGCCGTCTGAACTGCGCCAACCGGTGGCCGACGGCCTGCTTCCCGCCTTGTGCGGGTCGGCTGACTCAGAATTTCTTCATCGAGATCAGGTTCTGGTCGGCCATGATCTCGTCCTTGAGCGGGCAGTCGTGCAGGTGGTCGCAGCTCTTGCAGTATTTGTTCTTCTTCGGCTTGAACTCTTTTTCGTTGATCATGCGCCACGCGATCTCGTCGACGTGCTCGACGACTTTCTTGATGCTGTCACGGGTGCGGGTCGTCTCGATTTTCGCGTCGTGGTCGAGCATGAACAGCGACAGCTTGCTGATGCGGAGATTCATCGTGTCCTCGCAGGCCCAGTAGTAGATGCTGAGCTGCTTGTCCTTGTCGACCTCTTCCTGTGAGCGCATCGTCGGCTCGGTCTTGTAGTCGAGGATCTCGTAGGTGCCATCGGGCAGGCGGTCGATGCGGTCGATGAAGCCGGTCATGACGGCGTATTTACCGCATGGAATCTCGAAATAATCCTCGATCGAGTGGGCCGGCCGGAACTCGCAGTTCCGGATAAAGCGCTCGTAATACATCTTCAGCTGACGGATGCCGTCCTGACGGTATTTCTCTTCGGCCTCGGCGGTTCCATAGCCCTCGCGATGCGTCATGCGCACCTCCTCGAAAATGCGCAGAACCTCTTCCAGGCTCGGCTTCTCGATGGGGTGGGCGGGATCATAGATGTTCTCGAACGTCTCGTGGATCGTCGTGCCGAAGCTGAAGAACGGCTGCGGCTTCGGCGGGATGCGCTGGATGTAGAGCCTGCCGTAGGCGCGCGGGCAGTTCTCGTAGAGGCCCATCTTCGAGTAGCTGAGCCTGATGCGCTTGCGGAACACCTCCGGCGTCTCGCCGGCGACGACGTAGGGCTTCACCTTCCACTCGGGGCAGGGCCCGTAGAACTCGCAGTAGTTGCACAGCGCGCCTTTCTTGGGCTCGAAGACGCCCTTTCCGATCTCGTCTGCTAGGGCGCGCACGCGGGCAGTGTGGGCGGCGATCTCGGCTTCGGTCGGCGAGATGCTGACGCGCTTGTTCACCGCCATGTAGTGATAGGAGGCCTTCGCGACGCGGCCGGGCCATCGCTGGTTCGCGGCCATGAACAGGTTCATGACCCCCATGTCGTCGGCCAGCACGCGCTCGTCGAGCATCTTCTTGCCGGTCTTGTAGTCGATGATCTCGAATTTTCCGTCGGGAAGTTCGTCGATGCGGTCGATCTGGACGACGAGGTCCATGCCGTCGAGCGTCCATCGGGCGGAGGTCTCGAACATCACCGGGTTCTCGGCTCCCGTCAGCGCCTCGAAATACGCGTCGAGCATCAGCACGGCCCGGGCCCGGAACATCTGCTCCTCGTCCCAGTCCGTGAAGCCCTCGCCGGTCCAGTATTTCGCGATCAGGCCGCGGAACGGGCTGGTGGATGGCTTGGCGCCGAGGCTCGTCTCGTGGTACTCGCGGAGCGCGTAATGTACCGTGCGATCGAATGACAAGTGCGGGGTGGGCCGGGGCTCGCGCGGGACGCGGTCGATATAGTTCATGCGATATTTCAGCCCGCAGGAGGTGAAACTGTTGATCTTGCTCGGCGACAGCAGCAGACGTTTGGCGTCCTCGCAGCTCTCGACGTAGTCGCACGAGGGACAGAGCGGATTGCGGTTGCCCTCGAAGCTTTCCGACGAAGCCGCCTCATGGAACTCACCGATCGCGAGCTTGAGTTTCTCGAGGTCCCGGTCGGAAGCGGTGAACGCGACGGTGTCTCCGGTCATCAGATACTGGTGCGTGACCTGGGCGATCTTGCCCGGCCAGTTCCCGTCCGCGACGGCCCAGGCGAGAATGCCGGAAATGTCGGTCGCGGTCTCGTGCGCGGTCGGGGCGCGTTTTCCGGTCTTATAGATAATGATATTATACGTGCCGTTCGGCAAGACGTCGACGCGGTCGAAGTTGGCCGTGAGAAGGAACCCGTCGATGTTCGCACGGGCCTGAAAACCGATGTGCTTGGAACGGGGAGGCGTCCCCCCGCATGAGGCATGGAAGGCGGCGAGGGCTTTTCGACTCTGATCGCGGAGCTGGATCCGGGCCGCTGCCGAAAGGTTCTCTGACGAGGCGAGCCTGGTGTCGAACATCGCCTCGAGGTCGGCAAGGGCGGCGGGTTTTCCGGAAAGGCAGAATTCGCGGAGAGTCTCGCGCAGCAGCTGGCTGAAGGTGAGTGCGGGGCGCTCCCGCTCGGGAACCGGTGCTTTGTCGATGTATCTGAACTTGAATCGCTTCGGGCACTCGCGCATCGTCTGGAGCTTCGCCATCGAGATGGAGATGCGCTCGCCATGGCATGTTCCGCTGGCCCGGCAGGAGGCGCAGGATGGGCCGCCGAGGGCCTCGAACTGGCGGTTTCTGATGCGGTCGGCGATCTCGTCGATGAGGGAGTTGCCCCGCGCGACGACTGCTTCATCGATGTCGATCGTGACGCGTCTGCCGGTTCTTAAATAAAGCAGAGAGAATTTTTTCGCCTTGCCGGGCCATCGCCGTGCGGCGGCCGCGCAGGTGATGGCAATGATCGGGTCCTGGCGCATGTCCGACTCGTCGAGCACGCGCTTTCCCGTCTTGTAATCGATCAATTCGAGGTTGCCTGCCGCGTCGCCGTCGATACGGTCGATCGTTGCCTGATACTCGTACCGGTCGGTCAGGACGCTGAGGAACTCGTTGATCATGCGGGTATGGCTCGCAACGTAGTCCTGGGCGCAGTAGCGGATCAGCATCTCACGGCCGGCTTCTTTCATCGACAGCACGGAGTCTTCCGCGAAAACGGAGGGGATCGCCTTGTAGAAGGCGTTCAGGGCGAAGGCGGCCGGCTCTGTCTCGTGTCCGGGCCGATAGTCGCGGTGCAGCGCCGTCAGCGCATCGTGCAGAGAACGATCGAACGCGAGATCGACTGACGGAGCCTCGTCCGCCTTCGCGGCGGTGCGCGTAACATATATCGAAGCATATTTATGCGGGCAATCGAGGAAAGCGCGGACCTTGGATGCCGTCAGCGCCGGAATCCTTCCGACGGGGCATATCTCCTGATGCTCGCACCACGGGCAGGCCGATGATCTGACGGGCTCGAAGCGGCTCTGGTAGATCCCTTCCCCGACATCGAGATAGGCTTTCTTCGCGAGCGCCATGCGGTCGTCGCTGCGCCGGACGGTCAGGGACGACCCGTCGCGCAGGAAATGGTGGGTGATGGTCTGGACCTTGCCGGGCCAGATGATGTCGGCGACGTGGAACAGCAGGTTCAGGGTGACGTTCGCTTCCAGCTCGGCCTGGCCGCCCAGCGGTGGTTTGCCGGTCTTGTAATCGACGATGCCGTAGGTGCCGTCGGGCAGAATGTCGACACGGTCGAATTTTCCCGAGTATTCCGAACCGAACAGATCGACCTTGAAAAACATGTCGACCTCATGAGTGTTCGGAAACGCGACTTCGATCTTCGAAAAAAACAGCCGCAGGGCCGCTTCCGCATTGCGGCGCCATTCCAGCTCTTCATCGGAAGTGACGTAACCGCGGTTGTCCCAGGAGCCGTCGAGGGCCGCCATGAGAGCGTCGAGTCGGGGCAGCTCACCCTTCCTGCGGTTCTTGAAGAACACCTTCAGCGCGGTGTGAAGCGAGGTGTCGAAAGAAAGATGCGGCGAAACCGCCTTTCCCGAGGAACGCTTTTCCAGGTAGGAGAGCTGGAATTTCTTCGGACACTGGCGGTAGGTATCCACTTTGCCGCCCGTCAGGGGAATCTTGATCTTCTTGTCCTGGCCTGGCTGTGCCTGCGGCGGAGCGGGGGGACGGGCAACCGCCGGGGTGGTGGGGCGCGGCGCGGCGGGAGATGCTGGGGGGCGGGCGGGCGTCTTCGGCTTTTCGAGGTTTTCCTTCGTTTTGCGGAAGAGGCGCTCGAAGAGATTCGGCTTGTTCTTGTCGTCTGGCACGTCGCTGCCCTCCAGGAGATTTGAGTGACTAGGCCTTCGTATTATAAACCAGTTCACTTGCCGAAAGCAGCAGGAGGTTCGGACGGAGCCTCGCGATGGGTTTCTGCCCGAACCACGGACGACCAGACGCGAAGCACGGAGGATACGATGAACACGGAGGATTCCCAGAGATTCTTTCAATTCTCTGGGATGTTGAAATTCGAAGGATTCACCGCCTTTCTTTTTCATCTCGCTTCTTCCTCAGCGCCTCTTCGTCTGGTATGTTGTCGTATGATCCTTCTTTTTTTCAACGGAGGATCTCGGCGGTAAAACGGTCTTTGTATCTGTGGGAACTCTGTGAGCTTTGTGCCCTCTGCGATTCAGCGGTTGTGAAACAGGTGCGCTCGTCTTGATATGAACGAAACGCCCGTTCTTGCCGAGAAGGGCGGGCGTGGTATAATGCACGGGACATCCGGGTGTTTCATCCGGAGAACAACACAAACCGGAAAGGATATACAGCAGCAATGAAGCCGATTCGTGTGGTGCAGTGGGGCCTGGGGGCCATGGGCAGCGGCATGGTGAAGCTGATGCTCGAGAAGGATGGCCTGCAGGTGGTCGGAGCGATCGAAAAACGCCCCGGTGCCGCTGGCAAGGACCTCGGAGATGTGCTCGGTCTTGGAAAACAGCTTGGAGTCAAGGTGTCGCCGACCGAGAAGGGCATTCTCAAAAAGGCGAGCGTCGATGTCGTTCTGCTAGCCATCGACTCCTTCACACGGAAATGTTTCGACGCGATGAAAGCGATCATCGAAGCCGGCATTCACTGCATCACCATCGCCGAGGAGATGGCCGAACCATACGCGCAGGAGCCCGAGCTCGCCAAGGAACTCGACATGCTCGCGAAGCGCTTCGGCGTCGTCGTCATCGGAACCGGCATCAACCCCGGCTATGTGCTCGACAGCCTCGTCATCAGCCTCAGCGGCGTCTGCCACAACGTCGAGCGGATCGAGGCCAGTCGCATCAACGATCTGTCGTGCTTCGGCCCGACCGTCATGAAGACCCAGGGCGTCGGCACCACGCCCGAGGAGTTTGCCCAGGGGCTCGCCATGGGCACCATCGTCGGCCACATCGGCTTCCGCGAAAGCATTTCCCTGATTTCGCACGCGCTCGGTCTCGGCGTGGACCGGTTCGAGGAAATTCGCGAGCCGATCATCTCGAAAACCGACCGGGAAACCCCGTATGTGAAGGTCAAGGCCGGCATGGTCGCCGGCTGTCGCCACATCGGCATCGGCTACCGCGGCAAGACCGAAGTCGTCAGGCTCATCCACCCGCAGCAGGTTCGACCCGAGGCCGAAAATGTGGATACCGGCGACTATATCACGATCGTCGGAACGCCCGGCATCAATCTCGCGATCAAGCCCGAGATCCCCGGCGGCATCGGCACGATCGGCATCGCCGTCAACATGATCCCGATCGTGAAACGCGCCTCCCCAGGTCTCAAGCGTATGATCGACCTCCCCGCACCGTCGGCCCTTATGGGACCGAGCGCTTTCGAACGTCATCTGTGAGGCAACGGGTGGCCACGGCCGCCTGCTGACGATACCATGAACAAGATTCCAGCTGAGACCTGGGTCGAGATCGAACAGGTCATTCTGACGCCTGCACAGCGGGCGCCGAGCGTTCCCGACGACACGCGGGCGACGCCCTATGTGCGTCGGATTTCCGGCTTCCTGGCGGCGCCGGCCGAGGTCGGCGCGGAAGCTACGATCCGGACGTTGATCGGTCGCACCCTGACGGGAACCCTTCGCACCGTGAACCCGAGTTACAGCCACAGTTTCGGCGAGACCGTGCCGGAACTTCTCAGAATCGGACTGGGAGGCCAGGCATGAGTCGTGATATGAGTTACGCCGCCGTGATGGCGCGCAAGAACGAGATCATGAAGGCTTCGCTCGGCATCGATTTTTCGGCCTACGAACAGTCGCCCGTCCGCTTCGACTACGAGAAGATGATGCGCGACACCGGCTTCACGCTGGAAGAGCTCGTTCGCATCCAGCGCGAAACGAAGGTCGGCGATACGCCGTTGTTCGAGCTGAGAAACCTGACCGAGGCGGTCAGGAAGATCAGCGCTCCCGGAAAGGGCGCGACGATCCTCCTGAAAGACGAGGCGGCGAACGCGTCGGGCAGCTTCAAGGCACGTCGCGCCGCGATCTCCTGCTACGAGGCGAAGCGCCGCGGCTTCGCGGGGGTCGCGACGGCCACGTCGGGCAACTATGGCGCCGCGGTCGCTTCCCAGGCGGCCCAGCGCGGGCTCAAGTGCATCGTATTGCAGGAAGTATACGACTCGCGTGGCGTCGGCCAGCCCGAGATCGTCGAGAAGGGCCGCAAATGCGAGGCGTTCGGCGCCGAGGTGCACAAACTGACGGTCGGTCCCGAGCTGTTCTACGTCATGCTGACGACGCTCGAGGAGACTGGCTTCTTCAATGCCTCGCTGTACACGCCGTTCGCCATTCGCGGCATCGAAACGCTCGGAACCGAGATCGCGGCCCAGGTGCGCGCCCGATACAACCGCGATCCCGACGCGGTGATCGTCACCCATGCGGGCGGCGGTAACCTGACGGGAACGGCACGCGGACTGTTGACGGCGGGTGCTGCGAAGACCCGCGTCATTGCGTGCTCGGTCGATCTGAGCGGGCTGCACATGGCTTCGGATCGCGACTTCAATCGCAAGTCGTTCACGACAGGCCACACCGGTTTCGGCGTGCCATTCGCCACCTGGCCCGACCGCACCGACGTGCCGCGCAACGCGGCGCGAAGCATGCGCTACATGGATGAATACCGCCTCGTCATGCAGGGTGAGGTGTTCTACATCACCGAACTGCTCGCGAAGCTCGAAGGCATCGAGCGGGGACCGGCCGGCAACACCAGCCTGACCGCCGCCGTCGCGATCGCTCGCGAGATGGACCGCGACAAGATCGTCGTCGTGCAGGAAACCGAGTATACTGGCGCCGGCAAGCACCACAATTCCCAGCTTGCTTTCGCGCGCTCGATGGGCATCGAGGTTCGGCGAGGCGATCCGCGCGAGAACGTTCCCGGAAAGAACATCGTGATTCCCGAGCGCCTCGACCAGGTCGCCGGTCACGACCAGCCCCTCGACAAGCTTCGCGTCTCGTATCTGAAGAATGCCGCAAAGATCCTTCCGGCTGCGAGCTGGTCGCCGGAGGACAAGGCGTTCCTCGCGGCTGATGTGAAGAAAGATTCGGCTTGGCTCGATAGTGTGTTGCCGCAGCTGAAGGCATGACGCCCCGTTCCATGTGAAGAACGGCGAGAGGCGTCGAAAGGCGTCTCTCGCCGCATCTCCCGGCACTACCAAGAAAGAGAAAGGAAACGAGGAATGACGGACAACGACAGAATCGCCCGATTCGAAAAGCGGAGGGCAGAGCTGCACAAGATGAGCGACGAGCAGCTGAAGGCCCGGTTCTGGGAGCTTTGCGGCAAGGCCGTCGAGCCGATGATCGAACTTGCGAAGACCCACACCTCGCCTTCGATCGAGCGCGCGGTCCTGCTGCGCATGGGCATCGACAGCATCTCGACCAAAGGCGTCGTGACGCGCGTCAATGAGGCCGGCCTGCTCGGCCACGGGGCAGGGCACGTGGTGCTGAAAGTCGCGGAAACATGCAAGACCGATGTGCGCGGCGCTGCGAAAAAGATCATCGAAGACGCCTCGGTTCTCAACGGGCTGTTTGGAGGAAAGTGACGATGACGACGGAAAAACTCGACCCCAAAGTGAAGCTCGATATCGAGAACATCCTGAACGATCTCGAACACTATCACCCGCGCCGCAAGGGCTGGACCTGGCGCGAGGAGGTTCCCGGCGGATACAAGGTCCACAAGTTCCATTACAAGGACATGACGAAGCCGCTCAAGAACTCGGTTCCTCTGCCGGCGGCCAAGTATTTCGAACAAATCGACCCCCAGCCGAAGCCGGTCATCACGACCGAGATCGCGTCGGGGCGTTTTGAAGACGATTTACGTCGCATGCGCATGGCCGCCTGGCACGGCGCCGACCACATCATGGTCATCCGCACCACCGGCCAGAGCCATATCGACGGCCTGCTCGAAGGCACGCCGGAAGGTGTCGGCGGGGTGCCGATCACGCGCAAGCAGATCCGTGCCTCGCGCAAGGCCTGCGACATGATCGAAGACGAAGTCGGCCGGCCGATCAACTTCCATTCGTATGTCTCGGGGGTCGCCGGCCCCGAAGTCGCCGTGCTGTTTGCCGAGGAGGGCATCAACGGCGCTCACCAGGACCCGCAGTATAACGTCCTGTATAGAAACGTGAACATGTACCGGTCGTTCATCGACGCGGCCGAGGCGAAATGCGTCATGTCGGGCGCCCGCATCTTCCAGATCGACGGGGCTCACAACGCCAACGCCACCGCGAAGGAAGGCTGGTCGGTCATGCCCGAGCTGCTCGTGCAGCACGGCATCAACTGCGCCTTCTCGGCTGCCGTCGGAATGCCGAAGGATCTGATCGGCCTCTCGACCGTGCCGCCCTGCGCGCCGCCGTCACCGAAACTCTGGTATGATCTGCCGTATGCGGTTGCCCTGCGCGATTTCTTCAGCGAATACAAGATGCGCGCGCAACAGAATACCAGATATATAGAAGCTGATATCGAAGAAGCCACCCGCACGCACGTGATCGACACGCTGATCTCGGCCCTGACCCGCGCCGACATCCAGAGCACGATCACGCCCGACGAGGGACGCAACGTGCCGTGGCACTACAACAACATCCGCGGCATCGAGACGGCCAAGCAGACGCTGGTCGCGCTCGACGGCATCAAGGACCTGGTGAAGCTCGATCGCGACGGGCCGCTTGGCGAGATGGTCCGTGACCTGAAGGAACGAGCGATCTGCTTCCTCGAGGAGATGCTCGAGATCGGCGGCTATTTCGCCGCCGTCGAGAAGGGGTTCTTCGTCGATTCCGCGAAGTATCCGGAACGCAATGGCGATGGCATCGCTCGCGACGGCAAGGGCGGCGTTGGGGCCGGCTCGATCGTGAAGCGCGAAGCCGATTACTTCGCCCCCGTCTGCAGCCATTTCGGCAACAACCATCCGCCGAAGGGCGTGAAGAACCTCTGCGCGCCGATTGACGGCTGCACCCTGTGCAAACCCGACAAGATCGTCTTCATCGACGAGCTCGATCCGTCCGACAGTTGCCATGCGCGGCTCGAGAAGACCCTGCCGTACCGCAAGGGCGGGAAGATCCGACCAGAGGCCGAGTGGGCCGGCGACGGCGTGATGCTTCTCCAGTTCTTCGTTCCCGAAGAGATCGAGACGGCGCGGGTTGCCGGCATCGAGATCGCGAAGAAGATGGGCTTGCATGATCCCGAGGTCATCAACGCCCAGGTGATGCACCCGTGTGAAGGCACCTTCATCGAGGTGAAGGGCAAGGTCGATTTCTCGATCGAAAAGGCGTCGCTGAAGATTCCGCCGAAAGAGATCATCCTGCCCGAGGACGATCTGCGCGCGGCGGTGAAGACGGTTGGCCTCAAGGTCGTCGCGGGAACGGTCGGCGAGGACGAACACTCGGTCGGCCTGCGCGAGATTCTCGATATCAAGCACGGCGGCATCGAAAAATACGGTGTGAAATATCATTACCTCGGCACCTCGGTGCCGGTCGGGAAGCTGATCGATGCGGCGATCGAGACTGGCGCACAGGCGATCCTCATCAGCACGATCATCTCGCACAACGACGTGCATCGCGCGAACATGAAGAAGCTCGACGAGTTGTGCCGCGAGAAGGGCATCCGCGACAAGATCATCCTGATTGCCGGCGGCACCCAGGTCAGCCGCGACATGGCGAAGGAATCGGGCATGGATGACGGTTTCGGCCGCGGCACGAAGGGCATTCACGTCGTGAACTCGATGGTGAAGACCCTCAAGGCCCGGGGCCAGATCTGACGTAAGGAATCCCTGCGGACAGGGAATTCTATCCGGTCTCCTGTAGGGGCGGGTTTCAAACCCGCCCCTACGCACCACCGGGAAATGTGGTCTCCCATATCAATGGCGCACGATATAAAAATACTCACGATAGAAGTTGGCAGCACCATCACCAAGGCGAACGGCTTCACTTTCGTCGACGGCGGTGCGCTGATGCACGTTGCCCAGGGATTCGCCCCGACGAGCGTCGCGCAGGGCGACGTGGGCGTCGGCGTCCAGGCAGCCCTCGCCGAATTACGTGCCGGCTCCGGCCTGGCGACCGACGGCGCCGAGATCTTCGTGAACAGCTCCGCGGCCGGCGGCCTGCGGATGACGGTCCATGGCTTGACCTACAACATGACGGCCAAGGCGGCGCGCGAAGCCAGTCTGGGGGCCGGAGCGATCATCAAGATGGTCACGGCGGGCCCGATCGCGGCGTGCGATCTCGAAGAGATCAAAGCCATCAGGCCGAATATCGTCCTGCTCGCCGGCGGGGTCGATTTTGGCGCCCGCGACGTGGTCGAGGGGAACGCGAAGCAGTTGGCATCGCTCGACATGCACATTCCCGTGATTTATGCCGGCAACACGGCCCTGCGGAAAATCGTGAAAGAGCTGTTCGGCAAGACTGGCCAGGATGTGCTGATCGCGCCGAACGTCTTTCCCGACGTCGACGTGCTGAACGTCGATCCCGTCAGAAAGCTGATCCAGGAAGCGTTTTCGCACCATATCATCCATGCGCCGGGAATGGAAAAGCTCGCGACGATCACCTCGCGGCCGGTCATGCCGACTCCGGGAGCGGTGCTGAAGGCCGCCGAGATGTTCGCCGAGGCGCTCGGCGACGTTCTCGTGCTCGACGTTGGCGGGGCCACGACCGATGTTCATTCGGTGAGTGATGGCAGCGCCGAATGGGCCGACAAGCTCGTCGATCCGGAACCGCATGCGAAGCGCACCGTCGAAGGGGACCTCGGCGTATACGTGAACGCCGCCAACATTCTCGAACTCTCGACCGACGAGCGCTGGAAACAGCGGAGCGAGGACGTGCAGGCGATGCCCGCGACGGAGGCTCAGCGCGAGATGACCCGCTGGCTCTGCGCCCGCGCCGTGGAATCGGGCGTCAGGCGCCATGCAGGCATCGTCTCGGACCTGTACACCCCGACGGGCCGCAGGCAGATCGTGCGCGGAAAAGACCTCTCGGCCGTCAGATGGGTCGTGGGCACCGGCGGTGCGCTGACCCGCGTGCCGGGAGGCGAGGAAATATTGCGAACGGTATGTACCGGGCCGGCGAAGTACCTGTTCCCGAAGCCCGAGGCAAAGATCGTTCTCGACCGACAATACCTGTTTTCGGCGATGGGAACCATTGCCGATCGGTATCCCGACGCCGTGCGTCGGACCTTCGAAAACTGGGTGAAGGGAGCGGCCGTATGAGCCACAGAACCCCGCGTCTCGAAATCTACACCGACCGGATCCGCCGGAACGCGAAATCCGTTGTCGATCTCTGCCACAAGAACGGCGTCCAGGTTGCCTGCGTGACGAAGGTCACCGCTGCGCACCCGGCCGTCGCACAGGCTCTCGTCGAGGGCGGCGCCGACATGCTCGCCGACTCGCGCGTCGAGAACCTGTGGGCGTTGCGCCAGTTCGGTTTCGCGGAGCCGCTCCTTCTCCTGCGCCTCCCGACCCGATCCGAAGCGGCTAATGTCGTGCGGGCGGCCGATATCAGCCTCAACACGAACATGGCGACACTGCGGGCCCTGTCCGACGCGGCGCTGACGGCTGGACTGCGCCACAAGGTCATCGTCATGATCGATGTGGGAGACCTGCGCGAGGGTATTTGGCCCGACCGTGCTCCGGAGTTCGTCGCGAAGGCGAAAGACCTCAAAGGCATCGACGTCATCGGGCTTGGTTGTAATCTCGCCTGTTACGGCGGGGTTATCCCTTCGGAACAGAATATGAACCTCCTCCTCAAGACCCGGGAAGAATGTCGTCGCGCTTCCGGCCTCGAACTGCCGGTTCTCTCCGGCGGCAACAGTTCCGGTCTCCCGCTGCTGGCGTCGGGCCGCATGCCGCATGGAGTCAACCATTTCCGCGTCGGGGAGGCGATCGTGCTCGGGAGGAACGTGATCGACCGTTCCCCTTGGCCAGGAACGCGGCAGGATACGATGATCGCCGTCGGCGAGGTGATCGAGGTCGAGCGCAAACCGTCGGTGCCGATCGGGGACCGGGGGCAGGACGCGTTCGGCGGCTCACAGGAGTTCGTTGACCGCGGACTCCGGCGCAGGGCGATCCTGAACATGGGGCGACAGGACGTCGTTGTGGACGGCATCACGCCGATCGATCCGAAGATCATCGTCCTGGGCGGTTCGAGCGATCACCTTCTTCTCGATGTCGAAGAGGCCGCGCAGGCCGTCGAGGTCGGCGGCACGGTTTCCTTCTATCCCGGGTATGGAGCGCTTCTTGCGCTCAGCACATCCTCATACGTCCACAAGGTGGTCATCAAAGGAGCCTGAAATGTTGTATCAGACGCACGCGCGCGTTCATCTCGACAACATCCGCTATAATCTGGACGGCATCAGGCGTGCCGTGGGCCCGGACCGCAAGATCATGATCGCCGTCAAGGCGAACGCCTACGGCCATGGGGCGATCGAAGTGTCGAAGATGGCCCAGAAGATCGGCATCGACTGGCTGGGCGTCGCGACGGTTCCAGAGGGCATCCAACTCAGGCGGGCGGGGATCAGATTGCCGATTCTCAAGCTGAGCCCCTGCTTCCCCGAGGAGATGGACGCAGCGATCGAGAGCGGTCTCACGATCACGGTTTGCGAAAAGACGAACCTCAAAGCCTTGAACGAAGCCGCCGGCCGGCTTCGCAAACGGGCGAACGTGCATCTGAAGATCGACACGGGCATGGGACGCATTGGCTGCCAGCCGGAAGAGGCGCCCGATCTCGCCGGATTCATCGCCGGCGACCTGACGAACCTCGTCCTGGAAGGGGTCTTCACGCATCTGCCGGTGAGCGATGACGCGACGCCGACTTTTACCGAACGTCAGATTGCCGGTTTCAAAAAGGCCGTCGATTCAGTCGAGAAGAGGATTCACGGAAGAATTCCGCTCGTGCATTGTGCCAATTCGGGAGCGGTGCTCGGCCACCAGGACGGGTGGTTCAACTTGGTCAGACCGGGGATCATGATCTATGGATTTTATCCCTCGAAGGAGACTCCCCAGACGATTCCGTTGCGTCCCGGCATGTCGCTCCTGACGCGCGTCTCGTTTCTCAAAAAAGTCACGAAGGGCACGTCGATCGGGTATGGTCGAACCTGGATTGCTCCCGAAGACACCTGGATCGCGACATTCCCGGCCGGATACGCGGATGGCGTGAACCGTCTCTGGTCCAACCAGGGCCGGGTGCTGATCGGCGGAAAGTCCTGTCCGATCGTCGGCAGGGTCTGCATGGACCAGTCGATGGCGAACCTCGGCCCTCGCACGCACGTCCAGGTTGGCGACGACGTCGTCCTGATCGGCTCCCAGGGCGGCGAGGAGATCACCGCGCAGGAATGGGCGGACAAGCTCGGAACGATCACCTACGAGGTCACCTGCCGCATCGACTCACGCGTGGAGAGAGTGTTTGACCCATTCGAATGACGGGCCTGTCGCATCCGATTCCATAAACGAAACAAAACCCCCGAACGAATCGTTCGGGGGTTTATAATAAAGTATGCTATTTTACTATGCCGATGACGGCGAGCGCAGCTATGACGACACCGATCAGACTTTCGCCTGCGATGAAGCCCGAGCTGACGGGCACGACGGTTCGTTCCGCGATATCCTTGTCTTTCTTCTCGAGGACCAGGGTGATGCAGGCGCCGATGAACATCGAGATCGTGTTGAAGGCCGGGGTGGTGAATGCGAGGCCGAGGCCGGTCGCAGAGGGGATATACTTGCGGTATTCGGGCCACCTGCGCTCGGCGAGCACGATCAGAATGCCGAGGATGCCGCCGATGACCAGCGAAAGCTGGGCCGACCAGTGCAGGGTCGAGAAGCCCTGCGCGAGCATGGCCGCGACGCCTTTCCAGGTCTGCGCGCCCGGGGCGGGCCATTGGTCGGAGCCGAGAACGTCGGGGGTCGGGATCAGCAGGTTGTAGGCCGGCACGACGAACAGCGAGCCGGCGATGACGCCGAAAAACTGCGCCCAAAACTGCTGTTTCGGGTCGGCCTTGAGGATGTAGCCGGTCTTGAGATCGGTGAGCAGATCGGCCGAGTGGAGGCCGACGCCGCCCGTGACGTTCGCCGTCATCAGGTTTGTCGTGACGTTGCCCGGGTCGAGGATGCCGAACGTGATCTGCGTGATCTTGCCGAGCGCGCCGGTCGGGGTCGTGTCGGTCTCGCCGGTGGCGCGGCAGGCGACGATGGCGATGAAAAAGCCGAGGATGACGGAAAGCAGACCCATCCAGTATTTGATGCCGAAGAAGAGGTGTTCGAGATAGACGATGATCGGGGTGAAGATGAGCATCCCGATGAAGAACCAGAGCATCGGGACTTCCTTCTCGAAGGCCGCGTCGACCTTCTTTCCCGTGAAAGCTGAGCCGACGCTCTTGATGGCGCGAAGAACGGATTTCCACTGGAACGCGAACGCCAGCAGCCCGCTCGTGAGAATCATCGCCGAGCCGAACCAGACGCTCCAGGCGACGATGTTCTTGTATCCGAGCTTCGCGTCGATGATGCCGTTCGAATACAGGAGCGGGGCCAGGATGGCGAAATTGATCAATGCGCCCAGCAGCATGCTCCAGGCGGCCCGGAAGCCCATGATCGCGCCCGCGCCGATCATGATCAGGCTGCCTTCGAAGGAAAGCGTGAACTTCTCGAGTGGCTGGCCGGCGATGGTGATATACGGAATCTTGATTTTTTCGGGCAGGTTCCAGGGCATGAACGAGGTCTTGAAGTCGCGCAGGAACGCGACGATGGCGCCTGCGATACCGCCGATGCCCAGCAGACGGGCCTTGTCTGAACCTTCGCCGCCCTTGCTGTGCAACGCCTGCAGCGTCTCAGCGGCCGCGATGCCCGTCGGGAACCGGAGCTTCTCGACGTTGATCATCTGTTGCTTCATCGGGATGGCCATGATGACGCCCATCATCGCGATCGAGGAGATCCAGAAGAACATCGTCCAGGCGGGCATGGGTTCGCCGGTGAGCATCATCAGCGCCGGAATCGCGGCGACCGTCCCGCCGCCGGTCATGTATCCGGCGGCGCTGGCGACGGATTTCAGGTAGTTGTTTTCCTGCAGGTCGAGGCCGGTCTTGATGATGCCGGCCCGGTGCATGAAAGCGAAAATCGCGAAACCGAGAATGCCCGCGGTGATCGAGACGCCGATGCTCCAGCCGGTCTTGAGCGCGACATACAGGTTCGACAGGCTCATGATACCGCCGAGAATCATGCCGGTGATGACGGCGCGCGGCGTAAGCCTGAACGAAGTGTCGTAATCAATCACCTCGGGATGTTGGACATTCGGATCGATGGCGGCTGACGGCTGGTTCACGATGTTTCTCCGGATGGGGAATGGGCCCGCCGAAACGGGTGTTACCAATTTACCAGAACTCCGCTTCTCGTTCAGCATACTTTTTTCTTGCATGCTCCCCGGCGTTGCCCTACAATGCACGCCATGGGAGCAAAACCCCTCACAAACGAAGTGTTCGATCAGATCCGCGAGGCGCTTTCCTTGAAAGAGTTCGCGCGGCCCTGGGCCGTTCAGCTCGATGACGGCGATCTCGGCACGGTATTCACGTATATCCCGCTGAGCCCGGAAGAGTTCAAGGTGCTCGGGCCGGCTCTCCAGAGCTACGTGTACGTGATCGGGAAAGGCCGCTACGGCCTCGTCGGGCATGTTCCCAAGAGTTTCGACGCCGCCGAGGAAGGCGAGATTACGGGCGTGACGGTCGTCTACAACCTGTATCACACGATCGTCGAGATGTCCTACATGCTCGAGGGGCATCAGCACCCGTTCCGCGTGTATCACACGATGCGTCGCGACAAGCTCCTCGAATACGCGAAAAAGAAGAAGATTCCCGTCAAGACGGTCATCAGATCGTAACCTGCCGAAAACCTGCGCCCGGAACAGGCTTTTTTTCTCTGCCTTCATGTATAATGGGCGTCGCTGGTCGTGTGACATGATCCCGTGATGGCAAGGAGAGGATGTATGAAGATCACATTCCATGGTGCCGCCGGCTGCGTGACCGGATCCTGTTACGAGGTCGAGACGGGTGACATCAGGTTCCTCGTCGACTGCGGCATGTTCCAGGGCAGCAAGACCCTGCGCGAACGAAACTACGGCGCGTTTCCCTTCGCACCCGGCGAGATCGATTTCGTGCTGGTGACCCACGCGCATATCGATCACACGGGACTGCTGCCGAAGCTCGTGAAACACGGCTTTTCGGGCGCCATCTGGGGAACCGGCCCCACCGTCGACCTGATGGGATACATGCTTCCTGACTCGGCGCGCATCCAGGAGTCCGAAGTTGAGATGAAGAACCGCCGCAACGAACGGAAGGGGCTTGAAGAACTTCAGCCGATATATACTGAAGAAGATGCAAACAAGACCCTCACGCTCATGAAGTCTGCGAGAGAAGGTGAGGCGATCGAACCCGCGCAGGGCATTTCCGTGACGTTCAGGAACGCCGGCCACCTCCTCGGCTCCGCGTTTCTCGACATCCGGATCAGGCGCGAAGGCGTCGACAAACGCATCATTTTCTCGGGAGACCTCGGCTCGAAAGACCATCCGATCATCAAGGACCCGGAATACGCGAGCGACACCGACATCCTTCTCGTCGAATCCACCTACGGGAACCGCGTGCGGCCGCCCGACGACAAGGAAGCTCGCCTGAAGCAGCTTTCGAAGGTCGTCAACGACACGATCAAGCGCGGCGGAAACCTCATCATCCCGGCGTTCGCGGTCGAGCGGACCCAGGACCTGATGCACGATCTGACCATCCTGATGGAGCGGCGCGAGATTCCCGAGGTGCAGGTGACCGTCGATTCGCCGCTGGCCAGCGACTCGACCAAGGTGTTCGCGAAGTATCCCGAGCTGTATGACGAGGATGCGACGAACCTGCTGAAGAAGCGCGGAAAACTGTTCGACGCGAGCCATTTCCGCTTCACGCGCTCGGTCGAGGAGTCGAAGGAACTCAACAACGCTCGCGGCTCGATCATCATGTCGTCGAGCGGCATGTGCGACGCAGGCCGCATCAAGCACCATCTGCGCCACCAACTCTGGAAACCGCAGAACACGGTTCTGTTCGTCGGCTACCAGGCCGAAGGCACGCTCGGAAGGCTTCTTCTCGACGGCGAAAAGACGGTCCGCATCCATGGCACCGAAGTCGCCGTCAAGGCCAGGATTGCCGACATGTCAGGCTATTCCGGCCATGCCGACCAGAACGGCCTGTTGGAATGGGTGTCGAAGATTCCGGCCGTGCGCGACAGGGTGTTCATCGTTCACGGGGAAGACGATGCGCGGAACGAGCTTGCCGCCAAAATTCGCGAGATGAAAGGGTTCGCCGTCGATGTGCCGGCGCTTGGCCAGACGGTCGATCTCATCGCGCTTCCCGCGACTCCCGCCGCCACTCCGAAACCGGCGCCCGCCGCCGTTCCGGAACTTCCGAAGGTCGATTCCTACAACCTCTACGCCGGTCTCATGCTTCAGTTGGCCGATTTCATGCGCTCTCAGAGCGATGAAGACAAACGCCGGACGATCCTGCTGCGCATCTCGGAAACCCTGAAACAAGCCTCCTGAACGCCGTCCCCGATATCCTGCCGGCCGGCCCGGCAGCGGAGGTGATGGAATGATGCCGGCAAAAACCGGCGGCCACATCCGGTTCGTCGCGCTCGTTCTGATGCTCGTGGTTTGCGCGTTCATGGTGAAATACGCTCCATTCCTTCGGCGAGGCACACTGCCCGCTGGTGGATCCGGGGTGCCGGTCGGTCCAGCCGTTCTCGGCGTCTCGAAGACCGTCGACGTTTCACTCCGGGCCGATGGTGCGCCATCGCGGAGCGGCGAGCGCGTCGCGATGGTCGAGACGATTCGGGGATACGGCATGACGGATGAGACGATACTGTGCGTCATGGCGGCCGTGCCGCGTCACGAGTTCGTCCCGTTCCCGTACGGAACGGCGGCATACGACGATTCCCCTCTGCCGATCGGGTACGGTCAGACAATCTCGCAGCCGTATATCGTCGCAGAGATGACCCGGCTGCTGCGGCTGGCTTCGGGGGCGAAGGTGCTCGAAATCGGCACGGGCTCGGGATACCAGGCCGCCGTCCTGGCCGAACTGGGACACCGTGTCTGGACGGTCGAGATCATCCGGGAACTCGCCGAATCGGCGGCGGAACGGCTCGGCCGTCTTGGATACGGCGAGGTGCGCGTGCGTCACGCGGACGGCTATCACGGATGGCCGTCCGAAGCTCCCTTCGACGGCATCATCGTCACATGCGCCGCCGGCGAGGTTCCGCCGCCGCTGATAGACCAGCTCGCGACGGGCGGTCGCATGGTGATCCCTGTCGGAGCTCCGTTCTCGCCCCAATGGCTCCTGGTCGTCTTCAAGGGCGATGACGGCTCAGTCACCAGCGAAGCTGTCATGGGGGTGCGCTTCGTTCCCCTCGTCAGGAAAGATGAAGTCCGCAAATAGGGAAAATTCTCTCATATCCGGCCGCCGTTCGGGGCGGCGGCTCCATGCCGCGTTGTTTTTTACCTCGTTCGCGCTGATGCTGCTGGAATTCGGACTGATGAGACTGCTTGCGGAGAGGTTCTGGAGCCATTTTGCCGGCATGATCATCGGCGTCGCCATGCTCGGTTGCGGCATCAGCGGCGCGCTTCTCGCCGTCCTCCGGACGTGTTCCGTCTTCGGCCGCGTCCTGACAAGTCGTTCCGCCATGGTGGCGTTTGCTCTGCTGGTGCCCGTTGCGCTTGCGGGAAGCGGCTGGGTGAAATTGAATCCATTATATATAACATGGGACGTATATCAAAGCGTCCATCTCCTGTCGCTCGAGTTCGTCGCCCTTCTGCCGTTCATCGCCGGCAATCTGGGGATCGCCGCCTGCTTGTTGGAGGCGGGCGAGTGCGTGGGCGCGGCTTATGCCGCAGGTTTCTTCGGCTCGGCGGCGGGAGCCGTTTTTGGGATGTTGCTGCTCTTCCGGTTCACGCCCGTCGGATTACTCTGGATCGCCGCTTGGTTGGGGGTTGCCGCAGCGTGGATGCTGGGTGAGAAGGGAGACAGCCGCCACACCGCGATCGTCTCCGCCGCGGGAATCGTTCTCGCGGGAATGCATGTCGTGGTGCCCGCCGAGCCCGCGATGTCGGAATACAAGGCCCTTCCCGTCTTTGGATGCATGCCGGAAACCGTTTCTGTACACACCGCCAGAAGTCCGCTCGGGAGACTCGACGTCCTGGAAGGGCCGAATATCCATCTCGCTCCCGGTCTCGAACTGGGATATCGCGGAACCGTGCCTTCCCACTCGGTTCTTCTTCTCGACGGGGATCAGCCTGCGCCGGTGTATCGCTGTCGGGACGATCGGGAGCGCGGCTTCCTCGACCGCATGACCTCGGCCGTCGCATACTCGTTTCTCGACCGGCCCGAAGTTCTGGTCGTCGGCGTCGGCGGGGGGGCTGATATACATCAGGCAATATTGAAAAAGGCCGGTTCGGTGACCGCTCTCGAGATGAACGACGCGGTGATCGGTGCGTTACGGGGGCCTCTGCGCGAGCGCAGCGGAACTATCGCTTCGGTGTTGGGCGTGGTCATCCTGAACAGGGAAGCGCGAAACTACCTTGCGACGACCGTGAGAACCTACGACCTGATCCAGATGTCTCTGGTCGATGCGTTCGGTTTCGCCGGCGCCGGTCTGCGGGCAGGCCAGGAGTCGTATCTGTTCACGGTTGAAGCGTTCGAGGAGATGGTGCGGCGTTTGAAGCCGGGCGGGGTCATCTCGGTGACGCGATGGGCAGAGGTGCCGCCGAGAGACGCCCTCAAGATCGTCGACGCCATGGCCCAGGCGCTCGAAAGGGCCGGCGCCGATCCCGCCGCGAACATCGTCATGATCCGCAACTGGGCGACCGTGACCATCCTGTGTTTCCGAAATCCGCCCGCTCCGACGGCGTTGAGCGCAATCCGACGCTTTTGCGCGGAGCGGTCGTTCGATGTCTGTCGCATGCCCGACTCGACGGCTTCCGGGACGAGCCTTCATCACCGACTCGACAGACCCTGGTATGAGGAAGGCTCCGAAGCCCTGCTCGGGGACGGGCGCAACGAATATATCAATGCATATCCTTTCCGGATTTCCGCGGCAACGGACGATCGACCATATTTCTACCATTTTCTGAAATGGAGCAGCCTTTCCGACCTGTTCGCGCAGTTCGGCAACAGGGCCCGCCCGTTCGTCGAACTCGGCTCGTTGTTGATGGTTCTGGCCATGATCCAGGCGGGTTTCCTGACCGTCCTTCTCCTGCTGTTTCCGATCGTGGTCGTCCGCGGATGGCGAGGGGTGTCGCGGAAAAATATGGCGTCGCTCGGCTATTTCTGCGCCATCGGCGCCGGATACATGCTTCTCGAAATGGGGTGCATGCAGAAGCTCGTCCTTTTCCTCGGCCACCCCGTGTATTCCGCGGCCACGGTCATCGCCGGCTTCCTCGTCTTCAGCGGCCTCGGAAGCATGGCAAGCGACATTGTCGCGAAACGCCCCGGAAAGGCCGGCATAACGGGCGCCGCTGTCGTCGCCCTGCTCGCCGCTTCCAGCCCGTGGCTGCTCGATGGGGCGATACGGATCGCCATGCACCTTCCCGACTGGCAGAAGTTTCCTCTGGGAATGCTGTTCATCGCCCCGCTTGCGTTTCCCATGGGCATCTTCTTTCCCCTCGGGTTCCGGCACATCATGAAAACCGACGAAGACCTGGCTCCCTGGGCATGGGGCGCCAACGGTTTCGCGTCGGTTCTGGCGACCCTGGGCGCCCCCCTCCTCGCGATGCGTATCGGCTTCAGCGGGCTCGCCTTCCTCGCCGCCGCCTGCTACCTGTCGATCGCGCTCTTCTGGCTTCTCCAACGGCCCGACACCGGCGAGAGCTGAGACGAAAACCGCTGTCTGCGCAAAACGAACGGTACACCCGGAATCGTTCGGGGAACGGCTCGCTCAGCAGCGGGAACGGTCGGCGATGAAGTTTTTGATGCTGCGGTCGTAGGTGGCTTCACCTTCTTTCGTGAAGAGGCAGCCGGGAACCTCGCCGTGAGTGCGGTGGTAGGCGATGCATTCGCAGCAGACGCCCTTGCGGGGGCAGGGTTCGTAGGTGCATGTGCACCCGGGGATGTTTTTCCTCTTGCAGTTGCCTGACATGGCATTCCTCCGTAATAATATATAATAAAATGAATATATCTGGCGTGAAAACGGCCCATGCCGCGCCGGCGGCGACGCTATCGCGACCGTTCGTTCGAGACGAAGATGCCGGCGCGGCCCGGGAGGGGGCATTTGTGTTCGCAGATGCCGCAGCCGATGCATGTGTCGGCGACGACGTAGGGGTATTTTATCATGCGTTTTGTCCCGTCGGGAGCGGTTGCCTCGCGCAGTTCGAACCTGATCGCCTTGTCGGGAACGGGGCAGTGCTCCTCGCAGACCAGGCAGTCCTCGTTCCGGCGATACGGGATGCAGAAATTCTTGTCGAACACCGCTCTTCCGATCGGGTGCCTGTATTTCTCGTCGAGCGACAGGTTTCTGATGACGCCGGTCGGGCAGACCTGGCCGCAGAGGTTGCAGTTCGCCTCGCAGTATCCGGTGCGCATCTTCGCGACCGGCGCCCAGAGGCCCGAAAGACCGTTCTCGAGACCGTCGGGCTGAAGACAGGCGCCGTTCGAGGCGCAGACGCGCACGCACTGGAGGCACCGGATGCAGTGGCGCCGGAACGCTTCCTCGTCGATGGCGCCCGGCGGCCGGAGCAGGCCGGTGGTGACCAGCGGTTTCTGGGGTAGGATGCGTTCCCCGGCCGCCATGGCGAGGCCGCAGGCGGCGGAACCGATCAACTGTCGCCGCGTCAGATCGACCGGGGCGGGAACGGGCGAGCCGGCGTGGAATTTCCTGACGATGGCCGACGTTCCCGGCGGGCAGACGTTGTCGCAGAGGCGGCACTCGATGCACTCGGCGGGATTCACCTGCCGTGGATTCTCCTCGATCGCAGCCATCGGACACTCCCGGCTGCATCTTCCGCAGTTGACGCAGCTTTCATCGATGCGTCGCGAGTGGAGCCGGTGGGAAGCGCAGAAGCCGAGCAGCGCCCCGGCGGGGCAGACAGAGCGACACCAGAACCGTGGCCGCCAGAATTCCAGAACGAGGATCGCCGCTCCGAGAGCGAACAGAGGCCAGAACTGCCACGGAACGAACTGGGCTTCGGGCATCATCCACTTTGCGACCGAGCGCTTGAACCCGATGAAGCCGGGAATCCAGTTGAGGTTGGACGCAATACTGCTGAATATATATGTTGTGAGCGGATACGCGACCCCGGTCACGAGGCGGTTGAACAGGGCGAGGGGATCGAACCAGCCCCAGAAGGGGCCTCCCGCGAGGGCTGCAACGGAGAGAATGACCAGCAACGCGTATTTGGGCCAGCGCAAAAAGCCAAGGATCGAAGAAGCCGATTCTCCGGCTTTGGGTCCGAACAGCCGGCGCCATCCGTCGAGCGTCGCGCCCAGCGGGCACAGCCAGCCGCAGAAGAAACGTCCGAAAAGCGGCGTCAGCAGCAGAATGACGATCCCAGGTCCGTAATGCAGTGCCGGTTTCAGGCTTGCAAGCGAATCGAGAACGGCCCCGAACGGGCTGAACCTGAGCCCCAGATCGACCGGCGCCCACGGCCTGAACGGAAACCGCGCCGCCAGAAAAAGGGCGATGAATCCCAGAAGTGCCACCAGCTGCGAAAGTCTGCGGATGGTTTTCATGTGATTCAAGACGGCTTACAACGGGAAATACCGCGTGACGCCAACCCAGAACTGTCTCGGCAGTTCCGCGCCCGAGACGGGCAGATGGTCGTTGACCGGCACGTAGTAGGAAGCACCCCAGTTCCATTCCGGGGTGAGGGTCTGGGAAATCCCGTAGGCGACCATTTTCGATGGGCCGCCGGCATAATCGATCAGCAGCCAGACCGGCCGTTTTCTGTGCTTGATGATGACGGCATCGAAGCCGGCGAGCACGTCGTCATTCGACTTCCTGTCGGTGTCGGCCCAGGAATAACCGAACAGGTTCCACTGATACCCGAGGTGAAGGCGGAAGTCCTTGAACGCATGCGAGAGCACGAGATACGGCGAGGTGCGGTAAAACCCGAAATCGTCTCCGTAATCATGCGCGCCGATATTGAACGCCCCGACGGCGAATGACACCTTGTCATTGCCGGTTCCCTGGGTGCAGATCTGGTATTTGAGATTGAATGACGTTGGCCCCGCATAAAGTCCGGATTCTGTGCCTGAGAACGATGTGCGTCCGACCACATCGACCCCGAATTCCATTTTCTTCAGGCCATACCCGAGCGAATAGATCATCGATCCCGGCGTGTGGACGGAATCGCGGCTGGCATCTTCGGTGAAATAGTATTCGTAATAACTCGCCTGCAGCATCAGGTTGTCTGCAGGGATCAGGTCCGTGCTGGGAATGGAATTCAGGAGAGTCGGCAACGCCGAAACGGCGTTGCTGGAAAGCATGACCAGGCCGATCAGGACAAACGTAAGACGTCGAGTGAAAAAGGGAAACATGGTGTTCTCCTGGCTGAAGACGAGATCCGGTGTCTCAAAGCCGTTCGCGAGCTTGCCTGCCTGGCTGGGTTGCGCCGAGACTAGTCTTTTTTCATCAATGGCGCCAGTCAGCGGCTGGATTGTTTCGATATTCGCCAATATATCATAGGTGATTCCGGCTGCATGAACAGTGCCAAGCGACGGTGTCACGAGAACAGGGCGCCGATGCTTTCGCCGGTGTGGATGCGGTCGATGGCCTTGGCGAACAGCTTTGCAACCGAAAGCACTTGAAGATTCCCGATCCGCTTGGATTCTGGAACTTCCACGGTGTTGGCCACCATGATGGCGGTGAGGTCAAGCGCCTTCAGCCGCTCCATGGCGGGGCCGCACAGCACGGGGTGGGTGGCGCCGGCGTAGAGTTTCCTGGCTCCTGCTTTTCGCAGGGTGTCGACGGTGGAAACGATCGTGCTGGCCGCGGCGATCTCGTCGTCGAAAATGATCGCGTCCTTGCCGCTCACCTCGCCGATCACCAGGCCGTGTTTGACCTTTTCGTCGCTGATCCGGCGCTTGTCGATGATGGCCATGGGAATGCCGAGGCGTTCGGCGAACTTCCCGGCGCGCTTGCCACCGCCCGCGTCGGTCGCGACCGCCACGGCGTTGCTCAGGTCGATGGTCTGGCGGGCATGGTCTGCCAGCGTGGGAATCGCGCTCAGATGATCGACGGGAATCGAAAAGAAGCCGTGCACCTGGTCGGAATGCAGGTCCATGGTCAGCACCCGGTCGGCGCCGGCGGTCTGCAGAAGGTCGGCGATGAGCCGTGCGGTGATCGAGATCCTGGGCGCATCCTTCTTGTCGGACCGCGCGTAGGAAAAATAGGGGATGACCGCCGTGATGCGCTTGGCCGACGCGCTGCGCAGGGCGTCGAGAATGATGAAGAGTTCCATGATATGGTCGCTCACCGGCTCGGTGAACGACTGGATGACGAAGATATCCCGTTCCCGCACGTTCTCTTGGATCTGGACGGAAATGTTGTCATTGGAAAACGTCGAAATATCGAGTTTTCCCAGACGAAGCCCGAGATGCTCGGTCACTTCCTCCGCGAACTGCCGGTTCGATCTTCCCGCGAAGACTTTCAGCAAATCGATCATGGCTGCACTCCCGGATCAGGATAAAAGCACTCTATCAGATTCCCGCCGAATGTGGCAGCGTCTTTTTCCGCAATGCCTCTGGAAAGGGGGATGCACCAATGATGATACCATCCTTCGGATGAACATCCGATTCCTGAACACGTTCCATCACACGAGCGTCGATGTGTGGTCAGTTGTCTGAACGGATATTGATGATACTTTCCCCGAAGGGAGAAGACCGTTTGACAGCGGAGTTCGCGGTGGTTCCCGAAGAGGACGTGAAAGCGATCAGCCGCGCGACCGGAGCAAGGGTTCGCAATCGCGACGAGGTGATCTTTGCCAGGATGGCCGATCCAATTTCGCGCAGCCGGTCGGTGCGCCCCAAGGCGTCGGGATCGGAAGAAGCTTGTCGAACTTCGAAATCCCCGAGATCGGCGAGCGTTTTACAGACGGCCCGAAGCCGGAGCTTGGCAAAATTGGGGTTCAGATATGGATAATAATATCTGCACTGGTTTACCAACGAGATGAACAGCTTGCCGTTCACTCTCGCCGGATCTGCGAGAAGCCGGTCATTTGCCGCGGAAAAGAGAATTGAGATGGCTTCATTGATTTCAGGAAGATCAGCCTTTTCTTCATCCGTGAGAAGGATCGGGCCGGCGTCGGGGAAAAGGTTGCCGCGGCTGTACTCGTAGATGGCTCTGGCACCGGCACGCCAGGAATGGTCCTTGTTGACCATGACCATGTTTTCCTCGCTTCCCGGGTTTCCGTAGGACCAGGTGAGGATGCCGGCATATCCGCGACGTGCCTGCTCGAAATACGCGCGCCAGTTCTTTCCCTGGAAGGCGTAATCGGCATCGGGTTTGTTGGTGCGAGGACCGCATTCTCCGAGAATGACCGGCTTGTCAAGCCCCAGGTCGGAGGCGGCGGGAAGCACCGGATTGTCCTTGTAGGAGTGCCAGTCGTAAAAATCGAGACCAAGCCCCGAAAACCTTCCGGCCTTGAGGCTTGCCTCCTCATGCCAGCCGCTTGTGCTTGTCACTTGTATGCCGGGAACGGCCGCGTGGAAAGCATCAGCACATGCCCTGATGAATGCGCGCATCTCCTTCCAGGAGCAGCCGCCCTTCAGACGGAGAGATCCGGAAAGAGCTTCGAGGCCGGTGATGGCGCCTTCCGCCTCATTGATGATATCGACGGCCCAGAAAGCCGGGTCTTTGCCAAACTCCTTCAGGAAGGGAACCGCGGCATTGTTGATGTAGGAAGCCCGCACCTTCGCGTCGGTGATGATGCGCATGTGCCGTCCGCCCTGCTCCTCGCGAATGAGATGGTTCAATAGAGACCAGTATACCTTTACGTGGTGCTCGTTCGCCTTCTTCATGATGGTCCGGCAGTTCTCGAGAAAGACAGGGTCCAGGCCGGTGACTTCGTGATACGGATAACGGCTGTCCGTTGAGAGGTCCCTGGTGAACATCAGGCCTTCCTGACGCTCGAAGGCCCAGATGCGGACGAGAGGACAGCCCATCTTTTCGAGGTTTGCGAAGATGGTTTCGCATTCCCGCTCGGAAAATCTCGGCTGCCAGCCGCCTTCCGCATGATGGCTCTTCGCTATTCGGCGTGGGTAGGGTAGAATCAACGATCCATCGTCTCTGAGGACATCATGACACAACAGGAACTGTTTGCTGCGGCTCTTGGCCTTACTCATCCGTGGTCTGTTACGAAGAT
>Ga0208197_1000827_pt1 | contig 35529 bp, 31 predicted proteins | sample AD_JPNNA4_MetaG_FD_184444 | JGI IMG/M metagenome (GOLD analysis project Ga0208197, IMG submission 184444) | Active sludge microbial communities of municipal wastewater-treating anaerobic digesters from Japan - AD_JPNNA4_MetaG (SPAdes) (version 2) | ecosystem: Engineered > Bioreactor > Anaerobic...
GAACCACGGGGGAAAGAGGTTCTTCTCCCTATTTACTGAAAGACAAGGCGCTGCTTACCGGCGCTTCACTGGAAACAGCCAAAGTTCAAATTGCTGACCGTTTCGGCGATGTTACCGTCGGCTTGAAATTCAACTCCCAGGGAGCTGTCGATTTTGAAAGAATCACCGGAGAAAACGTTCGGAAACGACTGGCGATTGTTCTGGACGGCGTGGTGCATTCCGCTCCCGTTATCCAGGAAAGAATATCCGGCGGCCAGGCTCAGATTACCGGGAACTTTACCATGGAAGAAGCGCGCGATCTGGCCATTGTTTTGCGTGCCGGCGCCCTGCCCGCTCCTGTAAATATCTTGGAGGAAAGAACAGTCGGACCGTCGCTGGGTAATGATTCCATCAAGCAAGGCATTATGGCGACCGCAATCGGCACCCTGTTAGTTATCCTTTTTATGATGATGTACTACCGTCTTTCCGGCGCGGTTGCCGATCTGGCTTTGATCACCAATATTTTTATTGTTTTGGCCGTTCTGGCGGCTTTTAAGGCGACGCTCACCCTGCCGGGTATCGCCGGTCTGCTCTTAACCGTCGGCGTCGCGGTGGATGCCAACATTCTTATTTTTGAAAGAATCAGAGAAGAACTGAGAACAGGGAAAACCATCCGGATCGCACTAGACGCCGGATACAATCGGGCGTTTATCACCATTATCGACACGCACATTACCGGCATCGTGGCTGCCGCCCTCCTGATCATGTTCGGCACAGGGCCGATCAAAGGATTTGCCGTCACAACAATCATCGGGCTTCTGGCCAGTCTCTTTACGGCTGTCTTCGTCACCAGAGTGATGTTCGATTATATTACAGAGAATTTTAATATTAAAAAACTGAGCATATAAAATTCAAGTGCAAGCAGGAGATACATTATGAGCATGGAGTTGGTAAAACCCGGCATTAATTTAGATTTCGTAGGAAAAATAAAATACGCGATTATTTTTTCAGTCGCTCTGATTATTATCAGCATCGCATCAGTCATTTATCACGGCGGTTTGAATCCGGGAATTGATTTCGCCGGCGGTTCGGTCATTCAGGTCAAGTTTAATAAAAATGTTGTCGCCGATGACATTCGGGCGGCTTTAAAATCAACAAAATTGGGAAACAGCACGATTCAGCAGTTTGGCGCTAATGAATTTTTAATTCGCACGTCGGAATCATTCTCCGATCAAAAGATACTGGCCGCCAATCTCGAACAGCCGTTAACCGCCGCTTTCAGTAAGGATTTCGAAATCCGCCGCGTGGAAGTTGTCGGTTCCAAAGTCGGGGCGGATTTTAAACGTAAGGCTATCGTGGCGGTTGTTCTATCCTGGCTGGCTATGCTTATTTACGTCGGCTGGCGTTTTGAATTTCGCTACGGCCTGGGGGGCATTATTGCTCTGGTTCACGACGTCATCATTACCATGGGGGCCGTTTCCATTATGAACATGGAATTTACGATATCCATTCTCGCCGCCCTGGTTTTCATCATCGGTTTTTCGATTAATGATACCATTGTGACGCTCGATAGAATCAGGGAAAACGTAAAACTTTTTCCCAAACAAAACCTGAGGGATGTCATTAACATCAGCATCAACCAGACGCTGAGCAGAACCATCCTGACGTCGCTGACTGTTTTCCTGACGGTTCTGGCCCTGTTTATTTTCGGCGGAGCGGTCATTCATGATTTCGCCTTTGCGCTGCTGGTGGGTGTTGTCATCGGTACCTATTCTTCTATTTATATAGCTTGCACCATTGTGCTGTTTTTTGACAATTGGAAAATTGCCAAAACAAAGAGGGATAATTAACTTGTCTTTTTTCGCAGCTGCGGGATTCACCATTTTTATTTTGATCCTGTTTTCAGGAATCTTCTTGAATTTGCTTGGGCTGCCCGGGACGGTTGTCATTTTTTTCGACGTTTTACTTTATGCGCTTTTCACCGGCTTTGAGAATGTCGGAATAAAGATTCTTTTATTTCTTTTCTTTTCGGCGGCCATTGCTGAAACCATTGAATTTTTCTGGGTGGTCAGCGAAACCCCGCAACAGCAAACGATGCATCCTAGCAAATCTGTTCAAGCAGCGGGGCTGGGATCTTTGCTTGGCGCTTGCTCATTGACGCCTTTTTTTGGGGGACCGGGCATATGGGCAGGATTTTTCCTGGGTGGTCTCGCCGGTATTTTAATAGTGGAAATCATCCGGCAATATCAGCTGAAAGCGCCCAACCGAACGCTCAACAGCGTTATTTTTAATATCGTCGGGAAAAACACCGTCAAAGGATTTATCTCCCTTTGTATGATTGCTTTTTCTCTGTCTAATATTTATTCTTAGGAGCTGTGTCAACCATGACGAAAGAAGAAAAACCGAAATCAAAAGTCAAAGAATATGCTGAATCCATCATCATCGCGATTTTAATCGCTCTGTTTATCCGCACGTTCATCATCTGCGCTTACAAAATACCTTCCCGCTCGATGGTGCCCACATTGCTCGTGGGAGATCACATCCTGGTCAGCAAATTTATTTATGGTGTAAAAATTCCTCTTTTAAGAAGAACCATTATTCCCGTCAGCGAACCGAAAAGAGGAGAAGTCGTTGTTTTCATTTACCCCAATGACCGCTCGAAAGATTTCATTAAGAGAGTCATCGGCGTTGCGGGAGACAAAATTGAAATCAGAAACAAAAAAATATTCATCAATGATCAGCCGTTTCAAGATCCCTACGGGATTTTCAGCGACAGCCTGGTTTTACCGAAATCCATGCAGCCGCGAGACAATTTCGGTCCTGTAACCGTTCCTGAAAAATCTATTTTTGTCATGGGCGATAACCGGGACGAAAGTCTGGACAGCCGGTTCTGGGGTTTCGTCAATCTGAAAGATGTCGAAGGAAAAGCTTTCATCATTTACTGGTCATGGAACCGTGACGAAAACAACCTTCGCTGGCAACGGGTAGGAAAACTGCTGCACTAGAGAAAATGATCATTTCCTATATTAAAACGGCGTATTATCGGTATGATCAGGTCGGTCCTGAAAGAATTTCCGAAATGAATTTTGACCTTGACACTTTAACGCCTTAGTAATATAGAACATCAAAATTGAACCCTTTTAATTTAATCCTGCGAGATTGAAAAAGGAAGCTGAAATGAAAAAATCTGTGGAATATTATCGAGCCTTTTCCTGACAGGGGAAAGGCTTTTTTTATAACCATGCCCGGAGTTGGCGTATATGTCTGATCATAATAATAAAAAAACTGTCATGGACAAAGAGGGAATCGACCGATGCCTGACCAGAATCGCTTACGAAATTCTGGAAAAAAATAAAGGCATGGAAAATCTGGTGCTGGTGGGCATCAGGACCGGTGGCGTTTTTCTGGCCCAGAGACTGCAAAAGAAAATGTCCGATATTGAACATGGGAAAATACCGCTGGGTATACTGGATGTAACGCTTTACCGCGATGACATCACGGCATCGAAAAAGAAGCCTCATCTGGGAGAGACGAAAATTAATTTTTCACTGGATAATAAAATAGTCATTCTTGTGGACGACGTCCTCTTTACCGGAAGAACCATACGGGCAGCCATGGACGCGCTGATTGATTTCGGGCGCCCCAAAATGATTCAGCTCGCCGTTTTAATTGACCGCGGACACCGCGAACTGCCCATCCGGGCTGATTTTGTCGGCAAGAACCTTCCCTCCTCTCTCTGGGAAGCTGTACGGGTGGATCTGATAGAAAAAAGCGGCGTAGATGAAGTCGTGATAGAAGAAGAAAAATAAATAAAAAATCATAAAGACCGTTATGAAATTTGAACGAAAAGATATTCTGGGAATCAAGGACTTATCCGTTGATGAAATCAACCTCATTCTGGAAACAGCCGAATCTTTTCTGGAAATCTCCACACGCACCATCAAGAAAGTGCCCACGTTACGCGGCAAGACAGTTATCAATCTTTTTTATGAAGCCAGCACCCGCACCAGAACGTCATTTGAGATAGCCGGTAAACGCCTGAGCGCCGATACCATCAACATTTCCTCTTCCACCAGTTCCGTGGTCAAGGGAGAAACGCTGATCGACACGGCCCGTAATCTGGAAGCCATGAATCCCGATGTCATTGTCATCCGCCACAGCGCCGCCGGTGCTCCTCATCTGCTGGCCAGGCTGGTCAAGCAATCCATCATCAATGCCGGCGACGGCGCGCATGAACATCCGACACAGGCGCTTCTGGATATGATGACCATCAAAGAACACAAGGGAAAAATTGATGGATTAAAGGTAGCCATCATTGGCGATATTGAACACAGCCGTGTGGCCCGTTCCAACATTTACGGTTTGTCCAAAATGGGCGCGAATGTTGTCGTGGCCGGACCCGCCACCATGCTGCCGCGCGATATTGAACAAATGGGCGTCAAGGCTTATGCCAGGCTGGAAGATGCCATTGTCCATGCCGATGTCGTCATGATGCTGCGCGTTCAACTGGAACGTCAGAAACAAAATATTTTTCCGTCGCTGCGCGAATATTCCCAGCATTTCTGTCTGAACCGTCACAACGTCACACTGGCGAAAAAAGATGTCATCGTGATGCATCCGGGACCGATTAACCGCGGCGTGGAAATATCGCCGGACATCGCCGATGATCCTTCCTGCTCGGTCATTCTTGATCAGGTGAACAAGGGCGTGGCCGTCAGGATGGCTCTGCTTTACCTGCTCACGGGAGGTAGCGAATGAAACTCTTGTTAACCGGCGCAAGGATAATAGATCCTTCTCAAAATATGGATGCGCGTCTGGATATTATTTTAGAAGAGGGGAAGGTTGCCAAGACCGGCACCAATCTGTCCAAATCAACAAAGTCGAAAGATTCTGAAAAAATAACAAAAATTATTGATCTTCAAGGAATGATTCTTGTTCCCGGTCTGATCGACATGCATGTTCATCTGCGTGAACCGGGCTTCGAATACAAAGAAACCATCGCTACGGGAGCCGCCGCCGCGGTTGCCGGTGGCTTTACGTCCATCGTCTGCATGCCCAACACCGACCCCGTCAATGATAACCGCACCACCACCGAGTTTATCAGAAGGAAAGCCGCAGAAGCCGCGCTGGCTAACGTTTATCCGGTCGGCGCGATCAGCAAAGACTCCGCAGGTTCACAACTGACCGAGTTCTGGGATCTGAAAGAAGCGGGCATTGTTGCGCTTTCCGATGACGGCAAACCGGTGATGAATGCCGCCTTGATGCGCAGAGCCATGGAGTATGCCTACTCCCTCCAATTGCCGATTATCTCGCATTGCGAAGACATCAATCTTTCTGCAAATGGCGTCATGAACGAAGGTTACTATTCCACGATACTGGGTCTAAATGGAATCCCGGGCATTGCCGAAGAAGCAATGGTCGCCCGTGATATTTTAATCGCTGAATTCACCAAAACCGCCGTGCATATAGCCCATGTCAGTACGGCCGGTTCCGTTCGTCTGATTCACGACGCCAAAGCAAGAGGATTAAAAGTAACGGCGGAAACAGCCCCGCACTATTTCACGCTGACCGATGAAGCGCTGCAATGTTACGACACCAATTTCAAAATCAATCCTCCTTTAAGAAGCGAAAAGGATGTTCAGGCCATTAAAGAAGGTCTTGCCGACGGCACGATTGATGTCATTGCCTGCGATCACGCTCCTCACGGACGCACGGATAAAGAGGTGGAATTTGAATACGCCGCCAACGGCATCAGCGGCTTGGAAACATCGCTGGGACTCAGCCTGAATCTCGTCAGCAGTAAAATATTGACTTGGCCGGAGTTAATCGCCAGGATGAGTTTAAATCCCGCGCGCATTTTAAATTTATCCAAAGGCACGCTGGAGATAGGTGCTGACGCGGACATTACCGTCATCGATCCCCTGCGTCAATGGACTGTGGACGTGCAGGCATTTCGCTCCCGCGGGAAAAACTCTCCTTTCCATGGGCTCCAGATGCAGGGCAAAGCCATTCTGACCATCGTCGGCGGTGAAATCAAGTATGATGACCGCTAGGGAACAATTAAAAACAACCGGGTTTGTCCTGCGTACCCTGAATTACAGCGAATCGGATTTAATCGTCACCTTTTACAGCCACGACTTCGGCAAGCTCAAGGGAATCGCCAAAGGCGCCAAAAGAAGCAAAAAGAGATTTGTCAACGTCTTCGAACCCTTTTCCCTGACCAACATTCTTTTTACCCGTAAAAGCCGCGACATGCTGGCTTTTATTGAATCCTGCGATATCATCGATCACTATCCCGCCATTCGTCAGGATATGGAAAAAACACTCATTGCTTCCTATTTTATCGACCTTGCCGATCACTTCAGCCCGGAAGGGAAAAAGAACGAAAAAGTCTTTGAACTGCTGCAGAATTTTCTTCTCGTTCTGGGAAGAGAAAAAGCGTCTGATGCACTGGTGCGCTTTTTTGAAATGCGCCTGTTGAAATTAGCGGGATTTGAGCCCGCACTGGAACATTGCATTGTCTGCAAAACTCCGGTGACCAATGGCAACAGTTATTACTTCCACGCCCATGATGGTGGCATCAAATGCAGTGCCTGCGCGACAATACAAAGATACGAACAGCCGATTTCCGCCGGCACCGTGCGCACATTGCTTCTGGGAAAAGAAATGGATATTGATAAAATCAAACTTGTCGCACTGACCAGTTCTCTGGCCACAGAATCACGTTGCATTCTTACCGGTTTCATTGCTCACGTTCTGGGACGGGAAGTCAAATCGCTCAAGATCATGGAACAAGTCCAAAAACTCTGCACCTGATTCCTGCAAATTCAAGCACAATGTTCGGGACATCTGTCGAAACGATCATCTTCCGTAAAGCCTTTCAAGCATTTCACCGTATTTACTCAGCACAACCTGCCGTTTGAGTTTCATGGTCTGCGTGAGCATGCCGTTGTCCACCGTGAAATCCTCAAGAATAAACTCAAACTTCTGCGGAATCTCGTAGGAACCGAATGTTTTTTTCAAATGATTCTGGACTTCGGCCGTAAGCAGTTCCTTGAATTTCTGAGCCTCGGGATTGGAAGAACTAAAAAGATCTTTCGGGTCAATGGACAACTTCAATTCGGCAGCCATATGTTCTATTAATTTCATGTCGGGTACAATCAGTCCAACATTATACTCATGGCCGGCACCGGTGACCACCGCATTTAATATCCAGGGAAGAACTTTCATTTCCAGTTCCAGGCTTTCCGGATGGATATATTTGCCGTTGGAAAGTTTATATTCCTCTTTAAACCGGCCGGTAATATATAAAAATCCTTCGTCATCCAGGCGTCCGCGATCGCCGGTACGCACACCGCGCATTCCTTTTATTTCCACGATTACTTCCGCGGTCTTTTCGGGTTTATTGTGATATCCGATCATGCATTGAGGACCAAAGCAGATGATTTCACCGTCATCGGTATCTTCGCCTGTCCGCGACCGGTCAATCACGACTTTGGTTTTGTTGATGGGTTTGCCGACCGAACCGAGGCGGTTGCCCATTAAAGGAGAATTGATGGTAATGGCCGGAGACGTTTCGCTCAGGCCGTAAGCGTCATAGGTTGGAATGCCTACATCGATAAAAAATTTGGCAATATCCACATTCATCGGAGCGCTTCCGGTAACGGCGTTTTCGAGACGGCCGCCAAAACGGTCCCTTATTTTTTGCATAACAATTTTATCCAGGATCTTGTATTTAAAACCGGCTTGACCTGTCTCTCTTTTTTGTTTTGCAGCCGCCAGTGCTGCTTCAAATAGTTTCAGTTTCAGGCCTCCTTCTTCCCTCATTTTGGCCCAAACCGCGTTATAGACTTTATTGAAAATGCGTGGCACGGTGATCATGAAAGTCGGTTGGATTTTCTGAAGATCGTCAATGAGGGTTTCTACGGAACCCATGATGCCGATGGATCCCCCTCTCATGGTAAAAGCGTGCAAATCGGCAGTGATCCCGAAAGAATGAGCCCAGGGAAGCATGGAAATGCAACGGCTCTTTTCCGTCAAATTCGTAAACCAGGCAAGTCCTCCTTTGACGTTTTCCGCCAGATTGCCGTGAGAAAGCAGAACACCTTTAGGATCGCCTGTCGTACCTGACGTATAAATCAGTACAGCTACATCGGTGGGTTTCGGCTTGATGGACGCAACCGGTCTCTGAGCTCCCTTTTTCTCCAGTGCCTCCATCGTATTTTCCCCGGTGCCCTCAATCAGAAAAATATGTTTCAAAGTCGGAATCTCGGATGGGAAATTTTTTACTTTTTCCAGCACCTCCGGTTTTGATACAAATAATACCTTAATGGAAGCGTCTTTGATAATATATTTCCACATTGAAACCAGTTCTTTTTCATACATCGGTACGTATGCTGCGCCCAGCCCCTGGGTGGCGATTTCACCAATGAGCCATTCCTTTCGGTTGTTGGCTATTATGCCTATCGTATCTCCGGCTTGTACTCCGATAGAAGCAAGTCCGGCACGTAGATTGTTTACGCGGACTCCCATTTGCGCGTAGGTCACCCATTGGTAAACGCCGGAGCTGTCTTTTTCTCCGATATGCTGGTTATTGGCGTATTTGGATACGCTGTTTTCAAAAATATCCACCAGATTATCAGGAGGATCATATACATTGCTGTACTCACCGTATTCAAAAATAGCCATAACTTGTACCCTCTCTTTCTTTTTTTATTATTAAAAATTAACAAACGCTCCGGAAATTTTTTTACACTTTCTCGGTTCTAAAAACATTCAACAGACAGAACTATAAATAATCACGAGACAAAAGATTTTGTTTCAATAAAAGAATAGGGTTTAAAGACTTGTTAACGCTTATTAACGCTTATTTGACAAGGGTTCTTTGTTTGTAAATATAATACGGATAATGGGTATTGCTGTCAAGGCAATTTATAAAAAAGGTAATTTATAAAAAACTCAATATTTTGATAACGGCAAAATGATGAATCATGCCTCAATAAAATACCAGGCCACTATTTGTGCATTATCATTTTTTTTGCTAGTATCGCTCATATTTTTTTGAGGAATGGAAAATGAAAAGACCCGAATTACTGATTCCCGCCGGAAATCTGGAAAAATTGCGCACAGCCCTGCTTTACGGAGCCGACGCGGTCTATGTCGGGGTGGAAGGACTGAGCTTAAGAGCCAGTTCCTCCGAAATGTCTCTGCCTGATTTGGCAACAGGTGTGCAAGAAGCGCACGCCAAAGGCATGAAAGTGTATGCGGCAGCCAATACCTTCGCCCGTAATGCTGATCTTAAACATGCAAAGAAAATCATTCCCGAACTTATGGCAACCGGCGTCGATGCGATAATTGTCAGTGAGCCGGGAATGATCAGATTGATTAAAGTATTAGCACCCCAATTGCCGATTCATCTGAGCACGCAGGCCAATACGACCAATATCGAAGCTGTCCGTTTCTGGCAGGATCAGGGCGTGCAGCGGATTATTCTGGCGCGGGAATTAAACTTACAAGAAGTCGGAGAAATCGCCGCGGCAGTTACCGGAATGGAACTGGAAATTTTTATTCACGGCGCGATGTGCATGTCCTACTCCGGCCGCTGTTATCTGTCGGCTTTTCGCAATCGCCGCAGCGCCAACGAAGGTGATTGCTCTCAGCCCTGTCGCTGGGAATATAAACTTTACGAATCCACAAGGCCGGACGATCCTCTGATTCTGGAAGAAGATGAACGCTACAGTTATTTGCTCAGTTCCAAAGATTTATGTCTCATCGAACATCTGCCTGAAGTACTGGCTTCCGGCGTCACCAGCCTTAAAATCGAGGGACGGATGAAATCGTCTTATTATGTCGCGGTAGTAACGCGCACATACCGGCAGGCAATGGACGCCCTGATGCAGCAAAAAGACAAGTACCAATTCAGGCCGGAATGGATGGATGAACTAACCAAAATCTCTAACCGCGGCTATACAACAGGCTTTGCTTTCGCCGAAGAGAAAATAAACGAGACCAATCCGGATATTAAATACATCCAGAGCCACGAACCGGTGGGAATCATATTACAGTATGATTCAGTGAAGAAAATGATGCTTATTGGCGTGCGCAATCATCTGAAGGCTGGCGATGACGCGGAATTATTACTTCCAGATGACACCATCAAAATAGATACACGGATGATGGTTGACACAAAAGGCAATACTATCCGCGAAGCCAATAATGACAATCAGATTTACCTGCCTGTGGAAAAAGAAGCTCCGGTCGGCGCCATCCTTCGACAAAAACTGAAGTAGGGCGCGTTCGCCGAACGCGCCGCATAACGGATTGTTCGGTGAACAATCCCTACAATTTTTTATCGTCACTCTCGCCTATTTCTTCTTCGGCGGCTGAATCCTTACAATTCTTTCTACGCCTTTCACCATCGTGATCGCGTTTTGAGGGCAGAAATGCGCGCACACGCCGCAGCCGATACAACGGTCTTCATGTCTGCGGGCTTTTTTATCGTCATTCAAATACGCGGCGTAGGTGTGACATTTTTTCACGCAGGTGCCGCAGCCGATGCAGAGATCGTCGTTTACCACGGCCATAAAATTGGTCACATTGGCGATGGGCGCGATCATATGATCAACGCCGTTGCCGCAGCAGCACCGGCAGCAGTTGCAGATGCTGGTTTCTTCCTTGGTGGTGTCGAAATTGGGATGATAGGCCTTGTGCACCAGGCCCGCTTCCTCGGCTTCTTTTAAGACTTTCAGAGCCTCTTCTTTTGTGATCAGCCTTGAAAATCCCTGCTCGGACGTAAATCGTGCCGACTTGCCGAACGTGAAGCAGGTTTCCCTGGCGTCCGTTTGTTTGCAGGGCGTTCCCTTGATATCCTCATAATGGCGGCAGAAGCAATGACCGAGGGCGATTTCGTCAAACTTCTGAATGAGTTCTTCAACCCGCTGAGACGGCACAACCCGATCGCGCGCCTCTTCCAGTTTTTCATCAATGACGATTTTAACCGGTTCACTCTTGGGTTTATTTTCAAAGACAGGCACCGTTCTGTCGATGGCCGGTCCGGCCATCAGCATCGGGACAATCACATCGTAATTGTCCTGAACCATGTTGTTCAAATCCGCAAACATCTGATTGAACAACCCGGCAATTTCCCTGTTCCTGTCGTCAATAACCAGTTTACCCATAAAATTGTATTCGAATGTTCCGACGTTAAACAGGGGCAGCAACCGGAAAACCATGATGCCTTTGCTGTTGGGCTGATTGAAGATCACGCCCCGTTTCGCCAGGTCTTTCACTTTTTTATTGACCTCGTCTTCAGACAGGCCGCTGGACTGCTTCAACTGCTCCATGGTCTGGGATTTCTTTTCCGCAAAAGCGGCAATAAAATCCAGCTCATCTTCCTTGATAAAAAATTTCAGAAGTTTGATCAGCGTATCATTGACGGGAAGCGGCGTGCCTCCCGCTGTGCTGATGATTTCTCCGGCTCGTTTATATTTTTCATCAATCGTCATGTTTTCTGCCCTCTCTTGTTTTTATGATTTATTGTCCCGTTAATGAAAAGGAATCTATTTCAAATTTTTAAACGCTGCAACTTCTTTCTTCAGCCAGCCGACCCATTGATCAATCCCCACTCCCGTTTTGCAGGAAACCTCCATGATTTCAATCTTGGGATTCAACGCCAGAACCCTTTTACGCATGGCTTCCATATCAAAATCGCTCATCGACAAATAATCAATTTTATTGACCAACAACACGTCACAGATGGAAAACATCAGGGGGTATTTAAGCGGCTTGTCGTCCCCTTCCGGCACACTCAGAATCATCACATTTTTATGGGCGCCGGTATCGAATTCCGCCGGACAAACCAGATTGCCCACATTTTCGATGATGACTAAATCCAGATTGCTCACGTTCAGCGCGTCAATGCCCTGGGTCACCATCGTGGCGTCCAGATGACAGAAACCTCCCGTTTTGAGTTGCACAGCGCGGATTCCCCTGGCGGCGACTTTTTCCGCGTCCACCATGGAATCGATATCCGCCTCGATCACGCCCAGTTTCGCGCTGTCTTTCAAACCGGCAATGGTTTGCAGAATCAGGCTGGTCTTGCCCGACCCCGGCGAGGACATCAGATTGACCAGCATGGTTTTTGTCTTTTGCAAATTTTCCCGGACTCCCGCGGCCACCTTGATATTATCCGCCAGGATTTCCTCTTTGACTTCAATCAATCTTACTTCCGCCATTACTGGACCTCCATATCCTTGATATAATATTCCCGCCCCGAAAGCAGCGAAGCGCCCTCTTTGCCGCAGTGGGGACAAACCAGATTTTCCAACCCCGCCATCTCGACTTCATAGGATTGGGAACAGGAATTACACTGTATCTTAATCGGCATCCGCTCGATTTTAAGTTTTGCCCCTTCGGCCAGCGTGCCCTTGCTCAAGTGGTCGAAATAGCGCTGAATCCATTCATCCTCCAGATCGCTGAGCTTGCCGATCTGCAGATTGATACTGACCACCCGCTGAACATTGTTTCTTTCGGCGTGTTTCAGGACAACCTTCAATATTTCATCAGTAACGGGGAGTTCGTGCATCTTCTATATCCTTGTTCCTATTTTATTCTGCCTTTATTATATATTTGAGATATTTGCGCAAGTTGTTTCGAAAAGCATGAAAAGGCTCAATACTCTTCACAACCTTCATATGCAGAACAGCTCCTTCAAATCCCTGAAAAATGAAATGCGCCATGTCCGCCGCGTTCAGATCCAACGGTATGGATCCATCCGCCTGGGCTTCTTTCAGACAGGATTCTATCTGCGCGATAAGTTTCTCAATCACAGCTTCCAGATGCTGGCGCAGGCGTTCATTCGTATCGGCCAGCTCCAGCGAAAGATTTCCGATGGGACAGCCCAACGTGAAGCCGCTTTTCTGAAAAATGTTTGCGAAACAATCAAACAGATTTTCCAGCCTTTTGACGGGCGGTACCTCGTTGTCACTCAAATATTTCGTAAAAATCTGGCTGATCATCGCATTGAAATAATCAATGACCTCCAGACCGAAATCTTCCTTGCTTTTGAAATAAAAATAGAAGGACCCCTTGGGGATATTCGCGGCCTGAAGAATCTGTTGCAGGCCGGTGGCATTGAACCCCTGCACGTGAATCAATTCGGCACCTTTGCGGATGATTTCCTCCCGGGTATTGGCTCGCGCCATGAATGACTCTCCTTATAAAATGATAGGGCCATTTAACTCTGCATAATTTTCAGAAAAGCGTCAAGCCTTCCTTTTTCCTGAAGGACTTTCGCGCCCATTTCCGCTACCGTTGCCTGAATTGCAGGCAATTGCTTGCGTTCTTCCAAGGCAATGGCATCCAGCGGACAGCCGCTCACGCAAAGACCGCAGCCGATGCAATTGGCAGCATGGACGAAGGCTACCTCATCCTTCATCTCGATGGTTTTCATCGGACAGCGGTCTTCGGCGCAGATACCACAGCCATTGCAGCTTTCACTGATGACACGGGCTTCAAACCGGCTGGGTTCAAAAGCGTGCGGATGTTTCAATTGCGTCATGCCCCGCAGAACCGTGCAGCAGCAGGGGCAGCAGTTGCAGATCAGCAAAGCCTTTTCGGAACTGTTATTGCTGGTATGAACCAATCCCGCTTTTTCCGCTTCATCCAGCACCTTCATTCCCTCTTCTTTGCTGATGTGACGGGCAAAGCCTCTCTCCACGAGAAACTCCGCCATGTCTTCAAAAATAAGGCACACCTCTTTGGGCTTGTCACATTTGGCCACACTGACCCGGCAGGCGCACTGTGTAAGCGCGATGTATTTTGCTTCTTTGATGAAATTCCGAACCTCTTCATAGGGATGCACACGGTTTTCGGGGTTAATGGATTTTTCCACAGCAACCACCCTCATGAGCGGCGTGGGCTGACCGGCAAAAGACGCTCCCAGCGCTTCATGGTGATACTCTTCCCAGAGTTCTCCCAGACGCTTATGCATGGGAGTTCCTCCGCCCTTCATAAAGGGAAATTCAAAAACGCCGGGAATCAGCGGGAGCAGGCCATAGAATTTTTCGCCCTCTTTGTTCCGGGAATAAATGATTCCCTTGTTCGCCATGGACTCCAGATGTTTTTTGGCATCATCTTCCGTAACACCAGCCGCCTCAGCTATTTTGGAAACACTTTTGTATTTAAAACTCATATGAACGGCCAGAGCCGCCTCCTCCAGTGTAAAAAGCAATCGCAGTATTTCATCGATTGATTTCGCTTTGGGTGCCGTTGCCGGATGGGAATCCAGAATTTCCCTCAATTTCTCATAATTATTCATGTTTATACCCCATTAGTTTGATTGATTAGTAGTATAATAGACCGGTCGTCTATTTGTCAAGGAATATTTCTGGACAATGGCATGTGTTGTGTTGATTCTGTGCCGAGCAATCAAAACCTGCCCTCGTTTCTATAATTGTAAATCGGTGAAATAAATAAAAATAATATTTCAAGACCTGACGCTAATTTCCTAATTTCTTTACTAATTTGTTTTTTTAATGTCATGTAATTTCCTTGACAAAATAATCAATTTAATATTTACTAATTGAACATTCAGTTAATTAACTGTGATTTGATGATATCTATATGAAATGTTTACGACTTACGAAAAGAAAGTGCCTTGAAATTGCCGATATAGATAGGCCTAAGCCTAATGGTTTGGATGCGATAATAAAAGTTCGCTCGAGCGGTATATGCGGATCAGACCTGCATTTCTGGAGCGAGGGACTGGGAGCGGACGCCGTTAACGGCCTGATCATGGGACATGAATTCTGCGGTGTAGCAGAAGATCCCGGAGCAGGAAAGCAATTCAAACTGGGTGATCGGGTTACCGGTATTCCACTGAATCCGTGTGGGAAATGTTATGCCTGCGAGCAAGGATTTGTTCAACTGTGCCTGAACAATGCAAACCGGGAGATCATGGGAATAACCGGTCCCGGCGCTTATGCGGAATATGTTTCCCTGCGATCAGATTTTGTTGTCAAGCTCCCTGATAATATAAGCGATCCTGAAGCCGCTCTGATCGAGCCATCTGCTATTTGCCTTCACGCGGTCAATAGTGGAAATGTAAAGCCCAATGACAGGGTTCTGATAGTCGGTGCCGGACCTATAGGGGTTATGTGTGCCGCATGGGCGCGCATAAAAGGTGCGTCATATATCGCTATGACGGAATTGAACGATAAAAGAGCGGAAAATGCGTTGAAACTCGGCGATGTAGACGAGGTTTTTAATCCGGCCGATCCAAAAATCGTTTCAAAACTAAAACGGTCTGCCAACGGCGGCGTTCACGTGGCTATTGATACGTCCGCCTCCGAAGCCGGCATTAACATGGCGCTCAGATCGATTCTGCCAAAAGGCACGCTGGTCCTTGTGGGCATCAGCATGTCGCCTCAATCTCTGCAAACAATAACCGGCACTATGAAAGAGATCGTTATCAGACCGGTACTCGGATATCTGCCCGATGAATTTATCGGCGTTATGGACGCTATGTCATGCGGTTTATTGAAAGCCGAACATTTTATCGGCAGAACCATCCGTTTGCCGGAGACGCAATCGGCGTTTGAGGAACTTTCATCCGGTACATCAGGTGATCTTAAAATTATTATCAGGTTCCAGTAACCATAACGTATAGTAGAAATGCATGAATCACATTGACCATCAAGGGGTGAAAAAATTATGGGGAAAACCGTCAAAAAGAGACAAAACGCCGAGACCATGAAACCTGAAATCGTATTTAATTTTTACAAGACGATCCTTGAAGACGGTCTGGAAGGTGCATCTATCGGAAAGGTCGCCAAGAGAATGAAAATTCACCCCAGCTTGATTATTCATTATTTTCAAACCAAGGATAATCTTATTGCTGCCATGGTGGATTACCTTATTGAAGGAGCCGGCAGATTATACGATATGCTGAATACGCAAGCCGATGATTCGGACAAACGGCTTCGCAATCTGGTCAGCATATTTTTCAGCGACGCCTGGTATCATATGACCGATGCCGGTGTGGACTTTGCCGTCCTTTCCCTGAGCGGCCGCGATGAGTTGGTCGACCTTAAACTCCGTAATTTATACGAACTGACCAAAAAGCACATTGCCAACGAAATAAAGAAATTGAACGAAACGGGAATTTTATCGGTCAAAGATCCTCTGCGGGCGGCGGAGATGATTATCACCATTTATGAAGGTTACAGGCATTTCAAGCATTTTTATGTCGCCGGCGATCAGGCCGAAAGTTTCAGAAACGACATGATCGATAAGGTCTTGTCCATGCTGAAAAACTAACTTGAGCAACAGGAGAATATCGATGAGCACAAAAACCGTTAAGACGATTTGCTTTGATTGTCATTCGCGCTGCGGCGTCATTCTTGACGTTGAGGATGGAAGAGTGACTGGAATCAAAGGCGATAAGGAACATCCTTTCAGCCACGGTTATATCTGCCCCAAGGGCAGGGCATGCATGGAGATCATTTATCACCCTGACCGGATAAGAAAACCGCTGATAAAAACGAACAAGAAAAGCGGCAGGTTCGAAGACGCCTCGTGGGACAAGGCTCTTGGTATCATAGCGGAGCAACTTCTGGCGAGCAGAGAAAAGTGGGGCGCGGAATCGGTGGTGTTCGGCACAGGAACCACCCGCGGCCTTGCTCCGTATCTCAATCGATTCCTGGCCTTGTTCGGATCGCCTAATTTTATGGCGCCCTCCAACATGAGCGGAGGTCCGATTGTCATGGGTAGCGCCGCGACAGTCGCGTTCGGGCTGGTGGATCCGGATTATGCCGCCAGCAAATGCATCCTCTTGTGGGCACACAATCCCGAAGCATCCTGGCCCGGTCTTTATATGTATGATATTCGTCAAGGGCTCAAAGCCGGCGCAAAACTGATCGTTATCGATCCGCGCGGCACTAATCTGGCCAAAAAAGCCGACCACTGGCTGCAAATCAGGCCGGGAACTGATGTGGCTCTGGCTCTTACGTTTATTAATCTGATCATAACAAATGAATTATTCGATAAAGAATTCGTGGAAAAATGGACCACGGGATTCGACCGGCTGAAAGAACACGTCGCTAAGTTCACCTCGGCACATTGCGCTGAAATAACCGGTCTTTCACCGGAAGAGATCGATTCCGCCGCACTGACCTTCGGAAAGACAAAACCGGCATCCATCGGCCCGGGCATGGGCGGTGTCTGCCAGGCCAACGACGCCTTTGACCTGGCGCGTGCTTTGACAATCCTCAGCGCAATCACGGGTAATCTTGAAGTGGAAGGTGGCAATCTGAATTGCACGCCACCCACCCATAAGCGGAGTTGTTACGGTTCCGATTACAGCGCGTACATGAACGTGCCCAAAGAACAGTCCGTAAAAAGATTGGGGCTGAAAGAATACCCGCTGACATCCTTCATTTACATCCCTGTCCCCCCTCAATGTGTTTGGCCGGCTATCGAAGAGAGCAATCCCTATCCGGTGCGGGCAGTCGGATTGTTTGCAAACAACAGCGTGTGCGCTTATCCGAATTCTCAACGCGTTCATCGTGCGTTGAGTTCTCTGGATTTTCTGTTCGCGGTGGATTATTTTCACACCCCGACAACGGCGCTGGCCGATGTCATTTTACCGCCCGCCCACTGGACGGAACGGGATGACATCGAAGACCTTCTTATGAAAAATCATGTGTTCTGTCAGCAGACGGCCGTAAAACCGCAGCCCGATTGCCTGGATGAAAAACAAATTCTGATTAATCTTGCCCGAACGATGGGACTGGACGGATACTGGAAGTCCATTGAAGAGATGCTTGATTATCGTCTGGAGCCTGTCGGCATGACCTTTGATGAATTTAGAAAAACCGGAAGCTACTCGACCCCCATCAAATATAAAAGCTACGAGGCCAGAGGCCGATTCAGAACCCCCTCAGGCAAGGTGGAATTATATGCCGAATATCTTACGCAAATGCAAATTTCTCCGCTGCCGGAATTCAGGGAGCCGTCGGAAAGCCCCGTGAATTCACCCGATATCGCAAGCGAGTATCCACTTATTCTGACCACCGGCGGAAGAAATGTTGTCTATTATCATTCATCCCACCGGAATATTCCCTCTCTCAGAAAGCATTCGCCCGATCCCGAATTGCAGATCAATCCGCAGACAGCGGCGGATTTGAATGTACAAAACGGAGAGTGGATCTATCTGGCAACTCTACGGGGACGTGTTGAAATCAAGGTTCGCTTTTTCGATGACATCCGCCCCGGTGTGGTTCACGCACCTCACGGCTACTGGTACGGAGTGGAGGACGGCTGGAAACGACTCAACATCAATATCGTGACCAACGACGAACCCAGGTGTCCAGTGACGGGATCAGTGCCGATCAAAGCGCTGATGTGCCGTATCGAAAAAATCTGAGGGGGATTTCTTGATCTCAGACAGAAAATCCGGGAACAGCATACTAGTTTTTTAATCTTCTCCATTCGGTGACTTTATCGAACATGCTTACATCCCCTGCTTCGGTATCATTTCATTTTAGACCATTCGTTTTTCTTGTTCAGTCTTGACAAAGCAGGGCTTGGCTTTATATTGTAGTTGAAATAACTTCGTTGAAAGGTAACATCATGCCATTTATCAGACCGGAAATACTCAGACCACCCAGTGAACATGCCAGTTATTATCTCCCCCTGACGTCGGGGTGTTCCAATAATTCCTGCACGTTTTGCGGGTATTGCTTTACCACGCTTAGCCTCCGCGATCTGGAGGAGGTCAAGCAGGAAATCGACGCGATGTCCCTCTTTATGACTCGCGGGATATGGGTGCAGGGACAGCCCAATATTGTTTACGCCATATTGCAGGACTGGGACGGCAGGCGGGTTTTTCTTCAGGATGGCGACGCCCTGGTTTATCCCTACCCCAAGCTGCTCGAAGCGTTGCAGTATCTGAACAAAAAGTTTCCAAACCTTGAGCGCATTGCCAGCTACGCCACGCCGCAGGATATTCTCCGGCGCTCGGTGGATGAATTAAAGACGCTTAAAGAGCAGAAGCTCGGCATTCTGTATATGGGCGTGGAAAGCGGGGATAACGAGGTTCTTAAGCGGATTAAGAAAAACGCCACGCACGATGAAATGGTGGAGGCGGGTAAGAAGGTAAAGGAGGCCGGCATTCTCCTTTCGGTGACGGTTATCCTGGGGCTGGGCGGCATCAAAGGCAGCGCAAGGCATGTGTCGGAGACGGCCAGAATTTTAACGGAGATGGATCCGGACTACGCCGGCGCGCTGACGCTGACGCTGATACCGGAAACGCCGATTTACAAGGAATTGGAGCGCGGCGAATTTGAGCTGATTACGCCGTTTGATTCGTTGCAGGAATTAAAAGGGATGGTGGAGCAATCAACCTTTACGAATTGCTTTTTCAGCTCGATGCACGCTTCCAATTATTTCTCGATTCGCGGCTCCATGCCCAAGGACAAGGCCAAAGTGCTCAAACAATTGAATACCATCCTCTCCAGTAAGGACCCGCGCCTGCTCAGGCCGGAGTATATGAGGGGATTGTAGAAAAGTTCAATGTTCAATGTTCTAAGTTAATGGACTGAAGACCGAACATTTGGGAGTGCGGGATTCCCCCTCCCGGATTCCCGAATACAGGAGGAATTGTGGTAATATTAATTTCTCTGCTCATCATATGTGTCGTGCTCTATCTCGGATTCCTGACAAGCAGAACTCTATTAAGAACATTGAAAGCGAGTCTTGTTATTACTTATCAGTCCATTTTTATGATGGCTGTTGTTTTGTTTGTCATTACAGCCATTATTTATATCATTGTGGCAATTAATCTTTCCGCCCTGCATGCAAGCCCTCCGGAAACCCCATATATCGGCTGGCTTTTGTTCCTGTTCCTGACGGTTTTGCCTGTCGCAGGCCTGCTTTTCTTTCGTTCGTATCAGAAGGCTCATTTGGACCCGAAAAAAACAGGTGTTCATTTAAGCAAGACACTTTTATTGAGCTCCTTTGTCATTTTTATTCTGATCTGGATTGCTGTAACGGTTGTTGTATCCGGCCGGGTTGCCATGATTTTGGCCTTGAAAAGCGACAAGGTTGATACGGTGAAGTTTCTTTTGAACTCCGGCATGAGCGCCAGAATGAAAATTGTGGCAACGGGAGAAAAACGTTATCCGCTGCATTATGCGGCGCTTAAAGGCAGCACAGAGATGACCAGGTTATTGATTGCAAAGGGAGCTGATGTTCATGTTGAGGGTGTCTTAATCGATGCAATCATTGGCGGCAATCCGGACGTCGTGCAAATGCTTTTACAGGCGGGGACCGATCCCAACCAGGACAGCGGTTACAGATCCCCTCTGATGTGGGCTGTGGAAAAGCGTAACGCAAAAATGGTCAACCTGCTGCTTGACCATGGCGCCAACATCAACTTTATCAACACGCAGGATATGACAGCTCTGGATATGGCCAGAGAGAAAGGGGATCAGGAAACAGCGCAGTTGTTGCTTAGCCGCGGAGCCCGGGAAAAATTATCTTCCGCCATCAGAGAGAAGGCTTTATTTTCAGCCATAGAAGATAAAGATATGAATAAAATGCAGTTGATTTTGAATAAAGGAGCCGACATCAATTGTCTTAATGAACTGCGCCAGACACCGTTGATCCGGGCATTGATATTTAAAAATAGCGAAGCGGCAATGCTGCTGCTGAAGCACGGAGCGAAGGTTGATATCCGGGATGTTAATGGCAATGATGCGCTGGATATAGCACGGAAAAACAATGATGCGGATATTGAAAATATTTTGTTTAAACACGGCGCCCAAAAAACAAGACGGGAAAAATGACATTTAATTACAGGAATGCTGGATTTCTTTTTGTTGAGGGCGTTAAGTTAGAATCAATTCTTTTCTTTAACCGGCCAAAGGGCGCTTTTCGCAACACGCGCCAGGTTCCAGCCGATGCGGGGACGGAAAAGACGCCGGTAAAAGATAGAAAAAGGTTCAGCCACTTTTCCATCCAGAGCCAGAAGGACATCTTCCAGAAGATAATGTGATTGATATCCGGGCTGAAAATAATGATTGAAAAGATGGCATCCCGGACAATAGCTGACAAAATGCTTTTTCCCGCTTTTGGCAAAATCCCTGCGCTTGATCAAAGCTGTTTTGACGAATTTGGCAACTTTGCCGTCGTTGAAATATCCGGTATACCCGCAGCAGAGTGAATTTTCACGATTATGCGGCAATTCGGAAATGGTCATGCCGATGGTTGTGGCGAGACGGCGGACAGCATTTAAGAATGCTTCTCCATTTTCGTATCCGAAACACGGATCGGATATGGCCGCTTCAAGATTCTGCGGCTTGATAACCCGCGCCACGCCGGTTTCAATCATTTCCAGAAAATAATCATAGATGCCTATAACGGGAAAGGGTAATACAATGCCCAGCTTCTCGGGTAAAATCCTCGTGAGGACTTTTTGACAATGGCCGCACCCGATCACCAGACGCTCAAACCGGTTTTCCGAAAGACGATCGATCAGCCGCGTGGCAATCCGGTATCCTTCATCCAACAATCCCCCCTGTATGGCCCACACACCGCAGCAGTCGTCCGGGCCCCCGAATTTTGCTATATTGCGGAGCGCCTGCGATTCCTCCCATGTGCGGGGCAGCATCCGATCCGTACAGCCGATAAAGAGAATGTCCTCGCTTTTCTTCGGCGTTGCCCAATTGCGCAGGATTTTTTTATCGGTCTTTCCCAAACCTCTGTAAACATCCCGGAAGAAGTTAGCATGCCAGCCCTCAACTCCCATACCGTTAACGGCATAGGCCATGGAAGCCGGAGTTTCAGATTCCGCGCGTCGCTTGTATTCCAGGCATTCACGCTCTAAATCACTGGGATGGGCATCCCTGGGACAGCGGTGATCACACTTACCGCAACGGATGCAGAAGGCAAGCTCCGGATACCATTGCGGTATTGCCGTTACTTTTCTCATGACCTCGCGGGCCTGCCTGGGTATCATGTCCGTGTATTGACATCCGGCAATGCATTTTCCACATTGAATACATTTTTCCGCCGAAAATCCCCGCGTGAATAGTTTTTGTTCGGCCATGAGAATGTTTTTTTTCCTTTCCAGAGAAACATTCTTTAACGTGATAAAATATAAGAGAAACACTTTTGCAAGTCAATAACTTACTCCATAACCGTTTTATCCTTTTTATATTGACACCATACGGCTGAACATGTTAGTTACTGCCGGTCATTTTTTAGTTAAAAAACCGATAAATTTGACAAATTTTTCGTTTGTAACCGCAAGGAGAAAATTGTGACTTTTCAAGAATTGATTTTTGCCCTCGAAAAATACTGGGATTCCAAAGGCTGCGTCATTCAGCAGCCGTACGATATGGAAGTGGGAGCGGGCACGTTCCATCCGGCAACCTGCCTGCGCGCCCTGGGCCCCGAACCGTGGAACGTGGCTTACGTTCAGCCCTCGCGTCGCCCCACCGATGGACGCTACGGTGAAAATCCGAATCGCCTTCAGCATTATTACCAGTATCAGGTCATCATGAAACCGTCGCCGGTCAACATTCAGGAACTCTATCTGGATTCGTTAAAAAGCTTCGGGATTGATCCGCTGGATCACGACATCCGTTTCGTGGAAGACGACTGGGAATCCCCGACACTCGGTGCCTGGGGCCTGGGCTGGGAAGTCTGGCTCGACGGCATGGAAATTTCCCAGTTCACCTATTTCCAGCAGGTCGGCGGTTTCGACTGCAGTCCGGTTTGCGCCGAACTGACGTACGGCACGGAACGCATCGCCATGTATATTCAGGGCGTCAACAATGTGTATGATCTGCAGTGGACGGACAAAATCAAGTACGGTGACGTGCATCACCGCGGCGAAGTGGAGTTTTCCACCTACAATTTTGAAGTGGCTGATATTCCCATGCTGCGCAAGCTTTTTGACACGTATGAAGAGGAAGCCCTGCGCATCGCCGAAAAAAATCTTCCCCTGCCCGCTTACGATTACTGTCTGAAGTGTTCGCACACCTTCAATCTGCTCAACGCCCGCGGCGCGATCAGTGTGGCCGAGCGCACCAGCTACATCGGCAGGGTAAGAAATCTGGCACGCATCAGCTCGGAACTGTACATGAAACAACGTGAAGAACTGGGCTACCCCCTTTTATCCCGCTCGGCCTATAGTAACCTTTAGGTTATTCGCCTCGGGGATAATTCGACCATCAAATTTCAGTCGAAGATGACCTTTAGGTTATGTACTTCGTTTCTGAAATTTGGGTCTCATTAAAGAAATTATAGAATATCTGGAGAAATAATGAGCAACGAACTTCTTTTTGAAATTGGCACCGAAGAAATTCCCGCGGGATTTTTATCCAAAGCGGTGGTGGATATGGAAGAGATTATCCGCAAATCGCTTACAGAAAAACGCATAGCCTTCGAGGGTATCAAGTGTCTGGCCACGCCGCGCCGTCTGGTTCTCACCATCAAAGACCTGGCACCGAAGCAGGAAGACCAGGCCGTTGAAAAACTGGGACCGGCCAAAAAAGCCGCGTTTGACGAAAACGGCCAGCCGACGAAAGCGGCCATCGGTTTTGCCCGGGGACAGGGCGTGGACGTTTCGCAACTGGAAACCATCACGACCGAAAAGGGCGAATATCTCGGCGCCCGCAAAACCATCGCCGGACAGCCCACCAAGGATCTGCTGCCGGACATTCTCAAGGATTTCATGCTGGCCATCCCTTTCCGTAAATCCATGCGCTGGGCCGATTACACGTTGCGTTTCGCGCGCCCGATCCACTGGATTCTGGCGCTGTATGGCGGTGATGTCATTCCTATAAAAATTGAAGACATTGAAAGCGGAAACACCTCCTGCGGCCACCGTTTCATGAGCCCGGCTCCCTTTGTCGTGACCGGCTTTGAAGACTATCTGAGCAAAGCCAGAGAAAATTTTGTGATCGTCGATCCGGCGGAAAGAAGAAAACTGATCCTTGAAGAAGCTGAGAAATCGGCGGCGGAAGTCGGCGGAAAACTGTTTTACACGGATGATTTGCTGGAAACCGTCAGCTTTATCGTGGAATATCCGGTCATCGTGCGCGGCGGTTACGAAGAAGAATTTCTCAAAATTCCCAAGGATGTTCTCACCACGACGATGATTTCCCATCAGAAATATTTTCCCGTCATCAATGATGAAGGAAAACTTCTGCCCTATTTCATCGCGGTCAGTAATACCAAAGCCCGTGATTTGACGGTGGTGGCCAAGGGCAATGAACGGGTTCTGCGGGCACGGCTGGCCGACGCGTCGTTCTTTTTTGAGGAAGACAAAAAAGTTCCTCTGGAAGACCGCGTGGAATCGCTCAAAAAAGTCGTCTTTCATACGCTGCTGGGAACCTCGCATAAAAAAGTCATGCGTTTCCGCAAACTGGCGGTAAAAATAGCCGGTAAAGTAAAACCGTCTGCCAAGAAAAATGTTGACCGCGCGGCGCTGCTGGCCAAGGCCGATCTGGAATCGCTGATGGTCGGTGAGTTTTCGGAACTGCAGGGCATCATGGGTCGCGAATACGCGATCATCGCCGGCGAAAAACCGGAAATTGCCAACGCCATTTATGAACATTATCTGCCGGTTGTCGCCGGAGGAGACCTTCCACAATCGGATGAAGGTGCCATTGTCGGCATCGCCGATAAGATCGACACCATCGCCGGTTTCTTCGGTGTGGGAATGCCCCCGACCGGAACAGCCGACCCCTACGCCCTGCGGCGTCAGGCGCTGGGAATCATCAATATCATTTTATCACGCGAGTATCCATTAAGCCTTACCTTTCTCATCGATGAAAGTCTGGCGCTCCTGAAAGACGTCTTGAAAAAACCGGCGGAAGAAGTGAAAAAGGATATTCTGGAATTTTTCAAGGGGCGTCTGCAGAACCAACTGATCGCGCAGGGTTATGCTTACGACACCGTGGATGCCGTTTTATCCGCGGATATTGATGAGCTGACTGAGGTGATTGAAAAAGTCAAAGCGCTGGAGGCATTTCGCAAACATCCCGATTTCGAGCCGGTCTCCATCGCTTTCAAACGCGTGGACAATATTCTCAAGGATTTCAAAAACGGTCAATTCGATGTGAATATCCTGGCCCATGACGCGGAAATCAATCTGTTCTCTTATTTTGACAATATCAAGCCCCGGGTGGAAAAAGGCATCGCGGAAAAGGATTTCGGCGCGGCACTGAATAAGCTGGCCGCCCTGCGTCCTCACGTCGATAATTTTTTTGATAATGTCATGGTCATGGACAAGGACGAAAAAGTGCGTTTTAACCGCCTGTCGCTGCTGGCGGAAATTTCGTCGCTTTTTCACAAAATTGCCGATTTCTCCAAAATTGTCACCGCGACTTAATCAGTAGATATCAGGCACGTTGACATTAAGACAAATCCTTGCTAATATCAAAGCATACTAAACAAGGAACAATTTAATCCATGGCTATTTCTTCAACGACAATGTCTGCAAATGGAACTTCCCGAGTGCGAAAAGAACTTCTGGATATAATCAATCGCATTCACGCCGCCCAGAATATCAAACAGATTCTGGTGGATTTAAAGGGTGAAATTCTAAAGCTCTTCAACGCCAACTCTTTAACGATTTACGTTCTTGATAAAATACGTAATGAAATTTATTCCATGTTCCTCGCCGGAACACAACTCAAAGAAATCAGACTGCCGATCAACAATAAGAGCATTGCCGGTTACGTTGCCAATACCGGAGCAGTCATTAATATTGAAAACGCCTATAATCCTAAAGAACTGAAAAGTATCGAAGCGGAATTATCTTTTGATGACAGTTGGGATAAAAAGACGGGGTTTAAGACCAGGCAGGTACTGGCAACGCCTATTTATAATGATAATCAACTGATGGGTGTGATTCAGATTATCAACAAAAAACTGGGAGAAGGAAAATTTTCTGAGGATGAAATAGGTCTGGCACTGGAAATTGCCGAAGTTCTGGGCGTTGCTTTTTACAACCAGCAGCGGTTTGTACGGCACAGAAAAACGCGTTTTGACTATTTGTTGAGCCACGACTTGATCAAAGAGGACGAACTGGAAGGCGCCTGGAAAGAATCGCGTGAGAAAAAGATCTCGATGGAAAATTTGCTCATGCAAAAATATAAGATAACCAAAGACGATATTGGACGCGCTTTTGAGGAATTTTACAACTGCCGTTTCGTTAAATATAATGACAAACTGCCGATACCAGGGCATCTCATTAAAAATCTGAAGAAAAATTTTCTGCGCCGGGAGCTCTGGGTTCCTCTGGAAATGGTTGGCGACAAGATTCACGTCATCATCGATGATCCCAACAATATTATTAAAAAAGATACGATTGAAAGCCTGCTGAAAACCAAGAAAATAAAATACGATGTCGCTTTGGAAGAAGACATTATCAAATATATCAATCTTTTCTACGCTTCTCCTGAAGATGAACATTCCTTTACCGATCTTCTGGGAAAGATGGAAGGAGAGGATGGCGTTCCTGCGGACGAGGAAGAAGGAACCGAAGGGGTCACCGAGTCGGACAGCGTCATCATGCAACTGGTCAATAAAATCATTAACGACGCCTACAATCGCCGTGCATCAGATATCCATATCGAGCCGAACGTGGAAAGGAAGAATGTGGAAATTAGATTCCGCATTGACGGTGACTGTCAGCTTTATCAGACCGTTCCGTTCAGTTACCGCGCCGCTGTGATTTCGCGTATTAAAATTATGTCCAATCTGGATATCACGATCAAAAGACTGCCGCAGGACGGCAAGATTAAATTCAGACGCAGTTCCGGTGATGAAATTGAATTACGTGTGGCGTCCATTCCCACTCAGGGAGGCGTGGAAGATGTTGTGATGCGTATCCTGGCCAAGGGTGAAACCATGCCTCTGGAAGGCATGGGACTGCTGCCTCGCAACTATAAGGAACTTGCAAATATAATTGCCAAACCTTATGGCATGATTCTGGTTGTCGGTCCCACCGGCTCAGGGAAAACAACAACGCTGCACGCGGCTCTGCATCACATCAACAAACCGGACAGAAAAATATGGACAGCCGAAGACCCGGTGGAAATTACACAATACGGATTGCGTCAGGTTCAGGTACAACCGAAAATCGGTTTTGATTTTGCAGCCGCCATGCGTTCATTCCTGCGTGCCGACCCGGATGTCATTATGGTCGGTGAAATGCGTGACTTTGAAACCGCCAAGACCGGCGTTGAAGCATCTCTGACCGGTCATCTGGTTTTCAGCACACTGCATACCAACAGCGCACCGGAAACCATCGTCCGTCTTCTCGACATGGGCATCGATCCGCTGAATTTTGCCGACGCTTTGCTGGGAATCCTCGCTCAACGCCTTATTCGAACGCTCTGCAAGTCATGCAAGGAAGCCTATCACGCGACCAAAGAAGAATTCGATGAAATGGTTGAGAGTTACGGTGTCGAAGAATTTAAAAAATTAAACATTCAATACAATGATGATTTTAAACTTTACAGAGCTAAGGGTTGTCCCAATTGCGATGGAACAGGCTATAAGGGCAGAATGGGTATTCATGAGCTTCTCATCGGCACGGAAGATATCAAAAGAATGATCCAGAAGCACGAAACGGTAGAAGTCATGAGAGAGAAAGCCATGAGTGAAGGAATGACCACTCTTCTTCAGGATGGCATTCAGAAAGTGTTTCAAGGATTTGCTGATTTCAAACAGGTTCGCCGCGTTTGTATCAAATAATTCATTTTCAGGGTTTTTCCTTCAATGATTCACCGCATCAATATATTTAGTCCAGGTGTTATAAATCAGGAACCATAGCATCTTACTGTATTCTCTTCTTATCTTTCGCCATTCCGTCGAAGTTAATTGAAACACATTCGCCGGCGCATTTTCATATTTCGTTGGCACAAAATAATAAGCGTTCGCCCCAAAATCAAATACGGTCATCGCGATTAACTTAATCCGCCGCATATGGTAGGGAGAGCTGACAAAAATTGCCGACTGAAGCCCGTAGCGGGACATCGTTTTACGAGCTTCAATGAGTTCGATGTGGGTGTCTTCGTAAAATTTTGGATAGGATAACGTATTGTGACTGATTTTAGACGAAGACAAACCTGGCAGTAAATATTGCTCTCTCCCGCTCGCGCGCACTCCATAAGTTTTATGATAAGCAGGGATGATCAAATAATCGGCCATGCCTTTTTTGATGAGTTCGTCTGCTTCTTTCCGACGTGCCTTAAAATCCGGTCCCAGTAAAATAATGATCGCGTCTGCTTTATGATAATCGGTAGCGTACAGTAAAAAGTGAGGCGCATAAAGAACAATACCGGAGATCATCAGAAAAATAATAAGAATAATGGTCAGTCGCTTATGATTTCTCAACAAAACAAGACCTCAAATCATCTTTGATGAATCAAATGCCATGCTGATTGCAGGCTTCATCATCGCCTGGATATTGTTACGGCAGTTTTAAAAAAGTATGAACAATCAGTCTTTATCGCCGAAATAATCTGCAGAGAAAGTGTATATCTCCGTTTCTTCATCCATCCATGCATTCAGCGGTAATCCGGCTTTATGGCAGGTTTCTTTCAAGAACGTCTCACGATCCCAGCCGTATTCGATAGCCACTTGCGGCAACAACAATCCTGATCTGTGCCCGCGAACCATGTATAATCCATGCTTACCCACTTCAATCTCTTGAACATCTTTGACTCGTTTGAAAGGGCTTAATACGGATATCTCAAAAGTTAAATGCTGGATTTCCTCCGGCTTTAAAGACGGGAAACGCGGATCATGAAAAGCGGCCGCCACAGCCATTTCCTGCACGGTCTCCCAGAGGGGCTTGTAGGCCTTGATATATCCGATACAGCCGCGCAGATGGCCGCGTTTTTTCAGCGTCACAAACGCGCCTCTCTTCAACTTGAGGGTCTCTGAATCAATTTTCAACGCCGGCAGTTCCTGATGATTAAGTTTCGCCGCGATTGATTTTTTGGCAATATCCAGCAGCGTGCTTTTTTCTTTATCAGTTAATTCCATTTTAATATTCCTTTTTGATCAATAAAATAATGAATGGATTGCCCTTGATTTCATCCGGTAACAGAGAGAAATACCTTGGAAAAAGCTTTCATCTTACCTGCTGAAAACTGCCGCCGCGTATCCTACGACTGAATTTTTATCACCGGTAACATCGCCGGAATTGGCATACTTTAACAGATGCGCCTGACTCGCTTTCATCATATGCGCAACCAGCATCACCACGGCCATGGGACCGCCACCGCACGCTTCCACATCTCCAATGGCCAGACTTTTCAAAAGACCGACGGCATCACCTTTTCTTAAATAATCCAAAACAACGGCATCCATTTTCGTCGCCGTATCGTAATGATAAAAATGGGATAAATCCGAGCTTCCCACCAATAATATTCTCTGACCGGCCGATGCCTTGAAGATGGTTTCAGCAAGTTCCTGACAGGTATGCGCGTCCTGATCTCCCATCATGAGAGGCACAAACGAAAAATCTTTCAGCGCCACCTGTAAAAAGGGCAACTGGATTTCCAGAGAATGTTCCTGCAAATGAGACCTCGGAATGTCTGCGACGATGGTGCTTGAATTTTTAATCTTTTCTGCAAGCTCTTCGGCCACCGGAACAATACCCAGTGGCGTTTCGTAACCTCCCCGGCTGAAAACGGACACGCCGCGGAACGCAACGCGATGACTCGGCCCTACTAAAATAACCGCATCGTATTCTTCGCCCCGGACAAGACGATAAGCGTGAGCCGCAACCTGTCCCGAGTAAAGGTAACCGGCATGCGGAGCTATCAACCCCACAATTTCTCCCTGGATATCCGGCACAGAAACGGACTTGAAATAATTCTCTATGTCGCGTCTCAGAACCGTGGGATTTCCAGGATACCAGGAACCGGCTATGACTGATTTTCTAATCGCATTCATTTTTTATACTGCCAAATGACACCCCGGGGTGTATCCAGAATCTCAACACCCAGTTCGGACAGTTGCGTTCTGTATGCATCCGCCTCTTGCCAGTTACGGGCCGCTCTTGCCACATTTCGCTTGTTAATTAACTCATTAATTCTCTCGTGCGATACATTAACCTCAAAATCCATGATGCCCAGCACGTCATTAATATTTTTCAGTGCTGCCAGAATATTCAGTGCATTATTTTTATTTATTATACCGCTGGTTAAAGGAGAATTCAACTTGCCTGTAAAATTGAACAAAGCGGCCAATGCACCGGAAATGTTCAAATCATCGTCCAGCGCAGCAGCAAAGTCATGTTTCAAATCGTAAATCAACTGATCGGTTTCTGCGAAACCGCCTTGGACATCCTGATCGACAGCGTTGAGCCGATGAATAAAAGTATTTAATTTTCTAATGGTGTTTTTTGCCGTCTGCAGAGCGCCCTCCGAATAATTTATCGGTTTACGATAATGCACTCCCAACAAAAGGAAACGCACATCTTCACCGCTGTAGCCGTTTTGTCGCAATTGAGACAGGGATAAAGCATTATTTAAAGAACGGGACATTTTTCGTCCGTCAACCATCACCAGTTCGGTATTCATCCAGTGACGGGGACCCTGATGACCGGAAAAAGCTTTGTGGATGGCCAGAACATTTTCACAATGCGGGAAAATCTCATCCGTTCCGCTCACGTGAATGTCATAAGCGGCTCCCAGATACTTATGGGAGATGGATGCACATTCCAGATGCCAGCTGGGTCTGGCATTTCCCCATATGGTCTTATAATAAATTCCCCTTTTCAGTTCAGACAGTGTTGATCTTTTCAACAGCGCAAAATCCGCCGGACTGTCTTTTTCATAATCGTCCAGATCAATGGATTTCCCCTGCCTGTTTTTCCCCGGATTTATTTTGGAAAGACTGCCGTAATCGGCCAGCTTGCCAATATTGTAATAAACCGAATGCAGTTTTTCATATGCGTAATCTTTATCGACCAGTTTCTCCACAATTTTTAACATCGCGTCCACATTCTCTGACGCTTTGACATAAATATTATCCTGACGAATATTCAAAAATTGCGTATCCTCTGTGAAGATCTGCATGTATTTGCGGGAATGATCGGCAAGCTCCAACGACTCCTTTTCTGAGCTTTTAATTGATTTATCGCCAAAGTCAACGATATCCAGCACATGTTTCACCTTGTATCCTTTATAAATCAAATACCGGTTGATTAAATCAGAAACCACCAGACGACGGTAATTGCCCAGATGAGGAGTATCATGGATGGTCGGACCGCAGGTGCGCATGGTGACTTCATCCGTTTTCATCGGGTTGAAAAGTGTTTTCCGGCGTTCAAAGGCATTGTATAGATTGAAGGTGGAAATTTCTTTTTTGAAAGCGAATAACTCCGTGCTTAAATACCGTTCACCGCCATCCGGGAAAATAACAACAATGATGCCCTCCTTCATCTGTTGTGCCTGCTGCGCTGCGACAAACATGGCCGCCCCGGAACTCATGCCCACAAATAGACCTTCTTCACGGGCCAGTCTCCGGGACATTTCAAAAGCATCTTCATCCTGAATATTTATTTTTTCATCCAGCATGCTCTTATTAAAGATGCCCGGACGATAGGACTCCCGCATATTCTTCAATCCCTGTATTTTGTGCTGGAGATACGGTTCAACACCGACAACTTTAATTTGCGGATTCAGCTCTTTCAGTCTTTTGGAAATTCCCATAGCCGTGCCGCTGGTACCCAGAGTTGCAACAACCATGGTCACCTGGCCGTCCGTCTGATCCCATATTTCCTGCGCGGTCCCGTAATAATGAGCGGCAACATTATCTTCATTATTAAACTGATCGGTGCCGAAGTATTTATCCGGATGTTCACGCAGCATTTTATAAGCCACTTCAATAGCGCCGTCGGTACCGTGACTGGCCGGGGTAAAGATTAATTCAGCGCCCATTGCGCGCAGAATCTTTTTTCTTTCTTCACTGGCCGCCTCCGACATCATCAGGCAGAGTTTATACCCCTTCACCGCTGCAATCAGTGCCAGACCTATACCCGTATTGCCGCTGGTCGCTTCCAGAATAATTTTTTCACGGGTCAGGATTCCTCTTTTTTCCGCGTTTTCAATCATAAATAACGCGGTGCGATCCTTGATGGATCCGCCGGGATTGGCGCTTTCCAGCTTAGCGAAAATCTTCACTTTTTGATTGGGATTCAATTTCTGAATTTCAACCAAAGGCGTGTTACCGATGTGTTCAAGGATATTTTTATAATGTTTACTCATGATTAAAACCTAAAACAAAAAAAACCCTGACGGGGTTATTCAATATCAAATTTATCCAAACAGCTGTTCGGATTTACAACTAACTATCCAATTTAACCGAAGGAATTTTAATAAACGTAACGCCTTCTTCTTTTAAATTTTTTTCTTCTTCAGGCGTGCTGGTTCCTTTAATATTGCGATTTTCTTCATTTCCGTAATGCATATTCAAGGCCACCTCGGCAAATTTATCACCCACATCTTCAAAATTTTTATCAACATATTGTTGCAGCATTTTCAAAGCGTGCAACGGTGACACTTCCTTGTTCTGAGATTTATTTTCAGTTCGAGTATCTTTATTTTTTCCCATGATGGTAATAGATGAAGGAACGATATCTATCTTCGTGCTGTTACAAACCGGACAGGCAACGAGGTTCTGCGACTTCTGCAGAATCCAATTTTCCCGATCTTGAAACCACCCCTCAAAGGTATGGCCCTGCGCACATTTTAAATCGTAGATAATCACTGTAAAATTATCCTTTTTTCAGTTATTTTGTTTATTTATAACATGCCTTTTCATAAAATACAATTGCATACCATTGAAAATGTTTCAAAAGTGCATATTTTCTATAAACTTATTAAGGATTGGAAAAATCTAATAAAAAAAGTGGACAATTACAAATAAATTTTATATCTTCCGCCTCGTGTCGGGATGTGGCCCAGTTTGGTAGGGCACTGCGTTCGGGACGCAGGAGTCGCGCGTTCAAATCGCGCCATCCCGACCATTTTCTTTTGCAAGCTGATTCTGATTAACCGACAACGGATGCCAGTTTGAATATCGGCAAATACATCGCGATAATCATACCGCCGACAACGACTCCCAGAAAGACCATCATAAAAGGTTCCAACAGCGCCGTCATGTTTTCCACGGCAACGTCAACTTCTTCGTCATAGAAATCGGCAATCTTACCCAACATGGCATCCAGGGCACCGGTAGCTTCGCCAACTGAAATCATCTGAACAACCATCGGGGGAAAAATATTTGTCTCTGACAACGGTTCGGCAATGGAACGGCCTTCAGCAATACTCTGCCGTGTTTTCATAAGCGCGTCTTCAATAACAACGTTACCGGACGTTTTACTGACAATATTTAATCCTTCCAGAATGGGAACGCCTGAACTCATCATGGTTGATAACGTACGCGAAAATTTGGCCACAGCTACTTTTTTTAAAACATCTCCGAAAACCGGTGCTTTCAGCAACATGGAATCTATCGTCCAGCGCCCCTTCTCCGTTTTATAAAATTGTTTAATTGCCATATAAATGGCAAAAATTATACCAGCTATCAACCACCAGTAACTTTGCATGAACTGGCTTGCACTGATTAAAGCTGCGGTAAGCGCCGGAAGTTCCCCTCCCATACTCTCAAACATTTTTTGAAATACAGGAATAACCTTCAACAGCAATAAGGCAACAACGCCTGCTGATATAACCAAAACAGCCACAGGGTAAGTCATCGCACTTTTCACGCGCGCTTTTAACTTCATCGCTTTTTCCATGTAATTTGAAAGACGGTTCAAGATGATATCCAGAATACCGCCTGCTTCCCCCGCAGCGATAAGGTTGACGAAAAGTTCGTCAAAAATTTCAGGATATTTTTTCAAGGCGTTGGTTAAACTGGTACCTCCTTCGATATCTTCTTTGACTGTTTTGATGATTTTAGCAAAAGTTTTATTTTCCTCCTGTTGAGCCAGAAGATCCAGACATTGAATAAGAGGAAGGCCGGCGTTAATCATTGTGGAAAAAATACGACAAAAGACAACAACATTTTTTTCCTTAATTTTCTGTTTTAAAAAAGGCAGGTATTCAAGAAGGTCTTTTGGTTTTAACTTAACTTCAACGGATTTGAATCCCTGACGACGTAAAAGACCACGGGCGGTAATCTCGTCAACCGCTTCGATTTCTCCTTTTTTTATTTCATCTTTCTTTGTTACACCCTCCCAAACAAAGACCGGCATCGTTGAATCCTTTCCCTATGTTGGATAAATAAATTTTTTAATTATTGTAAACGAAGTTTCATATAAATTCAACCAGTTAAAGCGAATCATTTTTGTTTATTGAATCATGACAATTTTTCACCACGAATATGATGTTGAATTCGCGATCGGGGCAACATGAATGGCTTCCTTTCACATGATGCATTTCAAGTGACATTGATCCGATCGCGTTGCCGTAATATTTCGTATTGAATAATTCCCGCAGCGACGGAAACATTCAGTGAATCAAAGTTTCGCATCATGGGAATGGTCACCAGAAAATCGCATTTTTTTCTCACCAGCGGTCTGATGCCCTTTTCCTCTCCTCCCAGTACCAGAACCACAGAACAATTAAAATCCAGATTCATAAGAGGACTGCCCCCGTGCACGTCTGCTCCAAAAACCCAGAATCCTTTATCCTTAAGATAATCGAGAGACTGTGCCAGATTAATCACTCTGGCCACCGGTATTTGCCCAACGCTGCCCGCGGAAGATTTATAGACCGCCGCCGTCACCTGAGCCGCCCGGTCTTCCGGAATCACTATACCGTTGGCGCCAAGGCAATGGGCGGTGCGAATGATCGATCCCAGATTTTGGGGATCCATGATACTGTCGAGCATTAAAACCAGATCAGATTTAAAAGATTGATTCCGGTTCTTGATGACGTCATCGAGATCCGCGTAAACGAAAGATTTATAAAAAGCGATAATTCCCTGATGTTCGGACGTTCCGGACAGTTTATCCAGAGCCTTCCTCTCACCATATTCCAAGGGAATCTTTTGGAAACGGGCTGTTTCTATGATTTCTTTTACGGATGGTCCGCTGCGACCGGAGGCAATGACAATTTTTTCCCATCCGTCTTTGCTGAGGCGGAGAAGATCCCTGATCGCATTGATGCCGTAAATGACTTCCATGTCTCTCCACCTGTAATCAATGAATTATCTGGTTGCCATTCCCTCTGCAATTTCCAGAACAATTTGCCGGCAGGCATCCAGCGGATTGACGGCAGCGCGAATCGGCCTGCCCACAACAATGTAATCCGCGCCTGCCTTGATCGCCTCGCCGGCGCTGAGCGTTCTTTTTTGATCATCCTTCACAGGTTCTGCCGCGCTGCGTATGCCCGGTGTGACAATGACAAACTCCGGGCCATAGACCTCCCGCAACCTGACAATGTCCCGAGGGGAAGCAACCACACCGGATGCACCCGCGGCTTTCGCCAACCCGGCCAGATGCAG
>Ga0208197_1000829_pt1 | contig 35485 bp, 29 predicted proteins | sample AD_JPNNA4_MetaG_FD_184444 | JGI IMG/M metagenome (GOLD analysis project Ga0208197, IMG submission 184444) | Active sludge microbial communities of municipal wastewater-treating anaerobic digesters from Japan - AD_JPNNA4_MetaG (SPAdes) (version 2) | ecosystem: Engineered > Bioreactor > Anaerobic...
GTAGCACAGCGAAGGTCAGACCGACCTCCGCTCAGTTGTTGCGCCGACTGCTACCACCCCATACACCGATCGGGCTTCTTTTTGCGGTTGTTAAAGTGCTATCCGCCAACTTTTGGCGAAACTACAGGATCGTATAAAAACCCTGTCAACGTATCAGGAGGAGACTATGCTGGCATTTCCCGAAACGCATCGTGACCTGCTGAACTCGGATATTGCTATGCTGGCGACCGTCGGCCAGAATGGGTATCCCCAAGTGACGGCAGTCTGGTTTCTGCTCGACGAGGATGATACGGTGAGGCTATCGCTCAACACCGTGCGGCAAAAGGTCAAGAACCTGCGGGTACACCCGAAGTGCACGCTCTTCATTCTTGATCGGGCCAATCCCGGGCGCACATTAGAGATCAGGGCGCGGGCCGAACTCGACCCCGATGACGATTACGCTTTCGCCGACAAACTGGGGCGCAAGTATGGCGCAAATGTACGGATGATGGATCGTCCCGGCGAGCACCGCGTCGTCGTCACCCTCCACCCCATCAAAATCAATGCGCTGGACTTGAGCCGCCGGTGAAATACCGCAAATATCACGCCCTGGGGAATGACTACATCGTTTTGCGTCCGGCAACGTTTGAAATTGCGTTATCGCCGGACATGGTGCGCTTGATCTGCCACCGCAATTACGGCATAGGAGCAGACGGAATTCTGTACGGCCCGCTCGATAGCGCCGCGTGCGACTTCGGCCTGCGCATCTTCAATCCGGACGGGAGCGAGGCGGAAAAGAGCGGCAACGGCCTGCGGATTTTTGCGCGCTCCCTCTACGATGAGGGGCTGGTGGACGAGCGCCCCTTTTCCGTCGAAACGCGCGGGGGCATGGTTTCGTGTACAGTCGAGAAAGGCGGCGGCAGCGTCACCGTCGCTATGGGCGAAGTCAGCTTTGACAGTCGGCGCATCCCCGTCGCCGGAGAGCCGCGCGAAGTCCTGAATGAAGACATCTGTGTGGGCGGGAAGACTTTCAAGTTCTGCGCGGCGACCGTGGGCAATCCCCATTGTGTCGTCCTTACAGAGGCGCCGATAGCCTGCGCCGCCCGGCGTTACGGTCCGCTCATCGAGCATGACCCCCGTTTCCCCAACCGGACGAACGTGCAGTTTATGAAGGTCGTTGACCGGGGGAACATTCAAGTTGAGATTTGGGAACGAGGCGCCGGCTATACCCTGGCCTCCGGCAGCAGCAGCACCGCGGCGGCGGCCGTGGCCCGCCGGCTCGGGTTGTGCGATGCGAAGATCACCGTCCACATGCCCGGCGGCGCGCTCCATATCCGCTTGACAGATGACTTTTACGCTACGCTGACTGGGCCGGTGACCGGCGTATGCGCGGGGGTACTGTTGCCCGACATGATCGAAGGGTTGTCACACCCCCACCCGCGTTGACTGAATCTCAGGACAGGACGTACACCTCACCTGAGGAGAGTGAAAACGCCCTGGCGCTCCTGTTTCACGGGTTGAGCAAGCACTGCGCGGGCGCGGTCAGAGACCGGCCCGAGCGAAAAACCTGCAAAGAAAAAGCCCCTTTTGCGGGGGCTTTGTTCTTTCAGCGCGAGGCTTCAGTGTTATAGCTGCTTCATCAAAGCGTCCGTAGTGACATGGCGGTAGAAAAGTGATTCGCCATTAACATCGCCTATCGTCCATTTCCTCCATCCGTGGTATCCCCCGCCAGCACCGCCTTGATCTCACCCACCGCCCAATCCAGTACATCCGCGGTAATGACGAGCGGGGGCGCGAAGCGGATAACCGTATCGTGCGTTTCCAACAGCAGCAGGCCGCGCTCCTGCAACTTCCGGCAGAAGGGACGCGCGCTCCCCACCTCGGGCTTCAGCACAATGCCGATGAGCAACCCCTTGCCGCGCACCTCGGCCACGTAGGGGCTATTCATCGCGCGCAGCGCGTGGATCGCCCGCGCGCCCAACTCGCGCGCGCGCTCTGGCAGCTTCTCTTCGACGATCACCTTGAGCGCTGCCCGCGCCACTGCCGCGCCCATCGGATTCCCGCCGAACGTCGAACCGTGCATCCCCGGCGCAAACAGCCCCATAATCTCATCGCTCCCTAACGCAGCGGAGACCGGCAGCATCCCGCCCGAAAGCGCCTTGCCAATAGCGACGATGTCCGGGCGCACGCCTTCCCAATCGCAGGCGAAGAACTGCCCGGTGCGCCCTAAACCCGTCTGGATTTCATCGGCGATCATCAAGACGTTGTGCCGGTCGCAAATTTCGCGCACGGCGCGCAAGTAGCCTTCCGGCGGCGTGACCACGCCCCCCTCGCCCTGAATCGGCTCTACGAGGAAACCCACCGTATGCGGCGTGATGGCAGCTTCGAGCGCCGCGGCGTCGCCGTAGGGGATGGCTTTGAAGCCGGGCGTCAGTGGACCGAAGTGCCGCCTGTACAGCGGCGTCGTCGAAAGCGAAATCGCCGTGATCGTGCGCCCGTGGAAATTGTGCGCGCAGACGATGATCTCGGCCTGCTCATCGGGTACACCCTTCACCCGGTAGCCCCACAGCCGGGCAGCCTTCAACGACGCCTCCACCGCTTCGGCCCCGGAGTTCATCATAATCACCCTCGGATAGCCTGTCAGCGCACACAACTCCTGCAACAACAAGGGAAACTGGTCGTTGTAAAAAGCGCGCGAAGTGAGTGTGACGCGCTGCGCCTGCTCCACCAGCGCATTGACGATGCGCGGGTGGCAGTGGCCCTGGCTGACCGCCGAATAGGCGCTCAGGCAGTCCAGATACTTCTTCCCCTCCACGTCCCACACCCACACCCCTTCGCCACGCGCAATCACCACCTCCAGGGGATTGTACGTGTTCGTGGCGTGACGCTTTTCCAGCGCAATGTAGTCTGCCGTATGCATAGTCATACCTCCTCTGTAAATAGCCACAGAGAACACCGAGTTCACAGAGAAAAATAAAAATACTCTGCGCTCTCCGCGTGCTCTGCGGTAAAATTTTCATTATCGGGGCTGTACCCAGGTTCGGTTACACTCCTTCTGTCATCAGGATAAAACGTAAAGCGTAAAACGTAAGCGGCCCTTTACACCTTACGTCTTACGTTTTCCGCCTCACGTTCTACGTTTCGTGCGTTTATCGTAACATGCGGAAAGTTAGGGTCAAGTGATGCTTATCCGTTTGCCACAAGGTAAATGACAGCCTCCACCACACAGGAATTTGCACCGTGTCTGACAACTTGCTCTGAATTTCAATTGGACTATACTCAAATACTGGATGCTGGATACTGGATGCTGGATACTGGATACTGGATGCTCGATATGAGTAATCCTGCATCTAGCTTCCAGTTTCCAGCTTCCAGTTTCGCCATTTCTGAGAGGAAGAGAGATCAATGCCAACGCCCTATTGGACCGACCAGCCAGTCGCAACGATTGAAGACGACCACTTTGGCTTCCAGGAATACGCGGAGGCCCTGGGGCGGGTAGCCCTCACCGGCAACACACCGCTCACCATCGGCATCTTCGGGCCGCGTGGCGCCGGTAAAACCAGCCTCATGCATTTGATCTGGACGTACATGGCCGAACAGCGCGCGCCCGACCTCCGCCGGCCCTACGGCATCTGGTTTGACGCGCGCCGCGATCACGGTGAAAAACCGCCCTGGCAGCGCCTCCTGCTCCAGGTCCTCGCCGAAATCCGCGAAGCCGCGCTCACCCCCACCGACATCCACAACCTTGCCCAATGGGAGGTCGCCCTCGACCCCGAAGGGCGCCGCGCCAGCCGCGCCCTAATGGAACCGACCAGCCCCCGCACCACCTGGCAAGGGATCGAAGAATTCCGCGTGGGATTCGCCCAACTCATCACCGACCAGGTTTTGGGCCGCGACGCCACGCTGGCCATCTTTATTGACGAGCTGGATGATTGTGCGCCCGATCACGTTTTGCAACTCTGCGATGCCATCCTCCGCTTCCTCGCCGTGCCGGGTTGCGTGATCTTCCTCGGCGTTGATCACCAGCGCCTTACCGACATCCTTAGCGGGCGGGAGAGCAATCCCGCCAGCGCCCTGGACAAACTCGTGCAGTTGCCGTTCACCCTGCCGCCGCTCCAAGAAGCCCAGACCGAGCGCTTTCTGGCGCGCATCGCGCCCACCATCCCCGTCGCAGCACGCCGCATCTTCACCAACGGCCTGCCCCAAAATCCGCGCGGCCTCAAGCGCGTGCTCAACCTCTTCCAACTACTGCTGGAACTGGCCGGCCGGCGCGCCGCGCGGGGAAGCATAGAGACCCTCGACCCCGATCTGCTGGCTAAAACCGTTATCATCCACCAACGCTACCCAACGCTCTACCACAGCCTGCTCGAATACCCGCACCTGCTCCAGGAATTGGAAGCGCGCGTGCGCGGCGTCCAACCCGAACCGGGCAGCGTGTTCCATCCCGGCGCAGATGCGCTCAAACCGCTGCTCGAGCGTTATGCCGCCGAGCGCCCCCTCACGCGCATCCTGCGCAGCGGTGCGACGTTCGCGGCCCTCGAACCGCCGGACATCGGCCGTTACCTGCACCTCACCCTGGTCGCCGCGCGCGACCAGAGCGCCCAGGCAGGCCCCGACCAACAATTGTGGGAAGATATGCTGAGCAACGACGCCGGCCGCATCCGCGCTGCCGTTGAGACGGCGCGCCAGCGTGAAACGCATCCTCTCTACATCAACGCCCTTGTCCAGTTCGTGCAGCGCCAGCGTTCTACCCCTGTGGAACAACGCCTTTCAGCAGCCCTGGCGCTGGGTCACTTCGGCGACCCGCGCAGCTTCGACGAAGTTGTGGACATCCCCGCTGGCGCGTTCCCGTGCGGCGAAGAGCGCCTGCCCTACTACCTGCTCGCCTATCGCATCCGCCGCTGCCTCGTCACCAACGCCGAATACGCGCAGTTCCTCCAGGCCCATCCCGACATACCGGTTCCTCAGACGCGGGACGACTGGGGGCGCGCCTATAACTGGGATCCCGAACGCCGCACCTATCCCGCCGGCAAAGGCAACCACCCCGTCGTCCTCGTTACCTGGGACGAAGCGGCAGCTTACTGCGCCTGGGCCGGCGGGCGGTTGCCCACTCAGGAGGAATGGGAACGCGCCGCCCGCGGTCTGGACGGGCGCGCTTATCCCTGGGGCAACGAATTCGCCGCCGGGCGCGCCAACACCCGCGAAAGCGGTCTGGGTGCGCCCACCCCCGTCGGCGTCTTCGTGGATGGCGCAAGCCCCGAAGGGCTACTCGATATGGCTGGCAACGTGTGGGAATGGACCGCCAGCGACTACAACTTGCAGACCAAAGTCATCCGCGGCGGCGCGTGGAATTTCCCGGCGGACTCCGCCAAAGTCTGCGCTGTTGAACGTAGCCGCCCCGACAACCGCTCGCCCGCCATCGGCTTCCGCGTCGTCTTCCCCGCCTCTCCCAAACCCGCTTGACGCAAAGTCGCTTTTTCCCTATAATAAAGATGGTTGTGGGCTATGGGTTGTGGGTTGTGGGCGAGATCGCCCATCGCTCATTTCTAATTTCTCATTTCTAATTTTCTCGAAGGAGTCCCCAGTGGAAGGTCGAGTTTTGCTGATTGAAGATCACGATGGCAACCGCACCTTGCTCACTCATCAATTCGTCAAAGAAGGGTTCGAGGTCGCCGAAGCTGTTACCGCCGCGGAGGGGATCAAAGCCGCCATCCGCCTGATGCCCCAGGTCATCGTCCTCAGTCTCAGCCTGCCAGATATGCCCGGCGTAGACGTGGCCCGGCGGCTGCGCGAAATCAACCGCACCAAACACGTCTTTCTCATGCTCATCGGCGACAAGAACGACCGTGAGCAGCGGCTCGCCGGATTGGACCTGGGGGCCAATGACTTCATTGACAGTCCCTTCGATCCCGAGCTGGTAGCCTTGCGGGTGCGCAACGCCATCCACCGCAAAAACCTCGACAATCTCACCGATCCCGCCACCGGCCTCCCCGCTGGCCGCATGGTGCATGACGAACTGCTCAACCTGATCCAGGCGCCCACCGGCGATTGGGCGCTTATGCGCTTCCGCATCCTCAAGCTCGAACCCCTGCGCGAAGTCTACGGCCTCAACGCTGGCGAGAAACTGGTCAGCGCCGTGGCCCGCCTCATCGCCGAGGCCCTGGCCCGCGACGAGATGCACAACGACTTCCTCGGCTACGGCGGGCACGACGACTTCATCGTCATCACCCACCAGGACCGCGCCCCCGCCCTCGAAGCCGAAGTGCGCGCCGCCTTCGAGCGTGAGATCGGCGCGCACTATCACGCCGCCGACCGCGAACGCGGCTACCTTGTGTGGGACGGGCAGCAGGTCGGCCTCGCCGCCCTGCGCGTCCGCAGCGTCACCCCTGCCGATGGCCCCTTCTACGACATCCGCTCGCTCAGTGAGGCCATCGCCGGTTAAGCGCGCCGGTCACAGCGGATGACCCCGCTCGTTATCTTCGTTTTGGCCTGGGCCGGGGGTGAACTCCTGGCCCAGGCCGCGCATTTCCCACTCGTGTGGCTGCTCCCGGCCCTCCCCATCGCGCTCGTGCTCCTGCTCGGCTGGCGCGAGCAGCCTGCCGCCCGCTGCGCCGCCATCATCCTCTGCGGCCTCCTCCTCGGCGCAGGCCGCCTGGCGTGCGCCCAACCTCACATAGATGCCGGGCACATCGCCTTCTACAACAACGCCGGGCGCGTTGCCCTTGAGGGCGTCGTGGTCCGCGAACCCGACCGCCGGCCCACCCTCACCAACCTGCATGTAGATGTGAAAACCCTCATCGTCGCCACTGGCGAACGTATTCCGCTGCGCGGTCGCGTTTTAGTCAAGGCTCCGGCCTACAACACCATCGCCTACGGCGACCTCATCCGCGTCACCGGCCGGCTGGAGACGCCACCAACGTTCGAGAGCTTCTCCTACCGCGATTATCTGGCGCGGCAGGGCATCCATTCGCTGCTGCGCCAGGCCGACATCGAGATTCTGGCTTCCCATCAGGGTTTCTTTCTGTGGGAATGGCTCTATCGCTACAAAGCCCACGCGCTGAACACGCTGCTCACGCTGCTGCCAGAGCCGCAGGCATCGCTGCTCGCCGGCATCCTGCTCGGCGTAGAAAGCGGCATCCCCGACGATCTTAACGCGGCCTTCGTCGCCACCGGCACTAGCCACATCGTCGCCATCTCCGGCTTCAATCTCACGATCGTCGCGGGCGCCTTTGTGCAGATGGCCGCGTGGCTGCTGAAGGGACGCGGCAAAACGCTCCTGCCGCTCGTGGGATTGTGGCTGTACACCATCCTCGTGGGCGCATCGGCGGCGGTGCTGCGGGCCGCGGTGATGGCAACGGTGGCGATTCTCGCCCGCCGCGAAAAACGCGCCACCCACGGGCCGACGTCGCTGGCGGCGGCGGTGTGGGTTATGACGCTCATCAATCCTTACGTACTGTGGGATGTGGGGTTCCAGCTCAGCCTGGCGGCGACCCTGGGCTTGATTTTCTACACCCGGCCGGTGTCCAAGGGATTCGAGTGGCTTTTCGCGCACTTCACCCCCCTGGAACGCGCACAGCAGATCATCAAGGGGAAGTGGTTAAGCGACGCGCTCATCGTCACCATCGCCGCGCAGATCACCACCACCGGCGTCATCATCGGCGTCTTCCATCGCCTGTCGCTGGTGACGTTGTTAACCAATTTCTTCGTTTTGCCGGCGCAACAGTACCTTATGGCTGCCGGAGCAGCCGCGCTTCTCGCCGGTCTCATCCTCCGCCCCATAGGGCAACTCCTGGGCTGGCTGGCTTGGGTCTTCCTCACCTACACGATCGGGGTTGTACGTTTGACGGCAACCTTTCCTCTGGCCTCGGTCGAACTGGGCAACATCACCTTGCCGTTTGTGTGGGGCTATTACCTCGTCCTGGGGCTGCTGACGTGGTGGTTTTCTCGTTCGCAGGATGAGCGTCAACGCCTTATACGCGCGTTCAAAACGGCCTCGGAGTGGTACAAGGTCGGCGCGCTTTCCGCCGTGGTCCTGTTGATGGTCTACCTTTATGTCGCGCCGGATGGACGCCTGCACGTCTTCATCCTCGACGTGGGTCAGGGCGACGCCATCCTCATCCAGACGCCAGGCGGAAAGCAAATCTTGATTGACGGCGGGGCGGATGCGCGCCAAACGCTCGCGCAGTTGGGACGGCGGATGCCTTTCTGGGATCGCAGCCTGGATATGGTGATCCTGACGTCGCCAGATGCGGATCGCCTGACGGGGCTGGTTCCGGTGTTGGAACGGTACAAAGTCGCTGGCGTTTATACCGGGCCGGAAACAGGGCACGGCAACGTCTACACGCAATGGGAGGCGCTGTTGGCAGCGCGACCGTCGCAGAGCGTGGAGAGGCTGTGGGCGGGAACGGCGCGCGAGCCGGAGACCGGCGTCACCCTGCACGCGCTCTGGCCCACTCAGGGAGAAAGCGGCCCGCTGGTGCTGCGCCTCACCTACGACAACACCAGCTTCACCTTCGGCGGCGACGCCAGCGCGTTGGTGGAAGAAACGCTGGTCGCCCGCTACGGTAGCACGCTACACAGCAACGTGTTGATCCTGGCGCGCCACGGAGCAAAAACAGCTTCAACGACAGTCTTCTTGCAGGCTGTCGCGCCAGAAATCGTCATCATCAGCGCCGGAGAGAGCGCCCCCGCTCCCGCCGTGCTGGCGCGGCTGATGGGAACCCCCATCTACAGCACCGACCAGGACGGCGCGGTTGAGATCGTATCGGATGGCCAGCGGCTACAGGTCACTGCCGGTCGCCGCTGAGCGATTATTGCAACACACTCCGCTCGCAGTAGCTCGGCCAGCCGTAGGGCAAATCGAGGTCGCAGATGTCGGCGTCTACGGGATAGTGCGCCAGTTCAGACGCCAATTCCAGCCCACTCACTATATCCTCCACGGTTGCCGCCAACGCGGCATCTTGCTGGCGGATGGCGGGAAGCTGCTCGCGCAGCCACGCGGCGGTCTTGATGCGCCGTCCCTCCGCAATCTTGAACAGGATCAGCTCCCCGCTGCCGATAGCTTCCAGAATCGCATCAATGCTATCGTACCCCATCGTCTTGGCAATATCACGCGCCCGGTCAATCATAAAGCCCTCCTCGCCATAGTCAGATCGTTGTTTGTCAGATGGTCATATCTTCGGCCTTGGCGGCGGACCGCAGCCTGCGGTAAGCCACATAGATAGAGCGTCCCAGGCCGTTTTTGTTCCACCGTCAGTGCTTGTAGTATACCATCCAAACGCATATCCGAAAAATCAGTAGTCGCGCCCCAATTGCATGGTATAATTTTACACAGATGCTCGTCATTCATCTCAACGTAACTTTCAGGGGTGAGGGTATGCAAAATAAAACAACGTTCATTGTCGCCGGTCTCCTTATTGTCGCCGCCGTGATTTATCTCATCATCAGCAGCACCGGCAGCACGGCCCAGTATTTTGTCACCGTGGCGGAACTCCAGGCGCTGGGCGACGAGGCGCTCAATCGCAACATCACCGTTTCCGGCGCGGTGTTGGGCGACACGATTGTCTATGACGCGATGGGGCCGCACGTCACCTTCACCATCGTACAGGTGCCGGCAGATCCAAAGGAAGTCGAACGGCTCGGCGGGCTGGCGCAGGTGCTCCACGACGCCGTCCAGAATCCCACCGGCCCGCGTCTGGAGGTCATCTACGACAGTGTGAAGCCCGACCTGCTGCAGAACGAAGCGCAGGCCATTGTGCGCGGCAAAATGGGGGCGGACGGGCGCTTCTACGCCGACGAATTGCTTCTTAAGTGTCCTTCGCGCTACGAAGAAGACGTTCCCGCGCAGGCAGGCGACTGAGATGGTCGGCAACATCGGTACCCTGCTCACCGGTCTGGCGTTGGCGGTCGCATTGTACGCGGCCTATGCCGCGTGGCGCGGCATCCATCTTCCCGCCGCGCAAGGCAGGGATTGGCTGCAGAGCGCGCAGCGTGCGACCAACGCGCTGGCGGCGCTCCTGGGCGCAGCGCTGCTTATGCTCCTCCTGGCCTTTCTCACTAATCATTTTGAAATCAGCTATGTAGCGCAGCACTCCTCCACGGTGATCCCCATCTACCTCAAAATCTCGGCGGTGTGGGCCGGGCAAGAGGGGTCGTTGCTGCTGTGGTGCTTCTTGCAGGCGCTCTTTGCGGCGTTGGCGACCGGGCGCGCTTCTGAACACGCCCGCCCGCTCGTACCCTGGGCTACGTTTTTTCTCGCGCTCGTCACGGCCTTCTTCGTCGCCGTGACGCTGTTCCTCTCGTCGCCCTTCACCCTGCTCGCGCAAGTTCCGCTCGAAGGCCGGGGCCTCAATCCGCTGTTGCGCCATCCAGGGATGATCTTCCACCCGCCGGCGCTCTACGTCGGCTACGTGGGGCTGGCGATCCCGTTCGCCTTCGCGCTGGCGGCACTCGTCACGCGGCAGATCAAGGAGTGGACGACAGCCATTCGCACCTGGACTTTGATCGCGTGGCTGGGCCTGGGTTTGGGCCTGCTTCTGGGGATGCGTTGGGCCTACGACGTGCTCGGCTGGGGCGGCTACTGGGGCTGGGACCCCGTCGAAAACGCCGGGCTGCTGCCCTGGTTAACGGCGACGGCGCTGCTCCACGGCGCGGTGATGCAAGAGGAAAAACGCGGCTTCCACGTGTGGAATATGTTCCTGGTGATTTTCTCCTTCGCGCTGGTGCTCTTCGGCACCTTCGCCACCCGCAGCGGAATGATTCAGTCCGTCCACGCCTACACCGCCTCGAACCTGGGCGGCTACTTCCTTACCGCCATCGCCGTGACGCTGGTAGGATCGCTTGGCCTGCTCTACGCCCGCCGCGCCGCGCTCAAAACAGCGTCCGCGCACATGGAAAGCCTGCTTTCCCGCGATGGGATGTTCTTTGTCACGCTAGTGCTGTTTCTGATGCTGACCGTTTCCGTGCTCATCGGCAGCCTGCTGCCCACCCTGACGGAAGCCCTCAGCGGGCAGCGCTTCGAGGCCGGGCCGGAGTGGTTCGACCGTGTCACGGGGCCGCAGTTCGCGGCGCTGGTCTTTGTCATTGGCCTGTGCCCGCTGCTCGGTCGCGCGGCAGCGACGCTCAAGCGCCTGCAACAGGTGCGCTGGATCGTCATCGGCGGCGCGGTCGCGGTCACGGTCGGCGCGGCGCTGGCCGGGTTTACCGACGCGCTCTCGCTGATCGGGTTCGCCCTCATCGGGTTCGCGGCGACGACGACGCTCGCCGAATTTGTGGAAGGCGTCAGCACACGGCGCAAGCGCACCGGTGAAGCGCCCCTCAACGCGCTGTGGCGGCTGCTGCGTTTGCAGCGGCGCAAATACGGCGGCTACCTTGTCCATTTTGGCGTGATTCTGATGGCTCTCGGCATCATCGGCACACGCATGTACCCCTTCGAGACGCAAACCACCGTCTCCGCTGGACAGTCCACTGCCGTGGGCAAGTACACGCTGCTCTTCGAGGAACTCAAGCGCGACTTTGTGGACGACTATACCACCACCTGGGCGACGGTTTCCATCTATCGTAACGGCGTGTATCTGACCGCCCTGCAACCCCGTCTGAACACCTACACCGGCACAGATCAGACCGTCACCGTGCCGGCGCTGCAACCTGGTCTGCGCGAAGACCTTTACTTGATCCTGTCTGGCTGGTCAGATGACGGCGCGGCTGTAACGTTTAAGGTCGTCATCAATGCGCTGGTCAACTTCCTCTGGTTGGGCGGATTGATCTTCCTGGCTGGCGGCGCGCTGGCGCTGTGGCCGCAGATGGAGCACAAGACCTGGAACACCGTGGCCCTTGTCGTGGGGTTGGCGCTGCTGGTGGGCGCGGGATGGGCGATGTGGGGTATCCCGCACGGCGCGGTGGACTACGGCAGCGGTCGCCCGCTCATCGGACAGGCGGCGCCCGACTTCCGCCTGAGCACACTCGATGGGCAGGCTATATCGCTGGCGAGCCTGCGCGGGCAGGTCGCCGTGGTGAACTTCTGGGCCTCGTGGTGTCCCTCCTGCGTTGACGAGATGCCCGATCTGCAATCGGTGTGGACGGCCTACCAGGGCAAAGGCGTGACCTTCCTCGGCGTCGCTTACCGGGATGAAGAGGCCGCCGTGCGCAGCGCGCTCGCCCAATATGGCACGACGTACCCGGTGGGGTTGGATACGGGCGACCGCATCGCCAAACAATACGGCATTACCGGCACGCCGGAAACATTTGTCATCGCCCCTGACGGTCGTGTGGTCTACATTCACATCGGCCCCCTCACAGGTGAGGCGCTCGCCGCGCAGTTAGATGCGGTGCTGAAATAAAGGAGTCGAATTATGAGCCTGGGAGCCATTTTTGTCGGCATTGCGGTTGCCAGCATCGTCGCTGTTTACATCGCGCAACCCTTTCGCCATACCACGACCAATCCCGACGCCCTCATCGAAGCCTGGATCGCCAAACTCCCCCCTGCCTCTCCCCCTACCCCCACCCTCCCCAACTCCCCTACTCCCCCACCTCCCCACTCCCCTCCTCCCCCACTTCTCCACTTCCCATCCCCGACACCCAAATCAATTTCTGCCCGCAATGTGGGCGGCGAGTAACGAGAGAGTATCGCTTCTGCCCGGGCTGCGGCGCGCGGCTGCCCATTGAGGAGAGCGCGGCATGAGACGCGCGTTCTGGCTGCTCTGCATCGCGCTTGTGCTGCTGCCGGGCATGGCGCTGGCTCAAGGGACGGGAAACGTTGCTGTCATCGGGCACGTGACCAACGGGACGCCGGGCGGCGCGCTGCCGGTGGGCGCGCCAGTGACGCTGCAATTTTACAGCGCGGGCGCATGGACAGCGATTTATACGACTACCCTCGCCGCCGACGGCGCTTTCCGCTTCACCGACTTCAGTCCAGAAGGCAGCAGCGACTTCGTCACCCACATCCTCTACCAGGGCGTGGATTATTACTCGTCCCCGACCAAGCTGACCGGGGAGGGCGAACTGGTCGCCGATCTGGCGATTTATGAGCCAACCACAGACGCGAGCGGCGTGGTGATTGACCAGGTCCACTACTTCATCGTGCCCAAAGGCGAGACAGTGCGCATCGCCGAGTATTACCTCCTCGGCAACACCAACGACCGCACTTACGTGGGAACAGAAAACGCCGACAGGACGCGCACAACACTCAGCTTCACCTTGCCGGAAGGCGCGGCCAATCTGACATTTGACGGGCCAGGGTTGGGCGAGCGTTTTGTGGGCGACGCCGCGCGCTTCGTTGACACGCGCGCCATTCCACCCGGCAGCGCCACCGTGGACGTGGACTTCAGCTACGAGCTGCCCTTCAGCGAGGGGATGCGCGTCGAGCGGGCCGTGGATACGCCGATTGCGCTGGCTGCCATCATCGTCAGCAGTGAAAGCATCGGCATTGAAGGGCCGGGCATCAACCCACAGGGGATGATCAACACGCAGATGGGCGTGGCGGCGTCGTATTCCGCCGGGCCGTTCGCGGCAGGCGAGTCGCTGGCGTTCACATTTGTTCCGCAGACGATGTCAGCCGCGCCGGTGAAGACGACCACCGCCGCAAAGCCGCTCAGCACCGCCGAACAGGCCGGCATCGGCGTTGCGGCGCTGGCAATTGCCGGGGGCATGGCTTATTGGCTCTTCCGCCCGACGCGGGTGCCGCCTCCGCCAGAAGCGGCGCGCCCGGCGCTCGAAGCAATCGCGGCGCTGGACGCTCGCTTCGCCGCGGGCGACATCGCCGAAGAAGCCTATCGCCAGGAACGCGAGGCGCTCAAACAGCAGCTTTACGCGACTTTACGCGAGAGCGCCGGGAGTTGACGATGGCGGGCCGACATCCCCGAATGCTCCGCGAAGAAAAGACCGTCGCCGCGATGACGCGCCTCTACTGCCGCGACCAGCACGGAACCCCGGCGGGCTTGTGCGCCGATTGTGACGCGCTGTTGACCTACGCGCGCGCGCGGCTGGAACGCTGTCGCTACCAGGAACGCAAGCCCACGTGCGCCAAATGCCCGATTCACTGTTATAAGCCGGAGATGCGGGAGAAGATTCAGGCGGTGATGCGCTACGCCGGCCCGCGGATGCTCTTGCGGCATCCCGTTTTAGCCGTCCTCCATCTCGTGGATGGCCTGAAGAAAGCGCCGCCTGCGCCACGCCGATGATCGAGGTCAGCCAGCTCACCAAATCGTTCGGACCGCGCACGGCGTTGGCGGGCGTGAATTTGCGCGTCGCGCCGGGCGAGTGCGTCGTCCTTTGCGGGCCGAATGGCGCGGGCAAGACGACGCTGCTGCGCATCCTGGCGACGCTGGCGCGGCCCACGTCAGGCACAGTGCGCATCGCCGGGCTGGACCCTCTGAAGGCTGGCGCAGAGGTGCGGCAGCACATCGGCTTCGTCTCGCACCGCACGCTGCTCTACGATGATCTCACCGCCGAACAGAACCTCGCCTTTTACGCGCGGATGTATGGCATTCCCGCTGCGCAGACGCGCATTGACGAACTGCTTGAGCAGGTCGGGTTGACCGCGCGCCGCCACGATCTGGTGCGCACCTTCTCGCGCGGGATGCAGCAGCGATTGGCGGTAGCGCGCGCGGTGCTGCACCGCCCCGCCCTGGTACTGCTGGACGAGCCATACACCGGCCTCGATCCGCTGGCCGCGGACACGCTGACCGCGCTACTCACCGACCTGACCGGCGCCGGTTGCACCCTGCTGCTCACCTCACACAACCTGCAGAGCGACGTCACCCTCAACCGCCGCGTCGTCGTGCTCAACCGGGGTCGCCTCGTCTACGACGCCCCACATACCGACGCGAGCACGTTTCCGGCGCTGTACCGGGAGTTGGTGCAAGAAGCAAGAGGCAAGAAGCAAGAATCGGTGAGTGTAGAATCGGCGAATGAAGAATCAGCGAATGGGCGAGTGAGCGAAGCGGCGAATAGCGAATTACGCCCCACCCCCCACTCCCCCACTCCCCCACTCCCCCACTCCCTCACTCCTCCCTCCCCACTCCCCCACTTCCTCCCCCACGTCTGGGCCATTGTCGCCAAAGACTTGGCCGCCGAGCTGCACACGCGCGAGATTTTCAGCGCGATGTTCGTCTTTGCGGTGCTGGCGATGCTCATCTTCAGCTTCGCGCTGGATTTGCGGGGGGCGCTGGCCCAGGCTGCCGCGCCGGGCGTGCTCTGGGCGACGATTGCGTTTGCGGGGACGCTTGGATTGAGCCGGTCAATGGCGCGGGAGCAGCAGACCGGCGGCATCGAGGGGCTGCTGCTGGCTCCCGTAGATCGCGCGGCGCTGTTCTTCGGCAAGGCGCTCGGCAACCTGGCGCTGATGCTCGCCGTGGAAGTCGTGCTGCTCCCGCTGGCAATGGTGATGTTCGACGTGAATTTTCTGCGCGGCGGCGTGCTGTTGACGGCGCTCCTGGGGACGGTGGGCTACGCCGCCGTCGGCACACTGCTGGCGGCCATCGCCGTGAACACCCGCGCCCGCGAGGTGATGCTGCCGATCCTGCTGCTGCCGCTGCTCACACCGCTGCTCATCGCCGCCGTGAAGGCGACCGGCGCGCTGCTCGAAGGCGCAACCTGGGCCGGAATCGGCGGCTGGGGTCAGATTTTGGTGGTCTACAACCTGCTCATCATCGCGGTGGCGCTGCTCACGTTTGGGTACGTGATTGAGGAATGAGCGTTTGAACGTTGGAACGTTTTAACGTTCTGACCGTTTGTTGTGGAGGGGGTATGGCAAAAAAGAGTCTGCTAAACAGCGTGTTGGCGGGGTTGAGTGTGGTTATGTTCCTGGTCGCGCTGGGGATGGTCTTTTTCTATGCGCCGCGCGAAGCGACGATGGGCGAGGTGCAGCGCATCTTCTACTTCCACGTCGCCACGGCCTGGGTGGGGTTCTTCGGCTTCTTCATCACCTTCCTGGGCGGCGCCGTCTATCTCGCCACGAACAACCGGCGCTGGGACATCCTGGCATTCTCGTCCGCCGAAATCGGGCTGGTGTTTATCACGATGACGTTGGTGACGGGGATGCTGTGGGCCAAACCGGCCTGGGGGACGTATTGGACGTGGGAGCCGCGGCTGACAATCTCGGCGGTGCAATGGCTGCTGTACGTGGCCTATATCATGCTGCGCGGATCGGTGCTCAGTCCGGAGCGCGAGGCGCGCTTCGCCGCCGTGTACGGCATCGCTGCGTTCGTCACCGTGCCGCTCTCGTGGTTTGCCATCCGCTGGTGGCGCACCATCCACCCGCAAATCGTCTCCAGCGAAGGGATGGCGCTCACCGCCAAAATGATCTACACGCTGCTGTTCTCGCTGGCGACGTTCACGCTGGTCTACGTGACGTTGCTGCGCCAGCGCATCCAGCTCGAAAAGACGAGAGATCAACTGGCGGCCCTGCGGCTGCAACACGATCAGGCCGCACAGAACGATTAGGAGGAGCCAAGATGCCGATTTATCTGGTTGTCGCGTATATCATTTTCTGCCTGACGCCCGTGGGCCTCGCTTTTTCCATCGCGGCGCGGCGGCGCAAGGTTGAACGCGAGATCGCTGCGCTGCAAGACTGAAAGGTTAGGATCAATATGGACAAGGGAAAACCGATCCGGGTGTTGATTGTGGACGATCACGCCGTTGTGCGCAGCGGGTTGAGCGCATTTCTGATGGTTTACGAGGACCTGGAAATGGTCGGCGCCGCGGCCAACGGACCTGAGGCTATCCATCTGTGCGCCAAATTTGAGCCTGACGTGATCCTGATGGACCTCGTCATGCCCGGCCTGGACGGCGCTGCGGCGACGCGCGCCATCCGCGCGCAGCATCCCCACGTCCAGGTCATTGCGCTGACCAGTTTCAAAGAAGAAGAGCTGGTGCAGAGCGCGCTGCAGGCCGGCGCGATTGGCTACCTGCTGAAGAATGTCTCTGCCGATGAACTGGCCGGCGCGATCCGCGCAGCCTACGGTGGTCGTCCCACCCTGGCGCCAGAGGCGGCTGAGGCGCTCATTCAGGCGGCAATGCATAAATCAGAGAATGTCGGATACGATCTGACCGACCGCGAGAAGGAAATCCTGAAGTTAATGGCGGATGGGCTAAGCAATCCAGAAATCGCCGACAAGCTGTTCGTGAGCCGCTCGACCATTAAATTTCACGTCAGCAACATTCTATCAAAACTGGGCGCCGAAAGCCGCACCGAGGCTGTGGCGATTGCCATTCACAATAACCTGTTCAACTAAACGCGCGGCGCGCGCCCCCGTCAACTCCCAAGGCAATACGCCTTGGGAGTTTTTGTGGCCCTGGTCATCTGACCAGGATAAAAACTGTGCAAACAGCCATTTCCATTCTGACCAAATGTCGGGCGTATGATCCGGGAAGTAAGACTATCATAAGACTATGCGGATATTGATAGCAGATGAAGAACCTCGCGTGCGCTCGGCGCTGCGCTTACTCTTACACCAAGATTCCGGCGCTTCAGAAATTTTCGAGGCGGGCGATGGTGAAGCCGCACTGCGCTGCGCCGCGAAGAAGCATCTTGACCTGGTCATCCTGGACTGGAATTTGCCAAAAACGGGCGGGTATACCGCACTCAAGGCGCTCCGCGCGGCGCAACCTGAGGTCGTCATTATCGTGCTCAACAGCCAGTCTGAAACGCGCACCACGGCGCTGGCAACAGGCGCCGATGCCTTTGTGAGTAAGGCGGATCCGCCAGAACGATTGCTGGCGATCATCGCCACCCTGGACAAGCATCCCGGCGGATTCGCGGGGCGGTATTAAGTGAGGAGAAATCAATATGCACAGTGTATCCAGTATCATCAATGGTGTTTTTACGAAGGCCGTCATTGTTGCATTGTTGGTCTTTGGGGTTACGGCTCTGACCAACAACGATCCGCTGTGGTTCTGGAAAGTCTTTGACGCCCAGGCCGAAGCTTTGACGGTGTATTGGGAAGGAGACACCTACGTGTTCCATCCTGGCGACCCCGGCTACCAGGAGATTATGGCCGCTTTCGCCAAGGGGATTGCCCGGCCAGCAGGTTTCGAATGGGAAGTAGCGTTGTCCGAAGCCAGCATTCAGCACTATCACACGGAAGCGAAAATGCTCGAAGTCTCCTTTGCGGAACCGGTTCAAGTTCACACCCGACACCCGTTCCCAAAAGCGAAAACCTACCTGGTCCCCCTGGATGAGACGCATGCGGACTGGAGGCGCGTGTTTGCGTTCACCGGGGTGGTGCCGCGCACTTCAGGACCGCTTGACATGCACGAGGAAAACTTCGAGACGCTTTTTCAGGCTGTGGAGCAGGCCATTGCGACACAAGGGTAAACTGTGGATTGCTACCAACCTGACCATCTGACCAGGGAAAAGACTCGCCACATGACAGCCCCAAACCCCGCTACATGCCTAGTCCACAATCACGTCATACAGCTTATCATAAGGATGGGATTGAAAATTTGGTTTGCGTAAACTCCTTCAGACAGCCGTCGCCAGAATTCTGACGACGGCTTATTTTTTCTCCAAAATCGTACTTTGTGGTAGACTAAAAACAAAATGGTAACTATTCAGCCTGGTTCTAGTGCGGTCGTCACCCTGAGCGGAGTGAAACGGAGTCGAAGGGTCTTAGCGTTGCAAGGGTAGAGATTCCTCCCTTCACTGCGTTCAGGGCAAGCACCTTCGACAAGCTCAGGGCAAGCTACTTCGCTCCACTCGTTGCACTCGTTCCGCTACGTTCGGAGACCTGTCCTGAGCTTGCCGAAGGAACTTGTCCTGAAGAATGAAGGATGACGGCTGAATAGTTACATAAAATGTAAATCGTAAAACGTAAGCGGTCGTTTACGTTTTACGTTTCACGCATTACGTTTCACGAGTCAATGCAACGATGAAGAAATTCCGTCTCTTTGGCGCCGAAGGTGTGCTTTCACGCACGCAAACGATGCTGGTGCTGATGATCGTCCTGTTAGTCATCGCCCTGGGCAGCGTTATCGTAATCGCCTACATCAACCTGAATACCTCCAGCGCATTTCAGGCCGGTTACCGCATCGCCAACCTGGGAAATATCCAGCGGGCCGTCATCCAATTGCACATGGAAACCAATCGCATCCTGCGCGATCGCTCCAAGAACTTTGAACCTCTCGAGGCGCAGCGCACGAAACTGGATACCCAGATAGAGATTGCTCAGGCCGAAGCAAGCAACGATGCGCGCATCACCGATGCTATGAAAAGTATGGGCTATCTGCTCCAACAGTACGACCATCAAATCAGACAACTCAGCACAAACCCCATCGAGGGGAATTTCCGCAGTTCGGCATACCAGATTGATGGCATACTTGATTTACTCGAAAAGCAGATGCAGAAGCTCTACGGGGACGAAGAAACGCGCTTTTATGAAAACGTCGGCGAGGCGATCAGACAACAACGCACCGCGCAGACGTTGACGATCAGCATCGGTGGTCTGCTGCTGATTTTCGGCGTGTTTTTCGCTATGTCCATTGGGCGCAGTGTGAGCAGTGAGTTCGAGCGCGCGTACAACCTGCTGAAGGTGGAGGTCGGCGAACGCCGCCGGGCCGAAGAGGGCCTCCAACGGCAAAACGCCTACCTGGCGGCGCTGCACGAAACCTCGCTCGCGCTGATGAACCGGCTGGAGATCAACGATCTGCTGGAAACCATTGTCGCGCGCGCGGCGCAACTGCTGGGGACTGAACATGGCTATGTGTATCTCATTGATCCCGTCAAGCAGGTGATGGAACGCAAGGTGGGCGTGGGGCTGTTCAGCCGATCCATGGATTTTCGGATGCAGCGTGGGGAGGGCCTGGTGGGCAAAGTGTGGGAATCGGAAATGCCGCTCGTGGTCAACGATTATCCGAAATGGCCGCATCGCGTGCCGGTGCCGGGGATCCGTGAGAACGTCATCCGCGCTGTGGTCGGCGTCCCGCTGAAGTCCGAGCGCGGCGTCGCCGGCGTGCTCGGCGTTGCACACACCATTGATTCCGAGCGAACCTTCGGGGAGAGCGAAGTGGAACTGCTGCGGAGTTTTGCGCAGCTTGCCTCCATCGCCGTGGACAACGCGAACCTGTTCGCTCAGGCGGAACAACGCACGCACCAGATCGAGGCGCTCTATCAGGGCGACCAGGAGCTTTATCGCCACCTGGAACTCAACGACGTGCTGCAAACCCTGGTCAACGTCGCTGTGGATATTCTGAAGGTTGATAAGAGCGTGCTGCTAGTCTGGAATGAGGCCAAGACGCATCTCGTGCCACGCGCGGCGCGCGGATTTGAGCAGCAGACGTTGGCGCGTATGGTGTTCAAGGCTGGCGAGGGCCTGGTCGGACTCGCCGCGCAACAGGCTGCGCCGGTTACAGTCAAAGATACGGTTGGCGACAAGCGCGTGAACTGGCAAATCACCTATCCCGAACACATTCGCTCGTTTATGCACGTCCCCATCATCGTTGAGGGGCAGGTTTTTGGGATTTTCAACGTCAACTACCAGGAGCCGCACGCCTTTGGCGACGAAGATGTACGCCTGGTTACAGCAATCGCGCAGCGAGCGGCTTCGGCCATCGAAAACGCCCGGCTCTATCAGCAGGCGCAGCAAGCCGCGACGCTCGAAGAACGCCAGCGTCTTGCCCGCGAACTGCACGACGCCGTCACGCAAACGCTGTTCTCCGCCAGCATCATCGCGGACGTGCTCACGCGGTTGTGGAAGACCAATCCCGAAGAGGCACAGCGGCGCACCCAAGAACTCCGCGAACTCACGCGCGGCGCGATGGCCGAAATGCGCACACTGCTACTGGAGTTGCGTCCCATCGCATTGATGGAAGCCTCCATCAATGATTTGATCCAGCAGTTGGCCGAGGCGACGACGGGCCGGGCGCGCGTTCCGGTGAACGTGGCGGCCGTTGTCGAATGTGATTTGCCACTCGACGTGAAAATCGCCTTCTATCGGATCGCCCAGGAAGCCCTGAACAACATCTCCAAACACGCTAACGCGAATCACGTCGAGGTGCGACTACGTTGCGCGCCACGTGGCGCCGAACTCTGCATCCACGACGACGGCGTCGGCTTCGACATAAACCGCGTGCTGCCGGACAACCTCGGCCTGAGCATTATGCGCGAGCGCGCCGAGGCCATCGGCGCGCAGCTTGCCATCCATAGCCAACCGCAGGCCGGTACAGAGGTCGTTGTGACGTGGCAGCCCCATGCCTTGATAGAAGCTCCTACAGATTAGCCTGACCACCGGCTAAAGGCTGGTGAGTACGTGTACACACCGGCTTAAGAAAAAAAATCGGGTAAGTGCATGTGCCGGCAAAAACCGGCTGAAGCCGGCGTGTACACGTACACACCGACTTCAGTCGGGAAAACCATGATATACTCATTACCGAAGTAATTTGTAAAACTTCATCAACCGGTTTTTCCCAACATATACGCTGTAGCCGATCTCTGACCGCGCCTCCGTGCGCGGGTACGATTTGGAGACCAGCCCGCGCGAATTCGTGATCTATTTCCTTGCCTCTACCCTGGTCATCTGACCAGGATAAAGACCGCCCCACTGGCTTGTCCCTGTCTAGCCACATGCCTGTCGCCCCGCAAAGCCCTTTGCAGTACGCTAGAGGTATTGAGAGCGGACATCCCCCTTCTCGGATGAAAGGAGCCTGATGAACCTGTCAAACGAACCGTTACGCATTTCGATCGACGTTGTAGATACGTTGTTTGTCCATGCGCTGCGCGACGGTATCGCGCAGGCCACCCCGCCCAGCGATGCCTGGGCCCACATCACGCAGGCCGTGCAAGGCGATTTTGCACTGCCCTATACATCCCAGGCAGCGTATGTGCCGCTTGCCGAGTTGCAGCCCCATATATACCCCCTCAAGGAGGTGATCCCTATCGAAAAAAAATGGCAAGATATAGCGCAAAATCATCTGATCTATTCCAGAACAAAATCTATAGGAGGAGAATGATGTTACCGCACAAGAGATATTTCGTGTTAGCAGCCGTGTTGGTCGTGTTGGGTGTGATCGTTGCCGCTTGCGCGACCCCGACACCGGTGGAGATCGTCAAGACCGTCGTCGTGACCGAAGAGGTGATGGTCGCAGGCACTCCGACGGTGAAAGAAGTCGTCAAGGAAATCGTGGTCACGGCGACGCCCGCACCCGCGGAACCGACACAGGACCCCAACGCTCCCAAAGAAGGCGGCAAGGGCGATATTTACCGCGCCGCGATTCTTGAGGATATGACCACGATGAATTACTGGTCAGCCTACGGGCCAATCAACTCCAGTATGTGGAACTACGTTGTGGAGGGGACTTATCACCCCTTTGCTTACGGCGTCGGTTATCATCGCTGGGACTACGCCCCCGCGATTGCCGACGGGATGCCGACGGACTTGGTCCAGGAAGGCGAGTTTTGGGTCTGCACGGTGAAGCTGCGCAAAGATGTTGTGTGGAGCGATGGCGTCCCTGTGACGGCTCAGGACTGGGCATGGACGGCGGACGTGGCGTTGAAGCTCAATCTGCAAGGCAACTGGTCTGGCTATGACCCCAATTATCTCGATCACATTGAGGCCGTGGATGACTATACTGCCAAGTTGTATTATCACACCAAGCCCGGCCTGGCGATCCATCAGTACGGCGTATTACAGAAGCCCTGGATGAGCAAGACCTTCTGGGGCCCGACGGTAGATCCGCTGGTGGAGCGGATGGTCAAAGAGAGCGAAGGTTTGGACAAAGAAAGCGATGCCTACACCACCTTGCTCACTGAAATCAGCCAACAACTGGAGACCCTTGACGCGACGGGTGAACCTTCCGCCGGTGCGTGGGTTTTTGGACAGTGGGAGGCCGGCGCTTACATCGAGAACGTGCGCCGCGAAAACTACTTTGACTATATGCGAAAGGCGACCGAATACGCCAACGGCGGGTTTGCCCAAGTGAGCGGCGACTACGAATTTACCAGCGGCGATACGAGCATGGTAGAACTCGAATACACCGAAGGCCCGTGGTTTGACAAGACCATCTTCTCCATCTACAGCTCCGACGCCGCTGTGCTGGCGCTGGACGCCGGCGAGGTGGACTTCGTCATCACCCCCAACGGGTTGAGCAAGGGACAAGTCGCGCAGTTGGAACCCAACCCCAAGGTAACAATTGCCACCAACGTAGCCAACGGCTTCCGCTATCTGTCCTTCAACTTCAACCGGCCGGCCCTGGCCGAACGCGCGCTGCGCCAGGCGATTGCCTGCGTCGTGGATAAGCAATTCCTGACCCAGAACGTGCTGCAAGGCGCGGCCATCCCCGTCAACACTATTGTGCCGGCAATGAATGCTTACTGGTACAACCCGGATGTGCCGCTGTTCTGCGAGGGGATGAGCACGCAGCAACGCATGGAAGAATCCGTGCGGATGCTCAAAGAGGCCGGGTACACCTGGGACACCGAGCCAGCCTGGAATCCGGCGCGCGGCGGGTCGGTGGACTATGGCGTTGGGTTGAAAGGCCCGGATGGGCAATACATCCCCGAATTTACGCTGCTGGCGCCCACTGCCGGATACGATCCCCTGCGCGCGACCACCGGCGTCTACCTGGAGCAATGGATGCAGCAACTCGGTATGCCGGTCAAGGCGCAATTGATCAACTTCAACCGCATCCTGGAACTGCGCGCTTCCGGCGACTGGGATATGTACATCCTGGGTTGGGGGCTAGGCCCTGAACCTTCCTACGCCTGCGACTTCTTGCAGCGCGATTCCGGGTGGAACTTCGGCGACTACAACAGCGAGGAGTTCGAGACCCTGTGCAATGCGTACAAGGCCGAGACCGACCGCGACAAGGCGCGCGATATCGCCATGCAGTTCCAGGAAGTGCTGGCCGAAGACCTGCCTTACCTCTACCTCTTCACCACGCCGCTCTACGACGCCTGGGACAACACGCGCATCATGTTCCCCTTCACCGAAGTGCCGGACGGCATCGGTGGCGGCGCGTATGGGTTGCAGGAGTTCGTGCTCTCGGTGCAGTAGAATTCGCTGATACGACTGAAAAACCGGGATTTTGCATAAAAAATCCCGGTTTTTGAAAAGAGCTGTTTTGCGGGGGCGGGTGCCGCTCGCCCCCGCAAACAAAAAGACGGAAAGGCAGGCATTATCTATGGGAAAGTATATCCTGAAGCGTTTGGTGCAAATCGTCGTGACCCTGTTTATTTTCCAGACTTTGTTGTTTGTCATCTTGACGGCGATGCCCGGCGACGTGACGAACCGGATGTTCGGCAATCCCGACATTCCGCCCGAAGCGATTGCGAATGCGAAGAAGAAATTGGGCCTTGACGACCCGGTTCTCGTCCAATACGCGCGCTGGTGGCGCAATTTCATCACCGGCGACCTGGGTGTGTCGTTCTCGGAGTATCCCACGCCTGTCATCAAAATCATCCAGGAGCGTGTGCCGCGCACATTGGCGCTTTTCCTGACCGCGACGCTCATCCAATTTACCGTGGGTTTTACGTCAGGGCGCATCCTGGCGTGGCAGCGCGGTGGGTTGGTCGAATATGGCTCAACGCTGATCGGCGTATTGCTATTCACCGTCTTCACCCCCTGGTTCGGCCTGATGATGATCTTTATCTTTGGCGCGCGTTTGCGCTGGCTGCCGTTGGGCAAATTCCTCGAACCCCGGCTATGGAGCAGCGCAGTCATCCCCGGTTTGGCCGACAGCGCCTCGAAAGGCAACTTTGTCTTCAACCGGATGCTGTTGACGGCTTCAATCTTCCTTGTGCTCTGGTTAGCTATGCTTTTTTCGACCCGAAAATTAAACTCTTTCCAACGGCGTCGTATTTTGGTGGGCGGAACGGCAGGCATGATTGCTATCGCCGCCGCTGTGTGGGCATGGTCTGGCATCGGCAACCTGGCCTGGGACATCATCAAGCACATGATTCTGCCGGTGACGACGGTGACGCTGGTAGGCTATGGCGGCACGATGCTGCTGACCCGCCAGACGATGCTCGACACGCTGCGCGAGGACTACATCCAGACGGCGCGCGCGAAAGGCGTCCCGGAGACAATGGTGCGCAACAAACACGCGGCGCGCAACGCCCTCCTGCCGGTGCTGACCAACCTCATCATCGGCCTGCCCTTCACCCTCAGCGGCGGCATCATCACCGAGACCGTGTTCTCCTGGCCGGGCATGGGACGCACTTTGCTGAACGCCACCAACGCGGAAGATGTCCCGCTGATTATGGGCGTGTTCAGCTTCATCGGCATTCTCTCGCTGGTCGCGCACCTGGTCGCCGATCTGACCTACGCGATGCTCGACCCGCGTATCCGGTATGCATAAGAGGCAAGAAGCAAGAGGCAAGAGGCAAGAAGCAAGAAGCAGAAAATGAGTGCCATACATCCTTTATCTTGCATCCTGCATCCTGCATCATTTTATGGAGGAAGATAGATGAATGTAATCGCGGCTACTTCGACGAGGATCATTGAACCTTTGTGGCGCGTGCGCATACGACTGGCATGGCGTTCGTTCAAGAAGGGTTGGGGCATCTTCCGCGAAAATCCCATCGGGCTGATTGGGCTAGGGATGATCGCGTTCTTTGGGCTGATGGCGCTTGCGCATCCGATTTTGATGGCGACGGTGTGGCCGCCGAACATTTATGATCCGCTGATGGGATACGACAAGGAAATCATTGTGCATCCCTCACCTCCCACTTGGGTCCCTCATGCCGCCACTGAAATACAGGCGCGCCGCCCGCTTCCCCCGCTTCGCCACATTCTGGGCACCGATCCGCTGGGACGCGACGTGTTGAGCCAGTTGATGTCCAGCACCCAATCGGAGTTTGTGCTGGGTATTATGGCCGCGCTCATCACGGTCATCGTGGAAACGACACTGGGCGCAGTCACGGCCTATTACGGCGGCGTCATTGACATGATTTTTATGCGCATCGCGGATTTGATGATCATGTTGCCGTTTATCCCTTTGATGATTGTCCTGGGGTCAATGTTTGACTTCCAGATGATGCAACTGGCCCTGGTTTACGGCATCCTGGTGGGCTTTGGCGGGAATACACTCGTTATCAAATCACAGGCATTGACGCTAAAAGTCAAAGCCTACATCGAAGCGGCGCGGGTGGCCGGCGGCAACGATTTCCACATCATTTTCACCCACCTCATCCCGAACCTGCTGCCGTTATCCTTCTTATCCATGATGATCACCGTCACCGGCGCGATTTTCGTCGAAGCCGTGCTGTCGTTCTTTGGGCTGATCAACATCCGCATGAGCTGGGGCATCATGATCCAGATCACCCAGGCGGCTGGGTACTTGCTCACGTCCTGGAAATACTGGTATCTGATGTTCCCCGCCGGGCTGTCCATTTCGCTGCTCTGCTCCGCCTTCTATCTGGTGGGCCGGGCAATGGATGCGGTGGTGAATCCACGGTTGCGGAAGCGGTAAGGAGTAAGGAGTAAGGAGTAAGGAGTAAGAAGTAAGAAGTTCTCATTTCCTACTCCATACTCCATACTTCATACTTCATACTCCAATCACAGGAGAATTTATTATGAGCTTAATACTATCCGTACACGACTTAACCATGCACTACACCACCCGCAAGGGCGAGGTTTCGGCGGTGGACAACGTCTCGTTTGACCTGGCGAAGGGGCAATCGCTGGGGCTGGTGGGCGAATCGGGCTGCGGCAAGACGTCGATTGCGTTCGCCCTGATGCGCCTGTTGCCGGAGAACGGCGTGATCAAAGAGGGCTACATTATGCTCAACGGCAAGGACATCGTGGCGATGGACTACGCCGACCTGCTAAAGGTGCGCTGGCGCAAAATTGCGATGGTGTTTCAGGCGGCGATGAACGCGCTCAACCCCGTCTACACAGTAGGCCAGCAAATCACCGAGGCACTGGAATTGCATCTGAGCAACATCAGCCCGGCCCAGGCCCGCGAGCGCATCGCCATTCTGTTCGAGCTGGTGGGACTCGATCCGGTGTTGATGGATCGCTATCCGCACGAGTTCAGCGGCGGGATGCGGCAGCGCGCGGTGATCGCCATGGCGCTCTCGTGCAGCCCGGACATCATCATCGCTGACGAGCCGACGACCGCGCTCGACGTGATCGTCCAGGACCGCATCCTCAAGCGCATCCGCGAACTGCAACGCGAGCTGAATATGGCGATGATCTACATCTCCCACGACATCGCCGTGATCGCCGAAGTGAGCGACCGCATCGGCGTGATGTACGCCGGGCGGCTGGCCGAGATGGCGGAATCGGCGGACATCTTCGAGCGCCCGCTGCATCCGTACACCTACGCGCTGATGGGCGCGTTCCCCAGCATCAAAGGCAAGCGCCGCGACCTCAAAACGCTGCCCGGTGAGCCGCCCGATCTGCTCGATCCGCCGCCGGGTTGTCGCTTCCACCCGCGCTGCCCTTATGCGACGGAGGTGTGCCGGGAGAAGCAACCCGACTTTATGCCGGTCAACGGCGCGGCCCGGAGCGATTTAACCCACGGCCATTATGTGGCGTGCTGGCATCCCATGCAGGGGGTAACACTATGACGCAGACACCTTACACCGATGGCACTCTGGTGCGGGTCGAAGGGCTGAAAAAGCATTTCCCGGTTGGCGGGGGGCTGTTCAAGCGCGCCAAGAGCCACATCTACGCCGTGGATGACGTCAACTTTGCGATCCAGAAAGGCAAATCGCTGGGGCTGGTGGGCGAGTCCGGCTGCGGCAAAACGACGACGGGCAAGATGCTGGCGCGCCTCCACGATCCCACCGGCGGGCACATTTTCCTCAACGACGCCGAGGTGGGGCAAGTGGACTTGGCGGAGGTCAAGGGCGCGCAGCTCAAAACCTTCCGCCGCCGCGTGCAGATGATCTTCCAGGACCCCTACGAATCGCTCAACCCGCGCCGCACCGTGTTCGACACAGTGGTGGAACCGCTGGTTGTGCAGGGCATCGGCGACATCGTCGAGCGTGAGGAGCGCGTCGCCGGCCTGCTGGACATGGTGGGCCTGACGCCTGCCGACACCTTCATGTTCCGCTTCCCGCACGAGCTATCCGGCGGGCAGCGGCAGCGCGTGGCGATTGCGCGCGCGCTGATCATCGACCCGGCCTTCATCGTGGCCGACGAGCCGACCTCGATGCTGGACGTATCGATCCGCATCGGCGTGATGCAGTTGATGCAGGAATTGGCCGACCGGTTCGGGGTGAGCTACCTCTACATCACGCACGACCTGGCGGTGGCGCGCTACATGTGCCAGGACATCGCCGTGATGTACCTGGGCAAGCTGGTGGAAATGGCCGAGACCGAAGAGCTGCTCGCGCATCCCCTGCACCCGTACACCCAGGCGCTCATCTCCGCCGTGCCGATCCCCGATCCACGGGTGAAACGCGAGACGCTTGAGATCATGGGCGGGATCGCACAGCCCATTGACCCGCCCGCGCGTTGCCGCTTCTACGACCGCTGCCCGTTCGCCGACGACTTCTGCCGCGACAACGATCATCCGCCATTAGAAGACAAAGGCGACGGACATAAGGTCGCGTGTTACAAAGTATAAAAAAAACTTGCGAAGGCTTAGGCGAACCAGGTTCGCACACCTTCGCAAGGTTTCTAGCTGAAAGCTGACTGCTGAAAGCTAACCGCTCTTACGCCGCCACCAACGACTTCGCCAACGTCACCGCGCGGCTGGCGTCGGGCGCGTAACCGTCCGCGCCGATTTCGCGGGCGTAGGCGTCCGTCACCGGCGCGCCGCCGATGATGACCTTGACTTTGTCGCGCACACCGGCTTCCTTGAGCGCGTCCACCGTCACCTTCATATTCGGCATCGTCGTGGTCAGCAGCGCCGACATCGCCACCACATCCACGCCCTTGCTCACGACGGCATCGAGGAATTTCTCCGGCGACACATCCACGCCCAGATCCACAATCTCGAAGCCCGCGCCTTCCAGCATCATGCAGACCAGGTTCTTGCCGATGTCGTGCAGGTCGCCCTTGACGGTTCCGGCAGCCACCTTGCCCGCCGGTTTGACATCCGCCGCGACCAGCAGCGGGCGCAGCAACGCCAGACCAGCCTTCATCGCGCGCGCCGCGATCAGCATCTCCGGGACGAAGTACTCGCCCTCCTCAAAGAGCCGCCCGACCTCAGCCATCGCCGCGACCAGGCCATCCTGCAAGATGTCGCCCGGTGCAATCTTGGCATCAATCGCCTCCTGCACCTTTTCCTGGGTTAAGGGCATGTCGCCTTCCATAATACCTTGACGAATAACTTCCAAAACGTTCTCCATTGAATTTACCTCCCCACCTGATGTTTAGCCTTTAAGAACCTGGCGCACGGCTTCCAATTGGCCCGCGCTGCCGAGAAATTCGTTCTTTTCTGCGATGAACTTCGCGTATTCGCTCATGAAGATTTTGCCGATCGGGCGCAGGTCGAAATTCTCCGGGTGTTCGAGGAAGTATTCCCGGTGAACGCGCGTCCAGACCAGACGGCCGTCGGTGTCAATGTTAATTTTGGTCACACCGAGTTCGGCGGCGCGACGGAACTGCGTCGCATCCACGCCTTTCGCGCCTTTGAGCTTGCCGCCGGCCGCATTGATGCGTTCCACTTCTTCCTGCGGGACCGAGCTGCTGCCGTGCATGACCAGCGGGAAGCCGGGCAGCCGCTTCTGAATTTCGGCCAGCACGTCGAAGCGCAAGCCCTGCGTGCCGGTGAACTTGAACGCGCCGTGGCTGGTGCCGATGGCGCAGGCCAGCGAGTCGCAGCCAGTCAGCTCGACGAATTTTTTGGCCTGATCGGGGTCGGTCAACTTGGCGTTGGCCTCGTCCACTTTGACGTGTTCCTCGACGCCGCCCAACTGGCCCAACTCGGCCTCGACGACGATGCCCTTGGCGTGCGCCGCTTCGACGACGCGCCGGGTGATGGCGACGTTGGTCTCGAAATCCTCGTGGCTGGCGTCAATCATCACCGAGCTGTAGAAACCGCTGTTGATGCAGTCGTAGCAGGTCTCCTCATCGCCATGATCCAGGTGAACGGCGAAGATGGCGTCGGGGAAGACCTCGTCCGCGCTGCGAATCAGCCCTTCCAACATCAGCTTATGCGTGTACGAGCGCGCGCCCTTGCTGATCTGGATGATGAACGGGGCCTGGCTATCGAGGTTGCCGCGAAACAGGCCCATTGCCTGCTCCAGGTTATTGATATTGTAGGCGCCGATGGCATATTTGCCGTAGGCATGTTCGAAAAGTTGTTTGGTTGTAACGATCATCGCTCACTCCTTATCCATAGTTAAAAGTTACACATTGGCAAGTTAAAAGTTTGGATGCTATCACAGCATTACGCAGGCATTGTATGCTATTTTCCCGCATAAGCAAATGAGACCACGGATAGTCCAATGGATGCGTTTCAGGATGAGTTCGCCAGACCTGACAGGTTTCAGAAAACCTGTCAGGTCTGCGCTGCGCCATCCGGCTGTTAGGATATACGATGCGTCGGATTGGGGAACCCGGGATGAAAGAAGGCGATGGCGGATTCGTCGAACGCCGCGCCCGACGTCGCGACGGCCTGTTGAACAGCCTGGGCGACCACGTTGCGCAAGGTCTCCGCTCCCATCTCCACCCGCGCATTGATGAGCAGCGTCACCTGCGTGCCAGACAGCGGCGGCACAGCCTGCTCCCATCCGGCCTCATCCAACGTGGGGAAGCTTACCTTCACATCCTCAGCCGCGCCGCGCACGAGAAACTTGAGGTGTCCGACAGCCGCCTGTCGCTGCCGGAGCGCATCCACAATCGCGCCAATAGCGCGCAGCGCCACGGCGCGCCCCTGCCCCTCGGCCACACGCAGCGTCACCGTCTCATCCAGCCACGCCAGCCGCGCCTCGCCCGCCCCGTAACGCGCGTAATCCATCTCCAACGGCGCGCCGGGCAAGCCAATCGTGCCGGATTCCAACATCCCTACCCACCCCGCAACATCCTCCGCATCCAGCGAATTTTGCAGCCGAATAGGCTTGGCGGGGAAACGTCGCTGCGCCAGAGCCAGTAACTCGTGATTAGGGATTGGAGATTGGGTCTGAGGCATCGTGAATTCCTGCTTCTTGCCTCCTGCCTCTTGCCTCGTTTCCAGTAAATCCACCTTGTTGATGACGAGCAGCCCCGCCTCTTCAATCTGCTTATCGAAAATGTAGACCACGTCATCGCTGAAAGGCATCGGCAGATCGAGCAAGCGGCGACGGAGCAGCCGCGCGTCGGCGAAGACGCTGAAGCTGGTGGGCGGCGTCTCCTGGCGCAGCGTCAACAGCGGCTTGACCACCGTCGCCACAATATCCGCGCACGAGCCGACCGACTCCGCGAAGATCACATCGGGCTGCGCTGTGTGCTTGAGCTGGTCAAGGCGCGCGTCGAGGTCGTCGTAGTTGCAGCAGAAGCAGCCGCCGGTCACTTCAACCGTGGGCACATCCGCCAGCGCGAAGAACGCCGTATCCACCAGGTACTTGCCCTGATCGTTGGTGACGACGCCCACGCGCTTCCCACGCGCCATCAACTGCTTCGCCGCCCCGATGATGGCCGTCGTCTTGCCACTGCCCAGAAATCCGCCGACGATGTGGAGGCGCGCAGAATCATGAACCACGGAATCATGAATCACAGAATCATGCCATAACCGCTTCGATTCATGATTCATGATTCATGATTCGCCTTATCTGCTCCACCAACTCCCGGTTATTCGGGATGATGGACGAATACGCCAGTTCGCCGTTGATGTAGATGCTCGGCAGGTTTTTGACGCCCATTTTGACCACGCGGGCGACGTTTTCCTTCTGCGTGAACTTGTACTCCACCATCTCCACCTGTCCGGCCAGTTCCGACGTGGCGCGAATGGCGGCATCGCGCATGTAGCCGCACGCGGCGCACGTGTCCGAGTCGAGCGTGAAGACTTCGACGAGCGGCTTGTCCAGCGCGGCGTAGTCCGGCAGGATGACGGCGTCGAGGTCGAGTTCCTGCGCGTGATAGTTGGCGAGCATCACGCGCGTCGCTTCGGGGTCGCGGACAGCTTGCAGCACGCCGACGACGTTCTCGATGGGCACATCGTAGGGCATATCGCAGCCCGGCGCGAGGATGAAGTTGTGCGGGTCAATCTGCGCCAGCAAATCCGCCACGAACTTCATGTTGTCCTGTTGCGTGCCGAGCAGCATCCGCGTGGTGAGCGGGATGTTGCCGCCAATCGTGATATTGTGCGCGTCGGTGATGCGCTTGGCGGCGACGAGGTCAATGTTCTCATCCACCGAGATCGAATCCGCGCCGGTGTGGCACATCGGCTCGATATTCTTGGTCGCATCCCCACAGACGAAGAACGAGGAGTACGCGCCCTGCGCGCGGATGAAGGCGAACACGTCGCTGAACGGCGCGCTGAGGAGCTGCCGGAAGTGGCGCGGCGACACCTGCGACACGAGCGGGTCCACTACGGCGATCACGTCCATCCCCGCTTCGATGTAGAGCGCGGCCATGCGCTTCGCCACATCGCGGCAGAAGGCGAGCAGCGCGTTGAGAAAATCGGGGTGATCGAACATATCTATAAAAATTTCCGTCCCGCGCAGGTGCGACGCGAGCGTGAACGGCCCGGTGATCAGCCCATAGAGCGCGGTGTGGTCGCCCACGGCAGCCTTCATCCGCCGCATCACATCGCGGATGAGCGGCAGGCGGCCATCCGTGGCCTCCGGCAAGCGCGTGGGGATGTCCATCCGCTCCGCCAGCGGGTGCGAGGCGACGGTGGGCGGTCCTTTCTCCACCCACACCAGGTCGCAGCCGAGAATCTCCGCCTCGATTTGCAGATCGAAGACCACCGGCTGCCCGTCGGGGTCGTAAGTCTGATTGACGGCGAGCAGCGACTCGAACAGCTTGTCGCCATCGGTGAGCACTTCGCGGGCCGTATAGCCCTTGAGCTTGCCCGCGTGGACGCCAGCGAACGGCACCCACGGGACGGCGGGTGCCGGCTCGTGGCGCAACGTTGCCAGGAGTAAGTCTTTGCCGGTTAGTGGATTGGTCATAGTTGAGCCTCACAATTTTATGGATTCTCGCGCACGTTCCAGATTTGCCTGGATTTCTGTATCCTGTTCGGTCATACTTGTAATCCTTCATGTTGCGCATTACGGTAAAGTTGGAGTTGTCCACGCTTATACGCTTCTAGCTCGCCGCGCGCCATGGAACCATACAGTACCACGCCGCGCAATTGCGCGCCGTAGTTTCGCACTAACGAGCGTTTACATCGAGCAAGTACTTCTTGTACAGTAAGCATATCCTGATGATAGCACAGGCGGGGACGGTGGCAAATGGGGGCGTGGTTGCCGATCACGAATGTTGAACGAATTAACGAATGGGGACGCACGTCGCGCGTTCATGCGTTGGATGGCGCATGTGCCGTGGCGGGGGTAGAGGCGAGGCATCCCCACATTCACCTGGGACTGCGGTGGGGCATGGGGACGCAGAGGCCCCGTATCGATCCAATACCGGCGGGGGATGCCTCGCCCCTACTACGGCAACGCCGCCAACCAATCGCGCACCCAATCCGCGTGTGGGTCTTCGATGGCCTCGTAAATGGCGAGGGCCTGCTGCCACAATGCCCGCGCCCGCGCCGGTTCGCCGAGCGTCTTGTACGCCTGCCCCATATTCGCCAGGTCTGCGCCCTCCCCGCGCCGGTCGCCGATCTCGCGGTGCAATGCCAAACACTGCTCGTAGAATTCGATGGCGCGGCGCGCGTCCCCCAGGTCGGCGTAGGCCAGCCCCAGGTTGCCCAGGGCGTTGCCCTCCCCGCGCCGGTCGCCGATCTCGCGGGCCACCGCCAAGTGCTGCTCGTAGAACTCGATGGCGCGGCGCGCGTCCCCCAGGGCGGCGTAGGCCAGCCCCAGGTTGCCCAGGATGCTCCCCTCCGCTCTCCTGTCTCCAATCTCTTTCTCTATCTCCAACGCCTGCTCGTAGTACTCGATGGCGCGGCGCGCGTCCCCCAGGGCGTAGTAGGCGTTCCCCAGGTTGCCCAGGGCGTTGCCCTCCCCGCGCCGGTCGCCGATCTCGCGGGCCACCGCCAAGTGCTGCTCGTAGCACTCGATGGCGCGGCGCGCGTCCCCCAGGGAATAGTAGGCTGCTCCCAGGTTGCCCAGGATGCTCCCCTCCGCTCTCCTGTCTCCAATCTCTTTCTCTATCTCCAACGCCTGCTCGTAGAACGCGATGGCGCGGCGCGCGTCCCCCAGGTCGGCGTAGGCCAGCCCCAGGTTGCCCAGGGCGTTGCCCTCCCCGCGCCGGTCGCCGATCTTGCGGGCGATGACCAACCGCTGCTCGTAGAACGCGATGGCGTGGCGCGCGTCCCCCAGGTCGGCGTAGGCCAGCCCCAGGTTGCCCAGGTGGGCGCCTTCCGCACCGCGGTCTCCCAGGGCGCGGGCGGCGCGCAGGGCGGCTTCCAGCCAGCGGATTTTCTCGCGGGGGTGCAGGCGCAGGTCGAGGATGTAGGCGCCGGCGTCGGGATAAGAGATTGTGAGATTGGTTGATTGTTGATTGGGAGATTGGGAGGCAATCTCCAAATCTTCAATCATCAAATCCGCCATTCTCTTCTGCCCGGCGTGGATGTTGGCGGCTTCGAGGTCGTAGAGGGCCAGGCCCGCCAGGATGCCTTCGTTGCCTTGCAGGTAAGCGGTGTTAGCGGCGCGCAGCACTTGCTCGTAGTGCGCGGCGTGGCGGTACGTGGCCTGCGCACGCTCGTCATCCGTGGCCTGCTCGGCGGCCCACAGGCGCGCCAGGTCGTGCAGGGCGTAGCGGTTCTCGCCGGCGCGGTCGGAGACCGGCCGCAGCAGGACGAGGCTGCGGCGGGCCAGGGCGTCCAGGGCGTCTTCGGCGCGTTCGCGGGCCAGGTCCCACACGGCAGCGGCGGCTTGCCAATCAAAGTCGGCGGGGAAGACACTCAGGCGCCGCCACAGGGTTTGCAGGTCGGACGGGAGCAGGTCGTAGCTCAAGCGCAGGGCGGCCTCGGCGGGTTCGAGCAGGCGGCGCTCGGTTTGCAGGCGTTCCAGGTAGCGCGGGACGGCCAGTGTGGTGTCGTTCAGCGCCTCGCCGGCCCAGCGCAGGGCCAGGGGCAGGCAGCCGCACAGGTCGGCCAGTGTGCCGGCGTGGTCGCCTACACGGCCGCCAATGCGGGGGGCAATCTCGCGCAGCAGGGTCTCGGCATCGGGCTTGGGCAGCGCGTCCAAATCCAGCGCGCGCAGGCCCGGCAGGGTAAAGCGTTGCCGCGAGGTGACGAGCAAGAGGCAGGAGGCAGGCGGCAGGAGGGGACGGAGTTGGGCGGCGTCTTTGGCGTTGTCGAGGAGCAGAAGGGCGCGCTGACCGTCGAGGACGGAACGGTAGAGCGGTTGCAACTGCGCCTCGTCTTCCGGCAGGCGGGCGGTGGGATAGTAGGCGCGGAGGATGGCCGTCATCACGTCGGCGGGGGTGAGCGGGTGGGGGTCCACGCCGCGCAGGTCCAGGTAGAATTGGGCGTCGGGGTAGCGCGGGGTGAGCCTCTGCGCCAGCTTGAGCGCGAGCGTCGTCTT
>Ga0208197_1000833_pt1 | contig 35414 bp, 33 predicted proteins | sample AD_JPNNA4_MetaG_FD_184444 | JGI IMG/M metagenome (GOLD analysis project Ga0208197, IMG submission 184444) | Active sludge microbial communities of municipal wastewater-treating anaerobic digesters from Japan - AD_JPNNA4_MetaG (SPAdes) (version 2) | ecosystem: Engineered > Bioreactor > Anaerobic...
CGCTCCAACGAAGCCAGCAGGAGGGGTACATCATCCACGCGTTCAATGGTTACGTTAAGGTTTTCGGTCATGCCGCTAGATTACTATATTTTCAGAATCTCGCCGATAAATGAGCGAACCGAGAGTTCTTACTTCTTCGCGCTTTGATACGCTCGCGGATGTTGCGCATGTCCGTTTCGACGGCCTGGGCCAGCGGTTCGGGGCGCGGGGCCGGGAGCAGAGGCCACGGTTCCGGCGCGCGCTCGTCCAGGACAGCGTTGGCGGCTTTGATGGCCGTGACGCACGCCCGCTCCATAAACATCGCCGGGTTGGCGTCGCGCACCCAATCCCCGCAGCAGAAGAGGCCAGGCCAGGGGGTGACGACGGCGAGATGCTCCTCCGGTCGCCCGGCGTGGAGCAGCGTGTGCGTCGCCTCGTTGCGGGTGATGACGGCGCGCAGGACGCACCCCTTCAACTCCGGCCAGACGCGGGTGACGTCGGCGATGGCCTGCGCGAGCAGCGCCGCATCCGGCTGCGCCAGCAATTCCGGCGGCCCGTAGATGTGCGACTCCAGCGCGCTGCCACCCGTCGCTCGCGCCCAGCGGATGTAATCGTTGTAGATGCGATGCAACCAGAAGAAGTTGTCGAGCACGACATCGCCGGAAAGGATGCCCGCTTCCGCCCCCCGACGCTCCGGCGTGCGCGTGAACCACAGGCGGATGGCAGCGGAAGGCCAGCCGCCGGGCAAGCGCAGCCCTGCGGCCTGGGATGCTGTATCTGCACTGGCGCGGAGCAACGTTTCGGTTGCGGGAGCGTCGGTCGCCAGAATGACGTGCGATGCAGTCATGGCGCGGTCGGCGGTTTCGACGCGCCATTCATCCCCGGCGCGTTCCAGGCGCGTCACTTTTGCGCCCAACTGCACCTCGCCGCCGGATTCGATCAACACGCGCAGCAGCGGCGCGACGAGGGCGCGGGCGCTGTCGGTGGGGAAGTATGAGAAGGCCCACGCATCCCGCCGTCGCAGAGTATAGAAGCGCAGGAACGCGAAGAAACCGGAGGCCGGAATCTGGTCGGGATTGGCGGGCAGCGCGTTGCGCGACAGTCCGGTGAACAGCGAGGTCATATCCGGCGACCAGCCTTTGCACACGTCGGCCAGCGTCATCCCGTAGAGCGGCTGATCCTCGGCCAGCGGGTCAATCGAGAGCGCCGCCAGCAAGGTGACGATCACGCGGAAGAACGAGGCGAAGTTCCGCACGCTTAACATCGTCCAAAAGCGCGGGCGGGCGAACATGCCCAGGTAGTGGAACGGCGCGGGGATCCAACTGCCGCGAATCGCGCTGCCGATATCGGCGCGGCGCACGTGGTTGCCACGCGCCAACACCCACGCCTCTTCCTGGGCCGGGACGAGCACCGGGCGGATGCGATGCCGCACGAGCATCGCCTGCAAGTTGCGGTACGGCGACCAGACCGCGTGGACGCCATGTTCGCTGCCGAAGCGCCACGTCTGCCCCGCGTGATCAAAGACCACATCCGGCCCGGCCTTGAGCCGCCCGCCGGCGTAGACCGGATCGGCTTCCAGCACCAACGGGCGCAGGCCGCGCTCCGCCAGGTGCAGCGCCGCCGTCAACCCGGCGAGGCCGCCGCCGATGATAATTGTATCGTGTGATGGGGTTGTCATAGGCTATCATTTTAACCGCGAATCGCGCGAATCTTGTACTCATCAGGATGATATTGAACAACCGCCAAGACGCCAAGAGCGCCAAGTTTTTAAGATCTCTTGGCGGACTTGGCGACTTGGCGGTAGAAAAAGCGCGTTACCCATGTGTTCAATATCCTCTCGACTATTACAGAATCACGCGAATACACGCGAATTTCTTTGAAAAATTAGCGTAGATTCGCGCAATTCGCGGTTCATTTTCATCCGGGCGCATACGTTGCAATGCCCCCTTGCCGCGAAGCCTTGTATATCAGGAGTTCGCTCAACAGCGCCCACGGACGGGCCTGCATCAGCGACGGCTCGATGTAGCACTGCTGAAAGCAACTGCCGCACGTCGAAGGCGGCGCGCCGTAGACGTCGGTGGCGCGCTGCACGGCCTTGTTCCAGTCGCCGATGGCGAGCAGGTTCACATCGCGCCCGCCGTGGGCGTCGCCCTCGCGCTCGATGGGGCGGCAGGGATAGGCCAGACCACCGTCGGGCATCACGCGCGGGGCCAGCATGGGGTAGCAGGCGTAGGGATCGAAGCCCCACAACATTCGCAGGTAGGCCATGCTGCCCAGGATCGGCGCGTCGTGGCGTTTGTGAGCGATCATCGCCATCACAAAGTCCCGGTACTCCTGCGAGACCAACAACTCGTAGCGCGGCCAGTTATTGGCCGATTGCGGCGAGAACGAGAAGAGCATCCCGTGTTGGATGCACAGTTCCAGCACCGCAGGAACCTGCGCGAGCGTCTCCGGCGTCACCACGCAGTTGAGCACCATGCGGAAGCCGTCCGCCTTCTGGCGCTGCGCCGCCGCGATGACGTTGTCGAGGATGGTCTGCGCCGTGCCCGGTTCGGCGCGGATGGTCTGATCCCACAGTGCGGGCGTCGTCGCGTCCACGCTCACCATCAGCCGGTCGAGCAGCGGCAGCACATCCATCCGCTCGCGGAGCAGCGCCGCATTGGTAAGCAGCGTGATGTGGTGGAAGCGCAGGTCGCGGCGGGCGTGGGCGAGGAGCGCCGGCAGATCAGGGTACAGCAGCGGCTCCCCACCGGTGACGATAAGGCTGCTCGTCCCCTGGCGGATGACGGCGAGCAGGCGTCTGGCGTCGTCCAGCGGGAGCGGGGCGGGCTGATTCACGTTGCGCCGCGCGCCGAAGTCCTCACAGTAGACGCAATTGAGGTTGCAGTACGTCGTGACGCAATACGAAACCACCAATGGGCGCATTGGCGTTGCCGCAATGGCCATGCGCGCCAGGTTGATCGCGTAGTTCGTCCAGGTGTGACTCATCTTAAAAAAAGTCCACACCCGTGACCAGGTGTGGACATGAAAACAAAGCTCTGTATCGCTCAGTCCAGCGGCTCGAAATCATCCTTGCTGGCGCCGCAGTCGGGACATGACCAATCGTCGGGCAGGTCCTCGAAGGACGTTCCCGGCTCAATGCCGTTATCGGGGTCACCCTCTTCTGGATCATACACGTAACCGCACACGACACACTCGTATTTTTTCATGCTAGTCCTCCTGTGGAAATCGTCTGATCGTCTTTAGTCCGGTAGTCGGATAGTCATTCTCATCCTATCAATGCGTCATTATATGCGGGTCATCTGGTGCGTCAAGTAGGGGCGAGGCATCCCTCACGCTGGGCCTGGTTAACCAGGCATCTTGTTGGGGATGCCTCGCCCCTACGCTACGCCACCGGGCCTGGTTAACCAGGCATCTTGTTGGGGATGCCTCGCCCCTACGCTACGCCACCGGGCCTGGTTAACCAGGCATCTTGTTGGGGATGCCTCGCCCCTACGCCACCGTATATTATGTCACAATTCGCAACGGCCATTCACCCTGTTTGCCGGCGATGTAGGCTGCGCGATGACGGGCGAACGCGGCATCCAATTGCGACAGAGGGACGGCGTGTCCATCCAGCAACACCGGCGGATCGACGGCGCGCACTTTGGGCAGCGCAAACAGATCGGGGTGCGCGGGATCGCGGATGAAGTCCACGTCGGGCCGCAACAGCGCGAGCCATCGCTGAATGGCGGGCGCATTGGCGGCGCGGATGCGCTCGAACAGCGCGGCGTCCGTGCCGGCGAAGTTGGCCTCCACGATGATGCCGAGTTCGAGCGCCGCGCGCAGCGCCTCGGCCATGACGGCGTACCAACCCACCTCCTGCGTCGAACACCAGCACACGTCGTCCAGGCGGATGAACTGCTCACCAAGCCAGCGGGCCGCGTCCAGGTCATCCACCACGATCTGCCCGGTTCGACCAGGCTCACCGCAGGCATCCCAGACGCACAGATGCGCCAGCAGCGCGTGGGCGTCGGCGGCGGAAAATGTCTTGATGTCCACCGTCCCATCGCGCAAGAAGTAATCCAGCCGGTCGGCGCAGAGCCAGGGGAGCGGCTGTTCGAGCAGCGCGAAGTTCTCCGCGTCAGAAACGTAGCGCCAATCCAATCCATGCCGCGCGCAGATACCAGGGATCTCGGACCATTCCAACATCGCCTCGCGGTGCGCCTCGTGGTAGGTGTGGGCGTGGTTGGGGAAGACGAAATCCACGACGTGGGAAAACGCCGTGTGCGGGACATCGTGGAGCAGCCCGGCGGCCTGCTCAACAGGGTCCGCGCCGAGCAGCCGCAGCAGCGCCGCCACGCCCAGGCAGTGGTCGAGACGCGTCGTCGCCCGCTCCGGCTTGATGAAGGCCGTGACGCCGCCCTGGTAAATCGCCGTGAGTCGCTGCACCGCGTCGGCGTGGTACAGGTCGATGAACAACGGTTCGGTGAAGGTCACATCGCCGTAGATGGGGTCGTGGAGGGTGATGGGTGTCAATGGCTTTCTCCGTTTAGTCCTCAAATGTGTATTGACAAAAACTCATCCTATGATAAATTAAGAGTATTAAAGCCCGCGAATGACTGTGTTGGTGAAGCCCAGCATATCAACAGTTGTTCGCAATTAAAACCCCAGGGAGTGCTTAAAGCACTCCCTGAATTTTTTAGAGGGCAAGATGAAGGCGCGTATTTTCGTTGATTTTTGGAATTTCCAACTCAGCCTCAATGAAATCTCTCCCGGCTTCAAACTTGATTGGGCCAAACTTTCACCGTGGTTGGTTGATGCTGCGGCGGCTTGTCTCAATTAACCCTTAAACTTCGAAGGCACAACTGTCTACATTTCATATGACCCACGTTCTAAGCCGGATGCTGGTCTTCGTCAATGGGCTTTGAATGTGCTGGATCGTTTCTCTGGCGTCCAAGTTACACTGCTTGAACGTAAACCAAAAAGACCACCGATCTGTCCAACATGCCATACCCCGATTGATCTATGTCCTCACTGCCATGCCCCTGTCATCGGCATGATTGAAAAAGGTGTTGATACGTCTATCGTCACCGATCTCTTAAGTCTGGCCTGGGAAGGTTCATGGGATGTCGCGATCCTGCTTTCTTCCGATCGTGACTTCATCCCCTCAGTCACCCGTTTGCAGGATAAGGGTTTCAAAATCATCAATGCGCACTTTCCGCCGCAGGGTATGGATTTGGCACGTCATTGCTGGGCCAATCTCGATCTGCGGACAGCTTTGCCCCATCTGGCGCGGTCCTGAGTTTTGTGCTCCACGCCCAACGCGCCGTGCATCACGTCTATGTGGAGATTGCTCCATCCCTCGTTGGAGATGCCTTTGGCGGCGCAGTAGACGTAGGCCCAATCGCCTTCCTCGAATTTCCGTCCCATCATAACTGCGACTCTGGACGCGAGAAACCGGTGCGCTGCCATTAGTTCGACTGTCGAAAAGGCCGGACGTGTGTCTGGACGTTTCATATCATCCTCCCTTGACCGTGTTGATTGACAATCTCTGACCGCGCAACGCCGACGAGTATTTTGCGGAACTCTTCATAACTGACGTCAATCATCTCCTCGGCTTCCAGCCGCCCTTTGAGCCACATAGCATACAGTTTGCGGCTATCCACTTCATCTTCCCGTTCGACGTGCAGGTAGTGAACGACGAAGTCTTCCGGCGCTTGCGCAAGCGCGTCTTTCACGAAGGCGCGGATCGCCGCTTTCGTCGCGCCGTTGTTGCGCAGCGTGTGCGCGGTGGAGACAACGGCGGATTCCTTCTGGCAGTGGAGCAGCAAATCGTAGCCCACGGCATTTGGCGATACGAATTGTTTGAACGTCCCGTGCTGTTTGTCGAGCGTTTGGGTGGTTTCGATGCTGAAGCCGCTGGCGGCCAACGCCTGTTGGAGCGCCGCCCAGACTTTGGCCGACGAATTGTGGAACATCACGGTGAGCCAGCGCCCCGGTTTGAGCACGCGCTGCATCTCGCCGAACGCCTCGGTCATCAGGGCGCGATACTCGTCCAGCGATTTCCCCTGTACCCGGTTGATGATTGCCTCTTTCTCGACGTTGGTAAAGACGCCCAGCCAGGATTCCCACAGGTAGTTCATCTCTGAATAGTTGATGTTGCCGCCAAAGGGCGGATCGGTAAAAATGTAGTCAATTGTGTCGTCTGGTATGGCGCTCAAGTCTGTCGCGCTCTGCGTGGAAATGCAGAACGGGCCGTCGGGCACCGGATTCCAGGTCGCAAAGTATTTCTGGATCGTCTTGGCCTTCCGCTCGAAGACCTGGAAGACGTTCTGCTCGTTGAAAATCATCGGCACATTGTAGTTGGCGGTGTTGCTGCTGCCGCCCCAAAAGCGGAACTCCGACAATTGCGTGACCCGCTGGTAGAGCGAGGTGACGGTGTACATCAGTTTCACCCCCTCCTCCGCGTCGGGCCAGCGGCGGGCGATGTCCCACAGCCGCGCCATCACCCGCAGTTGGCGCGTGGTATACAGAGCGTCAATCGTGGTCAACCCGTGCGAAACCGGCTGCCGCGTGTTGAGTCCCGGCAAAAAGGCGTTGGTCGGATACCACAAGTCTCCGGAGACGCCGTCCGCCGCCAACGTCTTGAGCAGCGCCAGGTCGTGTGCGTCGGGCGCGGCGGTGGACTCGCGCCGGTCGGAATCGCAGCAGTGATAGCCCACTTGCACCGGGTAGGGCTGCGTGCGGCGCAGGAGGCTTTTCTTCAAGGGCTTGCCACAATGCGGGCAAGCGAACTCCGCCTTGATTTTGCTTTTGCGCACGTCCGCGTGTTCGTCGCGGGCTACGTCCCACAGCACGAATTCCTGGCGGCAGTGCTTGCAGAGCAGGCCGTAACTCCACACCATGTAGTTCATCGGCGTCAGCTTGCCGCACGTGCGGCAGTGTGTGCCGTATACCGCCAACGCCTCATCCGCCGTCGCCGCGAGAACGGCTTCGAACGCGGCTGTGTAGCGTGTCGCGTCCATCGGCGTGACGAAGTTGAACGCGATGAAGGTCGCCGCCGGTGAGAGGTCTATGAGAATGGGGATACGCCCGGTTTGCAGCGCCGCCACGCCGGTCATCCCCGAACCGCAGAACGGATCGAGCACCAGGCCGCCCGGCGCGGCGTACTGCTCGATCAAGCGCGCAATCGCTTGCGGCGGGACTTTGGTGTGATACGTGTGCGCGTCGTAGACGTATGTATTCTTCCCCGCGACGAGTTCTTCGGGCAGCGGTTTGAGCGTGTAGGCCGCCGGCGCGAGGGCGTGCGCGCGGACAAACGCCGCAAGCGTGCTGTTCGCGCCGGGCGCGTAGGCCGGGCGCGCGAAGTCGCGCAGGGTGCGGGGCGCGGCGCGCAAGTTCAGCAGGGCGCGGGGAGGGTCGAGAGCGAAGAGGCGGGGTTGAATACTCAAGTTTTCGCCCTTTGAAAACTATTTGCACTGAGAAATTCTTCTACAGTGTTGAATGAGTTGAAAAACAGGGGGGTTCCTGAAAACGAGAGTGGCGAAACAGGGCCAATAGTCATAAACGAATATTCCCGTGAAGTCGTATCAAACGCTGAATGTGGATCACGGAACAATTGATATAAATCCAAAGCCTTGCTACGTCCTCCCACTAACTCACTCAACGCTTTAAACTCGGTTCCCATTCCCAAACCAAATCCAAAGAAGAAAATTCGTAGTTGTTCCAAGATTTCACGGTGTAAGCTGGAAAGCGTTTGGCTGATGAACATCCATCCAACACCATATTTGCGGGTAGTACGTGCGGCATCAATGAGAATACCACGAACAGCTTTTTTCTCATCGCGTCCAGGGTCTTCGCGTGGAGCTAATCGGTGTGCTTCATCAAGTAATACCAAAGTATTCAGGCTGCGATTATTTTGATAGGCGTGCTCCGCCGTAGTGCGTATACCTTCAAGCAATCGTTTGATAACTAGAGCTTGAATGGTTTCGTTCCAAAATAGCGGGACAGACTTATCTTCTTGTGAGTGTGAATTATCACCAAACAGAGGCAACGCCTGAGATGTAGATTGTGTTGTTTGCGCTGATTCCACTGATAAATCTACTACAACTAAAGGGCGCTGATCCGCATCAAGCTTAAAGAGATCGTAAAGTACTTGTTCTACCTTACGTGCCCCCTTCCGGTCTTCACGAAAAAGTTGAGTTACTGGAAGCCAATACGATGTGTAAAATAAATCGGGTTTGGCTTCAGCATAAACAGCTTGGAATCGTGCTCGTGAATTGTCACTTCGATAGAATATCTTTTGGACAGTTTCATTACCTAGTAGTCCCCAGGCTTTGTTAAAAGATTCACGTGTGTGCAAATCTTTAAGTGTTACATTGGCTCGCTGAAGTTTATCTGATAAAGCCCCCGCAGCCAGATCGCGGTTTTCACCTTTGGGGAAACTCAATTGTTCAAAAAAAGGCGATTCGCTCAGAATTTGAGTGAATAATTCCCAACGATCCAAAACTAAGTCTTGCACACTATAAGTTCGCGTTGGTTTGCCATAACGTGCGATAATTTGCTGAGTGGGCAAATGAAATTCCCCTGGAACTTTTTCACCTTTTATTTCTTTGGCAAATTCTCCTTGGGGATCAATTACCAGTAATGCCATCTTGGGATAACGAGCATAGGCAAGCAAGATCATTTTGGCGAGTACAGATTTACCTGAGCCAGTCTTGCCAAAAATGCCAAGATGATAAGCCTCCCCAGCGCCTTGTGGTCCAGTGTCGAAGTGTTTGAACCACAATGGTAATAGAGGACGAGAACCATACACATGCCCTAAATAGAATAGTTGCTCACGATAGGGTGAAAGCAATTCTTGAAGTACCGCATCATCGGCTAAATGGACTGGCGTTCCGGTTGAGGGTACTGTGCCAAGAATACTGGGACGATAGCCTTCAGTATTGGCAGAGAAGACTGCGCTGATAATCATTTCTCCAGCATGAGTGTCTTGGCGCTCACTGACTGTGTCAATCTTGCCGCGTTGCCGAATTAAGCTACGTATCGTTGGGTCTTCGTGCCATACATTGCGAAGGGTGATCTCAGTAATTTGTCCCATTGCATAATGAGGCAACCCATCTTGCAGATAGCGGAAAAGCGCCAATTCACCCACCAGTTTTTTATTGACAGCACTGGCAAGGATATCCAGGGCTAGTTCTGTAGTGGACGAGGGAGAGCCGATAACACCGATGCGCTCTGCAGCATCAATCAATTGTTTCAAATCTTGTTTTTGCATTATTTATACTCCTGATTCGGTACGATAACCATGCAACCCTAACAGAACTTCTTCAAGATTACCTGTATAGGCTTCGGCTATCCGTTGACTGGTCACTTGCCGGAAGGTGGGGATAGCCTTAGGTAGATGCTTGACCATCCGATCAGCCATATACAATGGATAGGGTTCTAGAACTGCAGGTGCGCCACATTGATGTCGAATACCGTGTAGAACAATTGCAAGGCGTGCGGGATTTTCCGTAACAGCGCGCCCCATTTCTAAACGTAGTGCTGGCAACCAGGGATAAGGCCGATAATAGAGCACCTGAATTTCTTGCAGATAGGTTATGATCTGATGACTAATTGATTCAGCGACTTGCCGAAGTTCTGCTGATAATGGTTCGACATTCAAATGCCATCGCGAGGGAGGTTGTTCTAGTGTTTGAGGACAAGTAAATTCACCCGGTTCTAACAACAAACTTAATAATCCGCGATCATCATAGGTGTCTGGCCAAAGCAATTCACGGCCAATTTCACGTCGAGTAGTATATTTAGGCATCGCCAACCAACAACGATCACTACGACTGGATGAAAGAATTGATCTGTAGGCGGTAAGGTACTCAATTATGTGTGTATGTAGATGCTTCGTAACCTGTAAATTGGGAGCCTCTTTTGTTTTATTCAATGCTTGGTTAAAGAAAATGAGCGGTGTGGTCAAAGAACCGTCTAGGAAAACCACATCATGAGGCGCATTGAGAGCTAAAAGCGATTCCATTCCTATCATCAATGCTCGTAAAATTGTTCCGGTCTCACTTTCGTGTGACTCGGTCTCAATGTATAGTTGATGACGTGGTTCAGGCCAATGACGAGTTTCAGACGGCGGCGTTAATCCTTCTACCGCGACCGCAGCAGCGGCTACCAAATCAGTAGCTAACAACCGCTCTACTGCATAAGAGCCATCCACTCCGCAAGTTGTTGGAATCGGCACGTAAGCAAAATCAGAATCACGGCGCAATAACTCACCATCTACTAGTTGTCCGCGCCATTTTTGCCGATTTGCCCGCACATGTTCAAAATCTCGCAGTAACTCGGTGCTTAAATCGGTAGTACGTTGGAGAATCTCATCTACTAGCGCTGCAGGTAATTCCGCAAACGGGTTCTCACTCACAGTTTCTGTCATCGGCGTATTGAACCTCCTCGCCTACCAATAGTAGTTTAACGATTTCAGCATTGTCCCAAGTCACCCATCCGTCTACTCGTTGCGCTCTAGGTAACAACCATCGTTCACGCCAATAATCAGCCATATCAGTGAAAGGTAGATCGCGGTATTTTGGCTCAGTAGTTCGTCCTTCCATATAAGATTCCAGATTATCCACTAAGCGGAATAGAAAAACCTCGCGTTTGACACCATTACGTAGAAAATCATTCTCGAACCCCAGAATATCTAGGGCGCGCCGAATGGTTTGCCATTTACGGCGTGGGCCTGTGCCAAACCCCCCACGGGTCGAAATGCCACGTTCTTCCAAAAATTCACGAAAAAGAGGGTAAAGTTCCATTAAATGAAAGCTACCATAACCTTCAGTATATCCAATGGATTCCGCAATTGGTGTATCATGATAACGTAAACGATTATAAATGCTGCTACGTCCAAAAGCACTGGTCGTTGTCAGTGCAACTAAATGGGCAGGCAGGATGCTTTTCTCCATTTCTGTTACACGCCCAGCGTACTTGCGATGGTAAGCCTCACGGATCTCATTTGATGCTGCCGCTAACCCTATCAATTTACCGCCTAGTAAACGATTGTAAGGCGGCACCGCGCCCAATGTTTGGATATCCATTGTTTGATTGACCAGTTCCTCTTTGCGACGGCGTGGTTGGGGATAACTAAATAATCGGTCGCGCGCAGGAAAACCGATCGGCGGTGACTGTAATGCTAACACACCGATAAGTTTGTTATTGGCCTCGTCCATAATTAGGAACCGCAATCGCCGTCCATAACCTTGCGAAAAAGGCAATGCCCAAAGTAGTCGCGCCACACGGAATAAATCATGTTGGGTAGAAGAAGTAACTTCTATCAATACAGGATGAATACGTTGAGGATCAATCTCGCTGCCATGCGCAAAATAAGGCAGGAATTGTGGTAGGTGTTGTCTCAACCAAGCTTGCCGTCGTACCAATTCTATGTGGCGAGCTGGTTCATGGAGTTGACGTACTATTGCTTTGTCATCACTAGGAAGTAAGAGAATGTCCCCCTGATTTACAAATCCCAGGGCATCTAGTCGTTCTAAAACTAGACGATGTAATTCATCAGCGTCTAGTTTAGGTTTCTGGACGTTTTCTATATCATTCATTGGATTAACAATCTAATTTGGTTATCTATCATCTTGTTCCGCTTTATTTGAATGACGCCACTTGACACATCACATTCGGATCATTCCGCGCGCCGTTACATCGCCTTCAATACATTCCTCACCGCCCATCGCGCCTGGATCGTCGCCGCCAGCGCGTCGCGCTGTTGTTGGCGGCGTGGGCGTCTGCGCCAGCGTCGGAAGATAGCTCGCCAACAACAGCGCGAGCGCCGCAAAACATAGCCATCCAATGCGAGAAAGCGATTTATTGGTCATACGATGTATGCCTCCATGCACAATTCAACCAGCACATCATTCATTGATCGCCCCCAACACCTCCCCCACCGTCCGCCGCGCCCCGGCGTCTGCCGACGGCGGCCCCGCGTGCAGGCCCAGGTGTTGGTGCAGCGCCAGCGACAGGCGCGGCTCGTCATCCAGCAGCCGCAGCAGGAAGGCATCCTTTTCCTCTTCCGGCATACTTTGCACAGCCAGACGCTTGCGCGCCTGGCTGATGTTCACCGGTTCCAGGGCGGGGCTGCGCTCGGCGGCCTGGGCGAGCAGTGTGGCATCCACGTCGAACAGTTCGACAAAGGCTTGCAACGGCGGCGTCAGCGCGCCAAGTCCGGGTGGAACGGGCGGCTCCAATGCCTTTGGGTCAACGTCATAAGCCAGCGTGATGCCCTTGAGCCACGCCAGGTACAGCGCGCGGTAATCGCCCTGCAACAGCGCCTCCCGCAGCCCGATCAGCCGATCCAGCCATCCTTCGCCGTCTATCCAGCCGAAGCCTCCCTCTTCGTCGAAGCGGATGCCCACCACGACGTGCTCGCCGCTTGGCTCCACAGTCATGGCATCGGAAGGGAAGTCACCGTCCGTCGCCACGCTGTATTGCGCCATTGCTGCCGCGTCCACCAGTGCAGCAGGGAAGCGGAACAGCAGATGGCGGCTGCCCCAGTTCGCGTAATAGAACATCGCGTCGTAGTACTGCGCCAGCACGGCTTCGGCATTACCCCGGAAGCCGCCGTAATGGTAGACAAAGACCGCGCGCCGGGGATGCGGCTGCACGCGGCTGGAAAGGCTCGCCACCGCCTCCTGCTCTTCTTCTGTCAACGGGCGGTCAATGGCCTGGAACTCGTAGTATTGGTATTCGCTCATCTATCCCTTCCACTAAAGTCTGGGTAACGCCGTCACAGGCGACGGTCAAACGGTGTTATGCGTAACATGTGTTTATCGTGTATTTCTCCCATCCGTGGTTGCCCCCTCACCCCGCCAAATCCACATACTCCGACCGGATCAACGCCTCATCCGGCACCTTGAGCGCCCGCAGCAGTTCGCCGATCAACGCGGCTTTGCGCTCCGCGTCCTGCCGCGACCAGGTGCGGCTCTTGATTTCCAGGAATGAGCCGCCGTCCTCCGGTTTGAGGATGTGATCCAGGTTGATGGAGAAGTCGGTGCCGCCGTAGCGGATGTGATAGCGGCGGCGCGTCTTGTGGACTTCGATCACACGATCCGGCTTGAAGTATTCGTGGTAGAAGCGCCGGCTGCGCGTAGCCGCCGCGTCGAACCGCGCGCGGGAGAGCAGGACCGAGCGTTTATACTCGCGTTCCTTCGCCACGGTCGTCAGCGTCAGGCGGTAGATCACGTCAATGAGTTCGCCCGTGTCGAGGTGACGCACTTCATCCTCGCGGTAACGCAGGCGGCTCTCCGATGGATCGTCGAAGATGAAGTAGGTGTCGTACTGGGTGCGCTGCGAGCCGCGCACGAAGGTGATCTCCGGGGAGGCGTGCAGCCGCAGTTGCAGCCCCGTCAGATCGTCGCTGCGCACCTTCACTTGCACCTCGAAGGCTTTATCCTGCGCCACGCCGCCGATGGCGACGAGTTTGCTCAACACGCTTTCCTCGCGGCGGATCAAGAACGTGTCAATTTTCTGCGCCAATGCGGTGGTCTCTTCGCGCAGCGCCTCGATATCCACCGTGAGCAAGCGCCGATCGCGCATCAACCACACGCCGTTCACCATCACGTTTTGCACATCCTCCTGGTTCATCGCGTAGGCCAGCCGCCCGTAGAGACTATCGGCGAAGTGGCGGAAGTAGGGCATGTGGCGCGCGTTGTCCATCGAAATCGTGATCAGGTCGGCGCGCTTGCCCGGTTCGAGCGAGCCGGTCAGGTGCTCGATGTGCATCGCGCGCGCACCCATAATCGTCGCCATCTCGATGACCTGCCGTGCGGGCAGGACGGTGGGGTTCATCACCGCGACTTTGGCGAGGAAGCTCGCCAGGCGCAGTTCCTCGACCATGTCCAGGTCGTTGTTGCTGGCCGCGCCGTCGGTGCCGATGCCCACGTTGACGCCCAGTTCCAACATCTTCGCCACCGGGGCGATGCCGCTGGAGAGCTTCATGTTGCTGCTCGGATTGTGGGCCACGCCGACGTTGTAGTGCTGTAGTGTGCGGATTTCGCCCTCGTCCAGATGGACACAGTGCGCGGCGGTCGTTTTCGCCTCGAAGACGCCCAGCTTCTTGAGCCACGCCACCGGTGGAATACCGTACTCTTTGCGGTGATCAACGACTTCCTGCGCCGTCTCGGCCACGTGGATGTGCAGCGGCGCGTCGTATTCCAGGGCCAGGGTGACGGCGTCTTCCAGCAAATCCGGGGTGACGGTGTAGGGCGCGTGCGGCGCAATCGCCGGGACGACGAGAGGGTGGCCCTTCCAGCGGACCACGTAGTCGCGGGCGCGCGTCAGCCCTTCCTCATAACTGCCGGAGTCGGGGGTCGGGAATTTGAGCAGGCTTTGTGCGCAGACGGCGCGCATCCCGGCCTGCACTGCCGCATCGGCGACGGCTTCTTCAAAGTAGTACATATCCATAAAGGTCGTCGTGCCCGAACGGATCATTTCCGCCGCTGCTAACTGCGTGCCCAGCCAGCAGAAGTTCGCGTTGACAAAGCTGCCTTCCACCGGCATCATATAGCCCATCAACCACACGTCCAGCCGTAGATCATCCACCAGCGCGCGCAGCAGTGTCATCGGCGCGTGCCCGTGCGTGTTGATGAGGCCCGGCATCACGACGGCGTTCCCCAGGTCGAGGCGTTCTTTGGCGGCGTAAGCGGCGGTCAGCGCGTCACGCGGGCCGACCGTCACGATGCTGTCGCCCGTCACCGCGACCGCGCCGGGGGCATAGATGTCATACGTGGGGTTCATCGTCAGCACAAAATCTGCGGTGATGAGCTTGTCAACGAGATTCTTGGGTTCGTGATCGGCCATAGAGCACCTCCTGATGTTTGATCCATCATAGCACAGAATTGAGCTGGCTTCAAATGCCATGCAACCAAATTTCAATTATCGCGTATAACCCTTACGCATTACATTTTACGTTTTACAAGGTCTTTCCGCGCCCATATTCAGGAGGTATTGTATGGCAGGCAATGAATTGGAGAAGGCAAAACCGGGCGATCAGTTAGGGTTTCTGCTCAAGCCGCTTTCTTTACGCGGGTTTCCAACGTGGGTTGTCTATCTCGCGTCGTTGGTCGGTCTCGCTTACATTTTGAACCCTACGGCGGGCCTGATAGAACTGCTTCCCGACAATTTGCCGATTGTAGGCAATTTAGATGAAGGCGTCGCGTTCACCTTGCTATGGTACGGGTTGGTCGAGTTTTTCGAAGGACGGAAGTTCCGGCCCACCAGGTAACTGACGGATCGCGCAATTCTGGTATAATAGGCATCGGAGGTGACGCTATGGCCGTAGATATGACCGTGCGAGAACAAATCCTGATGCGTCTGGTTGAGGTGATTGATCCGGAGACCGGGATAGATGTGTTGCGTATGCGCCTGGTGGAAGACTTGACCGTTGACGAGCACACGGGGGTCGCGGCTTACACCTTCCGCCCCTCGTCGCCGTTGTGCCCCATCGCCCACAGCCTGGCGATGGATATCAAGCGCGCTGTCGCCTCCGTTGCAGCGGTGAAAGGTCAGGCCATCACGGTAGAAGGCTACGTCAAAGCCGCCGAGCTAACCGAAATCATCAATCGTGAGGATGTATAACCCAACCTATCCAGTGAGGTGAAGGATGCCGATTTACGAATACAGTTGCCAGGAATGTGGCGCGCGCTTCGATGCGCGCCGTGCAATGAAAGACGCCGATGCGCCGATTGCTTGCCCCGTCTGCGGCGCCGCTAAGGCCAAGCGGGGACTGTCGTTGTTCTTCGCGTCCAGTAGCGGCGGCGCAATCAAGGAAGCGAGCGGGGGCAGTGGGTGTGCGTCGTGCAGCAGCAGTTCGTGCGCGTCGTGCAGAGGGCATTAGATGACAAAAAACCGGGGTTCGTGAAGAATCCCGGTTTTTTTCTTCTATAGACGGGGTGAAGCCCCAAGTTTTTTGTTACTTTACAGTTTCTAACAACTTACTTACTTCCATCTCTTATGGAAGAGGCTTATGTTGGTTTACAGTAGGTTGAGATTTCTTACAACTTTCTGTTTGTCAATTTCCCGGTAAAACTTCTACCTTTTCATTGACTTACGGTTTCTTTCTTATCCAATGGGATCAAGATTTCCGCCGCTTACCAACTTCAGCTTGTTTTTCAGTTGTTTTCCCCTGTTTAGTAACTTTTTCCCTTGGGGCTTCAAGTAGTTATAGTATAAGGCAGTTTTTCACGTTTGTCAAGCTTTTTTGGTTAGAATTGAGTATATTTTTGCACATACACATTTTGATGCTTGTCATTATTCCTTGAGGACAATGGTCTCCAGGGCCAGCCGTGTCTCGCGGGTGCCGGGAACCTGCGTCGTCTGCTCGAGGATCTCCAGGCGGCGGATGACAATCCGCAGGACGGCAGGGTTGATAGCGTGCAGCTCTTCGACCAGCGCGAGCCACTGAGCGCGCACCGTTTCGTTAGGATAGGTGTACAACGCGATCGCCATGCGCGCGGGATGGGTGCGCCCGGGGCGAAATTCGAGCAATTCTCCGTAGGCGCCGGCGGCGATGATGAAGTAGAACGACAGCAGCGGTTCCACCAGACGTTGGAGTTTTTCCCACACCGGCTCTGTCTCCTTCGCCAGGGCAAAGAACGAAAGATAAAAATTCTTGGCCTGGTTGTACTCCGCGCGGAAGTAATGTAAGCCGGCGCTCGCAGCGCAATAACTGGCTAAGTACCATTCCAATTCCAGGCGATTGGCGCCTTGCACTCCGCGCCGCATCAAGTCGCACACCATCCGCGCCGCCTGGATGAAGTACTCGCGGGCCTTCTCGAAATCCGTCATGCGGATTTGCAAGCCCTCCTGGTTCAACAGCGCCGCCCGCTCCAGCGAGATCGGTCCTTCCAATCTTACTTTTTCCAGTGCTTGCAGAATCGGCGCCAGTTGCGGCACATCGTTGAGATAACAAGCCCCCTCGCTGAGCGGAACCTGAGCCTTACGCGCCGACTCGACTGCCGCAGCCCACGCTTGCCGGGCTAATGTGATCAGCCGCACCACACGCGCGCGTTGATCCAGCGTCCCAAAGAGCAACTGCGCCAGTAAATCCGGCTTCAGATCCAGATTGTTCTGCAGCATCACCGTCAAATAGGCGCTTTCGCTGCGATCAATGAAATCCTGGGCTTGCAACCCGGATTTGAGGGTCAATGTGTCAAGCTGCCAGGATTCCGGGCGCGTGGTGAGCACATCGGCGTATTTGATCAGTTTGGCGACTTCCTGCACCTCCTCCCGCGAGCGGAGAACGTTCTCGGTATCGTATTTCGCTTTCAAATGGATGACGATTTGATCAAATGTGTGAGCGCCAGGGGACTCAGCCAGCAATGTGTACAAGTCCAGCAGGATGTCTGCGCGTGTGTGCGGATCCAACAGGTGCAGACCGGCGCTGCTCAAGGAGACACGGTACTGTAACAGTTCATCTTCCGTCGTGGAGAGCGCCGCCGACGATTTGAGGGATACCCATAAAATCTGATCCCGCACGTCTACCTTCACCAGATCGGACTGCGCCTCCACAAAGCTGCGGAATTGCGGGTAGCCCAGGTCCGCCTCGTTGAAGGTGGGATCCATTTTGAGCATCATCATCTTCAACTGGCTGCCGTTGACGGCGTTGCCTTCGACCTGCGGCAGCATCACGCGCATCACGTCGAGCAGCAGTTGGCGCGCTTTTTCGAGGCGATACACCGAGGTGCGGGTATCCTCAATGAGCGTGTCGTAGAGCACGAAATGATCGCACGCCTTGACCAGCACTTCGCTGGTGGACTGGCGCAGCCCCACCCCCACCACCGTCTTGCCGTAGGCACGCAGCTTGCGGGCCACTGCGCTGAAGTCGCTGTCGCCGGTGACGAGCACGAACGTCTCAATCTCCGGGTGAGTGAACGCGGTTTCCAGCGCATCCACCACCATCTGGATGTCGGCGGCGTTTTTGCGATGGCGCGAGCTGTAGCGGAACAATTGCGTCAGCTCGATGGCGTGCTCGATCAAATCTTGCTGGTACTGGTCGAAGCCCGTCCAATCGCAGTAGGCGCGGCGGATGACGATGCGCCCCCACTGCTCGGCGACGTTCATAATCAGCCCCAGATCGCACTTCCCGTACAGGTCCTCCGCCGAGATCGCCACATTCTCAAAATCAATAAAAATCGCTACTTGCGGCTCTTCCATATCCCTCCCATGTTGTCAACGGATTGAACGGATGGAACGGATTGGAAAAGAAAAATCCGTTTTGTCCGTTAAATCCGTTGACAGATCTTTATTCACAATCATTCCATGATGATATGCGCTGCGCGCCGCCCGATTTCCACCGCGTAATTCGTGCCCCGATCCCACGGATACACCTGGCTCATGTTCGCCATATAGAGGTTGGGGATGGGTGTCTGGATGGGCGGGATATTTTGTGAGTGATTGAGGAAGGGCACGGGCTGCGCGTAGATTTCGCTGAACTTCCAGTAGGCGCGAATCCAGCAACGCTCGAAAGCCGGGTTAAGGCGCTGGATGGCGGGAATGAAGGTTTCCAACAGCGCTTCCGGCGGCATCTCGAAATAAGGATGGCCCGGCGCGAGGTAGTCGCCGCAGTAGACGAGATGATCGCCGCCGTAGTGCTGCCGGTCAATGTAGTTGGTGTGCTCCACGAAGGCCAGGAAAGGGAAGCCTTCACGCTTGGGGATATTGATCCAGTAGTGTTCGCGGGTGATAGGCTGCTTGAGCGCCAGCACCATCACCACCGCGCCCATAGATTTGAGCTTGTCCAGCCCGGCAGTGTACGCGGCGGGCAGCGTTGGCGTGCGTTCCTTGAGCATCTGCGGTGAGCACGTCGCCAGCACGCGGTCGTGAGTCTGGTCGCCGGCGCGCAGTTCCAGGCGGATGCGCCCCGTGTCTGCACGGGCATCAGCCTCCGGGTGGATGCCGCGCACGTGCGAATCGAGGCGCACGTCGCCGCCGAGCGCACGGACCTTATCCGCCAACGCATCTACGAAACCCTGGAACCCGCCGACGAAGTAGCCGAGCTTGGGGCTGCGGGCCACGATCCGCGCCCAAAACCACGCCATATTGACCCGCTGGTAATCGTCGCCGAACTTGCCTTCGAGCAACGGCTGCCAGAACGCCTCATAAGCGCGCGGGCCGACGGCGCGCGTGAGCCACGCGTGCGCCGTGACCTGCTCCAACGGCTGCCAACGCAACCCATAGCGGATGTACGCCGTCGCCAGCCCCACGCGGAAGCGCGCCAGCAGCGGGATCGGCGTGAAGCCCAGCACGCGCAGCGCCGTCGCCGCCAGGTCGCCCAGGTTGGCGAGTTGCTTGCCGAGCGGCAACTTTTCCAACCACGGGCCAAACATCGGCTTGTTGATGGGATACAGCCGCCCACCCTTGTAGATGGAGGTCACCGGACTGGGGAAGAAGAGCCGGTCGCCAATGCCGATTTCGTTGACGAGGCCAATGATGTCGCGGTCGCTGGCGAAGATGTGGTGGTAGAAGCGTTCCAGCGGCCACTCCCAGGCTTCGTCTTTGAAGCCCGCCGCCAGCCCACCGGCATAAGGTCGCGCCTCGTAGACGGTGACACGATGGCCCGCCTTGAGCAAGTCGTAGGCGGCGCTCAGGCCGGTCACGCCCGCGCCGATGATGCCAATGTCCAGAGATTCAGTAGTGAGCATAGCGTCTCCTGTGAGAGTAGTCGGATAGTCGTCAGCCGCGTTGTCGGTGTTCACATCATTAAGGTAAGTATACACCGAATATCGCGCATGAAAAAACCGGGATTCTTCCAGAATCCCGGTTTTTTTTGACGGTTTGCTCTACTTTTTCTCCCACGCCGGGTGCTCGCCGGTGTGCTCCAACACGCCCTTGTCTGCGTTGAAGCGGAACAGCGGCTTGAGCTTGTAACGCAGGTCGCCTTCCAGCCCGGCCAATTCCACAAACTGCATGAATTTGCGCGAGCCGTCGGGGCGTCGCTCCTGGTACGTGATAAGCTGTATCGCCGAGGCGATCAACCGGCGAATTTCGGCCAGCCCCAGGCCGAGGTTCGCCATCAGGCAGAAGGTTTCCAGGCGCGCCAGGGCGTCTTCGGGGCTGGTGGCGTGGATGACGGTGATCGCATTGTAACCGGTGCTCATCACCTGCAAAGCGCGCATCGCTTCCCCGCCGGACATCTCACCGACGATCAACCAGTCCGGGCGCATCTGCGCGGCGGTCTTGAGCAGGTCGGCCAGCGTGAGATTCGCCGGGCCGCTGGCTTCCAGCCAGACGCGATGGGGGTGGTCAATGCGCATCTCGTGGCGCTGCTCGACGACGACGAGACGTTGAGCGGCGGGGATCATCTCGGCCAACATACTGACGACCGTGGTTTTGCCGCTCGCCGTCCCACCGGCGACCAGCATATTGACGCCGGTATGGATGGCGTTGCGGAGAAAATCGCGCGCTTCCACTGTGACCGAGCCATACTCGATAAGTTGCGCCCACGTCATCTTGTGCGCGAAGGGCTTGCGAATGACCAGCGTCGGGCCGTTCAACGCGGTCGGCGGGACGACGGCGACCAGCCGCGCATCATCGGGCAGGCGCATCTCGCCGATGGGGTGTTCTGGGCTGAGCGTGATGCCCACCAACGCCAGCGCGCGGTCAATGACGGCGCGGAGCGTTTCAGCGGAATCGAAGCGCACGTTCGTCGCTTCCAGTTGATGTTGGCGCTCCACGTACACCATGTCCGGCCCGTCCACCATAATTTCGAGCACGTCCGGATCAACATACAACGGGGCCAATGGCCCTAACGCGGTGAGAACCTCTTGTGTTTCCATCTCAATGACCTCCTTTGCTGATTGCTTGGCTGAAAGCGTGCTGCTGCTTCCAGATTTGCTATCAGCATACCACGAATAGATCACGCCTACATCCGCCATGACCACAGCCCCCCCCTGTCAAGACCCACAGGAAGAAACAACTCGCAACTCGCTATTCGCCATTTGCCATATTCAACCAACGCCGAGCCAGCGCCAGCGCCACCGCCTCCGTGCGCGACTGCGCGCCGGTCTTGTTGAAGATCGCGTTCACGTGGAACTGCACGGTGCGGTCGCTGATGCCGAGCCGGTAGGCGATTTCCCGGTTGGTCAACCCTTGCGCGACGAGAGTGAGCACCTCGTATTCGCGGGGAGAAAAAGGATGCGGCGCGGGCGCCGGTGGGGTGACGAATGTAGCGAGGTCGCGTGCTTCGTTTAACGCCTGCCGCGCCAGTTCGCCGAGCGTGGCGACGGCGGCGCGCGCCGGGTAGCTATCGGGCGGCAGGGCGCGCTCATAGGCGCGAGCCTGAGCCACGAGCAGTTCCAGCGTCTCCAACAGCTCCACGATGGGCAGAGCTGCGGCGGTTTTGGGAGCCATGATAGACCTGCTTTATCGAGTGCGTCTGAAATAAAAAAGGACTCACGCACAATGCTGGTACAATCAACTATTGGACGCAGATTTTTCTTTTATCTGCGAAAATCCGCGTGAATCTGCGTCCGGTTATATGGGATTGCGTAAGTCCTAAAAGCTACTCAATCCGCTGAGACTTCCCCAATCAGCGACCACGGCCCGGTCCACGTGATTGTCACTTGCGCCAGCCGACCGCGCCAATCGCCCTCTGCCGGGAAGAAGACCAGCCGGTCAGTGCGGGTGCGCCCGAACCAGCGTTTTTGTCGGACGTTGCGCCCCTCGACGAGGACTTCCACGGTCTGGCCGAGATAACGCGCATTGAGTTCTTCTAAAATACGCCCCTGCAAATCGTCCAACGCCTTGCGCCGCCGCTCTTTCTCTTCCTGCGACACGTTGTCATCCATCGTGCGCGTGGCGACGGTGAACGGGCGCGACGAGTAGCGAGCAACGTGCGCCTTGTCCAGCTTGAGTTCCGCCAGCAGATCGTAGGTGTGCTGGAACTGCGCTGCGGTTTCGCCGGGAAAGCCCACGATGATGTCGGTGGCGATGGAGACGCCGGGAATGGTCGCCCGCAGGCGCGCCACGAGCCGCCGGTAGTCGTCCACGGTGTAGCCGCGGCGCATCCGGGCCAGCACCTCGTCGTCGCCAGCCTGGATCGGCACTTCGATGTGTTCGCAGACTTTGGGCAGTTCGGCCACGGCGCGCAACAGGTCATCGGTCATCCAGTTGGGATGGCTGGTGAGGAAGCGCAACCGCGCCAGCCCCTCGATCTCGTGAACCTGCCGCAGCAGCGTGACGAGCGGGGTTTCCGCCGCGCCGGTAAATTCGGGCAGGTCGTAGCCGTAGCGGTCCACGATCTGGCCGAGCAGCGTGATCTCCTTGACACCCTGGGCCGCCATCTGCCGCGCCTCGGCCAAAATCGCTTCCGGCGGACGGCTGCGCTCTGCGCCGCGCCGGTAGGGGATGACGCAGTACGTGCAAGCGTGTGAGCAGCCGAGCACAATCGGCAGGTGCGCGCTGACGACATGTTCCTGCTCCGACGGCGGCAAAATCGTGTCGGCGCGCCCCAGGGCCAGGCGGCGCGCTTCGGCGTCGGCGATGAGGGTCTGCGCCTCGTCCAGATGGCCGCGTTCGGCGAGCAGCGCCCATAATTCGGTGGGGTCAGAGGGCGGGAGGAAGATGTCTACCCAGGGGAAGCGCGCTTGCAATTTTTCGGTTTCCTTGACGCCGACCATGCAGCCCATCAACGCCAGAATCCGCTCTGGATAGCGTTCTTTGACGCGCCGCAGTTGGTTCAAGCGGCCCACAGCTTTATCTTCCGGCTGCTGACGCACCACGCACGTGTTGAGGATAACCACATCGGCGTCTTCGGCGCGGGCGGCGGGCGTGTAGCCGAGCCGCTCCAGCCCGGCGGCGGCGCGTTGCGAGTCGGCGACGTTCATCTGACAGCCAATCGTCCATATATGATAGTGCATCTTAGCGGCGTTCCCACTCCTTTGTCGCGGCGCGGATCAACGCCTGGATGTCCGCGTCGGGGATGTCGTTCACGTCGGGATAAACGATGCCGTCAATGGCAAAATGGACGCCGCCGCTCGGCGCGTTTTGTAGCCGGATGGAGCGTCGCGCCAAAGAAGGAATTTTCATCTGCATCTCAGACACGATCTCGCCGATCTCGCGCGCCAGATCGAGCATGGGCATGATCGTCGGCGCAGTATCGGAACGTTTGAGCGTCGGTTCGCCTTTGAGGAAGACACGCAGCTTGTCCTGGACGGGCGACGCGGCTGCGGGCGTTGGCGCAGGCGCAGGCGCGACTTTGGGTGTGGCGGGCGGCGCAGGTTCGCGGGGCGGTTCGGGCTGCGGGAGCGGTTGCGGCGCGGGCGACGGTGCGGGCTGCGGCGATTTTTTGGCGGCCTGTTCGCGTTGAACGTAGGAACGCGCAAACGCGACGAGTTCCTTCAACCCGGCCACTACCTCCTGGCGGACGGTGTCGTCGGGAACAGCTTCCAGCACAGGATAACGTTCGCCCTGGACCGTGATGACCCACGCGCCATCCGCCGCGCGGTCGAGCGCCAACAGGGACACGGCACGCGACGCTTCGTCAGAAGGCAAAGCAGCGGAGATAGTCTCAGGAGCCGCAAGCTGTTGCTTGTGGCGCATCCTGAAGATAATCCAGGCTACCCAAAACGTGACTCCAACAATGCCAACAATCAGGAAACCAAGCATCGGTAGGAGAAAATCCATGATGTCCGTCATTTTCTACCTCCTCAAAACAGTCGAAAGTCCAAAGTCCCCAGTCGAAAGCTGTGTGACACGACAGCAGCTAACAGGGCCGCGCATATTCGCCAACGAGATGGACGCGCCATGTGGCCGGAAGCAGCATCTCCACCCAGACAGCAAGCGCAAAAACGGCGTCCGTGAGCGCGAAATAGGATGGATCATCCACCCATTCCATTTGCACCAGCCGCAGCCCGCTCTGCGCCGCCAGACGTTCCAACGTGTCGGATGTGTTGGCGCGATAGCAAACCGGGAAAGTGTCGGCCTCTGCGCGACGGTAGATGACGTTCACCAGCGCCGGTTGCAGCGCCTTGAGGCGCGCCAGCCATTGGCTCAGACGCGGGATGGGATGGCGCAGATTGGGCGTCAGAAAGAAAAATCGCCCGCCCGGTCGCAGCACACGCGCGATCTCGCCAAAAGTGCGCGCCGGATGCGGCAGATGCTCCAAAACCCACGACGCGAGCACGACATCGAACGCGGCATCCGCAAAAGGCAGCCGCTCCGAACTGGCCTGACTGCGCGCCAGTTCGGCATAGCGGTGCTCTTTGAGCGAGCGCCAGTCAGGATCGCAGCCGGTCCACCGCCCCATCGCGCCCAGCCGCTCCACGACGCCGCCGCGCCCGCATCCCAGGTCAAGCACGCGACTATCTGGCGCGAGACACGCGGCGACCCGCCGTTGAAAGCGCGCTGTCGCGTGTTCCCATCCTGGCTGCAAAGCGGCGTACCGGCGGCGATAGTGTTCTAACCGATCTTCCACCATGCCCCTATTCTATGCTTATCGGCAGAAATTTCAACGCGCGACGCCGCCGGAGAGAACCGGCTGAAGTTGGTAAGTACACGTAACACCGACTTCAGTCGGTGAAATTGCACAAATCTGCGGATAAAAATGGCAATTTCGGCGGATGGTGTAATAGTCGAGAGGATATCGAACACATGGGTAACGCGCTTTTTCTACCGCCAAGTCCGCCAAGAAATCTTAAAAACTTGGCGCTCTTGGCGTCTTGGCGGTTGTTCAATATCATCCTGATGAGTACAAATTTCGGCGGATGGTTAGGATAAACGCGCCAGGAGCGGCGGCAGGAGGACATCCCAATCGTAGGCGTGGGCGTAGGCGCGCGCGCGTTCTTCAAGCTGGACGCGCGCGACGGCGTCCTGCGCGAGGTGGATACAGGCATCGGCAAACGCGGACGGCGCGTCGGCTAGAGTCATCGCCGTTTCTGGGGCGGCGAAACCTTCCGCGCCGAGCGTGGTGGAGACGATGGCCTTGCCCATCGAGGTGGCTTCCAGCAATTTAAGGCGCGTGCCGCCGCCCACCAGCAGCGGGACGATGTAAACCGCCGCCGCGTTGATGTAGGGGCGCGTATCGGGCACAGAACCGGTGATGACCATGCCGGGCATCTCGCGCAGCGCGTCGAGGCGGCGGTGGGGGTGGCGGCCCACGACGTAGCAATGGGCGTTGGGCAAAGCGGCGCGGATGTGCGGCCAAACCTCAGCGGCGAACCAGAGGATGCCATCTACGTTGGGGCGGAAGTCCATCGTGCCGGTGAAGACGAAGGCCGGTTGATGTAGCTCAGCCCTTTCGGTGAACGCGGCGTATTCCGCCACCGTAATGCCGTTGGGGATGACGACCGGATCGAGCGTGGGGACAATCTGCTGCAATGCCCGCGCATCCGCCTCAGAAACAGCAACCACTACATCGGCGCGGCGGCAGACGGCGGCCTCGTAGCGGCGCAGTCGTCGCCATTGGATGGCGGAGTACAGGGCGGCCGGCCATCGGCGCGGGCGGCGGAAGTCGGCGGAACCGGCGCGTTTTTGCAGGAGGTATTCGCAGTTGTGGTCGTCAAAAATAGTAGACGGTAGACGGTAGACGGTAGACAGGGGGAGAAGATCAAGGTAAGGGGCCATTTCGAGACCTTCGACGAGAACCCAGTCGAAGGGGTAAGTATCCAACCAGTCCCGTAATTGCTGGCGGAAGGCGGCGCTTGCCAGGCGCAGCGCCAGATCGGGGCGCGGATTGGTCAGCAGGTCGCGCAGACGGTCGCGAGTGGTGCGGATGGGCTGCGGGATGATGGCGATGCGCTCGACGAGGTCGGCCAGCGACGGCGGGGGCGTCGTCGCCTGATCTGGCGCGGCGAAGGTGAGCAGCGAGACGCGGTGTTGCGCCGCCAGCCCGCGCAGGATGCCCCAGTTGCGGAGAGCCGTCCCCTGGCGCGGCGGATAGGGGACTTGAGGCGTCAAAATGAGAATGTGCGCCATAGTCTTGATCCTTAATGCAACCGCAAGCGGAGCATAATCGCACCGATGACAAGGGGCAGGTGAATCAAAGCGAAGAACACGTTGAGGATGCCCCAGGCATTGCCGCCCATAAAGACGCCGATGCCGCCGAAGGCATAGCTCACCAGCATCGGCGCGCTGCCGATCACCACAGCGCCGACCACAACTTTCCACAAATGGCGGCTGTAGCGGCGCCGGGTCAGGCGCGACACGGCTTCAGCAATCATCGTGCCTGCCAACGGCGAAACAAAGAAGATGAACCAACCGGAAAAGGGAATCATCGGGATAAAGCTGGCAATTGCGCCGAGGATGAGGGCAACTACGGCAGCGATGATGTAATCGTAGGCGCGGATGCTATCGAAACGTTTGGAATGGCTTTTCCGGCAGTCGGGGCAGATGTAGCCAATGGGTGTGCGCCGCGCACACTTGCTGCAAATTGGCGCGCCGCACTGGTAACAACGCAGCGCCGTCTCCACCTTAGGATGCCATTGACAATACACGATTTCATCTACTGACGCTTCCATATACAATCACCATCCACCCATGCGTGCGGCGATAAACCCCTCAAGATTTTTCATTCCCCATTGCGGGGGGTCAGGCGCGCAACCAGGGTACAGTAAAAATCGCAGCGGCTCCGCAGGCGCAGAAAGCGCGCTTGCAGCGGGCTGCGTTCGATGCGCACTACGTCGCCGTGGCGCAGCTCCCCCTCCATGCGCCCATCCACGGTGAGCATACCGGGGATTTCGGTGTTGACTTTCACCTCAACCACGGCATCTGCATCGAGCACGAGCGGGCGATCCAAACTGAGATGGGGGGCCGCCGGTACGAGCAAGAAGCTATTGTGCCAGGGTGGAAGGATAGGCCCGCCAGCAGCATAGGCATACGCTGTGGAACCGGTGGCCGTTGCCAAAATGAGGCCGTCGGCCACGTAGCGGGTGACGAAGGCGCCGTCAATGCTTGTCTCCAGGCGCATCGTGCGGGCCAGGGCGCCGCGACTGATGACGGCGTCGTTGAGCGCATCTTCTTGCGCGATGGCGACGCCGTCACGCCATAATGTGACCCGCAACATAGCGCGGCTCTCGACCCACCCTTCGCCGGCCAGGATGCGCGTGAGGACATCCTGCCACATCGCAGGCGCCGCTTCGGTGAGAAAGCCCACACGCCCCAGGTTGATGCCCAAGACCGGCACGCCGGCCGGCGCGGCCCGTTGCATCGTGCGCAGGATCGTGCCGTCGCCGCCCAATGTGACAAACAGATCGGCCGGCTCCTGGATCGGCACACATTCTTGCCCGGCGCAGAGCCATGCCTGCACCTGCCGCGCCGTCAGCCAGGCCAGAATATCTTCACCCAGAACGCGCGCCGCCTCAACGTGCGGATTGTAAATCAGGCCAATGGTCTGCAATCTATTTCGCTTTCAGCCATTGTGGTATTTCAGACAGCCGCACCGTTTCCTGATTGCCGCTCGCCATGTCCCGCAGGGTCGCCACGCCTTGCGCGATTTCGTCCTCGCCGATGATGACGGCGAAGCGCGCGCCGCGCTTGTCGGCCTGGCGCAACTGCGATTTGAGGCTGCCGCTCATGGCGATTTGCGCGCCGATACCCGCTGTGTGGAGGTGCGCCAGCAGCCGGACGGCGTGCAGCCGCGCCGCCGCGCCCAGGTAGGCGATGAAGACCGGCGGCGATGGCGGGATGGGCGCGGGGATGTTTTGCGCCTTCATCAACAGCACGGTGCGCTCGATGCCGGCCGCAAAGCCAACGCCGGGCGTGGGCGAGCCGCCGAGCAATTCGATCAACCCGTCGTAGCGCCCGCCGCCGCAGATCGCGCTCTGCGCGCCGATGCCTTCGGCCCACACCTCGAAGACGGTCTTGGTGTAATAGTCCAGGCCGCGCACCAGCCGGTGATTGATGGTGTACGGCTTGCCCAGATCGTCCAGGTACGCGCGCAGCTCGGCGAAGTGCGCGGCGCAATCATCGCAGACGTGCTCGATCATCTTGGGCGCGCTGGCGATCACCGGCTGGCACTGCTCGCGTTTGCAGTCGAGCACGCGCAGCGGGTTCTTTTCGATACGCAGTTTGCAGTCGTCGCAGATTTTGTCGTGGAGCGCCTGGTAATGCGCGCGCAGGTGTGCGATGTAACCGGGGCGGCATACGGGACAGCCGGTGGTGTTCAACTGGAAGGCGAGATTGGCGAACCCCAATCTGGCGTAGATGTCCCAGGCGATGAGCATGATTTCAAGATCGGCCAGCGGGCTTTGCTCGCCGAGAATTTCGGCGTTGAACTGGTGCAACTGGCGATACCGCCCGGCCTGCGGGCGCTCGTAGCGGAAGACCGGCCCGGTGCTGTACAGCTTAACCGGCTTGGGCAACACCTGCATCCCGTTTTCGATGTAGGCGCGCATCACACCGGCGGTAAATTCGGGGCGCAGGGTGATGTCGTTGCCGCCTTTGTCTTTGAACGAGTACATCTCCTTATCCACAATGTCGGTCCCCGCGCCGACGCCGCGCGCGAAAACCTCAGTCGTCTCGAAGATGGGGACGTCAATGCGCGCGAAACCGTAGTCGCGGGCGACGTCTGCCACGCACGCCAGCACGTGTCCCCAATAGGGCTGATCCTCCGGGAGAATATCCTGCGTGCCAGTTGGTCGGGTGAATTTTGCCATTGTAGACCTCACTTGATCAAAGAATAACAGGGGTGATTATAGGGCATAATGCGTAAAACGTAAAGCGTAAAAGATAAGATGCGGAAAACTTACCTCTTGGTTCGCTCATTTTTTAAACGGTTTTTGGAATTGTCGAAACGGTTTTCTGCGCTTCATATATGCACACAAATTTGAATTTTGCATCTAAAAACTACATATATGCATATATAATAGCTTATCTTTTGTATTGAAACTCATTTGTATGAAAGCTCGCTTTTGAGTTTGAGAAATTAGCACAAAAATGGGTGCTTCAAGCTTGTTCTGAGTTCATTTGTACATTTTTGTAGACAATCTATGCTTGTCTGTGCTATAAGTTTTGATTACGAGACTGAATTTCGGAAACTCACTGGAAAATAAGCGAACCAAGAGCTTACGTTTTACGTTTTACGTTTTACGAAGTATAATGCGCTGAGTAAAGTATGGAAATAACCTCGCAGCGACGAGGAAAAAGGAATGGAGTGTTATGAACCTGAAAGAAATCATCAACGTTGTTGACGGGGAATTGCTGGTGGATGCGCCTGTCACCATTGATATTCGCAATGCGTGTTGTTCAGATTTGATGAGCGATGTGCTCCTCTTCGTCAAACCCAACATGCTGCTCATCACCGGGTTAACGAATCCGCAGTCGGTGCGCACAGCAGATATGGCCGAAGCGCCGATCATCGTGTTTGTGCGCGGCAAATATCCCGCGCCAGAAACGCTGGCGCTGGCTGAGGAATTAGGGATTGCGGTGGTTTTGTCGGCCTACACGATGTTTGAGACCGCTGGCCTGCTTTACGAAGCCGGCTTGCGCGGGCTGGGTAAACTGCCCATCGTTCGTCAACGATGAAAAGTCGGTTTTCGCTCCTCAGTCTCCTGGGCGGAGATGGCGGCCTCGGTAAAGTCCACGAACTGATCCGCGAGATACGGGTCGGGCGCGTGATGACGACCGCGCTGTTTACGGTTGCCCCGGATAATCTGATGAGCGAATTGAAGGAATTGATGCGCGAGCATCACATTTCTGGCGTGCCGGTAGTCGAAAACGGTGTGTTGGCCGGCATCGTGAGCATTGAGGACCTCATCCACGCGCTGGAAGCAGGCCAGCTGTCAAGCCCGGTGCGTGACTTTATGACCAGCGGCAATTTGATCGTCGCGCACGCTAACGAGCCGGTGATGGAGGCCGTGCGGCGCTTCGAGGTCACAAAAATCGGACGGATGCCGGTGCTCGATACGCAGGATAAACTGGTCGGCATTCTCACCCGCGGCGATATCATCGAAGCACTGCTCAGCGCCCTCCAGGAGGTCTACAGCGAGGCCGAGCGCATTCACGACCGTCCCGAATACTTTTTCCAGGCGCTGGAATCCGATTCTACGAGTCTGGTTTTACGTTATCACGTCAAACACCGCGATTTTGCGAGCGGCGGCAACGCTTCCGCCAAAATCAAACAGGCATTGTTGCGGATTGGCGCTTCGCCGCTTTTGGCGCGGCGGGTCGCTATCGCCACTTACGAAGCCGAAATCAACCTCGTCATTCACACCGACAACGGCGGCACCATCACCGCCGACATCAAGCCCAATGAGATCAGCGTGTTGGCCGAGGACCGCGGCCCCGGTATCCCCGATGTAGAGCTGGCGTGCCAGCCGGGGTATTCGACCGCAACGCCGGAAATACGGGAAATGGGATTTGGGGCTGGCATGGGGCTGGTCAACATCAAGCGTTGCACCGACGATATGAATATCTGGTCGGCAGTCGGCATTGGCACGCGCTTGCAGATGATCTTCCGGGTTTCTGCCGAAGAAGCCAAGCGCGACGGGACAGGTAACTAAGGCGTTGTAACGTTCCAACGTTTGAACGTTCAAACGTTTTTTCTGAGGAGCCAAAATATGCAGATCAACGAGATTGTGGAGCAGTTGGGATTGACGGTGTTGGTCGGTGCAGACAACTTGAAAACCGACGTGACCGGCGGTTACGTGGCGGACCTGCTGAGCTGCGTGATTGCTGGCGCGAAGCCCCATGATCTGTGGGTAACGCTGCAAACGCACGTCAACATCGTCGCCGTGGCGGGGCTCAAGGAAGTCGCGGCGATTATCGTGGCTGAGGCCGCCGTCGTTCCCGAGGCAACGCTGGAAAAGGCCGCGCAGCAGGGCGTGGTGATGCTTTCCAGCCCGCTGCCCGTCTACGAAACGGTCAAGCAACTGGTCGCGCTCGGTCTCTAAGCGCGCGGGGCCGTAGCCCCGGGTACACGGATGCGCGAGTACCACGTTGACCTGCACATTCACACCGTCCTGTCGGCCTGTGCAGAAGTGGAGATGATCCCTCCGCTGATCGTCGAAGAGGCGATCCAAAAGGGACTGCACGTTATCGCCATCACCGATCACAACGCCACGGGCAACGTCGCGGCGGTGATGGAGGCGGCTGAAGGAACAGGGCTGGTCGTGCTACCGGGGATGGAGCTGCTCACCCAGGAAGAGGTAGATGTGCTGTGCCTCTTCGACACGCTGGAACAGGCGCAGGCGTGGCAGGCGCAGGTGGATGGCTGGCTGCTGCCGCTCGACAACGACGCCGAGCACTTCGGCCCGCAGTATTTGGTTGACGCTGCCGGCGACTTTGTAGGGGAAGATACGCGGATGCGCAAAGCCCCGGCAAAGGTGGAAATCGGAGAAGCCACCCGCGCAGTCCATGCCCTCGGCGGCCTGGCGATTCCCGCACACGTCGAACGCGACGTCTACGGCCTGCTGTACGTCCTCGGCTTCTGGCCGCCCGACCTGGACGCCGACGCTGCCGAAGTCTCGCACAACCTGCGCCCCAGCCAGGCTTACGCGCAGTACCTCTCGTTGAAGAATGTCCCCATCATCACCAACTCCGACGCGCATTTCCTGGATTGGATCGGCAACACACGCACGGTGTTCCGGCTGGAGGCTGCGCCGTCAGTGGCTACATTGCGGGCGGCGTTGCGGCTGGGGGCGGGACAGGGATTTTACGTCCCGTGAACCGGCGACCAGCAATAAGGGCATAATAAGGCTCTGAAACAAGCCCGCCGCAGCGGCAGTTTATGTCACCCTCTCAGCGGCTTTGGAGGCACAGCAACTTTGGTAGCCGGCGATTGCTCATCTGGTGTACAATAAGAATAACGTAACTATTCAGCCTGCCCACAATGCGACCGTCACCCTGAGCGGAGTGAAACGGAGTCGAAGGGTCTTGGTGCTGCAAAAGCCGAGATTCCTCCCTTCACTGCGTTCAGGGCAAGCACCTTCGACAAGCTCAGGGCAAGCTACTTCGCTCCACTCGTTTCACTCGTTCCGCTACGTTCGGAGACCTGTCCTGAGCTTGCCGAAGGATGACGGCTGAATAGTTACAATTGATTCATTTGCTGTGCTTGGTCAGGAGGCACAATGTCACCGACGATTACACTTGAAATACCATGGGATGTACTTCACACAACTCGTATGCGCCCGGAAGAGCTAAAATGTGAACTTGCTTTATCCTTGTTTCAGCAAGGGAAACTCTCCTTCGGCAAAGCGCGCGAAATGACGGGCATGACGGCATGGGCTTTCCAACTCCTCTTGGGGAGTCGCGGAATTCCCATCCATTATGACGTATCGGACTACGAAGACGATGTGACGACCCTACAAGCGTTGGGCCGCCTATGAATGTTGTAAGCAATGCTTCCCCCCTTATCAACCTGGCGCGTATTGGCCGGTTGGAATTGTTGCGCGATTTGTACGATGAAATTTGTGTTCCTGAAGCCGCGTGGCAAGAAGTCGTTGTTGGCGGTACCGGGTTGCCTGGGGCCGAGCTGGTAGCGAAAGTACCGTGGATTAAAAGACGCAAAGCGAAAAACTCAATGCTGGTACGCGCTTTACGCCAAGACCTGGACGCCGGCGAAGCTGAAGCGATTGTCTTGGCCGGGGAACTAGAAGCCGAGCTGTTGCTAATGGATGAAAGCTTAGGCCGCGAAACTGCCCGTCATTTGGGATTAAAGTTTGTCGGTATTATTGGCATCCTGATTGAGGCGAAACACACTGGGCGTATCACGGCTGTCAAACCGCTTTTGGATGCGTTGCGCGAGACAGCCGGGTTTCGCATCCGACAAGCGCTTTATGTGCGTGTTACAGGACGTGGGCGAGTTCTAGCCAATGATCCAAACCGCCGTGGTGACGGGGAAGTTTTGACCGCCAGGTCCCCCAGCTCAGCTTCTGGCTCAAACCCCGCTACCACATCCCAGAAAAACCCACCGCGTTTTCAGCGCCGGGCTTGTGTCTGGCTTCGTTGACATGGAATCCGCCGGATCAACGCACTCATCCCCCAACTGAGACCTGTACCCCCGACAAAGGCAATGAGTAATTTGATCCAGGCAGGCAGGGCGGTGAAAAAGAGCGCGAACTGAATCCAGTGGACGGCCGGGTAATGAATGAGATAGATGCCGAACGAGTTGGTGCTCAGGTCGTCCAGGACAGGGCGGCGTGTGCGCGCGAATGTGCGAAACGCGCCGAGCAAGCCGAGCGAGGTCCCGGTGCAGCTCGTCGCCCAGGTGAGGGCGAGAAGCACTTGAGCGACAAGGCCAGATAACAGCGTCGCGCCGCCGTTCAAAAAGGTATAGACCACAAACGAAAGCACCCCCGCGACCAGCCAATATTCCCAGTGCTTTGGCCAGCCTGGCTTGCGCCATCCTTCGCCGGTGCCGAGCGCCACGCCCAAGAAGAAGTACGCAACGTACAACCCCAGGCGGATCGGCTCCACGTCGAATGGCCCAAAAGACACCCACCAATACTGCGAGCCGAGCAGCCGCAACGGCACAAACGAAGCCACAGTCGCCAGCCAAATCACGAAGTTGCTGGGGTGACGGCGCACTTTCGCCAGAGCAGTGGGCGCAAACCGGTGGGCCAGCACCAGTAGACCGTTGAGCGCCAGCAGCACCCACAAAAACCAGGGTGCGCCAACCGGCCAGCCATCGGAGGTGTAAAACCGGATCAGGTAAGGGGTCGCTGATTTGGGGAACGCCATGATATATCCCGGCGCAAAGGCCAGGGGCGAGATGAAAATCGCGGCGACGATGAAGGGAATGCCCAAGCGTTGCCAGCGCCCCAGCAAGAAGCGCCGACTGCCCTTGCGTTCCAGGCTGGAGATCGCAAACAACCCGGAAACCAGGACCAGCAAGGGCATCGCAAACGAATCGAGGAACAGGATGAGCGGATCAAGCAAGGGCCAGCGCGCCGCATCCACGACCGGCGCCGTCGCCTCCACCCAGCGCAACGGGTTATAGCGGCTGAACGAGGCATACGCCAGCGCCGCGTGGAGAAAGACGACCAGGACGATGACGAAGGCGCGCAGGTAGTCGATGGCGATGTCGCGCTCTGCTAGAGGGCGCTCACCGGATGGGGAACCCATCGGGGTGGTCTGAGTGGGCAGGGTATGCATAGGTGTGCCTCCAAAAATACCTCAACGGATGCAGCGGATGAAGCGGAAAGCGCATCGTTATCATCACGCAAATTGTGCTTTGTGAGAAGAACTATACATACTTTTGGCCTGCAAGTCAAACGACAGGTGTACCGTCGTTAAGAACCTTTGACCGGGCGGCGCCCTTGTCTCTCTGCCCGCTCCATTGAGCGCGCTTGCCCCTTTTCCCATCCGGCCTATACTTACCCCTGAAACAAAAACCACCCTGTAAGGAGTAAATCTCATGGAAAAGAATGATCATGCAGTTGCGGCACCCGTTCCTGAGGAGTTGGACCACACGATGACGGCGATCGCCATCCCCGATCAGCCGAATGCGATCGAGATCGGCACCCCCCCGCTCCCCGGCGCGACGGCCCAAGAAGCGTGGCACTCGCAATATGGCAGCCAGTTCGCGCGTAACGTCACCGTTGCGACGCTCACGCCGTTCCTGCCCGATCCAGCCAGCGCCAGCGGCGCCGCGGTCGTCGTTGCGCCAGGCGGCGGTTTCTTCTCGTTATCGATGGAGAACGAAGGCTGGGATGTCGCTCGCGCGCTGGCCAAGCGCGGCGTCGCGGCATTCGTCCTCAAGTATCGCTTGAACCAGACGCCGGCGGACCTGGCCGAATTCAAACGTTGGATGGACGAGCTGTTCTCGACCCCTGGACGCCGGCCTCCGCGCCCCGATCCGGAGCAGATGAAGGATCACCTCGCGCCACAGCTCGAGGATGCGTGCGCCGCCTTCGCCCTGATCCGGAAGCGTGCCGGCGAATGGAAGATCGATCCGGACCGGATCGGCATGGTGGGCTTCTCAGCCGGCGCCATGCTTACTCTGGCGACTGCACTCGTCGGTGAGACTGCCAGGCCGGCGTTCATCGGCGACATCTACGGGCCGCTGGCTGCGGTGCCCGTGCCGGCCGACGCTCCGCCGCTGTTCGTCGCGCTCGCCGCCGACGATCCCTTCTTCGCCAATAGCGGATTCGGGCTGATCGAGAGCTGGCGCGCGGCCAAAAAGCCGGTCGAATTTCACCTCTATGAGCAGGGGGGGCACGGCTTCGGCATGTATCCCAAGGAAACGACCAGCACCGGCTGGTTCAATGCCTTCGTGAGCTGGCTCACCATGCACGGGATGGCCAAGCCCCAGGTATGATGGGGTGTGGGGCAAGCGTCCGGCGGCGCGAGCCGGTGAGCTTTTCCGTTAAAAATTCCTATAATCAAGTCAGTACTGTAGTTTCGCCAAAAGTTGGCGGATAGCACTTTAACAACCGCAAAAAGAAGCCCGATCGGTGTATGGGGTGGTAGCAGTCGGCGCAACAACTGAGCGGAGGTCGGTCTGACCTTCGCTGTGCTAC
>Ga0208197_1000849_pt1 | contig 34864 bp, 29 predicted proteins | sample AD_JPNNA4_MetaG_FD_184444 | JGI IMG/M metagenome (GOLD analysis project Ga0208197, IMG submission 184444) | Active sludge microbial communities of municipal wastewater-treating anaerobic digesters from Japan - AD_JPNNA4_MetaG (SPAdes) (version 2) | ecosystem: Engineered > Bioreactor > Anaerobic...
AGGCGTGGTAAAGAATACTCGTGGACATGGTTTCCTCCAGGTAGGGTTGAGTCGTGTCTCCCTACATTGGAGGTCCGTGTCCACTTTTTCAAGTTGTCGTGAAAAGTACGCAAGATTCGGATGAACCCCATTTCCCGGGACGAGAAAAATGATAATGCCTGGTATAATATGGGCGTCGCCTTGTATCGTCTCAATCGGGTCCTGGATGCCAAGGCGGCCTTCCGCCGCGTCACGGAGTTGGCGCCGTCGCACCTGGCCGCCTGGTTCAACCTGGGCCAGACGTCCAGCGACGCAGGCCATCTCGAGGATGCCCTGAGAGCGCTCGAAAGCGTAATCCGGCTCGACCCCGGCCTGGCCCTCGCGCATTGCCGGATCGCCCTGACCCTGGCCCGTCTCGGCCGCCGGGATGATGCGGAAGCGTCTTTTCGTGAAGCCCTGCGTCTGAAACCCGACGCACCGCACATTCTGTATGACTGGGCCCTGTTCCTCATTGCGGGCAACCGGAAATCCGACGCGGCCGACGTGCAGAGACGGCTCGCCGGAATCGACCATGACGCAGCCGTGACCCTGATGGAGAAGATCATTGCCATGCCGCCCGGCGACAAGCCGTTCATCGTCGAATTCGACGCGGAGAAACTGAACTCGTCCGTCATCATCACCACGCCGATCACCCTGCCGGGCGACAAGCCGCCGGAAAATCCCTGAATAGCTCTCGGGTAGTCACCGGTTCATTCCGCCGAAACGGCCGGTTATCAATCAGCAGAGGCAAAAAAGGAGGCACGAACGATGAATTACGCTCTCTTGAACCGTATTCTGTATTTCGTCTCTTTCGCCTATGCGAAGTCGAACCTCAGGCCCTGGGAATACCCTGCCTCTGACTACACCCCCGAACGGGGGTTCTCCTGCACGTCTCTGATGCGGAAGAAGCCTGTGACCAGCTTCGACGACATCGTCGAGATGGCGCGGGAGATTTCACGGGAGAACAAACTCAGCGACGTCGTCATCATCTCCTGGCAGCGGTTCGAATCGAATGAACAGGAGGAAAAGTCATGAAGAGATACAAGGAGTTCTTCGGCGGGGATGGCACCGGTATAGAGCTGGTCTACACGGCCTTTCCCCATCGCGGCGAGGAGTGAGACGATCTCCAACGGGGTGCCGGTGTGGTGTCAGGAGAATTTGGTTTTTACGTGGCCGAGGAATTTTTTCAGGACGGGGGGGATTTGGGGGCTGGCGAGGTCGAGTTTGCCTGATTTTACGGCATTCACCAGGAGGGCGGTTTCGTCGCAGGGTTCGTCGATCAACTGGAGGATTGCGAACAGCATGGCCTGCATCTTCGGGAAGCCGAAGGTTTCGATGAAGAAGCGGGTTTTGGCGCCGAACTCGCGGCTGGGGGGCAGAAGAACGTCTTCACCACGGCCCGGGCCGAGGGTGTTGATCAGGTCCATCACGTGTTTCGGCCGCTGGCCGTAGGGGAGCTTCTTCAGCTCGCCAGGCAGAATCGGCGTGCCGATCAGGTAATCCTGCTTGCCGTTGTCGTAGGGGAAGTCGAGCCGCTCGTCGATCGCGTGGGCCGGCAGGCCACCGACGAACCGCACGGGAACGATGGGGACGTTCTTGTCGATGGTCATGTCCAGGAAGATCGAGCTCATACGGGTCACGGGCTGGTCCGCCGTCAGGTCCCGGGTGCCCTCGACATGCACGAGCAGCGATGCGTCGCGCCGGCCCTCCTTTTTCAGGTCGTCGATCAGCCCCTGGGGATTCTGCCGGTCGAAATATACCAATCGAAATGGATGTTTGTCCCCGAGCGAGTCCTTCGCGAACTCGAGCAGGAAGGCCAACCAGGCGTTGACGTGGTCGGGCTTGGCCACCGCCTGGATCGGCAGGCCGGTCAGGCCGTAGGCGACCGCCATGAACAGCGGCGACTCGAGGCCGATCTGGTGGTTGGCCAGGAAAACGACGGGCTGGTCCGCCACGGCCGCAAATGCCGCGGGGTTTCTGATCACCACCCGGCTGATGAAGGTCCCGCACAGGGCTCCGATCAGGTCGTGGAAAAACCGGTGCGAGCCGGTCCGCTCGATCCAGCGCGCGCGCAGCTTCTTCCAGTCGAGAGAAGCGTCGGTCGAACCGTCTTCGGGAAGAGTGTTGAGGGGAAGGTTCAGACAGGAACCCGTTATATCTTCTACGATATCTTTCGTCTGTAGTCGGGAAAACCTGGCCAGCCGCTCGATCCGGCCAGCCGGCTCGTCCGCACCGCCGCTTTCGGATGCCGCCACCGGCGGGGCTGCGTACGCTTCCGTCGCAAGAGGAGATGTTGCGGGGGATGCCTGTTCCGCAACATGAATCGAATTGGCGTCGACCCCGGTGATGATCCCGTAGATATCGTCGCCGTCGCGCTCGGCATCAGTAAGGCGGCGCAGGGCGATCATGCCGAGCCCTTCGCGGTATCGACCGATTCCCGTTCCGGCTGAGCCTTTCCGGGTATCCAGCCAGGCGCCGAGCGCATGAACGCCGTCGGCGCTGCCGGCGATGACGAGGTCGGCACGGCCGGTCTGCAGTTCATTCACGGCGGCGGCAACCCAGGCCATGGAGCCCGGGAGCGGAGATGGGTGCTCAATCGGGCAGGCTTCGAACCCGTAGTGGCGGGCAAATATCCCGGCCAGATCCTTCCCGGCGGCGTCGGCACCGGCCGTTCCACGCGTTTCGATGACGACGCGAACCCTGGCGGCAGGAATGGTCTCCTTCCCGAAGCTTTTCACATCTTCGAGGGCCCGCTTTGCCAGAAACAGGGAAACCGCAGACAGAACGGCAGGGACTTCGAGAACATCGGGGGGAACTTCGAACCCGTCAGCGGGGAGTCCCATCAGGAGACCGCTCTTCATGACGAACCACTTGAGGCCCTTCAGGTCCTGGGCCGTGAAAATCTCACTGAACGGCCACTGGCCGCCGGACAAGCCGGACATCAGCCCCTTCAGGCCCAGCAGGCCGGGCCAGAACGCCTTCGGGGAAACCGAGGCGGGAAAGAGCGGGCTTCGCCCGACAACCGCCACCGGCAGGGGTTTTCCTGAGCTGTTCGCCTTCTGCGACATCGATAACCACCCGAGTTCAAGCTGCGTGAGGTTGTGAATAATACCCTAAACAGGTGATTTCTGAGAACGAAATTTGCGAAGTTCCGGCAATATCGTCATCATACGCCAGGAATCCGATAATCCGTCGATCCGGGCGGATCACGATTCGCCCCTGCGACAGGTGCGCACACGATGTCTTCGACGGGCATCCCGGATATGCAATGGAGTTGAATTAGGGGAGAATGTTACAATGCTTTCAACGCTCATGGGGAATGAGACGACTCTTTTGCCGAGGCGGTTACGATGGGCAGAAAGCTGAGTGAGATTCAGAACCAGGTCAACAGACCGATCGAAGATCTCGAGGAGAAAGCCTCGGGGGATGCGGCGGATTTTCTGACGAGCTGCGCGCTGCTGCTCGGCTACGTCAGAGCCAACAGGCTCGACGACGCGCGCGATCTGTTCGAGGAGCTCGTCGCGTCCGAGACGGCGGCGCTGCAGATGACGACGGGAACGAGCGATCTCGCGGAAGCGCTGGAAGCATTCAGGGTTTCGGGCGGGGAAAGCGGAAAGCCGCTGGCGATCGAACGCCTCGAGCAGCTCGAGATCCTGCGGGACGCCGTTTCAAACCTGGACAAGATCCTGAACTGCCGGCGGAGTCTCGAGGCGAAGCCCGACGATCCGTCGCTTCTGTTCGATCTCGGGGTGGCTCTCTGCTGCACCGATGACGCGGCCAATCGGGAAGACCGCTGGATTTACACCGAGCTGGGCTGGTTCGATGAAGCGAACTATATTTTCACCAGCCTGCACGAGAAATATCCGGACCACGAGGGCGTCAACCACGGCCTCGAGGTCGTGAGAAACGAGCAGAGCCTGATCAAACGGCGTTCCCGCTGAGATCCGGTCTTCTCAGTCGAGCCTGAGCGGCTCGCTCCGGATGATGCGGGCGCCGGCTTCGACGACCACGCGAATTTCGTCCCCGGCATCGGCGGTGATCGACGGGGCGATCAGCTCGCCGGCGATGAACTGGCACGTGATCTTCCGGGAGCCGTTGACGACGATCGATCCATCGCCGGTATACCTGATCTCGCCGACGTTCTGCCATTCGGCGTCGTTTTCGATGCAGTGCTTCAGCGCGCCCGACACCCGATACGTATTTCCATCGCTACGCTTCGCTTCGACGGAAATCTCGAGCGTCGGGAAAAATCTGTCGATCAGTTCCGATGCCGAGTAGACCGCGATGGGAATGAGCACCTTCGCCTGCGGTTCGGCCATTTCGGCCGTCACGTTGCACTTCGGGCGCTCGAGGTTGACCTTCTTCGCCTTGAACAGGACGACCGAGAACCAGGAGCCGGTCGCCTTCGCGAGCGGCACCCAACCGACATCCTCGAACCAGCCGTAATAGACGCCACCGGATTCCTTCAGGTCAGAAAGCATGGGGTTCGGATACGGGCGCTTGCTGTTGCGGGGAAACACCCATTTCTGGTAATCGGCGACCGTGTCGTTACTGAAAAAGCGGGAATTGGTGAACACGGCGGCATGCTTCATCAGCTCTTCGGGCGAAAGGCCGGGCACGACGGGGTAACTCTTCGTCGGCCGGAAGGCGGGGTCTTTCCAGCCTTCCCCGATCACCCGGCGGATCATCGCGCCGTCGACGGCCTGTTCGACAGGCTCGAACAGCGAATGGGAATCGGCGCGCGTATGCGCGGGCTGGGTCATGTCGCCGACCATGTGCATCGCCTCGCCGACGCATCGGAACGCCTTCGCAAACAGTTGCGTCCGGGTCAGGCCGCCGAACCGCGCGCGATCGTTTTCCATGGCCGCCTTGTAGGCGCGCAGGCCGTTGATCCAGGAGTGATCGTTGTCGCCGTGGGTCAGGGCCCAAGTGATGCCGTCGATGCGCGGTTTGATGAGCTTCGGCTGGAGTTTGAGCTTCCGAAGCCGCCCGTTCCACTCTTCGTTGAGATTCCAGTCGTCGGCGTGATACTCGTAGGCTTCGAAAAACGCTTCCCTGCTCGTCACGTCTTCCCGGTTCGGCTTTTTCAGGCGCTTCGTCAGCCACGTCAGATAGCGAGGTTCATAGACCGGGTCGTAAAAATGCCGGAACCCCATGACGATTTCCGGGATATCCGCGTCGTGACCGCCGCGCTGGAGCCATCCGAGGAAATCCGTGCGCAGGGTGACGGTGTCGGCGGATTTTTCGCTCATACCGCCCTTTTTGAAGGTGATGCCGTCGAACACGGTCCGATGCTCGATCGGTGCGTTTCGGTATTTGTCGCCAAACGCGTCGGACTGACTTTTGACGATGAACAACCGGCCGGCCAGTTCGTTGATGGCCGGATGCGCCTCGTTGCAGCCCCATCCGAAGACCGGCGGGCAGGAACACAGCGCAATGACGAGCAGAACCGCCGAAAGGATTCTTCGGTCCCCTGTCAGTGTCGCTTGGCGTATCACACGACGTATGTGCCGGGAAAACGAATTCATTTTCTCATTATACCCCCGCCTCCAGGGGGGCGGGAATCCCGCTTTCGACGCCGGTCAGGCGTCGGCAGGCTCCGTTTCCTCTGAGGCGGCGGCTGTTTCGAGGTCTGCAAGGTGCAGGTTTTCGAGGGTGAGGATCGCGAGACCGATGATGATGACGTATGCGTAGGTCAGAAAATGCGTCGCAAGACCGAACGCAACCGCAACTTCCCTGGGAAGGCCGAGCATGTCGGTCAGGACGATGATGCAGCAGTATTCGTAAATCCCGATCATGCCTGGGCTCGAGGGGATCATCGCACCGAGCGACAGCACGGCGATCAGCAGCAGGGAACCGTCGAGCCCGATCGGAAGGTTGAACATACGCATGCTTATATAATTCGTTCCGACGGAAGCGGCCCACGCGACGACGCTCAGGAAAATCGCCGTCCACAGGGGTTTCGGGTGGCGAACGAGCGAGAGGCCGCCGATGAACGAGTCACGCAGGCCGTAGATCCGGTCTCGCCAGGCGGTCGGGAACGGCGACAGGAGGAGGTCCGACACCGGGTCGATCCAGTTCCGCCGAAACTGGAGAAGCAGGATGACGAAAAGCACGGCGCCGTAGAAGGCCACGGCGGTGTAGCCGCCGCTGCGGACCGCGGTGCTCACGGGGAAACTCGTGACCGCGAACGCGATGAACGATACCACGCAGATGCCGTCGAGCAGTCGTTCCATCACGACCGATCCGAAGGCCTCGGAAAACGACGCGTGCCCTTTGCGGCCGAGATACCAGGCACGCACGAACTCCCCGGCGCGTGCCGGAAAGAGGTTGTTGAACATGTAGCCGAGGATCAGCCCCCCGTAGAGGTGGCCGAACGGAATCGTTCGGGGGTGAAGAATGTACCGCCATCGGATCGTTCTCAGCAGATACTCGATCGTGACGGAGACGATCATGAGCGGCAGAACCCGCCAGTCGACGGCCGAGAGTACCGCAGGCACCCGTTCCCAGTCGACTTTACGCAGGGCCAGCCAGAGAAATAAGACGCTGAGAACGAGCCCGATGATTTTTTTCGCGGTTTTTTTCATTCGAGGCATGCTAACACGCTCCACCCCGCCCGGCAATAAATCAGTGCTGTGCGGAAGCGTGTGTACGATTCACGTTTCTAGGGACGCGAACTTGTCGAATGCGCGGCAAGCCAATATAATCAGTTCACTGTGAGCAATCCCGAATGATGTGGACAGCAATCCAGCTTCTGACCTGCGTGACGATCGTCCTTGCCATCGCTTTTTTCGTCGGCAAACGCATCGGTCAGCGGCGTTTCATCAAGATGCAGGAAGAGATGAAGGCGCTGGAGAAGGCGTTCAACCAGCTTCTCGAGCAGATGGAGCTCGTCTCGGGACACAACCTGCAGGTGCTGGACAACAAGACGCAGGAGCTGCGGGAGCTGCTCAACGTCGCCGACAAGAAGTGCCTGTACGCGACCGACCTCATGAAAGAGGTCGATGAGATGAAGCGCCGTCTCCAGAACCAGAACCGCACGGCCGAGGTCTCCGCGTCCCCGCCGGCCGTCAGCGAAATCAAACTTCGCCGGGAAGTGCAGGACCAACTGGATGCAGCGAACGGTCGCATCGAATCGATAGATGCTCATATACGAAAACTGGAACAGGAGCAGGAAGAACTGTTCCAGCAGATCCTCTCTCTCAAGAAGTGCTCGATGTCGATGGAGCGGGCCATCCAGGAGCGGCCAGCAGCGGCGTGGCCCTGCCACGCGGCGGGCGATGTCGCGGCCGCAACGGGGTGCGCAGCGGATTCCGACGGCGACGTTCCCGACCAGTCTCCCCGGCCCGTCGAAATCCCGCACGTTGAGGTGCCGCCGGCGCCCGAGAACCCGACGCTCGATCCCTCATCGGTCATCACCCGCATCAGACATCGCGATCGGCCGGCGCTCGCAAATCTCGACCCCATGCAGACCGAAATCATCAACCAGGTTCTCGACCTGTGCGACCAAGGCGTCTCGATTCCTCAGATCGCCCGGCAGATGAAGATGAGCAAGACAGAAATCGAGCTGATGCTCAAGTTCTACGACATGCGGAAGGCGGTCTGAGGCATGTTTCTGCGCGACCTCCCGGCCTGGGCGAAAAACGTCCTGATCATCGGCGGCGGCATCGCCTTTCTCTGGCTTGCCTACATGCTGTCCGCGGTCATTGCCCCCTTTCTGTTCTCTCTCGTGCTGGCCTATATTCTCAACCCGATCGTGCGCCTTCTCGAGAGCCGCCGTATCCCGCGCGCATGGGCGGTCCTGCTGATGTATATCACTGGCTTTATCATCGGCATCCTGGTCATCGTCCCCGTGCTGTTCACAATCGTCGCCGAGGGTCATGAACTGGCGGCGCGGCTCGGCCGGCTCGACGTACGCCAGATCGCGGGCGATTATCACGCATCGCTCCGCGGGCTGTATGACAGATACGCCGCCATTCCCTGGCTCAACGACTGGGTGAACGGCTCGGTCGACCCCGAGAAGATCAGGGAGCTGGCCGCGAAAGCGTTCGTTTCCGCCAAGGACATCACCGTCAGCCTGTTCCAGCAGGTGTTTGGCATTTTCGTCTCGGCCTTCTCCGGCGTGATGGGGATGATCCTGATCCCCCTGCTGACCTTTTACATGCTCGTCGACCTCGATCTCATCTGGCAGCAGTTCACGAAACTCGTCCCGCCCATCTACCGCGATTCGACCCTGAGATTAGCAGGTGATATAGACAAGCTTCTGAACGCCCTTCTGCGCGGACAACTGGTCTGCGCGTTCGCCTTCGCCCTCCTGATGACGCTCGGCCTCTGGCTGTCGGGCCTGCCGTTCGCCTTCCTGCTCGGCCCGATCGCGGGAGCCGGCAACCTGATCCCCTATCTCGGCGGGCTCGTCACCGTCATCCTGGCCACCCTGGTCGCCCTTGCCACGACCGGCGCCTCCTGGGCGACCGCCGCGACGCTGGCCAAGGCGGGCGTTGCTCTGGCCGTCGTCCAGGGTCTCGACGGCTTCGTCATCCAGCCGAAGGTCATGGAGGGCAGCATCGGCATGCATCCCCTCACGGTGATGCTGGCGCTCGTCATCGGCGGCAGCGTGTTCGGGTTCATCGGCATGCTGCTGGCGATCCCGGCGACCTGCATTCTGAAGGTCCTGGCGCACGAACTGTATCATGAACTCTATGACACCCACTGAGCCGGGTGCCCCGCCACAGACGCGGCTACAGTCAGCGGCGCCATCGCAGAAGCCTCCGGCGATCCGCGTCGCCGGCCTTTCCAAGCGGTTCGGTCGCGTGAAGGCCGTCGACGAGATGGCGTTTTCCGTGCCGACCGGCTCGGTGTGCGGCTTTCTCGGCCCGAACGGCGCAGGCAAGACCACGACGCTCCGCATGCTGCTCGGCCTCGCCAGGCCCGACGACGGCGAGATGGAGCTTCTCGGCACCCCGATGCCGTCGGGCCGCGCCGAAACCCTCGAGAAAACGGGCTCCCTCGTCGAGAAGCCCTCGTTCATCGAGCAGTTCACCGGCTTCGAAAACCTCTGGTGGTTCGGCTCGCTGGCCGCGCCGCTCGCGAAGCAGCGCGTCGACGAGACACTCGAACTCGTCGGTCTCTCGGATGCTGCCCACAAGCCGTTCGGCATCTACTCGACCGGCATGAAGCAGCGGCTGGGCGTCGCAGGCGCGATCCTCCACCACCCCGCCCTGCTCCTGCTCGACGAGCCGACCAACGGCATGGATCCCCAGGGCCGCGCCCAAATTCGAGACATAATAAGAAATATACACGACCGCGAGGGAACGACGATCTTCCTCTCGTCCCATCTCCTCGACGAGGTGCAGCGGCTCTGCGACTACGTCGTCATCGTCGACCACGGGAAGATGATCCGCCAGGGTTTCGTGGGAGAGCTGCTGAACGACGGCCACGAGACCTGGGAACTGCGTCTTCCGCCTCAAGAAGCCGCCAAAGCCGCCGATCTTCTGAAGGCCGTTTCCCATGTTTTCGGCGTGCAAAGCGCGCCGCGCGGGCTCGAGATCAACATCGCACACGGCACGTCCCACGAGATCAACCGCGCGCTGGTCGAAGCCGGCATCGCCGTCTCGGCGCTGATCCCACGCGAAGCCTCGCTTGAAGAGACGTTTCTCGCGCTCACCGATTCCGAACCGGGAGCAGACCGGTCATGATGCGACGCATGCTCGTCCTGTTCGGCTTCGAACTGAAGAAGGTGCTCTCCCGGAAAAAGGCGTTCCTATTCCTGCTCGCGCTGAACGTCGTGCCGATCATCGCCAGCATCGGCGCCATGCTCGCGTATCTGAAGATGCGCAGCTTCGGCCTCGGCAGCATCGAGTATTCGGTGCTCGTCGAGTTGGTGCAGGGCCTCTTCACCGCACACATGAAACTGTTCGCCTGGATCTCGCCGTTCTTCCTCGCCCTCGTCGTCGGCGACATCGTCTCGGGCGAGGCCGGCCGCGGTCATCTGAAAACGCTGCTGCTGACGCCCGTCGCCCGCTGGCAGGTGCTCCTCGCCAAGGGCGCCGCCGTCATGGTGTTCCTGCTCATCGCCGTCGCGCTTGGCGGCCTGTTCCTGCAGCTCGACCTCTGGGTCGCCCACAACATGAGCCGCAGCGGCGCGGTCATCATGGACGCCCGCGAATCCGGTGCGATCCTCGCCGACACCGCCACCGGCCTGCGCCTCCTCACGATCAGTTTCATGACGAACCTGACGATGGTGGCGTATTTCCTGCTGACCGCCCTCTTCTTCGAAACGCCTATCCTGATGGCGTTCTCGAGCCTCATCCTGCTGATGGCCATGCAGACCTACGTCATGATGGCCCCCTACATCGCGAAACTCGACGCCGTCTACGGACGCTGGGTGCCCTGGTGCTTCACCCGCCATATTTCCGAGTTGACGGACGTGAAGACGATCTACGGCGTGCTCGACCAGTCGCTGACGCTCTCGAGCAGCGTCATCCGGGAACCGCTCATCGGAAGCCTCGGCTGGGCCGCCGCATTTTTCGCCCTGGCGCTGCTCGTCTTCCACCGGCGCCAGATTCTCTCCTGACCGCCCGCCGTGAACGATCCGAAAGAGCGGGTGCTGGTCGCCCTGTCGGGCGGCGTCGATTCGTCGGTCACGGCGGCGCTCTTGAAGGAAGCGGGCCACGAGGTGTTCTCGGCGACGCTCAAGACCTTCTGCTATGCCGAGCGGGGCGGCGGCGCAAAGGCCTGCTGCGGGCTGGAAGGTCTCGCCGCGGCGCGGTCCGCGGCCGCTTTTCTCGGTATACCGCATACGATATTTGACGTCTCCGCGGCGTTCGAGCGCGACGTCATCGACGATTTCACGGCGGAATACGCGGCCGGCCGCACGCCCAATCCCTGCGTGCGCTGCAACGCGACGGTCAAGATCCCCTGGCTGCTCGAAAAAGCCCGCACGCTCGGCTGCACCGCCGTCGCGACGGGACATTACGCGCAGGTCAGGCCGGTCCCCGAAGGCGGCGTCGGCTTGTTCCGCGGCGCCGACACGGCGAAAGACCAGGCCTACTTTCTCTGGGAAATCCCCGCCCGCGTGCTTCCCCATCTCCGCCTCCCGCTCGGAGGCATGACCAAGCCCCAGGTGCGCGAACTTGCCAGACGTTTCGGTCTGTCGAACGCGGAAAAGCCGGAGTCCCAGGAAATCTGCTTCGTCCCGGAAGGCGACTACGTCGCGTTCCTGCGCGAGCGTCTTCCGGCCGACCACCCCGGATTTCGGCCTGGCCCCATCGTCGACACCGCCGGGAAGCGGCTCGGAACGCACGACGGGTATCTCAGCTTCACGATCGGTCAGCGCAAGGGGCTCGGCGGCGGCCACGGCCGGCGTCTTTTCGTCGTCGCGATCGATCCGACGACCCGCACCGTCGTTGCGGGCGAAGGCCCCGACATCGAGGGGCGCATGCTGCGCATCGAACGCGTGAACCTCCTGGCGACGTCACCGCTCGTTCCGGGCACGGCCGTTTCGGTCCAGATCCGTCACCGGGCAAAAGCCTTGCCGGCCCGCATCGTCAGCGTTTGCGACACCGGATCGATCCTGATCGAACTGGTTGAAACCGCCCGCTCGATCACGCCCGGCCAGTCCGGCGTCTTGTTCGACGGCGACCGCCTCATCGCGGGCGGGCGTATCGCGGGGCCCGTCATACATATCTAACGATATTGTTCCAACGGGCACGCGCCGGGATCAGCCGGCCGTTTCCGGGCAAAAGGCTTTTTTGACGTTGATGGCCTTCATGATCAGCGCCGGGGCATTGACCGGTTCGATCAGGTTGCCGGGATTGAATAGAATGGTGTCTCCCCGCGCTTCGACCTGCATGCTTTCCTCTCCGAACTGCATGAACAAGTTCCGGATGCGCATATCGAAAAGCTGACGCACGGCCTGTTCCGATTCACCCTGCAGCACGAACGTTTTCGAAAAAGTCGGGTCTTCGTCGAAGTTGATATCCTGCCCGCCGAACAGTTTGCCGAGGAAATCGAAGAACGCATTTTCTCGCCGGATGAAAAAATGCGGCAGCGACAGGTTTTTCGACTTGATGATACACAGCGTCTGTGTGTGAGTATGGGAATTCTTGCCAGAACCGGTCCGGTAACTGTAATCGAGCGTCCGCACCTCGTCGTTTTCGCTTCTTCCGATCAGGACGTTGTATGTCCTGCGATTACGGCCGATGTTGAAGATCTTGAAGCGACCAAAACGCTCTTCGGAATTGTCCGCCTCGAGGAACTGGAAGTTCATTTTCTGAGCCGCCTGTTGCCAGGCTTCTTTTCGCTTTCGAGCCTGGACGAGGCTTATAACGATCATCAGAACGAAAATGAGGATGAATCCGACGACGAACAACGCGCTTTCCATGGTTTCCTCCCGCAGCGTTCGAGATGTCTCTCATATCTATTTTAGCATCACTTCCGCGAGAAACACCAACCCCACCCCGGCGTTCCCATCGTTTTCTGCGCAACAAAAGACCATTGAGCGTTCCCGTTCGTGCCGAACCTGTCGAATCTCGAAAGCCTCTCCCCCGTTGGCGGACTCAGGTCGAACGAATTATATATATAATTATATGTTATATATATTCACTATTTCCGGAGACCTCGGATGACTCAGGTTCTTCAAATATGCCTCGCCGGAACACATCTGAAACGCGAGCGCCCGCCGGCGTATCCGGCGGGCGCATGAATATGATACGATATTTATTTTCTGGCGGCGATCAGGCGCATCGGGATCTTTTTATCGGCGGGCCAGAGATTGATGCGCAGGATCTGTTTGCCGGGGGTGATGCATCCCGCGTGGCCGCCGAAAAAGCACGGGTCTTCTGCGGGAGCGATCAGTTCGAGGAGTTTCGCGCCGCCCAGTTCGCGCCACCGGCCTTCGAGAGTGATCTCGAGCCTGTTCGCAATGATCGTGACGGGAATACCTCCCTGTTTGCCCCCCGGCTTGCCGATCGTAAGCGTCTCGATCGGCTCGGCAAGGCGGATATCTTCAGGCGTCATCTCGACGCCGAGGATATCGAAGGTTCCGCACATATCAACAGGTATATTTTTGAATCGCTTCACCGGCGAGTGTCGACGCACGTAGGTTCGGAGCCCGGCCCAGGGGGCAATGGCCTCGTCGCCGCCGCGCGCCGGGAGCTTCCGCTTTGCGGCGGCCTTTTCGGCGTTCGAGATGTGTTCCGCATGATCGACGCGGACGAGATTGCGGCGGCCGCGGCTCCAGGAGGTGACGGTATCGTACGAGACGCCGCAGAAAATCGCGAACTCGGCCTGGGTCATTCCCCATGTGCTCATGAACCCGCGTATTCGCTCGACCGGCCACGGCTTCGGGAGCCAGCTGCCGTCGATGATCCGTTTCCGCCGGGCTATCGCGTGCGCGTTCGACAATTCACGTCGCCCTCGTTTGGGCTCCTTTTTTTTTGGAGAAGGACGTTTCGCAGCTTTCTTTCCCGCCGACTTTGATTTTTTCGCGGCGGCCTTCTTCGGGGCAGCCTTCTTCGGGGCGGCCTTCTTCGCGGCGGCTTTCTTCGGGGCCACCTTCTTCGGGGCCACCTTTTTGGCGACGACGCTCTTGAGTGCCAGTTTTTTCGAAGCCGCCGTTTTCGCGACGACCTTCTTCGTCGCCAGCTTGCCCCTGGAGGCTTTTTTCGGGGCGATCGCCTTCGCGGCGGGCTTTTTCGCGGGGGCCTTCGCGGGCGCCGCCTTCTTCGGGGCGGGAGCACCCTTCGTCAGGCTCTTCTTCGGAGCGGCCGCAGCCGGCTTCTTCGCTTTCGCCACGACGGTCTTCTTCGCAGACACGGCCTTGGCAGGGACGGAACCAGTTCGCTTCGGGGCTGTTTTGTTCATCTTCACGAGCTTCCTTTGGGTAGGATAAAAATATCCTATTACATGCATAAAAACCCGTCAAGAGAAAATACTGGACTCATCAATTTCCTGGTATGATTTCGTCCCTCGAGACAACCGCTTTCCGGCTCCAGTCGACCATACACGTATATATAACATTATAATATCGAGTCCTGCCTTCAGGAAAACTATCGGCCTGGGCTGCTGGATCGAAGAGCGAACGCTGAAAGCTATCGGCGTTCGCCCGTCACAAAACGACTTTTTTTGCCGCCTTCAAGAAATATATACACTGCTATTATATACCAGGGCCAGATACTCGCTTGTCTCGCCTGTTTCCAAACAACGCCTTCAACCTATTCGTATTCCGTCGAAAAACAAACCCCCGGGTTTCCCCGGGGGCCGTTGTCGAACGGTCGGTGAAACTTATTTGCTCTTCAGCTCGCTGACCAGGTTCTTCACGAGATCCTGCAGGGAAGCCGGAGCGTTCTTCTCGGCGAAGACCGAGAAGTTGAGCTTGGCGATCAGGTCGGCGGACACTTCGCGGTTGTTCTCGTTGGCGGTCCGGACATACTCCATCAGGCTGGAAATGTCGCCGTTCTCGATGTCAGCAACGATCTTCTTGGCGGTGGTCTTCTTGAAGAAATCCTGGACCATCTCGTCCCACATGGTGTCCTTGGCATACGCCAGTTCGAGGTAATCCTTGGAGAAACTGTAGGAGCTGGTCGGGAAGAACACGGCCAGGCCCTTGGCGTTCTTCATTGTGGCGCCGTTGGTGCCATTCGCAAGGACGACGTCGTTCAGGGCGGCTTCGAGCTTGTTCGCGGCGGTCAGGAACGCCTCGTCCTTGATGGTGGTCTTCAGGAGGGCGACGAGGTGAGGCATATCGATGTTGGTGCGATAGTAGAACTTCTGGACCTTGGCGAGGGCGTCCTTGAACTGGGGGCCGAAGGAGCCGGCGATCGAGGCCTTGGCGAAGCCGTTGATGGCGTCGATGGCGGCATCGAACTTGCTCATATCGAGAGCCGACTGGGTGGAGGCACTGTAACCCTGGCTGCCGTTATTATAGGAGGCGGTATAGGCGGCGACCCAGTTTTTGCAGAACTCGGCCGGGGTCGAATCCTTCTTGAGGGTGGCGAGGATACCGTCGTAGGGATAGCCGGCGCCCGGCTCGGTCTCTTCGGAGGCGACGAGATAATCGATGTCGCCCTTCATGGCGTAGGCCACTTCGACCATCTGCATGAGGCAGGCGTCGAAGGCGAAAATGTCGAGGTTGCGGCCGAGGGCGTTCTTGATGTCGGCAGTGACGAGGCTCAACTGGGCGGTCGTGATGTGGTTGCCGGTCGAATCGTCATAGGAGATGCCCTTCATGATGTTGTCACCGGGCTTGTTCTTCCAGCCGGAGCCGTGGTTCCAGACGATCAGCGCATAATGCTTCGCCGGATACTGGGCGATCATGTCCTTGGCGAACTGGGCGAGAAGCTTGTAATCGCCCATGTCGAGTTCGCCCATTTCCTTGATGGGGGTGACTTTGCCCTTCTCGATGTAGTTGAGAGTGGCGGGCCCCTTCTCGCGATCGATGAGGCTGACGATGTTGAGCCAGTCGTTCGAACCGATCTTGGCCATCTCGTCCTGGTCCTGGACGCCGAAGCTGTCCAGGTTATTGTCAGCGTTCAGGAAGACCATCCAGGTCCATTCCTTCTCGGCGCGGGGCGCTGCGCTGACGGGGGCAACACAAAAAGCCACAAAAAGGGCGACGGCCAGGATACTGATTACACGCTTCATCTCTTACTCCTTACTTATATACTTATACACCTTATACTCAGGGCCGGATTCTCTTATTATAGAAGCAGCAAGGTACCCTGTCAAGGCCCTGCTTTTTCTCTGAGGCAGTTTCCAAAGAGACAGGCGCCGACCGGAGCCGACGCCTGTTTTTTTATACCGTACCGTTTTCTATATCAGTTGTTCAGTTCGAGCACCAGGGCGGAGGCCTCGGACTTGAGGCTTTCCTCGAGGCCGCCCTCGCTGTGGAGGCGGAAGTTGAGTTCCTGGACGACGAACTTCTTCACGTCGGCGGAATCCTTCGAACCGGCAACATACCCGCGGAGAGCGGAAAGATCGCCGTTTTCGACGGAGGAGACGAGTTCGGCGGCCTTGCTCTTCTTGTAAAGGTCGGCGATCATGTCATCCCACAGGTTGGACTTGCAGAAGTCGAGCGCCGTGTACCCGTTTTCGGCGGAGAAGTCGGAGGGCAGATACACCGCGAGGCCCTTCGCATTCTTCATCGAGTAGCCATTGTTCCCGTTCGCGACGATCGCGGCGTTGCAGGCGGCGGTGACCTTGTCGCAGGCGGTCTTGATCGCTTCGTCCTTGATCGCACCCTTCAGGAGGGCGGCCAGATGGATCAGGTCGATATTCTCAGGATAGGAGAAGGACTGGACCTTCTGAAGCGCAGCTTTATACTCGGCGCTGTATTTCCCGCTCATTGTGGCTTTGGCGAGGCCGTTCATGGCGTCGAACACCGGGGTCATCGCCGCGACCTTGATCGCGGACTGGGTGCAGTCCTCGTTTCCCTGGCTGCCGCCGCTGTAGGACTTCACGAAGGTGTTGGTCCAGGTCTTGGCGAACGATTCGGCCGTCGAGGTCTTCGCGAGGGTGGCGAGAACGTCGTCATACGGAGTGCCCTTGCCGGGTTCGACCTCTTCGGAGGCGACGATGTAATCGACGGAGTCCTTGCACGCATAGACGACTTCGGCCATCTGCATGAGGCAGGCGTCGAAGTTCAGGATATCGACGTTATGTCCGATGACCTTCTTGATTTCGCGGAGAGCAACGGCCAGCTGATTGGTGGTGATATGGTTGTTGCTCGAGTCGTCATAGGAGATGCCGCGGGTGATCGGGCTCTGGTTGCCGAGCTTCCAGCCCGACCCGTGGTTCCACAGGGTGAAGACATAGCGTTTCGCCGGATAGTTGGCGACGACATACTTCGCAAACTCGATGAAGAGCTTGTAATCGCCCATGTCGAGCTCGCCCATGTCCTTGACCTTGGTGATTTTGCCCTTCTCGATGTAGTTGTAGCAGGCCGGTCCGCGTTCGCGGTCGATCAGGGTGACGATATTCAGCCAGTCATTGGAGCCGATTTTGGCCATTTCCTGCTGGTCTTCAACACCAAACGGGTCGAGGTTGTTGTCCGCATTCAAAAAAACGGCGATCGTCCATTCCTTCATCGCCGGAGCGGCATCAGCGGCCCAAAGAGGGGAGACCAGGGCTACCATGAGGGCAATGAGAACCATACGCGATACTCGGGTCATTCTGCTTCTCCTTGTCTTATCCACTACTCGATACTTATAAGGGAACCCGTTATCCCACCCCTACTCATGGGTGAAGATATTTTGATTCTACCAATCATCAAGGAAAGCCGCAAGAGTACATCAAAAAAAATTTTGTAGGCCCGTTCGTGCTGAGTCCTGTCGAAGCACGAGTGCTCTCGCCCTTCGACAAGCTCAGGGCGAACGGAAGGGATTCTCCAGCTCTCGTGAATCAGAGAAAGCCACCCGTTTTCTGGGGATGGTCCCGGATCGCGTGACGATGCCCGTCAGGCTTCCGAAACGTCTTGGGATTCCCCGCCGGAGTCGGAAACCCAGACGAACCCTGAAGGGAGGCGCTCGCCGCAGAATTCAGCCAGATCGTCGGCCTGGAGGACCTGAACTTCCAAAAGGGGCTGGAGGAAGGATTTTTTCCGATCGCCCGTCTTCAGTCGTTCGAGGATGCGCTTTCGCAGGGCGTCATCGACCTGGACCAGCCGATCTCCCGTTTTGCGGCCGAATTCCCGCAGGGCCCAGTCGGCATACGAAGAACCGGCCGGGGACGGGCCGCGCCGAAGCACCTGTTCGGCCCATTCGGAAACGGTGACGACGGGAACCAGCGCCGTCGGCGGAGCATACGACATGACACGGGCGCCGAATCGCCCCAGGGCATACAGGGCAATCTGGTCTCTCCCCCAGGTTCCGGGGGCCCGCAAGATCCATGTACCGATACGTATTTTTTCCTCGACGGGAATCCGCTCGCACTGGGCAAGCAGGCGCCAGATCTGGTTTCGTTCGTGCTGATCGGGAATGCGCTCCCCTTTTCCCGTTTTCTTCGACGGGAATAGCACCGCCTCGAGAGTCGCCGCCATTTCCGCCTGCCGCTCGGCAGTGAGACCGGGCGCAATGCGCTTCCACATGATCCACCATTCCGACCACAGGCCGGTGTTTTTCGACGTAGGCGGGCTTTTACGGAGTTCGAACAGACGGTCGACCCGTACCTCGTCACCGGGAGCTCCGAAGCCGGGTCTCAGGCAGTATCCGACCAGCCTCAACCAAGCCATGCGGGCGTCATCACCCGACAGAAACCGTTCGTCGCCGACGGAAAGATCGAAAAGGGTACGCAGCACCGCCGTATTCCAGTCTTCGCGGTGTATTCCGAGCACCTCTTCGAGCAGTTTGAACACCTGGTTGAACGCGGGCTTCTGGGGGGCGTTCGAAAACAGGCTGTCGAACAGTTTTTTCACCTGGCCGGTCTGCCGCTTCGTCAACCCCTTCGAGGCGGCCGCATCGGTCTCGACCTCTTCTTCGGGCGTCAGGTCGAACATCAGTTCCCGCCGAAACGCGCCGTCGCCGCACCCGCGGCAAACGACCTGCAACCGGCCCGTCTCGCGCAACGTGACGTCGAGGCCAACCTGCCGGATGCCGGTTTCACGTGAATCCGCGTTTTCCGTTTTCCAGCGAAGGGGCGGCAGAGGGGTCAGCCGCCGGGCGCTGTATTTCATGAGATCGCCGAGCGACTCGCCGCGCGGGGCGGAGGGGCTGAAATACGCGTAAAACGCGACATCCTGACCGACGTCGACCCCGAACGTCTTGCCAGCGATCGAGAACGGCCGTTCGACTTCCGAGCCTTTCGGAAGGAGGCAGAGAACCTGTTCGGGCACGTGTTTCTCCCCCCGCCCCGACTTGCCGGTTCCTATACCAAGATATATGGAAACGGGGCTTCCCGCTTTGATCCGGTGTCCGAGTCCCAGCCCGACCATTGAATAATATACGGCACCGGATGCAACAGCCAGCATCGGATGCGGGTTGTTCAACTCTTTGGGAGGCTCGCCGCCGCGCCACGAGGCCAGCACGTTCAGAATGCGCGTCCGAAGCGTCCGGGACAGCATCGTTCCGCCGTTGAACAGCACGGCGTCCGGCATGGCGCCGTGTTCGGCGAGGAACGCGGCGAGGTGTCGCGTAACGGCGGGATCGCGCGAATACGGCAGGCCCGCTTCCGAGAGGCCGATGCCGGCGTCCTCGGCCGGGCGTTCATCGAAGGCGACGACGGGGAAATACCCGTCGACGAGCATTTCGCGGAGTTCCGACAACGGCACCTCCAGGCTGAAGCTCTGAGCCACGACACGACTTCCGGCGCCGGATACCGTGAAGCGGGCCTTCTCCCCCTCGTCGCCGACGTCCCCGAGCGCGCGTTCCTTGACGGAACGGCTCTGGTCGAGCACCGACAACCACTGCTTCGCAACCAGCTTGCGACCCTTGTGATGGAACTTCGCCTCGACGGCTTTCGCGACGGCCAAATCGAGGTTGTCGCCGCCGATCAGCAGGTGCGGGCCGACGGCCAGACGGGAGAACTGCGGCTCGTCCGCTGCGTCGGGCCATTCGACGCCGATCAGGCTGAAATCTGTGGTGCCGCCGCCGATGTCGATGACGAGCGCCGTCTTCACGCCGCGCAGTTCGCGCTCGAGCGTCTTGGGGTGCCGCGCCAGGAAATCGTAGAACGCAGCCTGCGGCTCTTCCAAGAGCGTTTTCACCGGCAGGCCGGAGCGGGTGATCGCTTCGAGCGTCAGGTTGCGGGCGACGGGATCGAACGAGGCCGGGACGGTCACGATGATCTGCTGTTGTTCCAGGCGAAGATCGGGGTCGGAGGCCGCCATGGCGTGGTTCCAGGCGTCGGCGAGATGTCGCAGAAACGCCGCCGAGGCGTCGACCGGCGACAGCTTGTCGCGCACCAGTTCGCTCTGCCACGGCAGGATCGGCGAGAGGCGGTCGATACGGGGATGGCACAGCCAGGATTTGGCGCTGTGAACCAACCGGGCCGGCAGTTCGGCCCCCAGTTGCCGGGCGAACGCGCCGGCGATCGGCCCGGGGACGGCATTCCATGGAGGCGTTCCGTAGACGGCTGGATCATCGGGCAGGAAGAGCAGCGACGGCAGGGTCGGGCACCCGCTCGTCTGGCCTTTTTCCACGAACTGCGGGATCGGGAACGACTTGATCTCGCGCTTTTTCGCCTTCAGATCGAGATACGAAAGCGCGCACTGAGTCGTCCCCAGGTCGATCCCGACGAGAAACCGCGGCCCTCCGGCCGCCGCGCCCTTTTCGGCCATGTTTTGCTCCCCCGGCACGTCCGGACTCCGGGCATGCCTTCCGGTGCCACTCCGGAGTGCTATTTTATAGCATCACGTACGTTGAATTCGAGTTTCCACTTGTGATCGCCGGACTTTTCTCTGCACCAGACTTCGAGGGTGCCGATTTCGGTCACGGCGACCTGGAGCGTCACGTCGACGAGCGTGCCGGGCGCCATGCCGTCGCGCACGGGAAGCTCGGCGCGAAGCGAGCTGGTCTCCTCGATCTCCGGCGGCATTTCCTCGTGGAGCTGACCGACCTGGTCCTCGCGGCGGCAGTTGGACTTGAAGAATTTGAATTCGACGGGTTTTCCGACGACGAGGCCGAAGGTGCGGCCGGGAATCTCGGCCGTCGCGCCTTCCTCCATGCCCTGCGAAGCCACGCACAGTCCCTTGAGCGGCGGCTTGTAGCCCGGCACGGCGGGCAGCGCCGTCTCGACGCCGAGGTAGTAGGCCTGGGAGACGCCGCCCCGGATGCGGATGCCCTTTCCCTGGCGAGCCAGACCGAACGCGACCGCTCCGGCCGAGACCGCACCGCTCAGGTCGGCGCCCTCGAGAACCCGGATCGCAGGCTTCCCGTCGGCTTCGAGCCAGGTGTTGATGACTTCGACCAAGCGGCTCCGGAACCGTTCTGCCCGGAACACGCCGCCGTTGAACAGGATCGCCTTCGGGTGGCTGAAATCGCGCTCCCCGCCGCCCTGGCTCCTGAGGAATTTCGCCAGGTGCCGGGTGATCGCCGGGTCGGCCGCGTAGGCGAGGTGCAGCTCCTTGAAGCCGCTCGCCGGCTCTTCGTGCGGTTCTTCGTCCATCTTGCAGAACGGGAAGAAGCCGTCGACGAGGATGTTCTCGATCTCGTCGCGGTCGAGCGAGGTCTTGAGCGAGCCGCCCACGACGCTGCTGCCGCGGCCGGAGATGACGATCGGCTCGCTCTTGGCCCCGGGGTTGTTGAGCAGGTTCTCTTTCGCCTTGCGGCAGGCGTGGCTCAGGGCCATCGTTTGCCAGGTGTCGACTTTCTTCTTCGCGGCTTCGAGTTTCTGACGGGCCTGGAACGCCAGCGTCAGGTCCATGTTGTCGCCGCCGAGCAGGATGTGGTTTCCGACCGCGACGCGCTCGAGCTGCAGGTCGCCGTCCTTCTCGCTGACCTCGATGAGACTGAAGTCGGTGGTGCCGCCGCCCACGTCGACGACGAGCACGACATCGCCCTTCTTCACCTGCTCGCGCCAGGGCGCCTTGGTCTGGGAAATCCAGGCGTAGAAGGCGGCCTGCGGCTCTTCGAGCAGGGTCACTTCGGCGAGGCCGGCCTGTTTCGCCGCTTCGACGGTCAGGTCGCGCGCGGCGGCGTCGAACGAGGCGGGGATCGTCACGATCAGCTGCTGGTCTTCGAGTTTCGCCTTCGCGTTCTTCGCGTTCCAGGCATACCGCAGGTGCGTCAGAAACTCGCTCTGGGCCTCGAGCGGAGAGATTTTCTTCGCGCCCGCCGGGGCGTTCCATGGCAGGATCGCCTCTTTCCGGTCGATCCGCGGGTTGCACAGCCACGACTTGGCCGACGAGATCAGCCGGGCAGGCACTTCGGCGCCGCGTTCGCGGGCATACTCGCCGACGATGAACGGGCACTCGCGCTTCCAGGGCAGGGCCTGCTTCTCCTGGAGACGCTCGAACAGGAACGAAGGCAGCGACTCGCGCTCCTCGACCGCCCCTTGGGCGAATTCCTGCAGGATCGGGAACGTGCAGACATCCGGCTTGTCCGATTCGGAATCGGTCGTCGGGGCGTGCGCGATGACGATGTTGGTCGTGCCGAGATCGACACCTACGATGTTCTTAGCCTGGCTCACGCGGCTGCCTCCTCAGGAGATCTCGACTTCGGCCGGAGCGATCACGTCGCCGGTCCAGCCGGACACCAGCGAAGGAAGCTTGCACTCCTTCATCCTCCAGCCCCGATGCACGAGAACGCCGCTGTATGGGCCGGCGGGCGCGACGTTGCCGGTCAGCTTGATCGCGTTCGGGTCGACCTTCTCGCCCAGGCTCACCGTTTCCCCTTCGGGATCGTTCAGGACGTGCTCGATGATGAGCCGCTCATGCAGGATCTTGCGGCAGCCTTCGTGGATCGGCCGGATCGCGCCGCCCAGGCTCTCGTCGTCGACTTCGGAGATGTCTTCCATCAAAAAGTCAAGCAGCCGTCCCTCTTTCTGGAACAGCGCCAGAATCTGGTACGCGACGGCCGGAACCGCGGGTTCGGGCTGGGGAACTGCAACCGGCGCGGGTTCCGGCTTCGGCTCGGGCTTCGGTTCCGGTTTCGGCGCAGGGGCGGGTTCAGGTTTCAACTCTGCCTTCGCGGCCGGCTCTTCGGTTTTTTCGGGCTGCGGAGCCGGAGCGGCGGATGTGAACAGCTCGATCAGCGCCAGCAGGCCCGTCGCGACGAGGAAGATGCCGATCGCGATGCCGATCGGGGAGCCGCAGCAGCACTGCTGACCGCAGGATTTGAGCATCTCCTCGAGTTTCGCCGGTTCTTTCAGCAGGGGCGCCAGCCGGGCGCCTCCGTAGATGATCCCCGCCGTTCCGGCAAGGGAGAGCAGGGCAAGCAGTTTTCTGAACATTCGCCACCTCGGGCAGATGATTTTTTCACTCAGAACTGTAGAATATGCCGTCCTCTCATTCCCCTGTCAAGGGGTGGCGGGTTTCAAACCCGCCGTAAACGGAATTTCACGGCTGAAGCGCCACATTTTTTATAATTATTTATATATATCACACACGCGACGCAGGGGCGGGTTTGAAACCCGCCCCTGTGAGGATATGAGCGAAAGAATCGTTACGGCAGCTCGCGGATGTCGGCAGCGATCATCGCCTGGAAGGCTTCGAGCTGGGCCTTGTAGCGCTCCTCGGAAACGGCACCGGCGCTGGTCATGACGCGGGTGAGTTTCTCGGGCAGCGTGACATCCTCGAGGCGGAAGCCGCAGGCCATCTTGTATTTGAATTTCAACGCGTGGGAACGGCGCGCCAGAGTCATCAGCCGCTCTTCCGTCCAGCCCGTGATGTTCAGAGCGTTCAGGCCTTCGAGGATGATCTCCTTCGTGTAAACGTTGCGCGCGAACAGGCAGATGACGAGCGAGTTCAGCACGTGGCGCCAGACGGCCTCCTGGTAGAGCTCCTTCGTCTGCTCCTCGTCGGATTTCGGTTTGGCGAGCCCCTTCTGGTCGATCGAGTAGCCGGCCCCGTCGAGATGCGAGTGGCGCACGCCGGTCGCGTAGCCGAGGAAGGCGTACGTGCCGGTCATGTAGCCAGCGGCTTCGACTTTTCCGAACGCGATCGAGCGATCGAGGCCGCCGTATTTGCGGGCGCAGAAGTCGGAGCCGCGTTCCAGATCCCGGTAGAATTCGCTGTGTCCGGAGATGATGCGGGCCATCACCTTCTCGTAGGTCGCCGCATCGCCGAAGTTCAGAACGAGGTTGTCGGTTTCCTTCTGGCCGATGATGCCCTTCTGGTAGGCGTCGACCGCCCAGGCGAGGGTGACGCCCATGCTGATCGCGTCCCAGCCCTGTTTTTCGATGATGATCAGCAGACGAAGCACCTCTTCGGTGCTCTGGACCGACAAGTTTGAGCCGAGCGCGTAGACCAGCTCGTGGTCGTAGGAGACCTTGAACGACTTGTACTGGTAATGTTCAGGGTCGAACAACTCGCGCAGGGAGGCCATGTGAATGCAGCCGACCTGGCAGTGGGCGCAGGCGATCTGCTGGCTGAGGTGCTTTTCGGCGAACTTCTCGCCGGCGATGTTTGCGGCGCCCTCGAAGAAGCCCTGGCTGAAGTTGCGCGTCGGCAGGCCGTTGATGCGGCTGAGCGGCACGACGTTCATCGCGGTGCCGAGGTCGTGGTATTTCTGCATGGCGGTCGATTTCACGACCGTATCATAGAGCTTTTTATAGAACGAATTGAACGCCGGCAGGTTTTCGATGGGCCAGGAGTGACCGCCCGAGATGACGATGCCCTTGAGGTTCTTGGCGCCCATGACCGCGCCAAGACCCATGCGGCCGAAGTGACGCGACGAGTCGACGGTGACATCCGCGATCGGGGAAAGGCGTTCCCCCGCCGGCCCGATGCGAACGATCGACTTCTTGTGCGTCGTATCCTCGCGGTCGCGCAGAATGCGTTCGGCGGCGAGGGAGGAGGTGTTGCGGAGCGAGTTCGCCTGTTTCACGACGGCCTTCTCGTCGTTGATCGTCAGATACGAGAAGTTCGGCGCTCTGCCGGTGATACGAAGCACGTGGATGCCGGCCCCGAACATGGCCATCGCAAGCCGGCCTCCTGCGTGCGATTCGCCAAGGTTCCCCGTGAGGGGCGATTTGAACACGGCCACCGTCTTGGTGCAAACGGGGAAAACGGTGCTGAAGGGCCCGATCGCGAAGATGATCGGCGCGGCCGGGTCGAACGGGTCGATCGCGGGGTCGCTTTCCGCCAGCAGGCTCATCGCCACGCCGGTCCCGCCCAGCCAAGCCTCGAAACGATCGGTGACGTCGACGACCGTCGCCGTGCCGTCGGTGAGGTTCACGTCCATCATGCGGAATTTCGGCATATGTCAGGCCTCCCGGGGGGTCTCGACCATCGCGATGACGTCGCGCGGGCAAAACTGCGTGCAGACGCCGCAGTGGTGGCAGACAAGCGGCAGGCGCTTCTCGGTGTCCCACTGGAGCGCCTTGAAGGCGCAGGCCTGAACGCAGGCGCCGCAGTTGATGCACTTCGAGGCGTCGAGCTGAACGCCGCCGAACTTGCGCCTCGTCAGAGCCGCGGTCGGGCAGGCGGATGCACAGTCGGGAATATCGCAGCCGACGCAGGGGCGAACCGAGAACGCCCCTTCCACGCCGGCGTAATTGCGGATTCTGATCGCCGATTTTTCGACGGTGATCGCCTTCGCCCAGGTGCGGCTGCAGGAATACATACAGCTATAGCATCCGATACATTGTTCACGGTTTATAACTCGCAGGAGTTTTGCCATAACGCCTTTTCCCTCTCCCCTTCCGTCGTCACATCCGTCCGTTGCGCGTGGGGCGGGGTTCAAACCCGCCCCTACAGACGCATATCGTCACATCTGTCCGTTGTCCGGGGGCGCGGTTCAATCCCGCCCCGGCAGACACACGGGATACATCATATCACACGCGCCGGGGGTTTCCACAACGCCGTCAGGGGAGTGGATGCGGGCACCAGGATCTTCTCGTAGATCTCGAGGGCCTTTTTCGGCCCGAGCGCATGGCGGAACAGCCAGAACTCGAAGGGGAAGAACGCCACCGGCGGTTCCCCCGGCCGCACCTCGTGACTCTCGGAGACGTCATGGATGCGGGCCATCATCGACTCGACAGCCGCGTCGGCCGGGCATGTTTCGCCATCGAGTTCGCGGACCCGTTTGCAGTCGCGGTGCCCGTCGTCGTGTTTCATGCCGAACAGGCGGCAGGCGAAGGAGCGGACGGGATGGACGACGCAGACGCGCGCCGTGTCGTCGCGGAACGAGCAGCGCAGGCGCTTTTCACCGTTCCCGAGCTCGGCCAGCCGCAGGTCGATGCGCAGGGCCGAAACGATCAATTCTCGGACGCGCGCCGGCGGAAACCGCGTCAGCAGGTCGCGCACGATCCGGTGATACTCGAGCGAGAAAATCGAAACCGCGTTGCAGCAGGCGCCGCAGTTGTCGCACGTCGTTTTCGGCAGCTCGCCATGCAGTTTTTCGAGCAACGGCAGCCCGAACGTCCCGTATTCCGCCGACGCCGTGAGCACCCGCCGCACGTAGGCATCCGCATGCGCCTCGACATCCCGCATCAGCCTGCCGAGCAGCTCAGCATCGACCGCAACCCCGTCCGTTCGCTTCATAAAAGGCAGCAAAAAGCCGGAGACGGGGTTCGCCTCCGGCCTTGGAAAAAACGCTTAGATGCGCTCGCCGCCCTGGGTCTTGGCCAGGCTGACGGTGAGGGGCCGACCGTCCATCTGCTGGTTGTTCTTGCCCTGGATGGAAGCTTCGGCGGAAGCCTGATCCGAGAACTCGACGAAGCCATATCCACGGGAGCGGCCGGTGTGCTTGTCGGTCACGACGCGAGCGGACTCAACGTTTCCGTAGGGGGAAAACTCGGTCTTGAGCTTCGCATCGTCGCAAGAGAAGGGCAGATTACCAACGAAAACCTTAACGGACATGTGATTCCTCCAGGACCAAATCTATCTCCGACGGACCGGCAGACCGACCCCAATGTCGGAGCACTTCTGTATGATATTGTCTCGCACAATTCAGAGAAATGCAAGTCACACCAGAGATCCGCTCCAGACAAGGTTTAGAGGGTAGACGGCGCCTTCATCTTTATTCCCCCCGCATCATTTTGCATCACCGACCCGATTCGATAACAGCCGTTCGAGTTTGTCCAGTCGTTCGAACAATTCCTGCCAGGTTCCGGAGCGCATCCGGTGCTGGGCGTCCTGGCGCTGCATCCAGTGCCACTTGTCCATCAGGTAGCCGATGGTCAGCAGGAATAGCACGATCAGCGGCGGCAGAAACAGGGCCGGGTAGATGGCCCGGCAGCCGAAGTATTTTCCGATGGTCGGCGCCAGCGCCGACGAGAGCATCACCATATTGATCGCCTGTCCGCACAGCCCCCACCCCATCTGAAGTCGCAACCACCAGCGCATATCCAGCCTCCGATCACTCGTCAGAAGTGCGCGTCGCAGTTTTCCGCCGGGCGACGCGGTTTGCATGAACGGTCGATACCACGATATCATCCCACCATTGCGGGGGTGAAGAGACATGGCTCGGAAAGAACGACTGCTTGCGCTTTCGCCGCATCCGGAAGGAATGACGGCGGCGACTCTGATCTGGAAACCCGAGGACAGGATCCAGATCGCCGGCGCGTGGGAAATCAACCGGAAGCTGCGCGAATGGGCGAAACAGCCGCCGGCGGACGAGATCGTCGTCTTTCTCAAGAACATCGCGGCGACCGACGAGACCCGGAAGCTTCTCACGGCCCTTTCCTCGACGACGAAACTGACCTGGATCGGCACGCAATGGCCCGATCTACTCTCGCCTGCATTTTTCAACCGGCTCGGCATCACCCACCAGACCGGCCCCGACCTGATCACCGCGACCTGCGCCGCGTTCGCTCCCGACGCTGGCTTCCAGGATCTTATCGCGGCCTACCACGAGCGCAGCGAAGAATTGTTTTCGGTATTGAATTATCTGACCGACCGATGCTTGATGCAGTTCGGCAACACCGACCTGATGACGGAAACGCTCCGCTCCATCCGGGCGCTGAAGGGAAAACCCGTCCGGATCGACTCGTTTCCCGAGCCCGTCAGGAACGCCGTCGCCCAGTTCAACAACGCCGACTTCCCGTATATCGAGGGAAAATCCGAGGCGATCCTGCATCTCAAGGAAGAGATCGCCGAGATCGGCCCGGCCGACATCACGACCCTGATCCTCGGGGAAACCGGCTCCGGCAAGGAGGCGGTCGCTTTTTTCCTGCACGACTTCAGCCCGCGGCGCGGCCGGCCCTTCGTCGCCCTGAACTGCGCCGGTCTCGACGAGCATTTCCTGCGCTCGGAACTGTTCGGCCACGAGCGAGGCTCGTTCACGGGCGCGACGGAACGCAGGACCGGCCTCGTCGAGGAAGCCGAGGGCGGCACCCTGTTCCTGGACGAGATCACCGAGATGCCCCCGGCCATCCAGGCGGACCTCCTGCGGTTCCTGCAGACCCGCACCTACCGCCGGTTCGGCTCGACGAAGGAGCAGAAGGCCGACATCCGGATCATCGCGGCCGGCCAGCCCGAGCTGAAAACGGCGCTCGCGAACGGCTCCTTCCGCAAGGACCTGTATTTCCGCATCGCCGACATCGAGCTCGTGACGCCGGCGTTGAGAGAGGTTCCCGAAGACATCTTCCGGGTCATCCGGCACGTGGTCTACCGGAACTACGTCCGTCGAAATATGAACATCGATATAGAAACCGAGCTCGCCTATTTCGAGTCGGGCCGACAGGTTCTCGAAGCCTACACGTGGCCCGGGAATTTCCGGGAACTCGTTTCCCTGGTCAACCTCCGGCTCAGGCTCGGCCGAGACGTCATCGAGACCGTTCGCACCCGTTCCCTGGCCCCGCTCTCCTGCGGAGCCTATGCGCCGCCGGCGCCCGCCCCGCACCCGGCCGTTTCCGGCGACGGACTCGAGCTGGCCATGGACGGCCTCGTGAACGCGCTCGACGAGATCGTTCCCGCCGACGACGTCGAACGTCTTTACGCAAAGGCCGTGAAACGGCGCTGGAACACGCTTTCGTTCCGGGAGCTCGCCCGACGTCTGAACCTGGCCGAGAATACCCTCCGCAAGCGCATCTGAGTCTTCCTGTTGCCTCCTGCCGAACGAATGGCATCGAGGATGTGAGCATTTTGATTGGCTTCGCAGCGGCGTCTTCGACGGCGATGCGATCGCGTCATTTTCTGACGTGGTCACTCACAATTTGATCTTTTCGACCACCCGTTCCGCCCCCCAGAAGCGCACCCGTTTCTCTGAATATCCCCTTCAGATCAGCATTTGCGCAATTTTCACATCGTTGGTACGGGCATTGCGATAGTGAGGGTGGCGCCTCCGCGAATGACGACGGTAGGGCCGACATCACGGACAGGGGGCAACGCGATGGCCGTCACGCTGGAGTTCATCAACATCCTCGTTCCCTTCTCGGCGATCGAGCGGGTGTATCCGGGCGGTGCAAGGCGGTTCCGCGAGGAGTTCTCCGAACACCCCGGCGTCTGGTGGGACCGGCATCTCTTCCGGTGCGGATCGATGAACTCGATCGACCTCCTGCTCTGGCTGGACGAACTCGAAAGCTTCGGCCTGAAGCGGTTCAAGTCCATGTACGGCTCGCGGGCCATCGGCGACATCGCTCTCGCGACGCTCGAGTTCGGCATCGAAGGCGAGTGCGACTGGCTCGACATCGACACGGTCCGCGGCATCGCCTGGTTTTCGGGAACCGAACCGGGCCAGGTCGCCGGCCCGGCGGCGCCGTTTCTGCACGAAACCGACTGACGAACAGGAGGCAATCACATGGCCCGATTATTATCGTGGGGACGCATCGCAAAGAGCAAAGCACATTCCGATCGCGGGGCGCAATGTCTCGTTCTGAAGGCAATTCTCACCTACATATCCCGCTGTTCCCGGGCGATGAATCAGCGGGTCTTCGATGCGCTGTTCGAACTCGTTCCCGAAGACCGGCAAAAATGTATATTTAATGATATACATTTACGGATGCAGAAGTTCAAAAAGCGTTATTTCGACCATCATCGAATGAAGGGAATCTTCGCAAATCCGATCGATACGGACGATCTGGCATATGCGGCAATCAAGGTGAAGAAGATCCGCACCATCGTCGTTTCGATTCTGGTAAGCACCTTCAAACTTCACCTCTCCTCTCTGCTGAAGGGCGACTGCATGCCGGAAACGGTGTTCGTGAAACGCCTCGACGACTTGTCACGCCTGTTCGATCTCACCGTGGTGGAACGCGATCTCCTCGCCGTGATGATCCTCCGGAGGCAACAGGAACAACTGGACACCCTCTTCGACAATGTCCCGTCCGTGTCGAACGCTCAACGCCTCCTGAAATACAAGACATTTGTCCCTCATCCGGATTATCTCTCCCGCAAGGCGCTCGGCCCGGACGGCACGCTACGGAGGCTCGGATTCGTCGACTCCGACGGCGACGTCAGCATCGAGATCTCCGAGTTCATCGACGGACTGCGCTCAACGCCTCTCACCGACATCTATTTTTCCAGGTTCGAAGGATCGGCGCTTCCTCTCGATCGTCTGATGATCAGGCCAGAAGACATCGAAACGATACGATCGCTCCTGAAGAACCGCCGGGCCGGCCAGGGCATCAACATCCTGCTCGCCGGGCCGCCTGGAACGGGCAAAACCGAGACGGTGCGCGCCCTTTCGAAACAGTTCGGCCTCGACCTGTTCGAGATCCGCTCCTCGCCGAACCTCGGGGAGGTCAAGTCCCGAGAAGCGGGCGGAACGACGTTCCGGATGCGGGCTCTGTATGCCTGTCGCCACGGCTTCGGCAAGGATTCCCGGACCGCCATCCTGATCGACGAGGCGGACGAACTTCTCGGCAGCGGGGTCGGCAGTTTTCTGCAGATGCTCGGCATCGATACGCCGAAGGCCGGCAAGGCGCAGCTCAACGAGGCCCTCGACTCGGCGACCTGCGTCCAGTTCTGGATCGCCAACAGCCTCCAGGGGATGGATTCATCCACCCGCCGCCGTTTCGCGTTCGCCATCCAGTATCAACGGACCACCTCGACGGATCGCCTGAAGATCTGGGAAACGGCCGTCGAGCGCCACGGGCTCGCCCGGCTGGTGCTGCCGGAAGACCGGAAACGGTTTTCCGCCCGGTATGATATCGACGCGGGCGGCATCGATTCGGCGCTGCGCCACTCGGCCAACCTCGCGCGGCGGGGCGGCGGCCGGAAACTGCTGATCGGGCAGATCGACCGCCTGCTCGCCTCCCAGACCCTGTTCACGGGTAAAAAAGCCGCCCCGGCTCTCGAACATCTCCACACCTCGGAGCATGTCGATCTCGCCGAGTTGACGATCGCCCCCAGGGGCGATCTCGAGCGCGTCCTCGAGATCGTTTCGAGCGGCAGGCTCAAGCCCGGCGACGGCCGCCCGCGGGCGATGTCGATCCTGCTCGAGGGGCCGCCCGGCACGGGCAAGACGCATTTCGCCCGGCACGTCGCCGACGTCCTGAAGGCGCCCCTGCACGTGAAGACCGCCTCGCACATCCTCAACATGTACGTCGGGCAGACCGAACAGCGGATCCGCGAGGCGTTCGAGGCGGCCGAGCGCGAAGATGCGGTGCTCTTCTTCGACGAGATCGACGGACTGCTGGGCGGCCGCGAGCGCTCGCATCACAGCTGGGAAGTAACCCAGGTGAACGAACTGCTGTCCGCGCTCGAAGCCTTCCGGGGCGTCTTCATCGCCGCGACCAACCACGCCGCCCTCCTGGACAAAGCGGCACGGCGCCGGTTCCAGTTCTCGCTCTCGTTCGGCCCTCTCGCGCAGGCGGCGGTGCTCAGCTTCTACCGCCGGTTCCTCGCTCCCCTCTGCGGAAAACCGCCGGCAAAGCGCGTCATTGACACGCTGAGCGGCATGGCGGGGCTCGTTCCGAGCGACTTCGCCTGCACGCGGGACCGCTTCGCCCTCCAGCCCGACGCCAGGCCGTCCCACGAGGAACTCCTCGCCGTCCTGGACGACGTCCGGCGCAACCGCCTGCCGTCCGTCACGAGGTCGATCGGATTCCACGCCGCCTGATCCGCATCCGCACAGGGTCTGTCACCGTTCATGGGCCATGTCCGGCTCAACGATAGTCGATTTTATATCTATATATATTATATCATTGGAGATTCCGTCATGAGCATACAGGGTGTCGTCAAGAGATACGCGCTGATCATCGAGAAGGTGTCGCAGTGCCGTTTTCCCTCGCTGGAACAGATTCATCACTTCCTGCACGCGCACGGGTTCGAGATATCGAGACGGACTCTCCAGCGCGATATGGCGCGCATCTCCCTCGAGTTCGGCATTACGGTCCAGTATGACCGGACGCACCACGGCTACGTCCTCACCCGCGATGACGGCATCAACCCGGATATTCTCATCCGCTTCCTCGCCGCCGTCGGCCAGGGCCGTCCGAGCCATCCGGCGTGAGCCCCCCCCGCAGATCCTTTTCAACGCACGATCTTTCGACGACGACATCTCCTGTCGCAGACAGGGGAATATACATTGAACAAAGCAAAACGGAGAAAACACCATGATGTTCACGAACAGACAGACAACCGAAGAAATCGCCCGACGCCGGGAGATGCTCGAAACGGCCCGCCAGACCTTGCATGCGGAGTTCATCGGCGTCGCTGACACCATCGACGTCATCATCCGGGACATCAGTCCCTGGTTCCTCTTCCCGGATCTTCTCTCGAGGCCCACCGTCATCAACCTCTGGGGCATGACCGGGGTCGGCAAGACCTCACTGGTGAACAGGCTCGTCGAACTGATCGGCTTTCAGCGGCAGTATTTCAGATTCGACCTGGGCGACAAGAGCAGTTCGCTTTCGTTTCACGATTCTTACGCGACCCTGGCCGGCCGGAGCGAAGAGCTTCCGATGATCGTCGCCTTCGACGAGGTTCATCACGCCCGCAGTCTCGATGGATTCGGAAACGAAGAGTCGGATGACAGAAACCGGCCGATGTGGGAACTGCTCGACTCGGGCACCGTTCGCAGCATCGAATGGTGTCGGAACTACTTCAACAGCTGGGGAGACCTTGCCGACAAGCTCGAGGATCTTCTTGCAAAAGGGGTCCGCATCGAAAATGGGGAATTCGTGACCGGGCTCAGACAGGCAGAGCAGGAACTCAACCGGAATTTCAAGCGGGAAAAAAGTCGCCTGTTCATCCAGGAAGACGCTTTCGATGCAATCCTGAGAAAAGCCGGCAAAGACCTCGGGATCACGCTGAAATGCGACCTGGAAAAACACCTGCGGACATTGTCCGGACGGGAAGCCCCTCAGTTCATTCGCCTGGTCGACGCCCATTCGATTCACACCGTCGTGAAAAAGTTTCAGCATCTGCTCATCTTCGTCATGGGAAACCTCGACGAGGTGTTCACGATGAGCGGAGATTTTTCCGCGGATCGCGACGCCGATCTGTTCTACCGTCTCTCGCTCGACATCACGATTCCCCAGGTGAAGAATGCGCTGAAACGACGCTTCCGCAGTGAACAGATCGCACGGCTGGGCAACACGCACATCATCTTCCCCGCGGTTCGAAGGGAGTCCTTCGAACGCGTCATCGCCAAGGAACTCGAGAGCATCAGCCATCACGTGTCGGAACGGTTCGACATCACCCTGGAATTCGACGAATCGGTCCACCGCCTCGTCTATGATGAAGGCGTGTATCCGACCCAGGGCTACCGGCCGCTTTTTTCGACGGTGCATCAACTGCTGAAGGGAAACATCGGCACGTTCCTTTCCGACGCCCTCGCCAGCCCGGTGCCCGTCACGAGGATGTTCCTGTTTGTCGAAGGGAAGCAACTCGTCGCGGTCTTCAGCGACGCAGCCGGAAGCGAGATGACGAAGAGTCTCGAACTGGCTCTGCCGCTGACCGATCTGCGCCAGTGCACGCTGGACGATCGCCAGGCCGTCACCGCCGTTCACGAGAGCGGCCACGCCGTCATCCAGATGGTTCTGGCTCATATAATACCAAATGCTATTCACTCCGTGACGAGCGACCATGACAACAACGGATTCATGACGAGAGAGGGAAACTCTCCGCCCACGACCCGACAGATCGCCCTGAGCGAAGCGGCGGTTTTGCTCGGGGGATTCGCCGCTGAGAAGCTGGTCTTCGGCAGTTCAGGCGTCACCGGTGGGTCGGCGTCCGATATGGCGAGAGCAACGGAACTCGTCTGCCGCGTGATCAAACACTGCGGCATGGGTTCCCGGCAGATGTTCATCGAGAGCTGGACGCACAATGACGAGAAGGCCGTTCACGTGACGGAGGTCGAGCAGGAGATCGCCGACGTCCTGAAGGAGGCCCTCGACCTGGCCGAGAAGACCTTGAAATCCGAATGGCGGCTTTTGCTGGAGCTGGCCGATTTCCTCTCGGATCACCGTGTCATCGAGCAGGACGCGATCCGTTCCATGTGCCGGGCCTACTCCACCACCGGCCTGCCAGACTCGATTTCGGCTGGCGTCGCAGAAACGGGCCAACGCCGTCGCCTGAAACAGATCGTCGCCGACCTCGACACCGACGCCGCCGATTCCCCGCCCTGGCCGCCCAGCCTCGAAAAGCGCCTGAGGCCCTCCCCGCCCCCCGACCTCCCCCTCGCCGCCGGAGGCTGACGGGAGATGAAAGGGCTTCTCTCCCTCCTGATCCCATCGCGAGCGGGCGGCCATGTCGCCCCCGTTTCGCGTATATCAGGGGTTTTGCCCGTATGTCGAATCCAGCCGGTCATGCGTGTCGTCAACCCGACCAAGGCTGCCAAAACAGCTCCGGCGGGATCGACATTTTCCGAGATACTGGATCTTGTTCTCAAGAATTCCGCACCACGCAACGGCCCAGTTATATAGTTATTACGATAGTATAATAATGCAAAAGGGCGACAAGCACCTTCTCGACAGTTTCATCGCGCATTTCACGCGTGCCGTCAACCGGGAGATCGAGGTCATGCGGGAGCGGATGCGGGCTTTCGAAATCCAACTTGATGACGGACAGAGGGTCGAGGGAAACATCACCTCCTACTACTCGTCTCATATGTTAGGCAACAGCTATCACGAGTAAAATATAATTCATCCAGACCGACAAGGCACAGCCGTTCGCCCTGAGCTTGTCGAAGGGCGAGTGCATTCGTGCTTCGACAAGCTCAGCACGAACGGTATCGAGTAGGCGGGTGATTGTCGTGTTACTTGTGAGCAACCGTGATTCTTGTCAAGGATTTTCGGCAACCAACATGTCATTCCATGGGGCACCAGTTTTTAGCATTGTGTTCAAGATCACGATGAACTTTCGCAT
>Ga0208197_1000850_pt1 | contig 34830 bp, 23 predicted proteins | sample AD_JPNNA4_MetaG_FD_184444 | JGI IMG/M metagenome (GOLD analysis project Ga0208197, IMG submission 184444) | Active sludge microbial communities of municipal wastewater-treating anaerobic digesters from Japan - AD_JPNNA4_MetaG (SPAdes) (version 2) | ecosystem: Engineered > Bioreactor > Anaerobic...
CCATTGTATATTTAGATTGGAAGGACTGACTGATCAAGGCTGGAACCATTTTCTGGATGAAATGAAATATTGCGTGAAATAATAAGATTTGCGGAATCCGGTAGAATATGTTGTTAAACATATTTAATATTTGTTTTCTCTTTTTTTTCATTTTTTTTCACCATATTAACGGTCCCAAACGATGATAAAATTGAGTTCTTACTTTTATTAAAAGAACAAAGACCAATTATGACCGAACACATGAAAAACATACGTATCGTCACAGTTATCTTTAACATTCCGATTCGAAATGAAGAATTGCCCCTTTTACGTGGCGCTGTAATTGAAACAACCAAAAGAGTAAATGATTTTTATCACAATCATAACGACGAGGGGGTAATTTACCGGTACCCACGTATACAATACAAAAAAATACATGGAAAAGCAGCATTGGTATGTTATGAAGAGGGAACTGAAGCTATACATGATTTCTTTTCAAATACCAATTGGTTTCTTAGACTTGGGAACGATGAGCGTGAAATAAAAGTGGAAGATATTAAGGGCCGTCAGTTTAATGTAGGAATCTGGGACTCAGTTTTCAAATATCGGATTACCAACTGGCTTCCTCTTAATCAGGAAAATTATCAGAAATATCACGAAGCAGAGAGCCTGATAGAAAAAACGGCAGTTTTGGAAAAGGTATTATTGGGAAACCTACTCACTTTCGCTCAGGAAATGGGTGTCGATACTTCAAAAAAAATCACAGCTTTCATTACCAGAATTGCCAGAGAAAAAATATTGCCATTTCATGGACAATTGATGCAAAGCTATGACCTTCATTTCAATTCAAATCTTTCAATTCCTGATTATGCATCCCTCGGGAAAGGAGGAAGTATTGGTTTTGGTGTTGTATTGCGTGAAAGAGAAAATAGGAAAAAGAAAGAAATTTAACATATTATGAATTCATTGAATGATATCCTTCGTGACAGATTGTATCTGGCTGCACTCTTGCACGACATCGGGAAATTTTATCAAAGGTCGGATGAAGGGAGAACTAAAACTTCTGTTAAGCTGGCCGACTATGTAAAAAACCTTGAATCAGTTTTTTGTCCTCTTGTTAAGGCTGATCACAGCCGTAGCCATAAGCATGTTTTGTGGACAGCCCAGTTCCTGGAAGATTACAGACAGGTTTTCCAAAATCTTAACCAGGGAGCGGATTGGCATGACCTTTCATTAAAAGATAGTCTTCTTCATTTGGCAGCCAGTCATCACCTACCCCTTGAACAACTGTCAGAAATAGGAAAAATTATCAGGGAAGCTGATCATCTTTCGTCTGGAATGGATCGCTCATCGGATGAAGCCTTGAAAGATGACCAGGCAGAAAAAGGATGGGATGCTTTTAAGAAAATCAGAATGACCTCAATTTTTGAGTCATATCAGACGAAGGATAAAATACATCATTATCATTTGCCGGTTGAACCCATCTCGATAAATAAACATTGCTTCCCGACTGTTCATTTCACTGAAGATGCGGACTATTCTACCTTGTGGAACATGTTTAATCACGAATTCAAATTCATCCAATCGGCAAATCTTAAAGCGTTTAGTGAAACTTTCTTGCATCTTCTTTACAAGTATACAAGCACAATTCCTTCCAGCACAGTGAATTTTCCCGATGTTTCTTTGTATGACCACCTGAAGACTACTGCTGCAATAGCGGTTTGTCTGTACGATTGGTCAAAAGGAACTAAGTCCGGTAATGACGAGTTTATGATGATTGGAGGTGATTTCAGCGGTATACAAAGTTGCATATATAACATAATATCCGAGAATGCGGCGAAAAATTTGAAGGGAAGATCTTTTTACCTGAAATTGCTTTCAGACAGTGTAGTCATGTATCTTCTGAAAAAACTAAATCTATTTGGGGCTAATATTATTTATAATTCCGGAGGTAGTTTTTTTATGCTTGCTCCAAATACCTGTGAGACGAGAGATTGTTTTGAGAATGCCGTACGTGAAATTGAAGATAGTATTTTTAAAACACATGGCACTTCCCTCTTTGTGGCTATTGATGCAGTTTCATTGAACCGGGATGCCTTTATGGGGGTAAATGGTGCAAGCATTTCAAAGTGTTGGGAGAAATTATTTGAAGTACGTGACGCAAAAAAACGCACCCGTTATGCTGAACGGCTCATTCATGATTATGCCGCTTTTTTTGAACCTGGTGAAATTGGAGGATTGACTGCAAGAGATGCAATTACGGGAGAAGAAATCCCTGAACCTCTTGTCAGGAATGGTTTTACACTTGATGGATCAAGACCGGGCCCTAATGAAAACGAGATAATTTCTGAATTGACATGGAAGCAAATCAAACTCGGAAGAGAACTAAAAAAGGCTGAACTGTGGGTCATATCGGAGGGAAAGCTTGATTATTGGCCGGAAAAAGAATCTATAGAACCGGCCGGATTAGGATATTATTATTATTTTCTTTCGAAAAAAGATGTTGCTAAAAAACAGGAGCAACTCAAAGGTTCAGCTGACAGAGTGAAAATCATTGCAATTAATGGCAATCAAAAAGGTGAATGCGATTTTCTGAATTCAACGATCCAAGGTATCAATAACATTTATGGCTTTGATTTTTTTGGCGGCAACGACTATCCTGCAAGCGATGACGGAAGTCCGAAGTCTTTTGACCAGCTTGCCGGAGGTGAGGGTTATAAAAGGCTTGGGATTATGAGAATGGATGTTGATAACCTCGGTAAAATATTCCAGGATGGATTTGGAGAAAATCGCAGCAGTTTTTCAAGGTTTGCGGCATTAAGCCGTTATTTTGACTGGTTCTTTAAAGGTTATCTGAATACGCTATGGAAAGATCATTTCAGTGCTTCAACCTATATTGTTTACAGTGGCGGTGACGATCTTTTTATTGTGGGGCGTTGGAACGATTGCATCAGCTTTGCTGAACTTATCCGGTCCGAATTCAGGGAATATGTGTGCAGAAATTCAAACTTTACCTTAAGCGGAGGAGTTGCCATTGTAACTCCAAAATTTCCCATAAAACGTGGAGCACAGGAGAGTGAAGAAGCTGAAAGACACGCAAAAGACTATATTTTGTTGGATAAAGATAAAAACAAGATTAGTTCCAAAGATGCTTTCTCTTTCTTAGGTATGGCAATGGGTTGGGATATTGAGTATCCACATGTAAAAAAGCTAAAAGGTGAGATACAGACTGTTATTCAAAATAAAAGCCTGAACAAATCTTTCATAACGAAACTAAACCTTCATTACAATAGTGCGAGATTCGATCATGAGAAATTGATTTCGCCCAAAACATACTGGATGACCGCTTATGATTTTGGCAGGATGGAAAGCAGTGTCAAACCTCATGAAATCAAATCATTTCTGAAACGATGTAGGTTGGATATACTGAGTAATACCATACATGGATCTACCATCCTGTCACGGTATCATTCTTTCAAATTATGGCATTTGGCAGCCCGTTGGGCTGAATTGGAGAATAGAACTTTTTAAACAATAAAACTTTATAACTATGACTTTTCATCAATTAAGGCCTAACCGAGGAGGAGGGTATCCCAGAGAAGAACGAAGATTCAACGGAGTATTTTCTCCAGATTGGATCAAAACAGGAATTACACAGGAAACTGTCCGGTTTTCTGATGATTTGGGAAAATTCATTAAAGAAACAGGATTGACAACCTCCCAGATCCGGAATGTGTTTGGAGAAATCAAACGTATTCAACTGAAAGGATTTGAGAATGAAAAACCAAGTTTTTACTTGTTAAAACCAAAAATGGCATACGCTTCTAAAAGAGCTGGTAATATCGGTATCCAGACGCTGAAACAGTTTTTTGATGAAGCTCATTCGCATGTTAATGACAAGGTCTCTTATCAGAACTTTGTTGATTTCTTTGAGTCAATATTAGCATATCACAAAGCTTATGGTGGAAAAGATTAGTTTAATTTAAAAATGTAGAATTATGACAACTTTAGTTAAAAAAATACTGGTAAAAGGTGATATTATTCTGAAAACAGGACTTCATATCGGAGGCACCAATTCATCCCTTAACATTGGCGGGCCTGATAAGTTTGTGGTTAGAAATCCTTTAACAAACAAACCTTATATTCCGGGAAGTTCCCTGAAGGGGAAAATGAGATCTCTTATTGAGCTGGTTGATGGAACAATTACTTCTGACCAAAAGGGCAATGGTCCAACAAAAGACCCGGAGACTAGGGCCGGCAATCTTTTTGGTACTGTCGGCGATAATCAACAGCCATCAAGGTTAATTGTGAGGGATGCAGAGATTTTTTCAAACAGTGGTTTTGATGAGTTTAAAAATACTGATTTACCATTTACTGAGACAAAAACCGAAGTGAGTATTGACCGGATTACAGCGTCAGCCAATCCAAGGACTTTTGAACGGGTACCCGCAGGTGCAAATTTCAAGTTAGAAATGATCCTCAATGTGTTTAGCATGGATAAAGAAGAACGACTTGTTGAAACTCTGAAAGAAGCCTTAAGGTTGTTACAGGATGACTACCTTGGAGGTCATGGGTCCCGGGGTTACGGGCAGATTGAAATCACCAATCTTTCATTTGAGGAAAGAGACAAATCTTTTTATGAAAAAGAATAATTATGGCTAGGTTTAAAATAGTCAGGCTTGAATTTCGAAGTCCGCTTCATTTAGGAAGAGGACTGGGAGAGGCATATGACACCGCCGAAAAGACCTTGCATTCTGACACTTTATCCGGTGCTTTAACATCTGCGTTTTGCATGCTGTGTCCTGATAAAGATCCATTGATTTTTATGAAATCCTTCAAGGTGAGCAGTGCATTTCCCTTTGTAGATGAACATTTTTTCATGCCTAAGCCTCTTACCAGGGTAAATCTTTCTTTTTCTGAAGGCGACGGATACGAGCAAAAGAAAAAAATTAAAAAAATTGAATACTTCGAAATTCCTCTTTGGCAACATTTGATTTCCGGATCAAAGATTGTCGTTTCTGAAAATAATTTATCATCTGGAGGCAGGTTTTTGTTCAATAAGGAAAACATTGGTGTTGAACCCTTTAAAGATGAATTGCAACAGAGGGTTACTGTTTCACGTGATAGAGGTGATTCGAAACCCTATTTTGTTGATCGTCGACATTTTTCTGAAAAGGCCGGATTGTTCTTTTTTCTGGATACTGACGATAATAATGTTTTATTAATCAGGAAGATATTGGATTATTTGAAAGACATCGGCTTTGGGACAGATAAAAGCGTAGGCAATGGACAGTTTTCCCATGAAATTTCATCGATTGATTTAGAAACTAACAACAATTATCCAAAACAGATGCTTATCTCCTTGGCTTGCCCATCAAAAGATGAAATTTCCAGGGATATTTTGAAGGGAGGTTCTTACTTATTGACCCGGAGGGGTGGATTTATTGCCGGTACCAGCTTAAACCGTTTCCGCCATTTAAGAAAAAAATCGGTTTATATGTTCCAGGAAGGGTCAATATTTCCCATAGGCAACTTTGAAGGTAAGATTGTAAATGTTCGACCTGAATGGAATGATTCTTCTCTGCACCAGGTGTACCGTGATGGCAGGTCTTTCTTAATACCTGTAAATATTTAAATTATGGCCAGGATAGAAATAGAAACACTTTCTCCCGTACATGTCGGAAGCGGAAGGTTCTTTCAAAAACAGATAGAGTATGTTTTTGGCAGGGAAAACATTGGAATTGTCGATGAGCATAAAGTGCTCGAACTCATTGGAGAAGAAAGAATACCTGCATGGGTTGCTTCTATTGATAAGGGGGAAGGTTTAGTATCCTTCCTTAAAGGATATGGCCTGGAATTTTCTTTGCAAAAGATTTCGGGTAGAATTATCAACATCTTTTGCGACAAGAGTTTAGCTAAGGAAAGTGCAACTTTGAAAGAACAATTGCATAATGGACAAGGATTGCCCTATCTTCCTGGTTCTTCCATTAAAGGTTCCTTACGTACTGCGGTTTTTAATGAAATAGTCAGAGAGAAATATAAAAACATTGATCACAACAAGTTAGAGAACAGAGGGAGATTTACTTCGTCTTTTCTTGAAAAAGAAATTTTTGGTAAAGATCCTAATCATGATGTTTTCAGGTTTTTGAGGGTGGGTGATGCTTATTTTAAGCTAAATAAGACGGTTGCGGTGATGATGGAGAATATCAACATTAAGGAAAAAAGCGGTGAAGAACTGGCCATCACAGATACATCGAAAAAACAATTAGTCGAAGCAATTGGAAATGATGAGAAAACAGTGTTTTCTTTGACTTTCGACCAGGCAGGAATGGAAAAGAATTTGAAAAGTCGTGAGATAAAAAATTTTCCTGATTGCTTTAAATCGATTGACGCCCTTTTTCATACAATAAATGAAAATACCGGGAGGATTCTTGAAGAAGAAATTGAGTTCTGGGAAGATTATCGAGACGAGAGTGTGGATTTATACCTGGACAGAATTAAGTATTTTTTGAAAAAGGTTAAAGGGGTAAAATCCGGAGAATGCATCATGCGTATGTCACATGGGTCAGGATGGAATTTTATTACCGGAGGATGGTGCAAGGATCCTGAATTGGTGGATGATGTGGCGTATGGGAAAATTGTTAATGCGAGTAGACCAGGGAATGAAAGGAAATATCGTCATTTGCCCTTCCCTAAATCCAGAAGGATCACCAGTGAAGTTGAACTTCCAGGTTTTGTTAGGTTAAGAAAGATTGATTGATAATAATCCTGTTCTATTAAATGCACTGCTGTTAGCACAATGTGGTTATTTCCTGATCGAAAGTCATATTAACTTTTTGGATATCACAATAAAATATCAATATTACTACAACATTGAAATCAACAGTACTTGTCAGCCTCGTTAGCGAACAAACGGTTCCGAATTATCTTTCATTCAAGACCTTTTGTGAGGCTGACGCCTATTTTTTCATAACCACCCAGCGAATGGAAGATCCGGTGAAAGGTAACCGGAGGAAATGGCTTATCAAAGCGGCCAACATCTGGGAGGACCAGAGCACTATGATTCTTGTTAATCCTGAAATCAGGGAAGATGTTTTGGAAAAACTATCCCAAATCCCCTGGCAGGAAAAATTTTCCAGAATTATTGTCAACATTACCGGGGGTACCAAAATGATGTCCCTTGCAACCTGGGAGTTCTTCCATCCCATAACCTCTGAAATCTGGTACCTGCCCATTAACAGCAATGATTACCACCTGGTCTGTGATTCCAATGTCAAAAAGACGGTTACTTACCACATGAGCGTGGATGAATACCTGGCTTGTTGCGGTATTTCACGCGCAGCCAACCAATTCCGTGAAAAACCTCCCCTCTTCGACCAGAAAACCAATGATGCCCTTTTTACCCAGTTGATCGACTTCGAACAAAGCCATCGCCCGGTAGAACTGATCAGGCTTCTTTTTCGCGACGATAATGCCCCGTTGAAAAACCAGATCGATAAACGGATTAGCGCTGAGAAACTTAAAAAGATTGCACAGGCCACTGGGAAGCTCCATCCGGAACTTTCGAAAAAGAAGAGCGGTATTGACTTGAAGGATGCTAAGATTCTGGCTGCCTTTCAGGCTAAGATGGATTGCCTGGATGAAGTCATGCCTGAATCAAAGCGCACAAAACTGAAAGAAATAAGCTCCTTTGATTTTATCTTCGATTTCTTCGATAAGATAGGACTACCCTATGAGGTTAAGGACCTTCTTTTAAAGGACCAGGTTAATTACGTTACCGGAGGGTGGTTTGAGGAATACACTTACTATCTCTTGAAAAGGATCAGTGGTCAACCCGACAGCCATTTTAAACTGGGAGTGGTCCTCGATTCCAACCGCGACAGCTACTTCACCAGCAATGACCTCGATGTGGTGATGGTGTACAACAACAACCTCTATGTCATCGAATGCAAATCGGGCGGAATGGAGGAAAACGAACTTTTTAACAAGACGGTTTACCTACAGGCGGCGCTACGAAAATACTTCGGTTTAAGCGTCAGGTCTGTCCTGATGACTCTTTCCGCCACCTCTGACTTACAAAAAAAGAAAGCCGAAACGCTGGGCATTTTATTGATTGACAGAGCTGTAATCCTGGACCCGCAAGCCAATGAGCTGATTGGTAGTATTCTGAGAATAATAAAATAACCTCGGCATCGGATATGAATACAGGTCAGAGCCTTCCAGAATTTGCCGTTGCCTTTGCCTCTCCGACTGAAGACCAGTTGAATGCGATGCAGCTTTTAGAGGCATTCTTCCAGGGAGAAAGCTCCTGCTTCCTGCTAAAAGGATATGCGGGTACCGGCAAAACTTGGCTTCTTGGCATCCTGGTGGCCTGGCTGGAAAGCCGCGGCTCCCACTATATGCTGATGGCCCCTACCGGCCGGGCCGCACGTATCCTGGCACGCAAAACAGGGAAGAAAGCCACCACCATCCACAAGGGAATCTACAATTTCGACGAACTCGAAGAGGTCCCTATTCATATCAACGGCAAGAAAAAGTATAAGTTCCGCTATAATCTGAACCGCGTAAACATGCCCGGAATGGTCTTCATTGCTGATGAGGCCTCCATGATCTCCGACAGGGTCGCTGAAAGCGATTTCTTCGTCTTTGGAACCGGGAAACTGCTCACCGACCTGATTACCTTTGCAGCACCGCAGAACCTGGACAACAAAGTAAAGATCATCCTTACCGGTGACCCGGCCCAGTTGCCGCCAGTAGGAGACTCCCTCTCGGGCGCCCTCGACGAATCCTATCTCCGCCAACAGTTCAGCCTGCATCCTGTGGTCTATGAACTGACACAAGTGGTTAGACAAAGCGCCGGTAATGAAATCCTGGATCTGGCAACCAGCCTCCGGGAACAACTCCGTTCAGGAACCTCAACCGGATTCAGCGTTGAAAGTTTTTCACGAAATGTTAACGTCATTAACCCGGAAGAGGTGGTCGGCCACTTCCTGAACCTTAATCCCGGATTGTCGGTCAACGAAACCATAATCATCAATTTCGACAACAAGTCGGCCCTAGGCTACAATTTGGCCCTGAGGAATGAGAAATTCCCCGGAAAACCGGTCATCCAAAAGGGGGATAACCTGATGATCGTACAGAACAATTACAACTATCAGGTTGACCTGCTTAACGGCACCTTGGTTAAAGTGACGGACGTGGCCGGAGATCCCGAGGTGAAAGGCAACATGTTCTCCTTTGACCAGTCGGGCAACGAATGCTCAGTGAGCCATACCTTCAGGCGGGTAACCATCGAAGTGGAGGAAGACGACAGAAAAGTGGCAGTGGAATGCCTGATACTCGAGGATTTCCTCTATTCGCCCGATGCACAGCCCGATTATGCCCAAAATATCGCCCTCTACCTCGACTTCAAAATCCGCCATCCCCATTTGAAACCGGGCACCAAGCCCTTTACAGATTCCTTGAAAACCGACCCCTGGTTCAACGCCCTCAGGGTCAAATACGGCTACGCCATCACCTGCCACAAAGCCCAGGGCGGGGAGTGGAATACCGTTTTTCTGAATATGGACGTCGCCCTGGGCAAACTGACAAAACCCTTCCTGCGATGGGCGTATACCGCCGTAACCCGCGCCCGTTGCCGGCTCTTCCTCTTCAACTACATCAGGGAAAAACAGTTCTCCCGGCTTCACTACATTCCGAAGTTGCTGCCGGGGGCTACCTCTCCGGTTGGCCAAAAGGAAATCATCATCGACCATCCTGAAAATTTTGACGCCTGGGCTTCGGCCGCGGGTGTCACCCCCCAGCCCCGCTTTATCTTTGACCGGATCAGAGAGATCTGGGCAGTGGCCCGCGATTTCAACCTCTCCCTCACCCGCCTCAAACCGGAAACCTTCTGCGAGGTATTCCGCTTTGACCTGGAATCCAGATCGGCATGCCTTAAATTCTGGTTCAACTCCCGGAATAAATTTACCTCCATACAACTCTTCCCCCAGGGGACCAACGACCCATCCTGGGGGAACCAGTTGAAGGACCTTTTATCGCAGCCGGTGAACCTTTTCGTGAAGGAGCTTGACCAGGAACCAATGAACCTCCCTGATTCCACTCCGGAAATGCTCTTTGGCGATGACATCCCTGATAAAATCCGAAACCTCTATCATGGTTTGCTGCCGGCGCTCACCGAAAAACATATTTCAGTCGACCAGATAACCCGCCAGTCGTATTGCGAGGTGTACCATTTCTCCCGGCCACCTGAACTGGCCGCCCTGCAGTTTTACTATAACAACCGCTACCAGTTTACCACCGCACAACCCTATCTTTCGGAGTGCAACTCCAATCAGCTTCTGGTCGATCTGGAGGAAATCATCAATGATTTAAAGCATAATGAATGAGTGACGTTCAGAACATATTCAAACTGAGAAAAGAAGGCCGTTTGGATGAGGCGTTAGCCTTGGCCGAAGCCCTTTATGCCCGGATTCCTGCCGATCCCTGGGTTATCAGGGCCTACGGATGGGTGTTGTACGACCGCCTGAAGGCCGCCCTGGCTTCTGAATCCGAAGATGAAATCTTCCTTTGCTCCGGAAAACTGGAAAACCTTGATATCCCTGAGGAAGACGAAATCCTCAGCAGGCAGGTGGGTTATCTGCTTTCCCAAGCCAGTCAGAGCGCGCGGAAATTTAAACGGGCTTGTTCTATCGATTATAACGGGAACCATGAAGAAGCCCTGGCCTTGTTCCGGGAAATGAAAAAGGACTTTTCAGGCGACCTTACGACCTACCACAGGGCCTACGGCTGGTGCCTTTACAAATATCTGAAGAACCTGATAACCAACCAGGCCGCGGGTCGCGAGGTATATAAAAGCCTTCTGGATGAGTATTTCACCCTTCAACCCGAAAAACCTTCCGTCCTCCATTCTTCCTTGCTCTTCCTGTTGTTGAGCCATTTCAAGGATGACAGCGATTTCCTTCGGAAATGGGAGAAACAGATGGAATGGTCTCTTTTCAGGGAGGAGGACTTTGATTCCTATGCGGCCGAAAGCGGTAAGGTTTTTCCCGGACTTGCAGAAAGGTCGGTGCAGGCATTGGCCAAAGCCATCCTCTCCGGAGGCGGCAACGATGAAATGGATGGATTTCAAAGAACTCTTGACAATGCCCTGAACAAGTTCCCTTCTAACATCTGGCTTTACTATTATAAGGCTAAGATGTTGGTTCGCCTGGGCAGGGAAGAGGAAGCCCGCAATTTCGTCATTCCGGTGATCAGGCAGAAGAAAGGGGATTACTGGTCATGGGCATTATTGGGCGACATGGTGGACCAGACCGATCCGGAACTGGCCGTCTCCTGCTTCTGCAACGCCCTGATGTGTTCTTCCGAGGAGAAATTCCTCATGAATACCCGTTGGAGTTTCGGCCGCCTCCTTCGTCAGCAAGGGTATGACGCCGAAGCCCGGTGTGAATTTGAGAGTTCGATAAAGGCACGCAGGGATGCCGGCTATGACCTTTCCACTTCTCAGATGCTAATCAGCGAAGAAGCCTGGTTTAAGGCTGCCCCTCAAAAGGATAACAACAAACCGTTTTATAAGGAACATGCCGGGAAAGCCCTGGAGTTTGTCTTCGGAAGCCTGCCCCGCTTCAAGGGCTGTTTTGTGCGTACTTTTATCCGCCCCGACGACCCCCGAAAATCGCTCCGTGCCCGTATTTTGTTCTCCGGTACTGAGGGGTCTTTGGTGGCCGGCTCGGTAAGGGTGCAGAATTATCCTTCCCTAAAGGATGCACAACCCGGTCAGGGGATTCTGGTGACAGCGAATCCTTCCGACGGGATGAAAATCATGGAGGTTGCCCTGCGCGAAACCGCTGAAGCCTACGATATCCTGCCCTGGCAGACCGGCATCGCAGACCATGTCAACAAAGCAAAGAATATAACCCATATCGCCTGGAGCAGGACTGAAGGAGGTCTGCTCCAAGGGCAACCATACAAGGAGGGAGATTTTGTCAGAGTGAAGGTGATGACCAAAAAAGAGGATAACCGGAACTTTCCCAATGAAATTCTGATCCATGAGCATACCGAAGAACTTCCTTCCACAGACCTTGCGCAGCCTTTCAAGGGAAAACTGAAGCTGAACATGAAAAAGGGATTTGGTTTCGTGGGGTCTGTTTTTGTGTCGCCCGGAATGGTCACCTCCTGCGGTTTGAAAGGCAAAGACGGGTCGACCGTAGGTGGACTGGCAGTCCCCTCCTTCAATACCAAAACCGGCCAGTGGGGATGGAAAGCGGTGGATATATCATAACAGAATGTTGTGTAATTTTGGTTAGTTTTAAGCAGTATAACCTTGATGATGTGAAGCAAAGGGGCTCAAATGAAAACAACTTTGGAGCTTGTGCAAAATTTTGTGTAAACTGGCAACTGCTGGTTTTAAAGAACTCCACATCTTTCTCCAAAAATAATAACTAATTGATTAATAACGGAACCCCATTCTTTGATTGCCATTGTCCATTTTCTCTCAACATTGGCAACTGCCAGGTAGACAGCCTTTAAGGCTGCCTGATCCTCAGGAAAGACTGTTTTCGTTTTGGTATATTTCCGGATGGTACTATTCAGACTTTCAATAACATTGGTCGTATAAATGATCCTACGGATCTCAATTGGGTAGTCAAAATATGCAGTCAGCTCATCCCAATTATCCTTCCATGATTTTACAGCATAAGCATATTTGGCATTCCATTTTGCTGCAAATTCCTCAAGAGCCTGGTATGCCATATCTCTGTTTATGGCATTATAAACAAGCTTTAAATCAGCAAGAAAGCGTTTTCGATCTTTCCATACCACATATTTAACGCTGTTTCGGATCTGATGGACAACACACAGCTGAGTAATGGTATTGGGGAATGCAGATCTGATAGCCTGCCGGATACCCGTAAGATTATCTGTGCTGGCAATAAGGATATCCCTGACTCCCCTGGCCTTGATATCGGTAAGAACGGAAAGCCAGAATGAAGCACTTTCAGTCTCATTGATCCACATGCCTAAAACCTGCTTTTTGCCATCTTGTTTAAGCCCTATCATCAAATAGATCGTCTTGCCCTGGACTTTGCCGTTCTGGCGTACTTTAAAGACTATACCATCCATCCAGACCACGAAGTAAACCGATTCAAGAGGGCGCTGCTGCCATTCCTTAATGTCTTCCAGAACCGAGCTGGTGATGTTGGAGATAGACCCCTCGCTTACCTCGATCCCGTAAATATCCTTGATGGTGGCTTCGATATCCCGGGTTGTCATACCCCTTGAATACATGGTTATAATGGCATTTTCAATCTTGGCAGACATTCGCTGGTATTTGGGAACAGCCACCGGTTCAAAGGTGCCATTACGGTCACGGGGAACATCAAGGGGTATGTCACCAATGTTTGTTTTTAGGGTTTTGCCGCTGTATCCATTGCGGCTGTTCCCAGTGTTTTTTCCTTCGGGAGAATGCTTCGGGTAGCCAAGATGATCGTCGATTTCAGCTTTAAGGAGAGCTTCCACGCCTTGCTTATAAAGCTCCTGAATAAAAGATTCAAACTCCGCCTGGGTCCTTATCTTTTTTAAGGCTTCTTCAGGAATCTTAAATTTTTCATTATCATTCATATAACTGCAAATTAGGTCAAAATTACACTTTTAATGTTTTCTGTTGATGCGCCGGATCCGGCGCATCAACATCCCAATTGCAGCTACCAATTCATTTACACAAAACATTAAACACTACCCTACATTTTCGAAAATCTAAAACAAAAACCTAATGTTTACGGGGGTTTCCGGGAGTCTATACCTCGTTAACTGTCAAACTCGGGAAGTAATATAGCAGCTTGTTGTGCAGGTTGAACATCCCGCAGTCGTAAAGATGTGCGATGGACTGCAAAAAGGCCAGGTCAATCTGGTCCCTGATCAACAACCGGGTCCCATTTGGAAAAACAAACTCAAACTTGTTATCTTCTAAAAAATCCGCTGCTGATATGTGCGGATCCGAATGTGAAAACTGATCTTTCTTTTGAGCGGCAAGGTTGCTACTAACCACCAGAGGAATGAACCTTTTGGGTTGCGCTGCTTTTTTATTCAATTTATTCCTCCAATAGTAATAGGTCGATTGAGGAATACCCTCATTTGAACAAAAATCACGAACCTATAATCCAGTCTCTTTGCGGCGGCTTACCAGTTCCAGAAATGATGCTTCAGTCATACTATGTTTTTCCGGTAAACGTAAAGCCCCGAAGTTTTACCTGCAATATGTACCAGGCCGAATGCTTACCATTATAGAATCCTCTATAATAGGCTAAAAATTTATCATTTGCCATAACTGGCAGATTCCAAAGAAAATACACAGAAAGGGGATACCACCCATTGAATTACAACAGGATACCCGGCAAATGGAAAATATCGTTCATAATTTAATTGTCAGATGAAGCACGTCATCTGATTGATGACAAGTTGCTGCAATGAAGAAATTCTTTTGAGGCTATTCATCTTGACTCCACCATATATTTCTCAAAAGATCATCCTTAGATTTATTATTTTCTGACGCTAACTGCCAACCGTTATTAAATTTTTTAAATATTAACTCACTGTTTCTGACAGTATTAATATTGTCATGCAATGCTTCGCTTATGGGAGTAATATTTGTTGCTTTTAAATAAAACCTAATTAAAACAATTTGTTGTTTTTTATCAACTGCTATACCTGTAACATCACCCAAATCTATGCGATAACCTTGAAATATGAGTGTGTTATATTCCATTGGATACCCTCCTTCGCCCACATCTTTTAGTAGATATTGTTCGCCTTTAACCGTTACCTGTAAATCACATCCAAAACTGCAGTTGCCCGGGTCATAAATAAAACCAGCGTCCCTTAATTTGGGCCATTTAAATACATCTGCACCTGTAACATTTTCAGTAACATTTTTTGGAAGTCCTAACGCAATAGTTATTAGCTCTTTTGCCTCTTCATTTGTTGGAGTAAAATTATTGCAACCAGTTGAAGTGATTACTGTCAGAATGAGAGCAGTCATTTTTAAAATGGTATTAACTTTTTTCATTTTATTTAAATTTTTGTTTTGATCTCTTGCCTTGTTGGTTTAGTCCCGTTATTTAGCTTATTCTCGTTTCCACCTTTGAGTCTCGTTTATCAAGCATCCTCATCAAGTTATTTATATATTTTGGAAATCTTAACTTTTTGTATCATAGACTACTATACGATTCCCACATAAGAACATATTAAACCGTTCAACAAAACATATTTTCATATAATAACTTTTCGGAATATCAACTATTCTTTAATTATTTTATAAGTCCTGTCAGTTTGTCCGTCAATATTCAATAAATACGAGCCTGGCGTTACATGGCTGATATTTATAGAAGCAGTTTCACTATTAATTTTCTGTTTTATTATTACACTTCCAGACATATCAACGATTGATATTTCGGTTTCGTTAAACGCGGGTAAATTTGAGAATGTTATTATTCCGGATGTTGGGTTCGGGTAAATTTTAATATTTTTGTTCAAAACACCATCTGATCTTGTAATTGACGGATCTATTATATTTGATGCTTCAGAAACACATCCTTGAGGACTTGTAATTATTGTATAATACTGACCCTTTTTATTGGCTTTTAACTTCTGGTTTGTAGCTCCATCAATCATCGAATTATTATAATACCATTGATTTCCTTCAATTGCATTTGAAATCAAAGTGTCTCCGCTCTGGGATATGATTGGTGTCGAGGGTTTGAGATTCACAATTATGGATAATAAACTCTCTGCTCCATCTCTGCAATCATTATGTCCTTTTACTTTTATATATCCAGATTCTGATAGGTCTCCAAAATTAACTAAAATACTATTTGCTGTGCTAGAACCAGTTACTCCAATAGGTAAAGTCCAAACATAGGAACTAGCGCCAGAAATGGTTGGTACTGAAAAAGACACATTCGATTCTCCCTGACAAACGGTCGATTTACCACTAATTATTCCTGCAGCATCGACCGGATCGCAATACCTCAATGTAATTATATCAAAATCATATGAGTCATTTCTTTGTAAACCGTTTAAAATTATATTTTGGTTTGCGTCAACTATGATATTTAAAGCAGTCTGATTTCTATTTTTCGAGTTATAATTTACTTCATAAATTTCATTCCCAGTTGTTTTATTGTATTTAATAAACGTTAAATCGTAGTTGTTGCTTGCGTTTCTTGTATTGCCCACAACGATAGGATTTTGTAACTTATCAAAGGCAATATCATATGCAAAATCATCGCCATTGTCTGTTCCGTTTTTATTTACTTTCCATTGAAAAACCCCTGAGCTGTTGTATTTAATTAAAAACCAGTCAAAATTACCATTAGCATTTGATTCATAACCTGCTGCATAAACGTTTGAATTATTGGGATCAACTTTTAGTACAGTAACTTTAATATTTTGATATTTTAAACTTCCTCCTGATTTGTTTTCCCAGACTATTGTGCCAGTACTGTTAATTTTTGAAATTATCACTTTATAATATGATCCAGTTTTATATATAGTATCTCCCACAGATGCAATATATACATTGTTGGAATTGTCAATATCCATAGCATTATAAAAAGTAAAGTCATCAGGAGTTGATACTGCCTTAGTTCCTCCGACAGGAATACTTGTAATATCTCCCCAGCTACTTGGATAAAATGTACTTAAACTTGATTTAACGCCGCAGACATAAACATAAGAATAACCAAAGGATAATGTTCCATACATATACTCGCCAGCCATTATTACATCGCCATTATTGCTTACTATTGCATCCAGAATCCAATCTGATTTATAACTAGTAATGTCTTCTTTTTTGTAATTTGTTAAGGTGCCGGCTGAGTTGTAAACTAAGACAAGCAAATCTTCGTAGGTAGGAGCAAAACCAGTACTCCCATTGAATGTATATGCTGAAACATAGATATTCCCCCTATTGTCAATGCCAATATCTTTCGGAATGTCATCTCCATTTATATAGGTATTGTTCCAACGATTGGCCCAGCCTAAGATTCCCGAAGATGAATATTTAATAGTAATAATGTCATAAGCAGTGCCTGTTCCTAAACTTTTACCCGTTATGTAAATATCACCTGTAGCCTGGTTTATTTCCATATCAACAGTCTGATCGTCGGAATTGGCCGAACCATTATAACGCCTGGTCCAGACAGTGTCGCCTGTGGCAAAATCTCGTTTAATCAGTAAAATATCGTTGCTAGTTCCGTAAGCATCAGAAGTTCCTGCAATGTAAATTGATCCATCAGCGTTATACATTTTTATTACCGATGCGGAATCGAATGAACTCATATTGCCGGAGAAAGACTTTTCCCATTTAAGTAAAGGAGCTTGAGCATAGCCAGCTACAAAAAACATAATACCTGCAAAACACATTAGGAGGTTTTTCATGATCTTGAAATTTTATATTCTCTTGTTGTTTCAAACAACCTTGACGTGTTGACTAATTAGAAAATAGATTAAAAATAGACTGATAACTACAAGGTTGTGTGTAATCCTATCTCAAAGAAAGTAAAGAACAAAATAAAGGGTGTTTTCTAATCATCAATTCGCCATCCGTCGTCATAAAAAAAGAAATAAGCTGTGTGTTGCGTAACCTGATGTTTATCGTTGAATATTTCTCCAAATGGGGTAATATTCTTGTTGAAAACTGTATAGTCCGCAATTGCTGATTTCTTATCGTCCAATTCCCGAATGCCGGTAATGTCCTTAATATCTGTTTCCCAAAGGTTTACCAGATAATTATCAGGGTCTTCACCAACCAGGTATTTTTTACCTGATTCGGTCAGTTTAACATCAATCTTTGTCCAGGTTCGAATAGTCGTCCCAATCAGGAAAGAGGTTGTTTCCTTGCTTTCCTGTGTTTCTTCCAAATTAAGCAAACCTTTTATTTCAAATTGCTTGTATATTTTCTCATTTTCAAGGCTCTCATCTTCACCAATGATAATAGATACCCCTCTCCCTCGTGTGTCCATGTTTTTAATATAGGTTTTTGTAATCTTATAATTCTTTTTTACAGGATGGTGTCTACTTTTTGATATTAAAGATCGGGCATTATCTCTTGTAAGATGCTTCTGACAGGATGCACCTAAGAACAAAAAAAGTGCAAATAAAATGTAACACTTATTATGACTCATATTGAATTAATAACAAGTAAAATAATCTAACATGCTCAAAAACGATAATATAGTTTAATTTCCAGACCATCAGGATTGAAAGGCACAGTTTCCGTTTTTTCTCCATCAACCCAGAAACTAACATTTCGTGCGTCCATATCTTCTGAATCACTTGCCCGATTGCCATCCTGCCCCGTTCCTGAAAAATTCAAGTACCCCATCTTGTAGGAAATCAGATAATTAAACCTTATGCCAATTTCATTTCCATTTCCAGTGGATGAGCCTAAATTCAGCCCGGGCTTGAGGCCGAAAAAAATGTTCTGAACGGAAACGTTCACATTGGTATAATCCATAAACTGGGTGTTATTTACCTTGATGTAAACATCGTTGTTTTCAATGGTTCCGATTCCTTTTGAACTGTATCCTAGAGAAGCAGCCAATTCGGGCTGGAACTTGAATTTGCTCTCGTTTTTCCCGGTGTAAACTAAGCCTGGATTTAATGCCAGCCCAGAGAGGCTTCCCAAATACCCCTGCCCTTCAATAAACCATTGCATGTTTTTATTATAATCGTAATTAACATACCTCAGGGACAATTCATAGCAGGTATTACCTTGCTGCTTAAATTCTTTGAAAATGTTGTCCATCGAAGGTGATTCGTCGACATACCACAATGTCACGATCCTGTTTTCGGGTCGAATGATTCTTACGCCTCCAGACACGGTTAAATTTGTCTGTGCATACATTCCTCCTACAATAGATAAGAATGACAATAGTAAAATTGACTTTTTCATTGTTTTAAATTTTCATTAAGTGAAAGGTTTTACTTTGCTGATGACTTTTTAAGTACGATATACCAAAATTCATTGGTTTGTTTCCCTGTTTTCAATTGAAAAGGTTTCAAAAAAATTTTCTGTCTATTAATATAAAAGCGAGATATAATAACAGCTCAGTTTTATATACTATTTCTTTTGGAATCCTGAATTTTTTTTGATTTCTAACGATTCAGATTTCTTTACTTTCAATTCTTCGGGTTCAAGGTATTTCCACGAAGTGGAGATTACATTTTCATAGATCTTCTGTAAATTTTCAACCAATGTATTCCATACCTTGGGATCTGTCACGGGTATATCTTTAGATTTGTATTTATATTGACTGTCTAAAAAGAAAGTTATGGGTTCTGTAGAAACGCTTTTAACCCAAACTTTGGTTTTTGTAAATGGCTCAGAGAAAATCATAGTTATTTTACCTGATAAATTCATATCCCCATTGTAAATGTAATAGTAATTGGTTCTACTGGTTAAAATTTCATAATCCGAAGTTTGTTTTATTGCATTTCCCGTAAATTGTAGATCTACCTCTACTTCCAAAACCAAATCTGTAGTTTGCTTTTCACTGTAAACCATGTCATCAATGGTATTATAAGGACCAACATATGGATACCCTCTTGCTGTAAGCATTTCGACAAAATCATCCCCCATGCTGTTGGCAAAAGTTTTATATGGATCAATTTTACTTTGTTCGAATGATGTAACAAATCTTGGATTGATCAAAGCAAATTTGATATCATTTGATTTTGTCACTCCTACGCCAGGTGTTGAATAATCAAATTTCATCGGAACCAAAGTCGGCGGTTTGGCAGCTTCTTTTGAGCCTGAAATTGAAGCATAAAACAACAAGGAAAAGCCAACCATGGTTAGAATCGATAAACAGGTTTTTTTTGCGTTCATAATTTGTTAGATTTTGGGTTAATGTTTTATTTTGGTTAGATTATATGATAAACACATGAATGTTGCCACTGAATAAGACAATAGGTCTTTCCAGTCAAAAGTCCCTGGCATCCAGTGAAATGCCTGTAATATTTCCATTGAAAAACTTAAAGTGATTGCAAGTACAATCCAAATAATTGCCGGTTGCGAACCATCATTATCCTTCCAAATAAACAACAGGGAACTTAATAGAGCATACAGCCAGAGACCGTCCGGTAAGGAATACTGTAACCAGGCAGGAAGATTTTTTGAACTGAAGAGTGGAAATACTTTCATTAAAGGATCAATGGAAGAAATACCTCTCCAGAAAATATAAACTATTACTCCCAGAATTACAGGAGAAATGATATGAAGAAGAATATATCTTTGGGATGATAAAACTTTCATTTTATATCACTTATAGTTTATCTCATCTGCTTACGACATTGTTGTCTGAACTTGGTTCATTGCCCGCCAGGATTAGAATCACTACAGTATTTGTATTAGAAAATTAGAATTGTCATCAACTGTACTGTTCCTTTTCTGCCGAATCAGGTAGGTAAATTTATATCTGCTTTTTCATTTCTGCTACCAGAAACTTGAATTTGGCAAGTTTGAGTGTGAATTTGGTATTTTTCGTAAAACAGTTTTCGACAATTATGGAAAATGCTTCACATTCACGATGTGTTATTTGTGGCCCTTGTGATTATACTTTCATGATTCGTTCTGCCTTGTGGTGGAGATTGTCAATCAAAAGGTCTGCAATTATGAATTATATTACCCTCTACAGAGACTAACTTTCATATTGCAATTCCGTTTGATTTCAGGTATCTTATAAAATCATCCTTCCTTGCTCTTGCAACAGGAATTGAAATATTTGTTTGGTCGTCCATTATCAGAAATCCGCCTTCTTCTTTTGTGTATTTCCGAATATGCCCAATATTGACAATATGTTTGTTGTGAACTCGGTAAAATGATCCGAGACTTGTAAGAATATCTTCATAGTACGATAATCCTTTAGATACTTCAACCCTAATAATCGATGATTTGTTGTTTCTATCAAAAATGAAAAATTCGGTATAAACATTGTCTGACTGGCATCGAATAATGTCTTTCACCCTGTAAAAGTTTAACCCACCCTTGTTATAAAGGGCTATTGCTCTGGCATTCAAGGGGAGATTGAAATTTGTCAACAGATTTCTTATCCTGTTATTTCCGGTTTTTTCCCTATATCTGGCCAGTGCTTCCTTCAGATCATTGATTTGAACCGGCTTTTCAATGTAATCAAGGGCTGAAGCTTTTATCGCCTGAATGGCATATTGTTGGTAAGCAGTGGTAAAAATAACCTCAAAATTCCGCTCACTAACCATTTCGAGTAAATCAAAACCGGAATAGGGACTCATTTCAATGTCTAGAAAAATAAGTTGTGGTTTTAGTTTATCTATTTTCTCAACAGCATCAGGTACATTGCTGCTAACAGCCACGATTTTAACCTGACTGAAATGACTTTTAAGTAATTTGGTAAGTGCTTCAATATGAAACACATCGTCATCAACGATCACCGTACTGATCATACTGCGAATTCAAGTGGCAGTAACATTTTAACTCTTGTTCCCGCCGGTTTACCATTTTCTTCTAAATCCTCCAGGGAAAAGGTACAATTTGTTCCCTTGGTTCTATTAATCAGATCAAAGCGTTCTTCTATAAGTTTAATTCCGAGTGATTCCTTTTTAAATCCTGAAAGAGATTTCATTTTTTGGCTTTCCTTTATTCCGATGCCGTTATCTTCAATAAAGCAGGCTAACAATCCGTTATCCTCTTTAATCTCAATTTGTAAATGTCCCTTTTTCCCATTGTTGTGAAATCCATGCTTAACTGAATTTTCTACTAAAGGCTGCAATAAAAGCGGAGGAATCATGGTAACTGACGGATCAATCCCGGGATCAATGGAAAAAGTATAAGTAAAAGGAACCTGAAATCTTGCATTCTCAAGATCCATATAAAGCTCCAATATCTTGATTTCATCCGCGAGGGGAATTTCCCGTTTTGTAGAATTTTCCAGAACAAACCGTGTCAGGTTTGAAAATTGATTCAACGCGTTTATTGATTCTCTGATCTTTGTATCATTTAACATTCGTTCGATGGTCTGGACACAGTTGAAAATAAAATGGGGATTCATTTGAGAACGTAAAGCTTTCATGTTGCTTTCAACTAACTCATGGTTTAATTCAGCAGCCTTTTGTTTTAAGATGGCCTGTTCCCTTTTCTTTTTGTTCCTGAAAAGTAAAAAACCAGCTAAAATCAATACCATCAGGAATCCAAAACCAGACAAGAAATAAAAAATCATTCTTTGTTTTTTCAACTTTTCATCTTGAATGGTCCTGGTTTGATCCGCCACCTTTAATTTATGGATTTCTATTTCAGCTTGTTGCTTTTCACGTTTTGCTTCAGCCAGTTTTAGAGATTGTATATTCCGTTCATTTTCAGCCGCTGATTCTTTTAGCCGGAGGTTGGCAATTTCATTCCTGCTGCTCACCACCAAAAAATCATTTTTCTTTTTCTCATTTTCAAGGTTCAAGGCAATGATTTCCTTATCTTTCTTTTCGGTCTCATACCTAGTCTGCATTTCAGCTATGGAACGACTGTTTTGTTCACTGTATAAAGAGTCAGATAATTGTCGATATTGGTATAAATACCAATAAACACTATCTGAGTCATTAAGCCTACTATATAATTGGACAAATGAATAATTTAAATCCATCAACATGTATTTGTTATTTAACTCCTTTATTACAGAGAAAGATTTATAATAAAACTCTTTGGCTTTGAAATATTCTCCTATGTTTATATAAATATTACCGATATTTTGATATATACCTGCCAGGTTGGCTTTATCTCCCATTTGAAGTACAACAGGCAGCACCGCATTGTAGTAAAACAACGCCGAATCATTTTTGGCTGTTATTTGATATAAATTCCCAAGAAACATTGAGGATGTAGCAATACCAATTGAATTATTTACTGATCTAAAGTTGAAGATAGCATCATTAAGGTTTTTAAAGGCTGATTCATAATCTTCATTTTCCTGATAGATCATTGCCAGTCTGTAATAAGTCCATGCTAATCCATTAATGTCATTTGTTCTTTTGAAATAAGTTAAAGCTTTTAAGGCATATTCCTTCGCCTCTTCATATTGTTTCTGGTATCTATAAATGCTGCTTATGTTTACTAAAGCATATCCGAGGTTTTGTTCATGGTTTTCTTCTTCGCTAATTTTGAGAGATATAAAATAATTCTCCAGAGCCTTGGGGAAATCTCCCAGTTCTTTATAAATATTTCCAATCCAGGCATAACCGGAAGCAAGTTGACTTCTCAAATTCAATGATTCATAAATATGATTTGACTTTCTTCTAAGTTCTAATGCTTTTTCTTTTTCATTGAAATGAATAAGTACTGTTGCCATGTTATCACATGCTTCTGCAATTTTTATAGAGTCTGCCAGTTCAATAGACAGGTGATAATGTTTATTGAAATAATACAGCGCACTGTCAAGGTTCCCGATTTGGTAATGGCAAAGCCCAATGGAGTTGAAACAATTATTTTGAGCTTCCTTGAAAGAAATCTGCTGAGAAAGGGCAAGAGCCTGCCGGGCAAAGTCCAGTGCTTTTAATGGTTCTGTATCGTTAAGATGATTGGAAATATTGTATAGCGTTTTTGCCAATTCTTTGTCTGATTTTGACTTTTTAAGTGCGTTATACAGGGAATCTAGATCGTTGTTCTGAGCTTGGGCATGAAAGTTCCCTATAATAAAGCACAATAAAAGAACAAATGATATTAATACTGACCAAAATCGGGATGTAACATTCATGTTGTTTGGTTTAATGTTGATTCACAAAAAAGTCACAGAAAGAAAAAATGAAGAGACCTGTGTTTCATGATCTCATCACTTTATAAGGTTTAATCAAAGGTTAAATATAGTATGTTTTATGTGATAAACCAAATTTTCGTCAGTGGAATAATCTTAATAATTTGGGAACATTTCCCTGCCATTTCTGCAAACTTCTTCTCCCCCTCAAGCGTAAGCAAATCCGAACTTGCTAAATGGTCGGGAACTTCCTATTATTATCTTGATACCGGTGAAGGTAATCCCTTCTGACTATGGCGAGAGGAGAACGCGAATGAGTTTCCAGCAAAGTCAGTTATTGACTGATTTCTCACCTCTGGTAATCTGGTTATTCTTATTGTGTTCAATACTGGTTTACCCGGAGATCTTTCAGCCGGATTCCGGTCAAAAATTTTCTTCCATCCTTGCTTCGATTCGTTTATCCTCCAGAAAAATAGTTTGCATTGTCGATACAAACTATTATAATTGCTTTAAAATCAAAGCAAAGGATGGTAAATAAGCAGTTTTTGTCTGAAGTGATCGGAGGATCAATATGACGGAATAAAGTTGGCACCTGCCTGGAAGTGGGTGTGAACCATGTTGGGCCGTATTAGATACGGACTACCCCGGTTTGCCGTAGCAGTGCTTGTATTTCTTGCCGCTTCCGCAAGGACAGGGATCGTTCCGGCCCGGTTTGCGGCCGCCTGCTTGGGTGAGAGAATCTATAACCGGAGGCTCCTCCTCGTAGGAATTTCCGCCGCCCTTCAACCGCCCTCCCGGAATGATTTTGAAATGAGGAAGGTAAGGCGCTGACTGTAAGGAGCCTTTCATGGCAAAAGTGGTGTTGGCCGGATTCCCTTTATTCGCCCACCGGGGAGTGTGGTTTGCCCAACTCAGAAAACTACGGATAAACCCTTTAGACTCCTTTTCATTCATCGGATTATCCTCTATGATGGTATCGATCATTTCTCCCGGAGTCCGTTCGTTGTTCAGAAGAATCCACATCCGGCTGATCCAACTGTTCACCTCCGGCTCATCCTTTACCCTCCTGATCAACTCTTCCCTGAAACTCCTTGTGACCGGAGTTTCCGGCGGCATCGGATTTTCCAGGTCTCCTGCCGCCATCACTTCAGCCAGGGAATAACGGGCGCTTTTCAACGAAGCCCTTTCTTCAATCTTATCAAGCGTTTCTATTAAATCAAAGACAAAACGCGACGCCAGGTAAACAACTCCTTCGTCAGAAAACAGACTTCTCCGGAGCAAATAGGAGCGGTTTAAAGTCTCCGTAAACAGATCCCCGGTTAACTCCGGACAAATATCCTTGGCCTGTTTTTCCAGTTCATAGATGGTCAGAATGCCGTGTAGGTTCAGCAACCCATTCAGCAGGATTTCGTAATACAACCTTCCCGACGATGGATCCTGCTTGCCGGTAAAATCGTCAATCACCGGTGCCAGAACTTCAGCGAAATCATCACTGATCCGCTCTTTGATACCCTCTTCAGCTTTCAGGTACAAGGTCAGGCCGATTTCTGATATGCAGTTCTCAGCAAAAGATGGTCTGATGAATACGGAATGGTCCTCCGAATGGACCATCTGTTGCAGTTTGAGTATTTCCGGATAAGGGAGTCTTCGGAGTAACCAGAGAGGATTACACAGCAGAGAGTTGGCCATTTTAAGGGCGAACTGAGCTTTCCGGAGGTTGGTCGGAATCCGCAGGTCCAGGTTCCGGGAACTATTGATCAGGATCTCTTTTGTCCTGTTCATCAGCAGGTCATACAGGGTGATAGAGGAAGTAGGCATGACTAATGGTCTTTTGAAACTGTAAACATCAGACGTTGCACAAACTTTTAATATGATATTTGTGGAAATTTACACATTTTCCACACATAAGATAACCCATACCAGGTTCTGGCACGGAAAATCGGTAATATTGCCTCCGATTTATGCCATGGATAGTTCCGTTTGATGGAAAGAAAAGTAAAACTCCCGGCACTTTTTTTAACCAGCTATTCTTTTCCACCAAGCTGCAAATCTTCGACAAAAGCACAGTATTAAAAAGGCGCACCGGATCTGTATGTGATAGCTGCGGGATCATTATTGGAAAGATTAAAAGATAAAAGTATTTCTTTTCCTGTTGGGAGGGTTGAATACATGGTAATGCGACCCTGTTCTTTCAGGGAATTTCTTACTGCCACGGGTAACGGGCAGTTGAATGAGTTTCTGGGTCAACCTGACGTTCCCGGTTTTCTGCATGACCAGTTTTCAATGTGGTTTAAAAAGTATGCCACAACGGGTGGAATGCCCGAAATAATCGCTCTCTATGCCAAGAGTGCTGACCTGACTGCGCTGAAACCCATTTATGACTCGTTGATCCAGTCTTATTCCGACGATGTGGAAAAATATGCAAGCTCTTCAGCACAAGTACAATATATCAGGCACATCATAAAGCATGCCTTTGCTGAAGCAGGAACGAAAATTACTTTCGAAAAATTCGGTAATTCTTCGTACAGATCGAGGGAAATGAAGAAAGCCTTATTAGCTCTGGAGAAAACCATGCTTCTGGATCTCGTTTATCCTTGCACTTCTGTTGACTTTCCTGCACAACCCAGTCTGGCTAAAAAGCCCAGGCTTCATGTTGTGGACACCGGTCTGATCAACCATACAAGGGGATTGCTGGGAGAGATGGTTTTTAATGAGAATATCAGTGACGTTTATCGCGGACTTATTGCTGAACATATTGTAGGGCAGGAATTGCTTGCTGCCAGCTATTCTGTTTTGTATAAGGTATACTTCTGGACACGGGAAAAGAAAAAATCAAGTGCAGAAGTGGATTATGTTTTCCCCTGGAATGGGAAACTAATTCCTATTGAAGTGAAATCCGGAAGCATTGGAAGACTGCGGTCCTTGCATCAGTTTATGGACCAGGCCCCGCATGGTATTGCAGTCAGGGTATGGCAGGGGTCCTATTCCGTTGAAAAAGCTGAAACCATAACAGGGACTTCTTTTACCCTGCTTAACCTGCCTTTTTATCTAGTACACCGTCTCGAAAGGGAACTCGATGAAATTGAAACTCCCCGCCGCAGAGTTGCGGGAAAACGAATCCCGCGAAACCGGGATGAATTCGACGGGTAAAAACCCGGGTAAGTCAGGAATTACAACAGGGGGTCAACATAGTCCGGAATGCCCCCCGGTGTCTGTTTTAATGGTTAAAACTGGAAGATCTTTATAGAGCAGTTTCCCCTTTTTGGGGGTCAACATAGTCCGGAATCTTTCCCGCTCTATCGACGCCAATGTAAACCCGCTTTTTTCTGAAGGGCGTTTAGGGGGTCAGTATAGTCCGGAATGTATGCGGCCGTCCCCAACCTCGCGCTCAAAAAATAAAAAATGGTGTCCCAAAAACCATTAAAAAGACAATATATTCTCACCTCAGGCTCAGGGGGTCAGTATCTGTCGGAATGACATGAAAAATAAATGCAAAATCAGCATTAAAAAGGTCGTTTCACAGCCCGGATTTGGGGGTCAGCATGGTCCGGATTATCTATCAAGAGACGGACAGGAAATAAAAGTAGGAGATTATATTTCTTACGGTTTCGATCCGAGAAAGAAAGGGTTTCCTATAACGCAAGAATTTATTGATAATCTCAAAAAAGTAACAGGATTTAAGGAAATCGGAGGAGTATTATATCCAACCTATGAGATAGATAAGACCAAAAATTAACATAGATATGCCAAAAATTGGCATTATCCATCAGATCAATATACTATTATTCCAGATGCAGAAAAATTAAAAGGAATAAAACCAAAAGAACAGCCAAATGATAATATCGAGAGGCTGGACAGGTTTAATGCCAGTCATGTTCTTACTCCCCTGGAAAAGGCTATCTCGCGGAGCACGAAATCGAATTTATTTGTTGATGAATCTTTCAACTTTGAAGAAGGAGAAATAAACAACGCCTATGGAAGCAGTGAAGCCGATCAGGTTTCCCTGAAAGCAATTGAAACCGTATTAGAGAAAGGCGGTATCCCTGTCGAGTATGTAAGCGCGGAAGAAGCACAAAGAAAGCACGAGGAGGTAAGGCAAAGAGAGAGTGACGCGCAGATGAAGTTCGCGGATACGGGGAAAGAGTTTGACCGCGTACAGAAGGAAGCCGTAGCCAACAAAGGATTGGTTATGCCTAATCTGAATAGCGCGAGCGTGGAAGTGGTAAGTGTGCCGATGCATGATTTTAGCGGTACAGGCAAGCAGGCTATTGATAAAGCCAAACAATGGGCAAGCAACAACATAGTCGGACAACATACAGCGAAAAGCGGGACAGTAGATGAATTTACTTACAGTATTGACGAAAAAGCAATCGACAAATTCTTATCGCAATCAGCTACCCAAAGTAGTGAAAATTTAGGCGTTCATTTGGCTGTGTTGAAATCACTGCCTACTGTGATAGATAAAAGTATAGATACTGAAGTTCACGCTGATTACATAAAAGACAAAGGAGTAAGATGGTCAGAGAATGGTATCCATAGTACAGACACCCTTATCCATAGGTTTTATGGGGCTGTTTTAATAGATGGAAATATTTATCGTACAAAAACCACTATAAAAGAAAAACGCAACTCTGATAACAAACCCTATACGTATGAAGTAACAAAGGTTGATTTAGTTATAAGTGGCTCTACAACGAGCGATGCACTAACTAAACCAACCCTTGAAGTTGCAAAGTTACTGCAAGGAGTTGAGAAATCCTACGATAAAGGGAAATATTTGTTGAATGAGAGCCCCCTAACCTCTAAAGGGGTAATGGAGAGTACTCCGCTGTTTCGCATCGTAGGCGAGATAGGTACAAGCCGTATGGAAGGCGCTGAAAAGGTGCTTGCTGATTTGAGGGTAGCGAGGGAAATGGAAAATGGTCAATCTATCGAAAACGCCGCCGACTATTATTTCTCACAAATACCCGAAAATTTAAAAGTAGAAGCCCGAAAATACAATCGCGCACAAGACGAAGAAGCAATGGCTAAGATACAAGCTAACCGCGAAGCTAAACGAGCGTGGGCAGACTACATGAGGGCGCACGAACATTTAAAAGAGTGGCAATCATTAAACGAACAAGAACAAAAGAAACGTATTCGTCTTGCTACCGGATGGGAACGTGGTGCGGACGGTAAGTGGAGGTATGAGATACCGGATGAAAGATTTACACCTGAATTTATAGCATCACTCGAAAAATCGTCTGAAAGATATAAAGATGAAAGAACACAAGAAAGATATACATATATCGGAGAAATATACGGTGAAAATTCAGAGTTACTAAAAATATATCCAAATCTTTCAGAAGTTTCTATTAGAATAAATATTCATCCTGACAATAAGGATGAAGGGTATTTTATGAAAGGAACGGAAGGTGATAAATATACATTTGGCACATCCGATGAAATAGAAGTAAAAGCCACTTCAATAGAAAAGGCTCAATCTATCCTTACACACGAAATACAACACGCTATACAACACATAGAGGGTTTTGCGAGGGGTGGAAATGTGAATGAATTTAAGAAAAAATACGCTGAATTAAACGAGCGTGTGGATGATTACAACAAAAAACTATCCAAAGCATCGAGTAAGGGCGAGAAAGAACTTTATGCTCAACTTATGAGTGAGAAAATGGATGTTGTAAAAGAAATACAATCTTTACAAGACGAGTATGGTGTTGTTGGAGTGAAACCGTATAATAATCTTGCAGGCGAAGTAGAGGCACGTAACACTGAAACGCGTAAAGATTTCACACCCGAACAGCGCAGAGAAAAACTATTGCAAGAAACAGAAGATGTTGCGAGAGCGGAACAAATAGTTTTGAGGAATACTGGATACCAAAGCAAAGGTGAATACAAGGAGAGTTATAACTACGTGGTGTTTGACGAAAACGCGCTGGAGATTGAAGAACATATTCAATTTCTCTCCCGTCCCGTACACGTTGGGAAAGACGCGGATGGGGCCACGGTAGTTTACGGATGGACCGAAAACGGTAAGGTTTATCTTGTGAAAGAGCGATTGAATCCTGAAACGCCGATACACGAGTACAGCCATATTTGGGATATTGCCCTGCAAGAGAACAACCCCAAACTGTGGAAACACGGCGTAGAGCTTCTAAAACAAACCAAACTCTGGGACGAGGTTAAGAACGACCCGAACTATTCGCACTTGAAAGACGACAACCAGGTAGCAAGCGAAGTGAAAGCAAGGCTGACCGGGAAGAAAGGCGCGGAAGTGTTTGCCCGAATGCAGCAGGAAGCGAAAGAGACAGGCGACACCGGGCTGATAGCCAAAGCGGACAAGCTTATCCACGATATTAAAAAGTGGCTGAGCGATACTTGGCATTGGATAAAGGAGACGATGACGGATTGGAGCAGAGAAGAGATTGAGAAGGTAACGTTGGATGACTTTTTGGATATGACGTTGGCGGATATGGTAAAGGGCACCCCTCTGACCCCTAAAGGGGAAGAGAGCCGCAATGCATTGCGGCTGTACGATGCAGTTCCGAGTGAGGAGTTGGCGGAAATAAAAGAAAAGTCTATTTCCGACGGTACGTTTATGAAAGCCCCCAACGGGCGGCCTACCAACTTGAACGAAAGACAGTGGTTGCAGGTAAGAACACCGGCATTTAAAGAGTGGTTTGGGGATTGGGAGCTGGCTAATAAGCTGCGGATGATAAATAATGAGCATACTATACTAATACACCCTAACGACTATACTATAGAACAGATAGAGCAGATATATAAGGAACTTGAAAACGGGATTAATAAATACGACAATAGAAATGTGCGCTTCGTTAATTCTATTCTCGGGAAGATATTGCGCCACAAGGGAGTTGATACAAAACAGATAATTCCGCAACTAAAAAATATTTTTGACAACTCTGTACCTATTCTATCAGAAACAGAACAGGTTCAAGAGGGACATAAACAACATCCGAACCTCAAAGGCTATCATCATTATTTAGGGAAAATAAATATTGACGGAAAAGAATATTACGTTCGTTTTACTGTCCAAGAGGGTAAGATAAATCCGAGTAAAAAGAAAGCAGACGGATTTACTCCAAATGAGCTACACTCCACATTTATTACAGATGTTGCGATATATGAAAATACCACCAATAGTCCGATAAAACCTCCGAGCACTTACTCGACAATGGGAACTAATAGTGGTATTTCAGATACAAAGTTACAAGAATTTTTTGAAAAAGCAAGGGAGGCGCAGGAAAATACATCAAAAGTTATTGATCCTAACGGAGAACCGTTGCCTTTATATCACCAAACAAGTGAAACTTGGTACATCTACGATAAAAGCAAAGCAAAGGCAGGCAAGTTTGATAATATAGTTCCTAACGGTATATTCTTAAAGTCCACAGACAAAGATATAGGTTTAGGGGAAAAACAGATGTCTTTATATGCAAACATTAAAAATCCGATACGTGTAAAGGATAGGGATGACTTAGAAAGTTTTTTCAGGCTGTCTGTAAAAAGTTATGGCGAATTAATAGACCAAATCAATCAAACAGATAAAGATTACCAAAAAAGATTTGATGAGGAGAGAAGAAACAGATTTGCGAAACTTGAAGCTGCAAGTGAGAGTTTCAAGGGAGAAAGGCCAAGTCCTGAATGGAGCAAAATAGTAAAAGAACACTCAAAGGGACTAAACAGCCTGATGGATGAATGGAGAGGTAAAATAGACGAACTTTCCCTGCAAGCAAAAGCTTTAATAAATGAATATATCAAAAATTCGGAATATGACGGTATATTTATGCTTTCCGACAAGGGTAGTTGGGCACGAGAAACAGATGCTGTAATAGTAATCAAACCCAACCAAATCAAATCCGCAACCGACAATATTGGCACGTTTGGACAGAGCGACGATATAAGGTTCAGGAAAACATCTACTATTGGCTTCTATTCAACCGTTGAGGACGCGTTAGAAAAAATTACCCAGGAAAAAGGCACCCCGGAACAATTCAAGGCCATGCTTCTTAAAAACGGGGCTAAACAGGCTGAAATGGACTGGATGGGATGGGATGAAGAGTTTGCAGATCAAAAGTCAGTAACAAAAGCAGATATTCAGCAGTGGATTGATAAGAACAGAATCGAGGTAGAAGAAGTAACAAAATCAGACGAAAAAATCCTTGTTTCGGAATTAGGAAAACTGAAACTAACAGACGATCAAATACAAACATTAGAATACAAAATGATTGCGTATTATCCGGAATATGATTATATAAAATCCTTAATCAACGGAGCTAATGTATATATTGATAGAAGCGGGGTTGCTCTGTTAGATGAATCATATATTGAAGATATAGAAGAATACGAGGATAATTATGATAAAGTAGCTAATTTACTTTCAAAAATAAACGACAGGCTCAAAAAAGAAGTAATTGGTACAGAAAAAACAGAATACCCTCAAGCCACGACTTTTAAAGGAAAGAACTACAAGGAGTTGTTGCTCACGATGCCAGCCACTAAGATATTTGAAAAATGGGAACCAGTAGAAATTAAAAATTCAGGGAAATACTTTCTTAAAAACGAGAGGAATGAGTATTATAAAATGGGAGGAGACATAATAGAATACCCCAATCTTGCTGAAGCTGAATTAAAAGCAAAAAAATTAAACAGAAGGAGGGTATTCTATTATAATGCTTATTATAAATCCCCTCACTGGGACGAACCTAACATTCTTGCTCACATCCGTTTCTCAGAAATAGAGCAGAACGGGGAGAAGATATTAGCTATCGAAGAAATACAATCGGACTGGGCACAGGAAGGGAAAAAGAAGGGGTTTGACGTTGAGATAAAAACAAACGCTCAAACTAATCTTGATAATTACAGGTTGACATTAGATCAAAAATATAATAGCAATTGGGATAGCGAAATAATAACAGAAGAAGAATATAATGAATTATCAAGATTAGAGGATTTAACCGAAGAAAGCATAGACTATGACCAAGAAAGGAATACTACTATTGATGATATGCCCTTCAAAAAAACAGACCAGTGGGTAAATCTTTCACTCCGGAGGATGATGCGCTATGCTGCCGAGCACGGGTTTGACAGGATCGCGTGGACTACCGGGGAAATGCAAGTCGACAGGTATGATTTTAGTAAACGGGTAGACCGGATAGAATATAAAGTAAAACCAGGAGTTCTACCAAACTCAAAAAGCTATTCATTAGATGTTTTCGACAAACAGGGCGACCTCGTGAAGAGAGAACAAGACTTAAACGAGGAATACATAGAGGAAATAATAGGGAAAGAACTTGCCAATAAAATAGCAAACGGGGAAGGATACTCAAAAGGCGACAAAAAAGTTCTTTCCGGGCTTGATCTAAAAGTAGGCGGTGAAGGTATGAAAGCCTTTTATGACAAGATCATTCCTTCAGCGGTCAGCAAGTTGGGGAAGCCGTTTGGAGCCAAGGTAGAGCTTACAGAAATTGAAGGTGCCGATGAATCAATTTTGAATTTACCGGCGAATGAAATTTTAACGGTTCAATCGCTTCCAGTTACTGAGAGCATGAAGGAAACCGCCATGAACGGGGTTCCTTTGTTCTCATTAAACAGGAATGAAAACTTTACTCGTGTTGACGACATAGAGACTGTAAGAAAAGCCATTCAAAACCTCCAGGACAAGGCTGTAAACGCCAAGCCTCTGTTCATGTATTCCAGCGAGGAAGAACTGGGCCGGCACCTTGACAAAGCCGGAATACCAAGGGGGGCTGCCAGGAAAGCCTTAGCGGATGGCAACACAATCGGGTTCTATGATGAAGGCCGGGGAGTTGTTTTTATTGATCTCCGCAAGGTAGGAAGCGTTAAAGAGGGAGTTGCAACCTGGCTGCATGAAATGGGCATACACGCGGGACTGAGAAATATTATCCCCGCCGAGCAATTTGACAGCTTCATGGAGGATATTTACGACCTGTTCGAGAATAACGCCAAAACATATAACGCAAATACGGCAGATAAGTCTTCAAAAGACGCGAAACAGGTATGGGATTCCGTGATGGGTTCCTCTGCATACGACAAGGTATCCAAATCCCAAAAGGGTGAGGAAATGTTGGCTTACTTCGGCGAGAGGTATTCGCAGAGCGCGGCAAGAGGAGACATGAACCTTGACGACAGGAGTATATTCAGGCAGATCGTTGAGAAGATCACCAATTTGCTCCGGAAGGTATTTGGCCTTACTCCCAAGCAACTCACCCTGGAAGATGCTGAACTGATTGTAAAGGGAAGCATAAGAAGCATGTTTGCCACGGGAACCAGGCCCATTGATTCCATCAACCAGGTTCAGCAGGAAGGTAAATTGAGACCGGACGGGAAAATTGAGTACAAGTTTACCCCGCTTGAAAGAGCAATAAATAAGGCGGTAGGAATAAAAGCTTCGGGGATGATTGAAGTTGACGGAATTATGAGGCCGACAACAAACAGCGAGGGTAGACCTATTGCAACGACACCGGAAGGACTAAGAAACTTTTGGAGATGGTTCTCTGATTCAGAAAAGGCAAAAAGGATTGAAAAGTTAAAAAATAGCAGTCCTGTAGAACTCTCATATTCAAACGAAAAGTCACTTCCTGAATTTAGGAAAGAAACTTTTGAAAAAGCAAAAGAGCTAAGAGGAAAGTATATTAATAAAGATACTGGAAGAAATATTGAAGTAAATAGGAATAGTTTAAGGGAAGTATCATTTCATTCTTTCAATGAAGTTGATGTAGCATCATTATTTTTTATTCCAGATTTCATAGAGAATGCAATTCTTATTGAAGCAGATGTTAAGCCCGAAAAATCAACTAAGCATGATATAAAGTCATTTGACTATTTTGTACTTGAAGCAAAAATAAATGGAGAAGATTATACCGTTCGAGTTACTATTTCAAATAAATTAAATGGTGAATCTTACTACGATCATGGCTTAACAAAAATCGAAAAGGGAAAACTCCTAAGTATTGGGCGCATCACGAATACGCTTACTACTCAGGAATTACCCCTTTCAGACATCAAAGATAAGCGATTACTTTCAATTTTGCAAGTAAAT
>Ga0208197_1000866_pt1 | contig 34345 bp, 9 predicted proteins | sample AD_JPNNA4_MetaG_FD_184444 | JGI IMG/M metagenome (GOLD analysis project Ga0208197, IMG submission 184444) | Active sludge microbial communities of municipal wastewater-treating anaerobic digesters from Japan - AD_JPNNA4_MetaG (SPAdes) (version 2) | ecosystem: Engineered > Bioreactor > Anaerobic >...
CGGTACTTCGGGGGACGGCAATTTGACCGTCTACTGTCTGCCTCTGTCGGTTACGTCACTGATTTTAAGCATCGAGTATACAACAAAAGATTGGGATTTGCTTAGTCCGTATTGCGGATTATCATATAAACTTTTTTAAGAAAAACATAGTTTTCAATTATAAAAGCAAAAAATAAATTGAAGATAGAATACTTGTAATCAAAACAATAGGTGATTATTTTGAGATATATTAAATAATCAATCACCATATTTTAAAAACATTTTAAAATTAAAAAAGGCGGAGTAATACCCCGCCTTTTAATTCCTATCTAAAACAATGTTTTATCTCGTCAACAAGAACCTAAAGCCTAGACCAAAGTCTGTATTGACTGTTGGATATCCTTGCGATACCTTTGGTGTACTAGCTGTACGGTCATAATAGAATCTAATATTCAACATCTCACTGAAGACATACTCAGCAGAGAACTTGATAATAAATGATTTCAAACCACTACTCAACTGCGAATATTCATCCTCAATAACACGGATATAAGCATCTGTGTTTTTCCATGAGAGATCCACACGAAGATTCAAATCATTCTTAACCTTCTTCTGCTTGTTATTATTTAGATTGATAATCATGCCGAAATCGTCAATTCTATAACCAGTTCCAAACACATATTCATTACTATAAGACTCTACAATCTGATTGCCTGGCACATCCAATTGAACTGTACGAGACTTTCGGAACTCTGCCTTGAACGACAAACTATTTTTCAAACTTGCATCGAAACCAAATAACGGATTGAATGCCTCGTTCATATTCACACTACCAACATAATCTTCTCCTGTCACAACATCGAAGTCAGAATAATCTTCGGAGATTGAATAACCATAATTAGATACGATTGGTGTCCAGTTGGTCTGAGATGCGAAAGAATTCACATTGTATGTACACTTATATCCATGATTCAAATTGACAGACTTGAAATGATCTCGAATGAATGGCAAACGAGACAAACCATCGTATGTAACCTTCCAGTTTGGCAAAATTGAAAGAATGTTAGGCAACAAATCCAAATCTGCAGATGATGCACTAGTTCCTGAATATGCAGAAAGGAAAGCAGGGATCAAAACATCACCTGAATTCTCATTTACATATACACGTCCCGGATCATAAGGAAGACCCTCATTCTCCATTTTATTCATGAAATCTCTACGAACACGACCTTGAATAATTTTTCTATTCTTCAAGAAATCATTGAACGTTTCTGAATTGAGAGCCGGAGAACGGAATGCCGTCTTAAGAGCCATATGAGTACGAGTATAAGTACCACCGTATGTTTCTGGACGACCATCGAACATGTAGTAAATCTCAGTAGATTTGCTCTTAGCCCATGCCCCGTTCAAATCGATTTTCAAGCCTGAGAATGGGCTCAACTGAGTCTTGATTTGGAAATCCTGAGTTACAGTATGGATTATAGGATTAACCACATTTGTATCCTGAAGCATCCACTCTTTTGCGTACGTTTTATTCAGATATTCATCCGTCTTGAAGAAACCAAAAGTAAAGTCATATCCTGGAGCTGAGCCATTCTGTCCGAAGAAGCCTGTATTCGGCATAAAACCTTGCAAATTCAGGATTTCACCATGACGATAATTCAAACTAACGTTACGAACCATCATTAACATACGAACAGAAACATCAAGAACATCATCCATTACAGTACGATCCTTTTCTTCAGGAGTAATCTTTAACTTCAAATTAGACACATCCTCCGTAGATGTGATCAAAATCGTATTGTTATCGCTCACCTTGTAACTTACAGGATAAATCTTACCATCGGCATCAGTTACTACAACATTAAGTTTTGAAGTATTCAACCTATGGGAAATCTTTGTCTGATTATCTTTCTTCAAACGAAGATTCTTTCGTTCGTAATTTTTGGGCTTATTATCTTTATTATCCTTATTTTTCGCTCTATTGTTAGCACCTCTTGATGAAAATCTGTCATTCAAATCTTTGAGATACGAAGACTTATTATATAAAGACTCAAAATTAAAGCGAACATCGCCATTCCATGTACGCTCACTGATAGCAACATTTCCTGTAGTTGGAGCTTCGCCCAAAGTCAACACAGCTCCCTTATCCCAACTATACTGAGAAGAATACTGTGCATTGGATGTGATCCAATCTAAATATGGCAACTTATTGATCGGTATATTATATGATGCTGAGAATCTCTGTTCGTAAGCCACAGGAATACCGAATTGTTTGATGCCATGCCATACCGTGTCCTTCCACATCTCATACCAATCATCGCGACCACATTCTAACAAATAATCCCTATTGATAGGAATATTATGATAGCCAGCCGAGTCTTTAATCAACTCAGGAATTTCAGAATTCATCGAAGTTGTGAGATTCAACTTCAAGCTCTTCATCAAATTAAATTTGATATCAGAAGTACGATCCCAAGTCCAATCCTTATCGAATGTCAAGAATGGGAAAGTTGTATCTTTCTCGATCTGATAAGTATAATTACGAGCCTGAATCTCCTCATAATGTCTATTCATCGTTGTGCTGAAAGCAATCTGAGTAGGCAAATAATAGAAATTGAATTCTCGTAACAATCTCATATAATTCGATTTGAAGATCTTTGCTTTTTTCAATGGCTCAACCGGTTTCGGATTAAGAGAATACACATAATTGAATGATCCGGTATGATTCTGATTCACCGAATACTGAGTCTCCGGAGACTCTTCATAAGTCTCATTATAACCTAAGCTGAATGAGAAGTTAGCCGGGTCGTATGGCATTGGTGTCTTGCTGGCAATACCTACACGAACATTAGAAAAAGTCAAACTCTTATAGGTTGTCTGAGTAATCGCCATCTCCTCAACAGAATCGCGTTTCGCTTCTGTATCTTGATTATCCAAAGACTGATCCAACTTAATATCAGTATTCAACGGATCGTACTCAGGTCTGGTAATCTGCTTAGAGTAGGTATATGTAACAGGGAAGTTAACCTTTGCCTTTTCTGGGAAGAATTTACCTAACTGAATAGCAGCCGACATATTATACTCATAGAAATCATCGGTATTACGTTCGTTTACATTTTGATCAATGCCGCCAAAACCAACAGTCTCCACATGTCCTCCTAAGCTCAAAGAACCAAGATCGGAGAATACAATTCCCATGTTGGCCAAAGCAGCCCAGCCTCCGTCTTCATTAAATCCTGACATGCGCAACTCATTAACCCAAACCTCAACGCTATGAGAAACGTTATCATCGTTTTCAACACCAATCATCATTGCGGATACCTCTCCGATAGAAGGGTTTCCTATAACGGTAACCATATTATTACCATCCATCTTCGAATATCGTTCGCTGTATTTAGCAGCGCCAGAAACTTTCTTTCTATCACGTTCAAGCTTCAAATCGGTAAACAAATCGTAATCGAAGTCAACATTATTATCCACAGGCCAAACCTCTTCAGCTGTAACAGCACCCTCTTGAGTCAACACCAATGGAATTTTATACTCGTAGTAGTTTTCTGTAAAGTCAGAACCAACACGAATAAACAATGACATTCTATTATCTTTCAGGTCAGCACTTCCAATTTGGTTTTCTGCATGGACATACATTTTCAAACGATCATACTTACGCATATCCAAGTTAGTCAATTTGTAAACCGCACGAATATCTTTTGGTTCCAAACTATCCACCTTCAATGACATAGACTGCTCATTCTCCTGACGAACCTGAGTCTCACTTGGATCTATCTCCCTTGAAATGCCTGGAGGCAACACATAATTAACAGGAACTCTCTTGCCATCATTTTCTATGTTAACAGCAGAAACTTCCAACTTACCATCGCCATTCAAACCTGTTACATTCTTATCCACCAATTTATCACTGTTCTCATACACACGCCAATCTGTACGAACAAGAGACAAAGCACCAAAACGCAAATGTGTTTCATCTTGGAATCCTGTCATATACATACGGATGAATCGAATTGAACGGAAGTCTGAAATGCCGCCTATCTTAGAATCTGGAGTACGTACAGGAATTTTGAATTGATACCACTTAATAGTTGAATTCTCTCCGTTTCTCAATTCAACGCTAGACTCAACTACACTGGCAATATGATTTCTCTCCCAATTCTCTTTCTTAAACATGTTAGGATCAATATCAACCGCATAAGAGTAATACTGCTCTTTTGTTGTCATTGTACGGTCTCCATTAATATCCTCAGTGTTTGGATAGGTTGTTGATGAAGTGGTATAGTCACTACCTGAAGTGGAAGAGTTAGCCTCCATTCCGTTAAAATACTTGTAACGGTCCAAAACAGTGACTTGCTTGTCATCATAATCGGAACCTCTGAAGTAATGGAAATTATCACCTGCTGGGTCAGCTAATGGAGAGAAAAAATCTTCATTCATGCGTTGCACAGCAGAAGGTATCAACTTAGAACGAACTCCCTCTACATATTTTCTATATGTGAAATAATTGAACTCTTCAGCAGTAGACAAGCCATTCAAACCAAGATCCTGTTGTTCCACATTCGACATATCAAAAGAGTTAGTGATAGCCTGTATCTTTGGAACACGGCCCCAAACAGTAGTATCAACTGCTGTTTGATTAGATGTTGTTGGCAATCCATTCTCAAAAGATATACGTCCATCACGAAGCACATCCTCTGAGACTTCTCCCAAGTTAAAGACCAACTGACCACTTACAGTAGCTCCATTAGCCATACGGTTGGTATTATAATCAGGATCAGTTGCATAAACAAATGGATCCATCATCCAGAATTCTATATACTCAATATTTGAATTCTCAAAGTTACTGTTATCCAACTTTCTCATGATACCAGCCCAACGGTCTTCCGGATTCAACAAATAACCATCAGAACCCATACCATCAACATCCAAGTTATAAGGACCTCTCTCCTTTGGATAATAAGACAAGTTTAAAGTTTGGATTGTAGTAGGCTGACCATAAATGGCCTCCTTGTTCTGATAAATCTCTTGTTCATGAACAGCTCTTACGAAGTGGTTTGACAACTGATCTTTATCATTAAAAATATGTGACGGAGTTTCATCACTCTTTGTATTGTTTGTGAATATCTGATCGATATAGAACCAAGCCAATTGAGAACGATTCAATCCATAACCAATATTCGTCAGATCGGTACCACTTAAATAGTTACCCCAGAATGGATCAGACTGACGGATAAACTGTTTAGGAGTACTTGCCAATGCCCATCCAGATGGGTGCATAATATTAATGGATGATTTCGTTCCTTCAAAGTCATCTATATAGGAAACGCCTTGATCTTCCTGATCGATTGCATCTGAGTGTCCTGGAATCAACTGAGCAAACTCTCCTGAAATCGCGAATGAAGATGGAGCTTTTGCATCTACCAACGGAATCTTGTCTACCCAATTTGTCAACCAATCCACATCTGTTTTGTAGGCTGCATTCAATCCCCAAATCGTATTTGACATAGGCTCTTCGCCATAACCTACTTTCGTTGTCAATGGTTTTTCAGACAAGTGCATGATTGTACCACCAATGGTAACCTCATCATTTATAGCATACTCCACATGCGTTCCAACCAAAGATTTACGCTGCATACTGAAGAATGACTGGCTTTCCAATGAAACACTGATTGGAGAATTAGATTCCAAAGCCACATCATCCAAAATGGTTACGACACCTAAGTTATAATCTACCGTAAAACCTGATCCCTCTTCCAATGTCCTACCTCCAGCAGTTACACGAACAGATCCTCTTGGTACATTTGTCGCACCCAAGCGAATCTCAGAGCCGGATGAAGATTTATACTTTCCAGTTAAAACAAACTTATTCTTTTCAGTGAACTGTTTAGCAACCGTTAAAGTTGAGTCATATAATTCAGGGAATGTATATTTCTTAACCAACGGTGAATTACCCATTCCATAACCACTTATCAAACCAGTATCAAACGGTCTGGTACTTGGAAAGATGATTCGTCCATTCGATGCATAAACCGTATAACCCTCAACAAAGTCATAATAGCCATCAGGGATTGCCTGCTGACGTTTATTCAAACGGTCCAGATTCAAAACCCTCAACAATTTCTTGTTGCCGATTTCTGGAATATAAGTCATATAGGTCGAAACAGAATCATTCTGATAATAGTAGTTAACTTCAACCTGAAATTTTTCTTGTTGTAAATTATAAGCACCCAAAGAATAGACATTCTTCATGGCCAACTTCCACAAATGTGCATAGTTAGGAGTTGAAGAGGTTGCCTTCAACAATTTCACGAAAAGAGTTCGCTTTGCAGAAGTCGTTGTATCTTTTGAAACATCGGTTGAAAATTCACCGACTTTATACGTCTTACCGCCTTTAGTATATTCGTAAGCAACAGCCAAAACATCATCATTAGCAAGCGTACTCTTTAATGACAAGAAACCCATCTGAGAGTTAAGGGTATACTCAGAAGGTTCCAATAGTCTTGCACTATTGACATTCTCGAAATCTCTTCCTGATTCCAAATTATACGGAGCTGATTCCAAAACATCTGTAGCCGTTTCATAACTTCTTACAGTTGGATCATATTTGACCTGAGAATATAAAGAATAAGAGGAGGTATCATTAGACGGATTCTTTCTCTTATCGTTATAATGCTCACCTAATTCTGTGAATGCAACAATATTACGGCTTTGTTTATCGTAAGAAGAACGGTTGGTTACCCAAACCTCAATCTTATTAATTACAATTCCTGACTGTGGATTAGGAAGATTTTTTGCCCAATCATCATAATTATTATAGAAATACTCTGAAACGAAGAAGTGTCTATTCTCATCATAGTTAGTTGCATTAACCGAAAACTCTGTTGTTTGAGCACCTTGCGTATTAATAGTCTTCGACTCAGATTCCTGTTGAGATGCGATAGCGGAAACCTTTAACTTACCAAACTGCAAATCAGTACGGATACCAAACAATGCTGTTCCTCCTTTAATCAACTGAGTAGACAAAGGCAAACTAACATTTCCGGCCTCAATTCTTTTGATGATATCATCTTCTTTTCCCTCATAACAGAGATTGATTAACTTCTGATCAAAATCAAAAGAGGCCTCTGTGTTATAATTCATAGTAAAGCTAAGACGATCACCCACTTTACCATTTGCACTCAACTGAATTTTAGTATCAAAATCGAAAACAGTATTCGTCCTGTTTCTTTCTGGAATTGTAGGATTCTCTCTACTTGATATTTTAAATCCAAAAGTCAGATCCACAGAACCTTGTGTTTTCAGCTGAACACCACCAGGTCCAAATATTTTATCTCCAACACGACCTATTCCAATCTGCATGTCGCTCAGATTGAAATCGCCATCTTTTCCATTTTGATTTGCTTTGTTTTTCTCAGCCCAATACGAATTCATCGACTGTTGCAAAGCGTAGTCGCTATATTCATTCTCATTCAACACGAAAGGCGTAGACACATCCATATCTCCCACCTTTGTTGTGAAAACATATAAGCCAGTATTAGGATCATATTCAACACTCTGATCTACATTTTCAGGTGTACGAACGTCAGCAGGTGAAACATTATTCTGTAATTCATCGTACGTAACGACCTCCGTCTTTTTCAAAGGATAACGGAGAGGCATTGTATCATACTTTGCATTCTTATCAGAGGCCTCAGCTTGAAGAGAATCTTTTTGGGTAGAATCCGAAACGCCAACGCCACCAGACAGATCAGTTCCACCTGCCTGCTGGGCATAGGTTGAGAACATAATCACGCCACATAGCAGCATGCATATAAAAACAATCTGACTTACTTTCTTTTTCAAGACAGGAAATTATTTAATTAACCTACAATTCTATATAAACAAATGAGTTAAATGACTCATCACATGTGTTTCAACGCCTCTTTGATGATCTTTTCCAAAGGTAATGTTGGGCTCTCATCCAAAATCTTGTCAATTACTTTGACAGAAGCTGGCTGTGCAAAACCTAGCATTACCAAGGCTGCAACTGCCTCCTCTTTGTTTGCCCTCGATCTACCAACCGCACCCTTAGCCGTCAAATCAGCTTCAGAGACTTTTATCTTATCTTTCAAATCGATAATGATTCGTTGGGCGGTTTTCAAACCAATGCCCTTAACTCCCTTCAGCTGATTCACATCATCAGATGCAATAACCGTTTTCAGTTCAGAAACAGTAAAAGAAGAAAGAATCATTCTCGCTGTATTAGATCCAATACCAGAAACAGAAATAAGCAGCAAAAACAACTGACGTTCATCCCTCTCTGCAAATCCATACAAAGTAAATGCATCTTCACGGATTGCCTCATACACATAAAGCTTTGCACTATCTTTGTTTTCCAAAGTAGCGTAAGTATTTAATGAAATATGAATTAAATATCCTATTTGATTGCATTCCAAAACCGCATAGGTTGGAGTTAATTCAGATATTTTCCCACTTATATACTCGAACATATTTTTTTGCTAAGATTAAGTACGATGCCAAATTATATTTTGCAAAGATACAAAAATCCCATTTTTTAAATTAATAAATGCTCACAAAACTTGATCATGAAACTCACTTTCACATCCACACAACAAAATTCATATTATTAACGAGCAAAAAGAAAAAAACGTATGAGAAAAAAGTGATAAAGTTTCAAAAGGAAAAGAAAAGAACTTAAAACAAAAGCTAATCTTTTGATATCCAACGTTTAAAAACACATCATACGTATAACACTCTGTTTTGAATTCGTACAAACTATTTTTGTACAAAAAACAAATTTGTAGTTTTCGTTGATCTTTTGAGTGCATTTAGATAGATTTCTAACAATTTAATGGGTCCGATAGCTCGCTAATTTCTCACAAAACGACAAAAATGCATCAAAAACTCATCTAAAAAATTGGAAACAACTTTTAAATTTCTTTCCAAAACGTTTTAATTGTCAATCACAAAAAAGCTATAATAAGCAACATATCTTTCGTAAATTCAACTATTTAGGAACTTTAAACGCTTTTCTGTTCGAACACTCACAAAAAGATTGTAAATTTGCGACTTGAAAAAAGGCTTTATTTTTACAGAATGTGATGATTTTCAAAAAATAAAAAAGTAAAGTCTGCGTTATTTATTAAAATCAAAGATTTCTAAGTTTTGAAAAAGATTATATTAAGCATAATCATGCTACTCACATTGACAACCACAGTCAATGCTCAATACTCAGGATTAGGAAGAGTACAGAATTTGATTTACGTCGACAACAAACGTTATCACTTCGGTTTCATATTAGGACTGAACACAATGGACTTCAACGTCACCAATTATGGTTCTACAGTTGTCGATAGCGAAGGTAAGGTTTGGTTTGCCGATCAACCTGATTATTCTGCTGGATTCACAGTCGGAATCATCAGCGACCTCCGTATTTTTGAATATTTAAATCTTCGTTTCACTCCTGCTCTTCTTTTTGGAGACAGAACTTTGAAATATACGGACAACGAAGGAAACATAGCAGAACAAACAGCAACTGTAAAATCCAGTCTGATCAATTTTCCATTATTATTGAAATTCAGAGGTCAAAGATCCGGCAATTACCGTCCATACTTATTAGGTGGAGCAAGCGCCACATGGGATTTGGCTCGTAAGACCGAGGATCCTGTTCTCTTAAAGAAACTTGATTTTGGAATTGAATTCGGTATCGGTTGCGATTTATACATGCCCTATTTCAAATTGGCTCCAGAATTAAAAATGTTCATCGGACTTAACGACATTTTAGACCGCGATCGTCCAGAAATAGTCAATAAAAAAGATTTGAAATACACCAACGTGATTTCAAAACTAACTTCAAGAATTTTCATGCTTTCATTCAACTTTGAATAAAGGAGAAAACACTATAAGGCCATTTCAAGCAAAACATGAAATGGCCTTTTTTATGTAAAAAAAACCTAACTTTCTAAAAACTATGTGTTCATGCGAGAAACCACAAAGGCGACATCGTTAACCACAATTCTTTTGCTACGAATCAAAACAAGTTTCTAAAGGAACCACGTATCACACAGATGGTGGACTGAACTTCCAATGGAAGAAGACCTAAATGCATTTTGTATTCGAAAAGCAATACAAATTAGTTCACCTACCTGTTATGGAGATTGACCTCTATTTAAACTTAGTCCGTATACTTTACTTACCCACAGGGTTTTGCACTTGATCCAAAAATTCATTTTTATGAAGCAATAAAAAAACGGACAGATACCCTTTTGCATCTATCCGTTCTTCTATTTATTTAATTTATATTCAATTACTCTTCTGTTTCTGGAGGAGCTTCTGCATTCAAAAATTCAACATCTAAGGAATCTGTTGATAGAGAATCACCTTCTAGCGTGTTTCGATAATACCTTTGACAATTGTATTCCCTTGTGATTTTCTGTTTTGGTTTTTGAAAACGTCCTCTGTATTGTGCCAACGCAGGGTCTTGCAATGCGTCTTGAACAAAATAACCAAACACCGGCAAAGCCGTACGGCTACCTTGTCCTAACTCACCTGTACGGAAATGGATACTACGATACTCTCCTCCGACCCAACATCCTGCTACTAGATTTGGAGTTATTCCAATAAACCAAGCATCAGAGTGATTGGATGAAGTTCCTGTTTTTCCTCCAAAATCAGTTTCAGCCAAGACTGGATGGATGTAACTCCAAAGTGCTGCCGTTGTTCCCTCCACCTCAGTAAGTCCACCTCTCAACATCTCACGCATCAAGAAAGCGACCTCATAATCCAAAACCTTTTTGTCTGTGTTTGGCGCCTTATATATAACCTCTCCATCTCGGTTCACTACCTTCGTAACCAAAACGGGTTCATGTGTAACACCCTCATTTATAACCGTACAATAAGAATTGACAAGTTCCAACAAAGAGACATCACTTGCGCCCAAACAAGTTGAGGGAACCGTATCATTCAATGGCGACTTAATACCCATTTCATGAGCAGTACGATTGATATTCGGGATTCCAACTTCCTGAGAAATTTTAACCGCAATACTATTCAGAGACCTTGCGAAGGCTGCTTTCAAAGAGAAAGTTTGCCCTGAAAAATAGCCATCAGCATTATGAGGCGCCCAATTAACTCGCTTACCCTTCGCCTTATCCCATACTTCCCATGCAATGTAAGAGTCTTCTCGTTCATCACAAGGACTCATACCTTGTTTCATTGCCTCTGTATAATCAAAGATTTTGAAAGTAGAACCTGACTGACGTTTTGCCGTAACCTTGTCATATTTCCAAGAATTGAAATCCACATCACCCACCCAAGCTTTCACCTGGCCGTTATGTGGATCCATAACCAAGAAACTGCAATGCATGAACTTCACCATATAGCGGATAGAATCCATCGTGCTCAAAACCGTATCAACGCGACCCGTTGTATCTCTTCCATCAACACGTTGATATTCAAATACCTTCATTTTATGAGGCAAATTCAAATAATAGTCAATGGAATCAGCATCGCCTTTAAACTTCTTATTCAAAATACGATAATAGTCAGTATGTTTAGCAATGTTTTCTATAAACCCAGGAATTTCTTCATGAGCCTCATTCTGCCAAGGATTTGCGCTATCCCAATGGCGATTGAAAGTACGCTGAAGAGAACGCATCTTCTTTATGACCGAACGCTCTGCATAAACCTGCAAACGAGAATCCAATGAAGTATAAATCTTCAAGCCATCAGAATAAATATCATAACCCAAACTTTTCAACGTATCCTTCATCTCATTGCAAACAGCATCACGAAAATAGAGAGCCTTTCCATCATAATTCGTCTCTACCTCGTATTTCAAATCAATAGGCAAAGCACACAAAGAATCATATTGTGCCTTGTTTATATGTTCATGAGACAACATATTACCTAACACGACATTGCGTCTTTCCAAACTGTTATTTGGATTGATGCGCGGATTATAATAACTGGTCGCCTTTAACAATCCCACTAAAGTAGCCGATTGTTCGTAATTCAATTTTCTTGGCGTTGTTTGAAAAAAGGTTCGACTTGCAGTCTTTATACCATAAGCATTACTACCAAAATCGACCGTATTCAAATACATGGTGATGATTTCATCTTTATTGTAACGCATTTCAATTTTCACTGCAGAAATCCACTCTTTGAATTTCATAATCACAAGTCCTACGCCCGGTATATGTCCAAATAAGCCTTTTGAATATTGCGACCGAACCTTAAACATATTTTTGACTAACTGCTGAGTAATTGTACTAGCACCTCTTTTCTTTCCTTGCATAATATCTTTTGCAGCAGAAAACAAGCCCTGCACATCTATACCGAAGTGACCGTAAAAACGCTCATCTTCCGTACAAATTAAAGTTTTGATTAGAATAGGTGAAATGTCTTTATACTCAACCGGCGAACGGTTCTCTTTGAAAAATTTACCCATCATCTGGCCATCACAACTGTACATTTCAGAAGCTTCTGCCTGGACAGGATTGGCAATATTGAACATACTTGGAGATTTTCCAAAAAGCCATAAGAAATTCATGTCTATTGCTCCAAGTAAAAGCATAAAGGCTATGAAAAAAGAAATGATACCAATTCCAGTTTTTTTGTACCATTTACTATTTTTATATAAACCGACATACCAAGAAGTACATCTTTTTATAAGGTTCTTTCCACAAAGGAAGAAAGACTTTATTTTTTCTATTCCCATATATAAGTAAGATATGAATGAAAGAAGAGAAAAAAATATTTAGTTCGTTTATGCCTCATCTCTTCATTTCAAATTAACATACAAAGATATAATCTATTGAAGAAAAAAGAATCGGCAAGTCTCTTTTTTTCATTTATAAAAGACAATGAACAAGTTTTCTTTTTTAGCATTTCAAAAATCCAGTCACAAAAAAAGAAAAAACGATCTCTTTTACACCCTAAGTTACGATTTTTAAATGTTTTTCATCAGAATCAAACTTTTTAAGCAAGAAGTAAATTATTATCTTTGTAGACTAAAAAACGAAAAAAGGGAAAAGCTTTTTCATGACAGAGACTCTACATACAGCACAAGCAAATGGGACTTTAAAGCAAAGCTGTGCTTACAAAGTTGGATTAGATGCGGGTTCTACCACATTGAAATTGGTCATTACTGATAACAGTGGTAAAATTCTCTTTTCAGACTACAATAGACATCACGCGAATATTCCTTTGGCACTTTCTCTATCTTTAGAGAAAGCCATGTCCGAATTCGGAGACATCGACGTAAGTATTGCAGTAACAGGTTCGGCTGGAATGGGTTTAGCTGAAAGATACAACATTCCTTTCGTACAGGAGGTCGTTGCGGCCACTATTGTCATCGACAAAAAATATCCTGACGTCAAGACTTTGGTTGACATCGGAGGAGAAGACAGCAAGATGATTTTCTTCAACCAGAATCGTCAAGCCGACATCCGAATGAACGGTAATTGCGCTGGAGGTACTGGTGCTTTTATCGACCAGATGGCTGCTATTTTAGGAGTTACGCCTTCCGCTTTGGGACAACTTGCTTTAAATGCAGATACCGTATACCCTATTGCATCCCGTTGTGGAGTTTTCTCAAAAACAGACATACAGAACTTGATCAGTCTGAACGTCAAACGCGAAAATATTGCGGCATCCATCTTCCATGCAGTTTCCACACAAGTGATCTCAACCCTTTCAAGAGGATGCGACATTCAGCCTAAAATATTCCTTTGTGGAGGACCTTTGACATTTATTCCTGCACTTCGAAATGCATTCAAAGAAAAATTAAAAATCAACGACGAAGACCTTGTTTTCTCAGAAAATGCAGCCGTAATTCCTGCCTGGGGAGCTAGTTTGAGTTCAGAATGCGAAGAGATTGAAACTAGAAAGATTAGCGAATGCATTGTAAAATTCAAAGAGAAAAAAGTTATTCAACGAGCCCCTTCTGGATTAAAGCCCTTGTTTAAGAACGAACAGGAATTTTCCAAATGGGAAAAGGAAAAGGCTCTCCATAAAATAGAAAAGATTGATTTAAAGCAGCTTAAAAACGAAAATTGCTATATCGGCATAGACTCAGGCTCAACAACTACAAAAATCGTTGCCATCAACGAGGACGACCATATTTTCTTCACTTTTTATAAAAAGAACGGAGGAAAATCCTTAGAGACAGTCAAAGAAGGTCTTACCCTACTCTGTAAAGAGGCAAAAGAGGCAGGAAAAAAATTGCTTGTAAAAGCCAGCTGTTCCACTGGATACGGAGAAGACCTCATCAAGACAGCCTTCGGTTTATCCTACGGAATGGTTGAGACCATTGCCCACTACACTGCAGCATATAAACTCAACCCGCAAGTCTCCTTCATTTTGGATATCGGCGGACAAGACATGAAGGCCATCTTCGTTGAAGATGGTGCCATCAACCGTCTTGAAATCAACGAGGCTTGTTCTTCTGGCTGTGGCTCATTCATTGACAACTTTGCCACATCACTAGAATGTACAATCGGTGATTTTGTAGAGAAGGCTTGTCGAAGCAGCAATCCAGCAGACCTAGGTACTAGATGTACCGTATTCATGAACTCTAAGGTAAAACAATGCTTGCGTGAGAATGCATCGGTCGAAGACATCTCAGCTGGATTGGCTTACTCTGTTATAAAAAACTGTCTATACAAAGTTCTTAAGCTGAAAGACACAAAAGAGCTTGGTGACCATATCATACTTCAAGGCGGAACAATGCGAAACAAAGCTGTTGTCCGAGCCTTCGAGCAACTCATAGGAAAGATTGTTATCGTATCCAACTACCCCGAATTGATGGGAGCTTACGGTGCAGCGCTTCACGCGAAGAAACGTAGTAACAACCAACCTGTGGGTGCTCTTCTGCTCGACACTTTAGCAGACATTAAAGACTACGAAACGGAGCAGATGCGATGCGTGGGTTGCGAAAACAACTGCCAAATTTTAAAAAACATTTTCGGGGACGGAAAGATCTTCTACTCCGGAAACAAATGCGAAAAAGTCTATACCAACAAAGGCGAAAAAGGCAGAATGGCTTTCAACATGAGTCTGTTCAGATACGAATTGGCTTTCAAGAAAAACATTCGTTTGGATGAGAATCAAAAACCGTTCTGCTCAATTGGTATTCCGAGAGCTCTGAACATGCACGAGAACTTCCAATTCTGGCATACGCTGCTCACGCTAAACAACATAGAGGTTATCACTTCATCCCGTTCAACATTTAGAATGTATGAGAAGGGATTAAATACCGTTATGGCAGATAACATCTGTTTTCCTGCCAAGATAACCCACGGTCATATTTTTGACCTCATTGATAAGAAGGCAGATAGGATTCTTTTTCCTTACGTTATCTACGAGCAGATAGAGCCTCAGTCTAACAACAGCTACAACTGTCCTATTGTATCAGGTTATTCAGACGTAATCAGAAGTTCCATCAACCCTGAAGGCAAATACGGCATTCCGTTAGATGCACCTGTCATCAACTTCAATGACAAGGGTCTATTAAAGAAGGCTTGCAAACAATATCTGAAGACCGTTTTGGGTGATTGCTTCACAGAAAACAATTTCAACGTATCATTCAAAGCTGCACTTGACGCTAAAGCAAAATACGAGCAAACGTTACACAAAAAAGCCGTTCATATTCTCGAAAAGGCAAAAGAGGAGAACCGATTCATCATCCTTCTAGCCGGACGACCATATCACAACGACCAACTCATTCAGCATAAGATTTCAGAAATCATCACATCATTCGGTGTAGATGTCATAACGGAAGATTTATTAAGAGGATCTGATAAAAAGATTGAGGATTCACACCTCATACCACAATGGTCATACATGAACCGTATCATGAAGGCCGCACAATGGGTTGCTAATTCTGACGAACATGTTTACTTCGTACAGATCACATCGTTCGGTTGCGGACCAGATTCTTTCATTACAGACGAGCTAAGCGATCTACTTCACAGAAATGGCAAGACTTACACCGTACTGAAAGTAGATGACGTAAACAACGCAGGTTCTCTGAAATTAAGAATTCGCTCACTCATCGAATCCTTGAAATTCAAAGACGAAACGGAACATAAAGAGCAAGAATTTCAAACAACTCCAAAATTTCTAGAGAAAGACCAAGACAAACGAATCTTGGTACCATTTTTCTCTGAATTCCACTCTCCTTTCATTCCAGCATGTTTCGAATTGATGGGCTGCAAGATGGAGAACATGGAGCCAAGTGACAAGAAATCGGCCGAGTTAGGATTAAAATACGCAAACAATGAGATTTGCTATCCAGCAACATTAATTGTAGGCGACTGCATACGAGCTTTACAATCGGGGAAATACGACAATAATAACTTAGCATTTGCCATCACCCAAACTGGAGGGCAATGCAGAGCTACTAACTACATCGCTTTGATAAAAAAAGCGCTCATAACTGCCGGATACGACAACATACCTGTCATATCTGTCTCTATCATGAACACCATCAACGATCAGCCAGGATTCAATCTGAACGTTAAAAACGGAGCAAAGACCACTATCTATGCTCTACTCTATGGTGACGCTATTAGCAAGATGTATTACTCAGCCGTTGTAAGGGAGAAGAGCCCTGGCATTGCTGACAAACTCAAAAAAGAGTATTTAGACAAAGCTATTCCTTGTATCGAGAAGAAAGATATAACTAAACTTTTAAAGACATTGGAAGAGGCTGCGACTAAATTCAATGAAGCAACAACTGACAAAAAGGCACCTCGAGTTGGTATCGTAGGTGAGATTTTCATCAAATACAACTCATTTGGCCATCAACACGTGGTAGATTGGTTAATCAAACAAGGAATAGAACCTGTGATACCACCATTGATTGAATTCTTTACTCAATACTTTCCTAATGCAAAGTTCAACGAAAGTTGTTTCTTAAATGAGAGCCGTTCTATTAAAGAAAAGCTGTTTACCCTCATTGGAGAGAATATGATGAACAGAATTGAGCGTAAAATTGACAAGGCAGCAAGTAAGTACAGATACTACGAAGGCTTTGAGAATATTCATGATGCAGCCAAAAGTGCAGAAAAAATAATCAGTTTAGCTGCTCAATTCGGAGAAGGTTGGCTTATTCCTGCTGAGTTTGCTTCTTTCGCTGAACGAGGTATCAATTTCGCTATCAGCCTTCAACCTTTTGGCTGTATTGCCAACCACATCATTTCAAAAGGCATAGAGAAACGTGTTAAGGATACCTATCCAAACATGAACCTTCTATTTCTAGACTTCGACAGTGGTGTAAGTGAGGTAAACGTATTAAACCGTTTACACTTCTTAGCGAAACAAGCCAAGGAAGAACTCAATAAGCAATAAAAGAAAAAATATTCGATAAAAGGAGAGCCCTGAATCATATGATTCAGGGCTCTCCTTTTATCGAATATGTATCAAACAATCTTAATCTTTTGATTCTACAGGAAGATTATTAGATTCCTCTTCCTTATTCATTGTAGTTTTGATGAAATAGATTCCACACAAAACAAAGCAAGAAAGAAATCCTCCTACAAATCCAAATTTAATTAAAGATCTAAGTTTACCAACTTTATCATTATTCAATGGAAAATGAGGTTCTTGAATAATTTGAATAAGAGGAGACTCTTTAGCCAAATCCAACTTAAGGACCTCAATGTTTTTGATCATCTCAGCATAACCTGTACCCAAAATTTGAATGTCTGTTTGCTTCTTTTGAATCTGAACTCCTACAACCTGACGAGCAGCATTAATATTCTCGTCAGCATAATACGCGCGAGAAGACAATGCTTTATCATATTCTTTTCTTATTGAATCAGCTTGTCTCTCAAAAGATTCAATATTTTTTCGTGAAAGAGCTGTCTTTGTATCTATATAAAACGTAGAAACTTCATCCACAAAAGCATCTGAAAATTTCTTGGAAAAAGCCTCATCTGCATAAGAAAAAGAAAATGTAACAAAAGAAAGTTTCTTGTCATTTTTAATCACCTCTATTTTCTCTGCCAAATCATTTGCTTTCGCCATCAAGAAACTATCTTGCGCCCTTGTAAAAGACTTTCTTTCTTGATTTAAAGGAAAATTCACATCACAAAGTGTGAGCTTACCAGGCTCTCTTTCTATTTCAGTACAGTTAACTCTTGCACTATCAACAAGAATACAATACTCCATAAAATTCATCTTGGGTTCAAGATTAGGAACTTCACGCAGTAGTGTTCGTTCTACCATGGCCCTTGTCTTCATCAACTCAACCAAGTTATCACCAGAAAATGCACCCATAGAACCTCCTCCCAAACCGAAAAGAGAAGAAAAAGAGGTTAATGAAGACATTGATCCTGCACCTCTACCTCCTTCTAGTGAGAAAATATAAGTTGAAGTATACTGAATACTCTTTGTGACTGCATATAAAATTCCCAAAAGACCGAAAGAAACACCACAGATAATAATTATCAGTTTCTTCTTCCATAAATACGATACATATTCACAAACAATATTCCATATATCTTTGACAGATAAATCAGATTCTGTTTTCTTATCCTCACTTAAAATTGACTTATATAATTCTTCTATATCAGACATACAAATTGATTTTATTCCTTATTAACTAAAATTATCAAAGTCACGATAGAGGTAGCTACTGTTGCTAAAGTACCAAATACAGAAGTCATAAACGTAATATTTTCCTTAGCATGGCTCTCCTCTTTTGGTTTCTCCGGAACATAAATATGGGCACCAGGCTCCATTTTAGGATAAGATTTAATCCACAGAAAACGCTTGGTTGCTGCAACAGAACCATTTGCATAGGCTACATAAGAGTGCTTTTTATCAGCATTTTGAGAAAAACCACCAGACATACTCACATATTTTCTAAAAGAACGTCCAGTATAAACAGCCATACCTGGCACTTGTACTGCACCTGATATAGAAACTGTCTGCAATTGTTTAGAAACAAATATTATATCGCCCTTCTCTATAAACAAATCCGTCTCAGATCCTGGATGATCAATTATGTTTTGTAATTCAATACCAACCATATCAGTTCTTGACAAAAGGGATTTTTTTAGATCTTCTTTTTCATCACCATCTGCCATATTGCTTAACGCTTCAATCAACTTTAAATCACGCATCCGTTCAGCTGTTGAACGTTTACTATTTCTGATTAAAAAAGCTGCTTTAGGATAAGCAAAAGAAGAAAAACCACCCGCACGTTTCATCACATCAGAAATCCTCTCTTTTTTACTAATAATTGCATAAGAACCAGGCAAACGAACCTCACCTAAAACTTGCATTGAAGACAAATCTTCCAATCCTTCAAGTATTCGAACTGATACAACATCCTTTGGCATTAACAAAAAATCTTCTCCATCTGATTTTAAATCTTTATCAATAGAAAGAGTAAATACCTCTATTTTTTCGTTTTCACCTTTTAATTTTTCTTCATTCAAAACTCTACGAGTAACTTCAATACGATCCATTGCGGCATATTCAGTAAAACCTTTTGCCATGAAGATAAGATCCTTTAATGTCATATTTTCATAAAAAGGAAATGAGCCTGGTTCTAATACCTGACCATAAATAGAGACCTGCTTATCACGTTCAAAATCTTCATTTGATCCAATGGTTACGACATCCTCTTTTTTCAACTCTATATTATATTTACCATCAATCAAATCACTAACATTAAAAGAGATCAACTCAGGAGTAAGATCATCCTTCAATCTTAGTATAGAAGCTCTTTGCATATATGCATTTTCTTTCAAACCATCTGCCTTGTCTACCAAATCCTTTAAAGTCATACTCTGAGACAATGCATATATACCAGGACGGAAAACTCCTCCATGAATCTGAACACGGTTTGAAAAACGATCTAATATCTTATCTATAGAAAACTCATCACCTGATTTTGGAATGAAACTAGAAAACAACTCTTTCTGAATATCAGCAACACTTCGCTCGTTTTCAGAATTACGGATAACTGATATTCTATCCACATAGGCATCATCTGTGAATCCACCACAAAATGATATCAAATCTGTTAAAGTTTCACCATCTTTCATTTCAAAAAGACCATTATGCTTAACTGACCCCTTAACTGAAACTCGATTAGTATAGGTTGGGATATAGACAACATCTTGATCTTGTAATGTAATGTTGTTTTTCATTTGGCCTTTCAATAAAAAACCATAAAGATCAACACTTGCAACTTCCTTGTCACCTCTCATGACCTTTATATTACGCATAGAACCTGTAGTTGTAGAAGGTCCTCCACATGCATACAAAGCATTAAACACAGAAGACAAAGAGGATAAAGTATAAGTACCTGGACGTTGCGCCTCTCCAACTATAAAGACTTTAATACTTCTAATGTTACCTAAAGATACTGCAACCCGTGTTTGTCCAGAATTAATGGTACTATATATTGAAGTCAATCTTTTCTGGATATTTTTCTCGGCATTCTCAATTGTTTGCCCGCCTACAGGAACCTGACCAACATTTGGAATACGAATAATTCCCTCAGGAGAAACCTTCAATCGCATAGTATTCTCTGACATTCCAAATACATCAACAATCAGCTCATCACCTGGACCAATCTGATAATTACGAGGAGTTGCTAAATTAGTATTTGGCTCAAACGACATGTTTTTATTATTAAACAGATGAGATCCGAAAACCGAATTAGCTTCTATAGCTTCATTAGTTTCTTCTTGTATTATAGTTTTTTCAGCTAATTTCATTTTTGTGTCAACTTCTCTATCCATATTAACTGAAGTGGACTTTTCCTGAGTATTTTGAGCAGTCAAAACACGCTGTCTTAATTTTTCAATTTCAGAAGATGGCATTCCCTTTTGCTTAGCAACATTCTCCACATCAGGAAAAGAATAACCTGCAGCAGTATATTTTGTTGAAAACTCCTGAATTTGTTCATCTGATAAATCATCAATCTTCACAGAAGCAATGTTTTGCATAGAAATCTGTGAAAAAGAAGCTGTTAAAGTAAAAAAACATAAGAGCATTAATAAAGAAAATCTTCTTATCATAACTATAAAATCTACATTAAATTCCTATTAAGCAACATTATTTAAAAATACAAAGATATTCATAACTCCTAAATAATAAAAATTAAAAGTTGATAATTGTGTAACTTACAGAATTCATTAAAATGAAAAGAAAAAAAAGATATAAATTAGTTTTTAAATGTTTCTTCTTCCATAAAATTGAATATATTTACAAGGTAAAAATATGAATTAAAATGCGGCATTTATATCTTACCATATTAGCTATTTTGATTCCTATCTTATTATTTGCGCAAAATCCAATAAGCAAAAACAACACAAGGTCGGAATACAAAGACGGCAGGTACTTTCATACTTATAGTACATGCATCGTCAACGCACCTTATTGTAAGACTGAAACCATACTCAATGAATTGTTTGAAGGATTAAAAAAAACACCTACAAAAAGCCTTCGTTGGGCCTTCAATGGACTTGGAAAGGCAAAGACAAACGATGAGAACGTTCAACTCTATGAAAAAAGTGTCTCTTATAATCCGAAAACATCTGCATACATCGTAACACTTTTGATGATAATGGATAACAACGACGAGACAGAATTCAGAATCGAAGGAGAGCTAAAAAGTGTCAAATACAATACTGGTAGAAAAGAAATTTGTCTTAATGTTACCGAAAAAGTCAAAGTGTTAAATGACGGTTTAATTAGTATCAGCGCAATTCCAAGAGCAGACAATACAACTGTTCTAATTCTTCATTCAAAGTTAAAATTTGGATTTTTAGTCGATATGTTTTTTACACAAACAAGATATAAAAACATAATAGAATGGCGTTTGGCTGAGCTTCTCAACAACATTAAATTACGAGCTGAGAACGACAAATAAACATAGGTTGTTAAGCAGCAAGTCAAACCAACTAACATTCAGCCAAGGATATAAATCAAAAAATCAACAAAATTCACACAACCTAAATGAGAACAATTACCACAAACCATCTACTTCTTTTATAACAATTCTTATCTAACTTCACAACGACAATTCTATACTCGTTTTTACTGGATCAATCATAAAACTAGTGACCAAATTAGTATGATGTGCATTTCTGGTTCAAAAAAGAAATGTATATCTATCAGTCCGAAGAGGACAGATCGTTTGCCATCCGTGAAATGCGTGTAATCGAATGTTCCTTAAAAATGGTTATATATAGTTTGATTAGTATCCGAAAACTCTTGTTTACATTGTCTCCCTCCTAGTTTGCAACTTAGAACTATGATCGAACCATTATAACTATCGAAAAGAAAGAAGAGGCTATATCTTTTGACACAACCTCTTCTTCCATATTTATCTTAGAACTATTTAATCTTAACAACCTCAATAGTACCTTTCACTACTATGCCATTGCGCATTTCGGTCTGATGGAAATAAACGCCTGGATCAACCAATTCATTTCGTGATGTTCCATCCCAACCATCTGAGCCTTCATAGATCTTTTGTCCATAACGATTGAAGATCATAACAGAACGTCCCTTCATAAAGACATCATTCAAGCCATCCATATCGTAAGGAGTAATAGCAGTTGGTATCTTATTCATCACATCTACCTTAACTACATTACTTGATACCGAAGGACAAACGAAGTCTGTAATTGTAACATAATACCTTGTCGTATCCAAAGGCATTTTAGTTATATAATCATTTCCACCTTTGTCACTCCAATATAACCTCTCATCTTTCTCATCAAAAGGATCAGAGAATTCAAACTCCATACTATCTTGATCTGTTGCAAATAGACGATCAAACTTACCGTTAACTTGATACCAATCACATTGCTCGTAGTCGTAATTTGTTTTAAGCATAAGTGTAACCTCATCACCCATCCAAATACGAGATGGGTCATTTGGATTGGTCAATAAGAAAATTGAATCTGACTTGTAGCGTTTGTGAACCTCTACAAGCAATGAGTCTCTTGTCTTATAATCCTCTTTCTTCAACAATATGTACTTTGTAGTATCACCACCAACGAAATCAAGACTGTCTTTTTTCGTCTTAGGTGCCAAACCACAAAACTCTGCATAAGTATCAAGACTCGTACTGCGTCCACACTCATTCTCTGCAAAATAGATGAACGACTTGTCATTGTCTTCATAATAAACCGTATCCTTTGAATTGTAAACAGCATCACCCAACAACCAACCTCGATTAGTTATAGGAGTACCCATGTCATTTAAACAATTCAAATAGGCATTCAAATCAACCGTATCAACTCCATTCAACTCACAAATCTTCTGCAAGTCAGAATCTATTGAAATACGAGGACGCTCATTAATTGTCAAATATGCAGAAGTTGTATCCGTACAATAAGTTAAAGTATCCATTGCTACGAAGTAATAAAGACCGCTCTGAGACTTCTTTCTGATATTGATTCTAGAATTCCTTATGGAATCTCTGATTCTATTATCCCTGTTATAGAATTTAGAGAAATAAGTTCTAGAGTTATCACTATAAACCAAGTTATCCTCACTGATTGCATCTCGGTAACAATCATACATAAACGTTGTAGGAACATCAATCAAAGTACCATCGTATGCTTCAATTGTAAGTTTACCTGTCGCGAAACGAATCTCCTGACTCCATAAGTTGATGGCATTATTATCAGATCCACACAAAGTCTTATTTGATGATATCAACGAAATAATACTTGAGTTTGTTGGAACTAATACATAATGAGACAAACTATCAACATTACCACACAAATCGCTCACAAAAATCCAAACACGCATTGAAGAGTTTATTCTGCTTCCTTCACTTGGAACCTGCCAGATTCTTATATCTGTGAGATCTGTACAGTTATCAGAAACAAGAGAACGAGTTGCGTCTACAAAGTTGGGAACCTCAAATATACATCCCTTTCTATAAACAGAGAGAACGGTATCTTTCCATCCCTCAGGGAAGTCAATAATAGGATCCTCCTTATCCTGAACGCGAACCACTTGATACAACTTCGTTACATTTCCACATCTGTCAGTTGCGGTCCATGTCCTATCTATATCGTAAGTGTAATAATTACAATTTGTAGGATCTAATGACTTATTAGAAATAGTGTCATAAGACAACTTAGGAGCAGGATCACAATTATCAGTAATAGTAAGAGATTCTGCTGATGGAATAGGATCAGTACATGACAAGAAGATAGTATCCTTAACAACTTGATCAAATGTAGGACCCTCATTATCCTTAACAACTATTGTTTCAGAACATGTTATCACATTACTTCGAACATCGACAACCTTATATGTACGAATGTAATTCATCAAACAAGAATCACCATCCATCGTATTCTCGGACGAGAATGAGCCTTCTTTAATCTTAGACTCATTAGAGAACATACCACCTGCTTGTTTAAATTCTTCAAACGTCACATAAGGAGCAGGAACTTCATCTACACAAGAGAATGTTTTTCCATCCAAATCATTAGGACAATACAATGTATCCAAAACCCAGTCTTCAACCAAAACAACTTGCTGACAAGTATCTGAATTACCAGAAGCATCCGTATATGTCCAAACAATGTCAGTCTTACCTAATGGATAAGCATCCGTCATAGTCATTCCATCATTACGAGTGCCGACTGCTGTAATTTCACCATCACAAGGATCAACAACCACAGGTACTACCAAGCCTGCATTAGCAGCTTCTTCCGCTGTGACTGAATTATCAGATACTGATTCTGAAGTAATTTTGACCTTAATTGTATCCTTCAATGTTTCGCAACTAGGTACTGGAGGGAAGGTATCCTTCACAACCACATTCTGAGGACAAGTCTTAACAGCAGAGCTATATGGACTTACAAATGTCCATGTCAAACCAGTTGTTCCTTTAGGATAAATTGCTGTCAATGGTTCGTTATCCAAACGAGCTGCAACACCAGGAACATCATCGCCCGTACAAGTATCTTTTGCTATCGGTACATTCAAACTTAAACGTCCTTCTGGCAATATACACTCGTCTAACTTCAAGTAAAGAACAGTATCCTTCAATGTTGAACAATCAAAGATCGGTTCCTTATCACCTGTTACAAGAACAACTTGTTCACAAATCTTAGGAACAGTATTGATCGTATCATTGAAGAATGTCCACTTGACAATCAATGTGTCACCTACTGTAATTTGCTCTGGCAAAGAAGATCCATCCATATTAGTGGCCTTACCAGGAATCTCTATTGTGTTATCACAAGCATCTTTTGCCACTGGATTACCCAATGCCAATGCTAAACTATCAAATGTTGTGTAACACTCAGTAGGCAAAGACTTCATTCTGATTGTATCCAAAGTTGTACAATCGAAGTTCGGTTCCTTGCTATCCTTCACATTTATTACCTGTTGGCAAGTATATGTCTGACCAGCAAAATCATAATGCCAAAGTACTGTATCAATTCCTACAGTAAATGGAGCCCCCATCTCTTTTCCTGAAGTACGTTCGAATGTAGGTTCTACCACAATCTCTGTACACAAGTCTTGAACCTCAGGAACATTGAATTTCATCTCACTCCAATTGATATCACAATCAGTTGGATCAAGGACAAAGACAGTATCCGGGATATTCTTACAATCAACTGGAATCTGATTAACATCACCAACCTGAACAATTTGATCGCAAGAGAAGACACTATCACGCAATGTCTTTGAGTGATCTGTAAATGTCCATGTGATTCTTGTCAAACCTGTTGGGAATGGATCAGTAATGACTTTACCATCAAAACGAGCAGGAACACCCCAAATCGTATCCTGTTCTACATATTCAGAACAAGGATTCAAAGCGTAAGGAGTTGTCAAACTAGTATCTGCGGTACACTCACCTTTTTGAACATCAACTTTTATTGTATCATTTGTGAATGTCTGACAATCAAAAATCAACATATTTTCCGTGTAGACATGAACCTCTTGATAGCAAGTCTTAACTCCAGTTGAATATGGACTCGTAAATGTCCATGTGATAATTGTAGCACCAACAGGATAAGCATCAAACAATGCCTTACCATCAGAACGAGTAGCTACTCCTTCAACAGGATCGTGAGTACAAGCATCCTCGGCAATCGGAGTAACTATCACAACTGGTGTCAATATTGTATCACAACCACTCTCTATATATACATTAATGGTTTCCAATGAATTACATTCAAATATTGGTTCTAAATCACCAGTTACAATTACTGGTTGAAGACAAATTTTAGGAACCAAATTGATTGCCGTATCAATAAATGTCCACTTAACAATCAACGTATCTCCTACCGCAATCTTTGAAGGCAATGGAGATCCATCTTCCTGAGAATAAACACCTTGAATCTCTTGCTCTGTACAAACATCTATTGCTGTTGGCAATGGATTTGGGAACTGAGCCAAGACACTATCCAAATCAGTGTAACATTTACCAGAAACTGCTGGTAAACGAAGTGTATCCAAAGTAGAACAATCAAAATTTGGTGCCATTGAGTCTTTTAGTGCAATGACCTGCTTACATGTAAATTCTTCTCCTTCGAAAGAGTAACTCCAGAACACAGTATCTCTTCCTACTGTAAATGGATCCTCCAACACTTTACCAGAAGCTCTGGTAACAACAGAATCAACATGCTCGCCTGTACATAAATCATATACAGGAGGAATAGTGAAGTTCAATTCACTGAATAGAATATCACAATCATTCTCCGGCAATTGGATCAAAGTATCTGGCATATTATCACAATCAACTGGCATCTTATTTACATCACCAACCTGTACCCATTGATCGCAAGTAAAGACAGGGTTAGACAACACACCGGTTGTATCTGTAAATGTCCAAGTTATCTTCGTCAAGCCTGTATGATATGGTTTATCCATACCCAAACCTCCCGTGCGAGAAGGAACACCCTCAATAGAATCGCCCGTACATGGATTAACGGCTTTAGGGAAATGCAATTTAACCGAATCGGCAGGAACTGTACACTCACCTTCCTTCACATTAACCTTAACTGTATCTTTCTTCAAAGAATCACAGTTAAATGCAATTTCCAAATCTGTCTTAATCACAACATCTTGAGAACAAGAGTCTTTTACTGAACCCGTAAAGTCTGTAAAGATCCACTTAATAGTCGTCAAACCCAATGGATAAGGGTCTGTCAAACCAAGACCATCACTACGATAACCGACACCTTTTCGGTTGTAATCTGCAGATTCAGGATCAGCACAAGGATCTCCTACTACAGGAGCTTCAATCTCGGCGCCTATATTACTTGTTTCACAATCAGATATGGTATCACGAGCAACACTAACCAATGTCTCACAATCGATATCAAACTTCTTATTACCTAAGATTGAAACGACCTGTTCACAAGTCTTGACTGAATCAAGATTGTAAGGACTAACAAATGTCCAAGTAACGGTTGTCATTCCTGTTGAATAATCATCAATCAACGACTTTCCATCACTTCTTACACCAGTTGCGATAATTGGTTCTTTTGTACAAGTATCTCTTGTTTGAGGAAACTGTAAAGCAACCTCTTCAGCAGAGAGTGCACAAGTACCCTCTTCGGCCAACTTCTCGATTGGCTCCAAAGTTGAACAATCAAAGTTGATTGGCATCTGATGGCTTGGAGTAATATATTGAGGACATGTTTTTTTATTTCCATCATTGTCTTCAAACACCCAAGTCAACATATATGTTTTACCTACTTCCATTGTATAATCAGTAGGCAAATTCATTCCATTCAATGTCAAGACACCAGGAATCACATTATCCGTACACTTATCTTCTGCATTGTATTCATTAAATTGAATCTCATTGAACTTAGCGACACATTCTCCTGGCAAAGCAACAGGACGAATGGTATCTGGATCAATCTTAGAACAATCGAAGAATGGAGCCGTATGGTCTTCTACATGTACTATTTTTTCACAAATAGCTTCGTTACCAGACTTATCCGTAAAAATCCATCTTATAGTAGTTGTACCCTTAGGGAAATTCAAAGAATCCCACTTGATAGGATTACCACCATCATCATTCAAACGTTCACCATTAAACCAACGTTCTATCACTGGCTTTATGAATACTCTTCCTATTCCACCTGCCTCATCATCACATTGATCGTAAGCCTTTGGTTCTACAATCAACGGTTTCAACTCCTCAGGAGAGATTGAACAATCTTCATTCTGTTCCGATACAGTTACGAAAACCTCTTTCTCTACATCACAATCGACAAGTACAGGAGGTGTTTTATCTGCAATGGTCAAATCCATCTGACAAGTATCACTCAATCCAGACTTATCCGTATATATCCAATAAATAACATGTTTACCTACAGGATAATAGATTCCCTGTAATTCATCTTCTACATAAGTAGAAACAGTGCCATCATTATGAGCAATCTTTGCAACAACAATTGGATATATATCACCATCACAAGCATCCTCAACATACAATGAGGAAGTACTTGGCAATTCAAGGTCATCATAAGTTACCGAACATGTAACTGTAGCGTCAACCGTCTTTTCAGAAGGAGGACAGTTCGTCTTTGGAGGAATTGTATCTCTTATAATCAATTTTTGCGGACACTCCTTCCTGTTGTGTTTCTTATCTTCAAATACCCATACAATATTATATATAGAATCCTGAGGGAACTCATTAGGTAAAGAGACCAAATCCAAAGAATTTGGATCTAGCAACCATGGTTCTCCCACTACACTAACATCACAATTATCAGATGCTGTATGAGAACCTAATTTTCCTCTCACAACTTCAACATCTTTTTTACATGCATCATCAGGAGAAACATCCACAATTACATCTTCCAAGTCTTCACAATTGAATATTGGAATCGAAGTATCATTAACAACAATATTCTGTTTGCAAATTGTTTTGTTTTTCAACGAATCCTCAAAAGTCCATGTAATAACAGTTGTACCTAATGGATAAAAATCCTCAAACAAATCCAAACCATCACTACGAACACCTGTTGCATAGATTAAAGAACCTGTAGGCGAACATTTATCATCTTCTGTTTCAGGAACAATCAAACCAGCTTCTACTGCCTCTTGTGGATCTCCTTTACATTCAGTATTTGCGTATACGACAATATCCGTTAACGAACTACAATCAAACTTAGGACCAAGTGTATCTATCACCTCTATCTCCTGAGGACAAAAAGCTTTGTTCCAATGAAGATCCGTTACAATCCAATTTATAGTTGTTACACCTAGCTCAAATGGAGTTGTCAACGCAAGAGCAGCAGCCTCGTCAAAACCTGGACGTTTCCATGAAACAACAAGATTAGACGCTGCCGTACAATTATCATCGGCTTGAATGTCATTTGGCGTTGGCACTACCAAACCTGCCAAAGCGGCATCTGCAACACAACTTTCATCTGCATAAATCGTCTTCTTCTTTGACCAATCTCCACAAATTACGGTAGGAGAAATTGTATCAATTACACTAAATTTAGACACACAACTATCTTTGACACCATCAGGATTTTCGAAATACCAAACAATATGATTGATTTTATCATCTGTTGTAAATGGTTCATTCAGAATAGCTGGTATCTCTGTGAAATTTTCTCGTTTCACTTTAATAGTTGAGAAATTTTCCCATCTGCACGTACGTTCAGGATTATACTGTCTATGCTGAACAACCTGATTAGCAATGGTATCATTTGCTGTATATACATTTTCAGCATAAGAAGATGTTCCGTCAAACCTAACAACACGTACACCATAAGGATAGACTGTAACTGTTTGTGGTCCAGTCAAAGACTTACGATATAACAAGTTATCATATTCTATCTGATTTGTAATATTTGGTTTATCACAACTTTGATCCTCCACAAACTTCACATCCCTATTAAATGTCACATCTGCGGTAGGGACATCAGACAAATCAATTGACAAATAAGCCTTACAATCTGAATCAACAAAAATATTAGGTTCCAATGTAGTACAATTTGTTTGAGGCACATTGTCTGGCACCACAATTACGACCTGTTCACAAGAATCCTCATTCGTACCATCAGAATAAATATAATGTATAGTTGATGCACCAACTTTAAATTTATGATTCAAGAAATCCGGATCAAACCTTCTAACAACAGTTCTCGTTCCTTGTAGATCTCCATCCTCAGGAACGTCTTCTATAACAACCGTTACGGTAACTACACCTCCACAGTTATCAGTTACACCATCATGCATGCTAAGAGTTCCATCATCAAAAAATTTCTTCAAAGAATTTACGAAGTTCTTGTCTTCAGGTTTCATCATTGGTTTATTACCACCTCCTGATGCAAAATCGCTATATTCTGTTGTAAAATAGCCACCATTCACATTGACAAATGCCTGATAATTATCTGCCATCACCTTAACATCTTTCAATGCAGAACAGTCAAAATAAGGAAGTTGTTTGTCAACAACTTTAAATGTTTGATCACAATCACGATAAATTGTTCCGTCAACATATGAATTTGTCACCTTCTTATAGAAACGCCACTTCAAATCGTACACAACACCCTTGTCAAATATAAGAGCCGTTGGATCTGTTAATTCAATCCAATCCATACTATCATGTACACGATAATACATCTTAGGAGTAATTGACTTTATAACCTCACCTGTCAAGCAGTTTATATCAGATGCAGAAGGAATTAACTCTTGTGGCATTTTTACTAACAAAGAATCTAACGACACTGCACACTGATCCATATTGGTACCAATTTCACCCAATTCAGCATTTGCCGGACAATTCAAATCAGGTTCTTTGTCATCAATAACAACAACCTTCTGTAAGCAATATGTGGTATTATTTGATTTATCAGTAAACGCCCATAATATATAAGTCGTTCCAACTTTATAATTAACATTGAGTGCTGTTGCCTTATCAAAAAGATCCTCTCTCTTTTGAGGTTCTATTGATGTATATTTACGACCTTTATACACACCTTTAATTGTCCCATCTACTCCATTATTATCCACAAGGAGTGGTTCTGTCAACATAGGCAACTCATTTCTATATGCTCCTGGTACAGCTTCACAAGAGTTAGGATCCTGATTTGACAAATGTACATTCAAATAAGAAGGAATCTGACCACAATTAATATCAGGAGGTGTAACATCCTCTACAGTTATAACGGCAAAACATGTAGCTGACTTGTCACAACCATCAGTGATCGTATAATTGACAGTGGCCTTTCCAGCAGGTATTGTAATCTTTTTATTAAAAGTCAAAGCTTCTTTCTGAGCAAATTCAAAATTTTTTAAAGTTACACTTCCATCATCCCCTTCTATTTTAACATCAATAACCCAATTAGGATTCGTATCACAATTTGCATCAACCTGAGGAAGAGGCAAATCAATTGTTACTGAACTCTCTTGGGGTCCCAATTCATAATTCAATTGAGAATAACTCAACGACTTACAATCTATAGTTGGATTGACAGACTCCTCTACTCTATAATTTTCAATTACTGAAGTTGGACATCCTACATTCTTTATTTGAACAGTAACAGAAATTGGCATTTGAGTTTTTGTTCCATCACAAAACTCTCCGCTTGGCAAATTTACGATTGCACTATCTGTATTCGGAATTTTAGTAAGATATCTTTCGTCCCATAAATATTCGTAATTAAAAGATGGCTGTGGTTGATTGTTCACCCTTGCAATAGCAACAATACGTTGCGTGGCATCAGAAGGACAAAGAGTGTCTTTCAAATTACCATCTCCATCATGCACTTCCAATGTAACATTTGGCGTTTGATAAACCTTAAATGTTCTTGTAATTGGGCTACCAGCCTCTTCTATATAATAACCTGTTGGCGTAATCCTTTTTATTTTAGGTTGAACCGTCAATATATAGGTTCCTTGTGTTGCTGTTGCATTCAACGTAACATTGATTTTATCTCCTTTACCTTGAGAAGAGAGCAATCCACCCGTATAAGAAAGATTTTCATCAATCTTAGTTCCGTCAGGAGTTGTCATACTCCAGTGGTATGTAACAAATTCATTCGCATCAGCAGGATATACTTCATAAACTACAGGATGATCAGGATCTGTAGGCGCACAAATATTGCTATCTCCTAAGATTTCGGTAGGCTGAAGAGGTTCACAATTCTTACCTGTTACAGAGAAAGGAATAATAACTTTGTTGTTGTTTGCATCACTTACCCTATAATCAACCTTTCCCAAATCACCATCTCCTAGTTTTATGTTAACGAATGATCTATCTCCAATCATATCGAAACCATCAATATTCAGAATAGACCATTGATTATTCTTGTAAACTTCCCATTTATAAACAGCATCTTTAGGGAAACCTGCAGCATTGACAGTTGCTGTTTGACCGATACAAACGGCACCTCTATCCATACAAATAGATTCTGACTCAGCAGAGATATAATCGACAGCAACCGTCATGTTACATCCATTTGTCAATCCAAACTGCTCAAAGTATGGAAGCAAAGTGAAATCACTAGAATAAACAGGGAAATAACCGTAAAAATTCATTTCCAAACGGAAAGCTCTGACATCCGGATGAGTCTGTAAGTAATTATTTAGTTGACCACCGACTGTAATCGTAGCGACACCACCTTGAGACATTGATTGACTCTTCATAACAGATGTGCCATTTTGATCATCAAATATTTCAACCTCCAACACATCCTGAGATACTGTTCCATGACCGGTTCTTGTCATCAATTTCGCATTAGGATCGAATTGACAAGGTCCGCTCATAACCAGATAAGTTCTCATAGTGAATCGATAATACTTATCACTAAAGATATCTTTTGGAAATCTCAACTCACATATATTGCTATTAGGGCTGTTGGTAACAAAGTAACTATTTGTTACGTTAAGAGAATCATCCAAATGAGGGGTATATCCCCATTCCGTTTTAACATCACCTTTAACACCACCTTTTTTAAATATAATCTTATCTTCACTAAAATAGGATTCTAGACATCCGGGAGGAGTTTGCGACCAATCTACAGAAGAACATCCTTGAGATAGATTAAAATCTGTTCCTGAAAAATATTCGCCGGTAGAGGTAGTATGACAAATTGAAGCACAATCACTACCTGTATTTTCATAAATTCTGACCACATTGGTCTCTGTGCTAGAAATGTGGTCCTTTACCTTGTAATAAATCAAACCAGAAGGCATGTCTTGAACAAAAACTCCTGAATTTCCTTCTACAGATGCAACACCTGTCCACGTAATCTGGTCTGAACTTTGCATCAAGTCAAGAGACTTGACAGTAGAAGCAAAACCATCCACCTTAAGTATGATAGGATCATTTGCACAATAAGTTGCTTGATCTGAGCTGAGCGATTGTGCGTTAACCAACGTCACATTAACCAGCAAAGCTAGAATTGGAAATAATCCTCTTTTCCATAATGTTGTCATCGTGAAATTCATACCCACTTTAGTTTTATTATGTAATAAACATTTTTTCATACCTGTACTCCTTTCATATAGGGTATACTATTAAAACTCAAAAGCCATCTCAAAATCAATGTAAATAAGTAAAATCAATTCGGCAAAGACAAAGGTTATTCCTAATTTCCTCCGTGATGCTTTCCAATAAGTAATAATAAAAGAGATTTGCTTTCTACCCCGTTATATAATATTTGTAATTTAGTTCATTTTATGTCCCCGTAGTCATATATTATAAAACACTGCATAAAAACACATGACATTAGACAAATTTATGAACATAATTTAATAATTCAAAGAAATGTTCTTGTTAATCTTATTTTATTTTTACAAAATCTAATACTCCATTTAAAACGATAACAAAAGAACCTTCTTAATTTGATCAGTTTAAATTAACGTTATTTTTCGTATTTTCAAAACAAAAATAAGTTTTTGATGAAAAATAGGCTTGATTAATAAAAAAAATAGACTTTTCTCAATCTTAACAAATCATTCCACATCTGGCAATCACACCTAATAAAACCAAAAAGAACAAGTTTTGGGTTTATTAGAACTATTAATATAACCAAACTTAACAACCTCTCCTAAACTATAGTTGATACGTGTTAAATAATACAGAAACATAGAAAACATTTTTAGTTCCTCAAGTTTTTTACATAATTTTGTTGCTACTTGAAAGCGGGAAATGTCACGGTTCAAAAAAAACAGACAGATACACTCTTAAGTAAAACGAAATTTTATGAGTACAGAAACGGGTCTGTGTTGAATCGAGTGGGTAAATCATAATTTTATTTCTCCAAAAGAATTATCTTTGATGTTATGGATACAAACATGTTATTTTCAATTGGATTAAACTTGTCTTCTCCCTGGAAAGTGGTAAAGAGTGAGTTTCGTATGC
>Ga0208197_1000867_pt1 | contig 34269 bp, 25 predicted proteins | sample AD_JPNNA4_MetaG_FD_184444 | JGI IMG/M metagenome (GOLD analysis project Ga0208197, IMG submission 184444) | Active sludge microbial communities of municipal wastewater-treating anaerobic digesters from Japan - AD_JPNNA4_MetaG (SPAdes) (version 2) | ecosystem: Engineered > Bioreactor > Anaerobic...
CCATGATCTACACCCATGTCCTGAACCGGGGTCCCTCGGCGGTTCGCAGTCCCCTCGACGCCCTTTGACCGGCCCCGCCCAGACCGTTATCTTGACCGAGATAACATGCCGCCCGGACCGCCGTCCGGCGCCTTTCCGCTGCTTGTTCCGCCGGTTGCATCTACCTCCTCGCCCGGCAAGACAGGTTCATTCCGGCACTGCAGGACCATTCTCCTGGTCAGCCGATAGGGGGTTGTACCGCGCAGGAACGCTCCTGCGATGGGCAACGTCAGCGGGCCCCACAAGCCCCAACGCGGTCCCGAACGTCCGCAACAAACGGCACGCTACTCGACGCTCCAAACCACGTTCCGAACCTGGAATGCGGCATCCTCGGTCCTTCGGAAGTCGGCCGTCGTCCCTGAAAGCCGTTTCGCCGCTCCGAGAATCCCGCTCCCGATCCCTGCCGCCCCTCCTCAGCGAAGGTCCTTCAGCAGGGTCTCCGGGTCGTGATATCGGCGCTTGAAGGCGCGCGTCCAGGTCGTGTAGGTGAGCGCGACGCGCACCGGCCTCAGCCGCTGCAGTGCGAAGAACAGGTGGTAGAGCAGCAGGATCACCGGGAACGTCGCCAGCACCGATGCGAGATCCCAGACCGGGCCGGGCAGGTCGAGGCGCATGCCGGCGGCGGCCTCGATCGCGGCGCGCACCCGATCGGAACTGAAAAGCATCGTGGCCACGACCACGAATGCGAACCACGGGTGGCTGGCCTCGACTGCCATCCGGCGGCAGTAGCCCATGCAGCGGAGGCAGGCCTCGCAGCGGTGGGTCCAGAACGGCGTCCTCGGCTTCGTCGCCACCATCGTGATCGCGTGGTTCGGGCAGCACCGGGCGCACTGGCCGCAACCGTTACACCGGGTGTCGGCGAACATGACCTTGCCCATCGCGAGGCGGCCGACCAGCAGGTATCCGACCGGGAACACCGGCCACAACCACAGCAGCCCGCCCGCCCAGAGCGCGTCCCAGGCGACGTTCAGCGGGCGCCAGGAGCGGCGACCCGCGAGCACCGCGTCGACGAGACGCGCGTGCCGCCTCCGGCCCCAGTCCCGGATGAACGCGATGTTGTGCGGCTGGAGACCCCAGTGCAGGTTGATCATGTTGACCGGCATGTCGATGCTGAGGCCCGCGCGCACCCGGAAGCCCTTTAGCAGCAGCACCAGCACCGGGAACCACAACGCGAAGCCGGCGGCGCCCGGGAGCACCCAGCGACCGATGCGGATCCCGCCCCGGGTCGACACCACGGCGGCGTGAGCCCCGCGGCCGAGCGGCAGGCGCAGGATGAACTTGATCATCGACCAGGGCGGCATCAGCCCGTGCGCGGGGTGGTAGAGCGCGACGAGCTGGCCCGGACCCGGCCGCAGTTCCTCCCGCGGCGCGGCGCGCTCGATCGGGATCACCGCCGTTTCGACGCCGTCCGCCTCGGCCGCCTCGGCGAGCCAGCGCGCGGCGCGGAACGAGTTCCCGGTACCCGAGAGGAAGTAGCAGGTGAGGCGCTCGTACGGCATCGAGCGCAGTATACTTCCGCCTCGTGTAGCGTCTAACGATTCCTATTTCAGGAATTGGCCCGAAATCGGTTGACAGGGATCCGGTTCGGCGGCCGGGTCGGTCCTTCGAAAGGATGTAGCGCATGGGTCGCGCCTCGCCCTTCGCCGACTTCGTCGTAGAAGTGGCCGTCGATTGTCGACCGCAGTGTGGCGGTGTCTGTTGGCCATCCCGGGGGACACCTTGGACCACGAAAGAAGGGCGCGGTACAACCAGTGGCTGGAACGGACGGACCCCTGTCGTCACGGTCCCCGCATTTGGCCCGCTTGGATCTGCGCAGCGCCTGGCCGACGGTTTGATGTGGGCGGGCCAGCGGGGACCGCGCCGCCTGCCCAGCCGCCGTCCGGGTCGGTCACGCCGCTTGCATGCGCAAGCGTCGCGCCTCGACCCTCCCGCCGGCCAGGCACCGGGGTCCGCCGCTCAGCCACAAGCCGTTGGGCGTCGTAGGAACAGCCCTTGCGTAGGGCCACGTCAGCCGGCCCCAAGATGCCGCCAAGGCGATGCCGGGAACAAGAGCACCTCGCCGCGGGACCCGACGTCGAGGGCCCCACTTAGCCTCGCCCGCGAGGAACATATGCTTGCGAACCCAAACGTAATTGCCTTCGTTCCACCGCCGACGCGGCTCCGGCGGTCTCGTTGAACCTAACCATGACAGCCGGTACACTCATGTCAGGCTTCGCGGGGGGCTGGTTATGGCTTGCGTGAGAATCGGTGCGTCAATCTTGGTTCTCGTTCTGGCCGCTGCGTGCGGCGACTCCCCCGATTGCCATGATGGAGACCTGTACCTGCTGGTAGAACCGCTATCGCTATCTCTACCTGCGGTCTGCCCCGGCCAGTCTTCTTCGCTGGACGTCACCGCCACCAACGCGAGCGCATGCACTGCGGTGGAGTTGCGGTCTGCCGAACTGAATGAGGTGGGGGGCGAGTTTTCCCTCACGTTCACACCCGTTGTGCTTCAACCTGGACAGACGATGGTGGTCGCGGAGATCACGTTCAGTGCGCTTGAAAGTGGCGGCGTGCGCGAAGGTACACTGACGATACAGCACGATGTCCCGGAACAGATGTACCGGACCACGATTCCCGTATCGGCGCAGTCGATGCCGTCTGCGGTTATCGTTGCTTCGCCCTCTCCGATCGATTTCGGTTTCGTGTCCCAAGGTGAATCAAAGAATCTTGACGTTCGCCTCACGAACCCTGGCTGCGACTCCATTACTGTTCGCGAGGTCTATCTGGGCCTTGAGAGTGATCCGGGCTTCACGGTGGAGGAGCTGCAGCTTCCTGCAAATCAGTATCTTCCCGTAACTCTGGCTCGTGGTGACGAACTTGGCGTTGCTCTCCGCCTCCAACCGAACGTCTGCGGCGAGGCTTCGAGTTCCCTGAATGTTGGGGGCCGTCTTCTTGGCGCTGATGCGTCGTGGTCTGTCAACCTCGTTGGTCACTCCGACCCGTGTACCCCGTGAGTCCTCGTTCCACTGTGAAAACGGTTCAGTAAAACATTAATAGTACGGGGAAATACAACCACCGGTCGGACCTGACAACCCCCGGGCATTTGGCCGGCTTGGGAGAGCGCCGTGTCTGACCATAGGCTCTTCGTGGGCGGTCGATTTCGCCCTGGTCGTAAAGCCGCTCTCCGGGCGGGCGGTGACCGGGTCTTGAGCTCTTGTACCGTGACGTCGGGGAAGGGGTGCCTGGGCTTCGTGACCATGGTGCTGCTCTCCCTTCGTGGCGGCGTCACCCGGGCCAAGTCGCCCAGAGCCCGGTGGCTCTCGCCCTGCTCAATGCTCAAAAGGGTGCCCTTGGGGCATCGTCCCGTGAACCCATGGCAGCCGTGGCCACCAAGCCCGTCCCGTCCTGCCAAATGTAATCCATCGCCAGTTCTGGAGCCGAAAACAGGACGACGCCCAACCAGCAGTTGGACCTGACAAACCCCTGTCGTCACGGTCCCTGCACGCGGCCCGCTTGGATCTGCGCCGTGCCTGGCCGACGGGTTGAGGTGGGCGGGCCTGCAGGGACCGCGCCGCCTGGCCAGGCCCCGTCCGGGCCGGTCACGCCGCTCGCACGGCCGGCCCTGCCGGGCCGTTGCGCGAGCGGCATCAGCCCCATCGAGCCCCGGCAGGACCGGCCAGCAAGCGTCGCGCCTCGGCCCTCCCGGGCCCTGTCCACCGGGGTTTGCAGGTCAACTGCCAGCCGTTGGGCGTCACGAGAACAGCGTTTGCGTGGGGCGACGGCTGCCTGGCCCCAAGGCCCCCTGAACGCGCTCGCCTTTCATCTCCCTGGCTCGTTCGTGGACCCGCTACGCTTCAGGTGCGAACGGATCGGCGGGCCCAAAGTCGCCGGGGCTCGTCGGCAAGCGTTCGCGTCAGCGCGCTTGACACGTCCACACTGCGGTTATAGACTCCACCTTGCGACTGGGTAGAGGCGTCGGCGCCTCATGCGTGGCCTTCGGGCCACGCCCCAGACGCTTTTTTTTCGGGGCAACGATGAATCCGTTTTACATCTTGTACATCGATGAGTCGGGTGACCCGGGCGCGAATAGCAATAACGACCACTTCGTTTTGGTCGGCCTGGCTATTGAGGCGACTACCTGGAAGGCGAAGGACATCCAACTGGCTGGCATTAAGTCCAGATATCGTCTAGCGGACCAGGAGATTCATACTGCATGGGCCGCGCGCAATTACCCGCAGCAGCAGCGCATCCCCGGTTTTGATACGTTGTCGGATGCAGATCGACGCAACCGCGTCTTGGCAGAACGCCGTATCGATATTGCCCAAGCGGCCATGAGGGGCGACAAGGCAGTACGCAACCTCCTAACGAACTTCCGCAAGAGCGAGGCGTACATCCATCTAACCTTGGCCGAGCGAACCAGCCTTCTTAGGGATTGCGCTGACGCAATTGGAAGTTGGGCGGACTGCAGGATCTTCGGTGACGCCCAGATGAGACGTGCCCATGTTGGTGACTCTGAGAGAATCCGAGATTTCGCATTCGAACAAGTAGTAACGCGATTTCACCATTTTCTTGCCCGAGTGGACCCGACCGGATCACTCGGAATCGTAGTGCACGATCGAAATGAGACCGCGGCAAAGCGACTGACCGCCCACATGAGGAGTTACCATGCTCGTGGGACGGCATTCGCTCAGATCCCCCGTGTTGTCGAAACGCCTCTGTTTGTCGATTCGCAGTTGACGAGTATGGTCCAGATGGCGGACTTGGCTGGATTCGCGGTCAGGCGATTTCTAGACAATCAGGAGTCCGATCTCTTTGATCGGATCTATTCCAGATTTGATCGAACGAACCGGCTCGTGGGGCTTCGCCATTTCACTGCTGCCATCCCATGTGCCTGCATAATCTGCAACGATCACGGTAGGTAACCTGATACGGTATGCGGTGACGCCCAACCAGCAGTTGGACCTGACAAAGCCCTGTCGTCACGGTCCCCGCATTTGGCCCGCTTGGATCTGCGCAGCGCCTGGCCGACGGTTTGATGTGGGCGGGCCAGCGGGGACCGCGCCGCCTGCCCAGCCGCCGTCCGGGTCGGTCACGCCGCTTGCATGCGCAAGCGTCGCGCCTCGACCCTCCCGCCGGCCAGGCACCGGGGTCCGCCGCTCAGCCACAAGCCGTTAGGCGGGCGCAAGCCCCAAGCTCAGCAACAGGAAGCTTCATTCGCAACCTGCTCTTCAGCAAACATCAGGCTCATGCTAAAGTCCCGGCCGGCTTCTGTGCGCTCACGTGAAACCTGGAAGGAGGCACGATGTCGCGTTTTCTGGATCATCGTGGGTTCAGAGAAAATCCATTCGCGAATTACGTCGCCGAAAACGAGCCGAATATCGACGAGTACTTCGTTCGCCCTCCGTACTACACAACTGTTAGGGAACGGGGCTTCTCGTCAAAGTCATTCATTCTATTCGGCGCGCGGGGCGCAGGAAAAAGTGCAACACGGCTCGCCTTGTTCAAGCAGGTCTGGAACGCGGTCGAGCGCCATGAATCCGCCCCCCTGACGATCACCCTAGACGACTTCTCGCGAATCCTGGTTCGGGGACTCAGGGGCGTTTCAACACGTGAATTCCTTTTCGACCTCGGCTACTTGGTTGTCGAGGCGGTACTTGTCTGGCTTTCCGGTCTCAACGACGAGGAGAGGCACGTTTGCGTGCGTGCGCTCAATAAGGATCAAGAGAAGCTTGCCGTCACCCTGGTCGATAAGTTCTACTTGTCTCGCCCTCAAGTAACCCGCGATATTTCTGCGACCCAAGCACTCAAACTGCTCAATCAGGCGTGGACGGGTCGCAGCAGCCTCTGGATTCAGAAGCGATGGACCTCGATCGTCGAGGTCATCGGCCAAATCGCGAAGGCTCTGGCCCGCACGGAAGCCGACGTAGACGTGCCTGTTGACGAATCTCTTAAGGCGATGCTTGCCGCACCTCAAGAGACCTGGAACGAGGCTCACTTCGCGCGAGCCCTGCTACAGCGATACGTCGAGTTTGCGCAGGCATTTGGCTTCTCTGGGGTGACTGTTCTCGTCGATAAGGTCGACGAAACGCCTCTTACCAGCAATTCAGCCACGAGCACTGCCCAGGTGCTGTTCCCAATCTTGGCCAACACTCAACTTCTCGAAGTGGACGGATTCGGGTGGAGCTTCTTCCTTTGGGACCGCGTTCGCGAGCAATATTCGAACGACCAGTTCCCCGTCCGTCTCGACAAGATCGCCAACGCGGAGATTTCGTGGACTACCATTTACCTTCAGAATCTCGTGAACGAGCGCTTGCGCTACTTCTCTGATAAGAAGGTTGTCTCCTTCGCTCAACTATGCGATCCGACGGTTGATTCCAACACTGCCTTGCGGGAGATCGTGGAGATCTCGATGCAGTCGCCTCGGGAACTCATCAGGATTCTGGACACGGTCGTCCGGGAGCATGATGAACTGACGACCGACATCGAACCGCCACCCCTTCTCTCGCCCGCCTCCATTGAGGCAGCCTTGGACCAGTATGCGATCGACACCGCCAAGCGGATGTACTCCAACTCCAAGGTCGTCCTCCAGCAGATTCTTCGGCTCGGCAAGAACCTCTTCACGAATCGAGATCTCCAGGTCGCGTTCAAGATGAACCCCAATTCCGCGCGAAACCGAATCTCTACCTGGACCGATACTGGAATCGTAACCCTCACCGGATCCCGCCCTGCTGAAGGCGGTGTCGGAGGCAAGCCTGCCCACGAGTATTCTGTCGTCGACCAGCGTGTTCGGCGCCTCATCGACCGAACCCTCTCTCTGGGCGCTGAGTACGAGTTGGACGAGGATGAGTTCGCCGACGAGTCGCCGGAAGGAGCGTGAGGTCAGGTTCTTTTCGCTCGCCCACTCCTTCTAACCGCCGTCCCCCACCCGAACGTCCCCGGCGCCGCCTAACAAGCGGATGAAGCTGACAAAGCCTTGGCACGAAGGCTTGCACCGCGGTCCTGTGGCAGGCGGGCGTCCCGAGACAAGTCGTTCGTCAGGACGGCGGTCGCGGCCCTCGCCGTCGAAGCTACTCGCGCGGGCAAGCCCCGTGCCACCCCCTTCGGGGGTCGGCTTTGCAGCTTATCCGCGACCCGTTGGGCCGACCGAGAACAGCCTTCGCGTTGAGCCACAACCGTGAGACGTAAGTGGCACCGCCACTTCTCCTGGCCGAAGAAGTTGGATAGAGGTGGCCATAGGCCGTTGGCGATAACGCAGTGGTCACCTCATGATTCGCCGTTTCAATTCAGTAAGTATTGGGGTGCTTGTCACTTTTCCGGGCGACTGGCATAATTAGCGCGCTGGTTCTACGGCATGGGGGAATACAAAATGGCTACGCTGACGAAAAATCAAGAGAACCGCATTCGGAAAATTCTTCAGTCTCTCGATGGATACGAAGGGATCGTGACCGTCGATTTCAACGAGAAGGGCGGACCCGGTACGATAATGGTCAAGTGTGAGCGATTCCAGGCGTTGAGTTTGAAGTTCAGCAAAGGTACGTATTGGTTTGGAAATCCAATTGTTGAGGGTGATGAACTCGACCGTGCTGTTGTCTCACTACGTTCTGAACTTGAGGCTTGCCAGTTCGTCTCAGCTTATAAGACAATGATTGACCTCCGCGCGCGACGCGCGAGCGAATAGTCCCGCGATTCTAAACACACGCGCAACCTAAAGGGGTGTGATGTTGAAACTTCGGATGGAGCACGATACTGGTTGGCCGAAGAATATGGATTTCATCAGAAGACTGTCTGCGCTCACACGTAGCGACCGTGTACGACGATTCAAAATTGGGATCACGAACAAGCCCAAGGCGAGAGCCGCGCAACCCGACTACAGTGAACATTACGACGAAATGATTGTGCTTTACCGCACACGTTCTCTGAACTTCGTGAGGCAAGCCGAAACCAGACTCGTTAAACACTACCAGCCGTATCAACTCTGCAGGAACATCAATGCCGGTGGTGGCGGGAATTTTGGAGAACCTCCCTACTTTCTCTATGTCGTGATCAAGCGTCGCAACGTCTAGATACACTGCCGGTCGAGAGCCTTCTGGAAACAGCTGAGCTTCAATGAGAAGAAAACAATCCCAGGTGGCGGCCCAACCAGCGGCTTGAACGGACAAACACCTGTCGTCACGGTCCCTGCACGCGGCCCGCTTGGATCTGCACCTGGGGCGTTTCGGTGCGTGGGAATTGGGCGGGCCTGCAGGGACCGCGCCGCCTGGCCAGGCCCCGTCCGGGCCCGACACGCCGCTCGCACGGCCGGCCCTGCCGGGCAGTAGCGCGAGCGGCTCCAGCAGGGCAGGGCCGGCCAGCAAGCGTCGCGCCTCGGCCCTCCCCGGGGCCAGCCACCGGACTTTGCAGGTCAACTGCGAAGCCGTTGGGCGGATCAAGAAAAGCCCCTGCTCCGGGTAGAACCACCGGAGCCCCAGAAGCCGCGTCGTGCTTGGCTTGCTCTTCCTTGGTTCCACTTGGGCAATCACGCTTACGCTCGCATGTTTGTCACCTTCTCGTCGGCAAACAAGGCAGATCGGTTGCATCTCGACTCAAGTCAGAAGAAAATCTGTACGGCTTTTCTTCGGAGCAGTCCGATGTCGCAGGTCTTGATGGACGCACATGGTAGAAGGGCCGACACCCTCGCAAAGGCTGTGAATCGCTACGCTGACGATGGTAGGGACGTAATACTCCGCTTTCGAGATGGTGTTGCTCCTGAACGGGTGCTGAAGATAATCGGGGCCACGGTAGGTGACTACGATGTCAAAATCGTGGTTCGACATGCTGCTCTCCAAGAGTATTTGGTGAACGCGGGAACTGGTGCCGCTGTTGGGGCAGGAGTTGGAGCTGGTGCCGCCGTTGCCACTGCCATACTTGCGGGCAATCCCGTCACCCTAGGCCCCGTTCTTGTGGCGGCAGGGCTTGGAGCGATTGTTGGTGCTCTAGTGGGAGCTGCGGCTACACCGATTGCGCAAATCGTTGTCTACAAATATCGTGGAGAGACACGCGTGAAGTTCTTGGCCGCCTAGCATCGTCGCTTCGATTGGTGCTGGGTGATCACGGGAGGACTGCCCAACCTGTCGCGTTCTTTTGCATTATCGCGATTGCTCGTCTACAGGCGTGTGCGGTTTCAAATACTGCGGCATGACCTAAGAGCGTCTAACAAAACCATGTCGTGAGCTTGGCGGTCGTTGGTGAGGGGGGTTACATGAGGGGGCATGGCAAAGCCCCTCCTTCCCGACGAGTTGTGGACCCGGATCGAACCGCTGCTGCCGCCCGAGCCGCCGAAGCCGAAGGGCGGGCGGCCGCGCTTGGACAGCCGGATGGCGCTGACGGGCATCCTCTTCTTGCTGAAGACGGGATGCCCGTGGGAGTACCTGCCCAAGGAGATGGGCTGCGGGTCTGGCATGACCTGCTGGCGTCGCCTTCGGGACTGGCACGAGGCTGGGGTCTGGGCGCGCATCCACCAGGTTCTGCTGGACGAGTTGGGGCAGGACGAGCGCATCGACTGGGCCCGGGCCTGCTTGGACTCCAGCAGCATCCGGGCAAAAAAGGGGGCCCTGAAACTGGCCCGAATCCTACGGACCGGGGGAAACTCGGGACGAAGCACCACATCCTCGTCGATGGCCAGGGCATCCCACTCGCGGCGATGATCGGCCCGGCCAACCAGCACGACAGCATGGCACTGGAGCCGCTCCTCGACCGGGTTCGCCCCGTCCGGGGCCGACGGGGACGCCCCCGGAAGCGCCCCGACAAACTCCACGCCGACAAGGGCTACGACTACCGGCGGTGCCGTCTGGCCTGCCGCCGCAGGCGCATCCAGCCCCGCATCGCCCGCCGCGGCGTCGATTCCAAGGAGCGCCTCGGCAAGCACCGCTGGGTCGTGGAGCGCTCCATCGCCTGGATCCACGTCCACCGCTGCCTCGCCATGCGGTGGGAGCGCAGGGCCGACATCCACGAGGCATTCCTCCATATCGCCTGCGCCCTCGTCTGCCTCAACCACCTGCTGGGAGAATAGTTTTGTTAGACGCTCTTAGGATCCTGGTACGTAGTTCTGAATCTTTGTTTCTGTTCTACTTCCAGGCTCAACCATGACCGAGAAATAGTTAAGATCTGTTCCCTGAATGAGCCCTTCTACTGCCTCAATGAAGCGCCGCTCACGTTCCTCGGGCGTGGCGACGGAGTACTTGCCCACACCGTGTCGGAACATAACAATCTCTGACTTCAGATGCTCGGCTACAAGCCGGAACTTACTCCAGTTCGAACCGTAGTTCTTGAACTCCTCCCACTGATACGTCGCGAGAACGACCGTTGAGAGGACCAGGGACAAGATTCCCATATAGGTCTGATAGGGGGGGGGCACCGTGAATGCGAGGGCAATCGACATCGTTGTGAGGATGTTGCATGCAATCGCGGTGCCCTTGAGTCGGGCATAGTTCTGCTGGCTAACAGCGGCCTTCTTCTCGAAGTAGTCGAGTTGTTGCGCAACTCGCCCCTTAATGTAGTCGTCGATGGTTGTCCCAGACATGCTCACCCTCCCGGGAACGACCGGATGATAACACCGTTCAATCGATTGTTGGCCGCATCAACTACAAGCTATGGAACCAAGAAGGGGCGACGGTAACTCGCTCAATGGTCTCGACGTTGACCCCAAGATTCAGCTCGCGAAGATTGTCCGAGAGCAGGTCCCCGTCCACAAGGTCGATCGGTGTCTCCCCATCGCGTGTTGCTTCACGTGACCTGCACCCGGTTCCCTTGGACGTGAACCTGGGATCATTCCCCCAAGGTCATGTCTGAGAAATCGGGGCGCGGGTCAGGGACAGCCCTCCCGAATGAACAGGGAACCTCCGGTGCGCCCTTCGGCGGCGTCGGTTTGACCCTGCCCCGCGGTCGCCTCTACACTCCCGGGCGTCTGCTGGGAGCGGCGGAGATGGCCGAGGGACTGCTGGAACGGATGGCCCGGGGACCGGTGGTCTTCGATGGGGCAATGGGAACCCAGATCTATGCCCGGGGGATCTATATCAACCGGAACTTCGAGGAACTGAACCTCTCGCGCCCGGACCTGATTCGCAAGATCCACGAGGACTACCTGGCGGCCGGGGCCGAGGTGCTCGCCACCAACACCTTCGGGGCCAACCCGAACCGACTGGCCCGCCACGGGCTGGAGGCACGCCTGCAGGAGATCGTGGAGGCGGGTGTCGCGCTGGCCCGGGAGGTCGGGCGGGGACGGGCCTTCGTGGTGGCGTCGGTGGGACCCAGCGGGCTCGTGCCGGACCCGACGGACCCGGCCTCCCTGGAGGACATCCGGGAGACCTTCCGGCAGACCCTCGAGGCGGTCGTCGGGGCGGGCGTCGATGGGATCCTGCTGGAGACGTTCCGACATCCGCTGGAGATGCAGATCGCGCTGGCGATGGCCCGGGCCACCGCACCCGGAATGCCTCTGCTGGCCACGATGGTCTTCGACCAGGACCGACACACGGGCGACGGCCTGACGCCGGAGGTCGCGGCGGACCGGATGGCCCGTTGGGGGGCCGACGTGGTCGGGGCGAACTGCGGCGAGGGGCCGGCGGTGCTGTCGGAGGTGGCGCCGCGGATGACCGGTGCCGGACGCCCGGTCCTTGTGCAGCCCAACGCCGGGATGCCACGCCGTATCGAAGGCCGGATCATGTACATGGCGACTCCGGAGTACTTCGGGGAGCACGCGAAACGCTGGGTCCGGGAGGGGATCCGGGGAGTCGGGGGGTGCTGCGGGACCACGCCGGACCACATCCGCCAGATCTCCTCGGAGGTGCGGATGGTCCGGGGCGGCCGCATCGAGATGACCACGGCAATCGCCCGGGACGTGGCCGCGGACTCCGAGGTCCGGGCCCCGGTCCCCCTGGAGAGGCGATCGGCCCTGGGCCGTTGCCTGGCCGAGTCCTTCGTGGTCAGCGTCGAGGTGGACCCGCCCGTCGGGACGGACCCGGCCCGGGCCCTGGAGGGGGCCCGGCTGCTCCGGGATGGGGGCGTCCGGTTCGTCAACATCGCCGACGGACCCCGGGCGACGGTCCGGATGTCGCCGCTGGCCCTGGGGGTGATCCTGAAGGAACGCCTGGGACTGGACCCCATCCTCCACGTCACCTGCCGGGACCGGAACCTGCTGGGGCTCCAGGCGGACCTCCTGGGGGCCCAGAGCCTCGGCCTGTCGGACCTGCTCGTGATCACGGGCGACCCGGCCAAACTGGGGGACTATCCCAGCGCGACGACGGTCTATGACCTGGACTCGGTGGGGCTGCTGCGCCTGATCTCGAACCTGAACCGGGGCGTGGACCCCTCGGGGCGTCGGCTCGAGACGCCCACGGCCTTCGTGAAGGGCTGCGGCGCCGAGCCGGCGGCCCTGGACCTGGAGCGGGAGGTCGCCCGTCTCCGGGCCAAGGTGGACGCCGGGGCGGAGTTCGTGATGACCCAGCCGGTCTTCGACCCGGAGGTGCTGGACCGGTTCCTGAAGGCCATCGACGGCATCCGGGTCCCGGTGCTGATGGGCCTGCTGCCGCTGGCCTCCTATCGAAACGCCGAGTTCCTGCACCACGAGGTCCCGGGGGTCACGATCCCCGAGGAGGTCCGGGAGCGGATGCGGAAGGCGGGAAGTGGCGCCGAGGCCCGGGCCGAGGGCGTCCGCATCGCCCAGGAGATGGCCCGCCTCTTCCTCTCCCGGGTCCAGGGGCTCTACCTGATGCCGCCCTTCGAGCGATACGAGACGGCGCTGGCGGTGCTGGAGGGCCTTCCCATCCCGTCCTGTGGCCGGGAACCGGCGGATCGGTGACCCCCCTTCCCGGGCGATGCGGACCCCCATCGTCGGAGGACGGTCAGGGCGCCGTCGGGGCATCGCAGCCCCGGGGCGCCGGAGAGTCGTCACATCCCAGGGCCCTCCGGAGTTCCTCGATGGCCGGATTCGTCGGTTCGAGGCGCCGGGCCTCCTGGAACTCCCGTCGGGCCTCCTCGACCCGGCCCATCTCCTGGAGCAGGCGCGCCTTCCGGATGCGGGCCTCGGCCAGGCCCGGGCAGGATCGGATGGCCTGGTTCAGGGACTCCAGGACCCGGATCGGGGCACCGAGGCGCTCCGCCAGGGAGGCCTGGAGGAGGTGCCACCGGGCCAGTCGGAGGGGGTCCCGGGCCAGGCGGGGACGCAGGGCGTCGAGGTGGCGGGAGACGTCGTCGTAGCGCCGCAGGGCCAGGAGGCATCGAGCCTCGAAGAGGCCCGCGTCCCCGGTGGGGTCCTCGGCAGCCTGCCGGAACAGCGCCAGGGCCTCGATCGTCTGGCCCCGTTCCCAGGCCACCCGGCCCAGGAGGTACCACCCGGCAGGGGCGTCCGGCTCCCGGGAGACGAGCCACCAGCCGCACTCCTCGGCCACGGCGAGGTCCGAGGCCTCCACGGCCTCCCGTCCCAGGGCCTCCCAGGCCTCCGGCCGATCCGGGTCCAGGTCCCGGAGGGCCGTCAGGAGGGCCACCAGGGGGCCCCGGAGTCCCCGACGCTTCATCGCGCCCCGGAGGTCCCCCAGCAGTTCCGGAGGGGTCGAGAACTGGCGGGCCAGGAGGTCCGCCGGGACGGACCAGGAGAGCAGCGTGTCGATCGCCCAGGCTCGTTGCGCCGGGTCCTGCAACCAGAGAATCCGGACCTCCTGGAGGGCCTCTTCGAGGCGTCCGGCCGCCCGGAGGTCCCGGATCCGGTCCCGCCGGGCCCCGGGGTGCCAGGGGGCCAGCAGCAGCGCCGCGTCGTCCAGCAGGAGGGCGGCCTCGAGGTCCCCGGACAGGAAGGCCCGCCGGGCCGCCAGGCGGGGGATTTCGGGATCGGCGGGATGGGCCGCCGCCTCCCGTTGGAGGGCCGCCTGGAAGTCCTCGTCAGCGCGCGGTTCCAGGAGGGCCCGGGCCAGTCGTTGCCGGGCCGCCGGGGGCTGTTCCGGGAGGACCCGGGCCGCCAGGACCGGGGGGAGGATCCCGAGGACCGCCAGGGCCAGAGGCACTCCGACCCGGAAGGACCGGGGGAGGGACTTCGGGTCCGCCCGGGGGACGCGAGGCTCCGGTGGCGACCGGCCGGCCAGCAGGCCGACCAGGGCGGCGAAGGGCAGGGCCACGCCGGGGATCTCCAGGCTGAAGTCTGCCAGGTTCTGGAGGGCGACGGCGAGCAGGCCGAACCAGACCGCCAGCAGCGAGGAGGTGACCAGGGCTCGACGGGCCAGCATCGCCCCGATCCCCAGTCCCCAAAGCGCCAGGGCCAGGCCCAGGGGAATCCCCAGGTCCGCCAGCAGTTGGAGGAGGCCGTTTTCGGCGAAGTCGAAGAAGAAGCCCGGGGCGATGTCGTTGTAGGCCTGGAAGGCCATCCCGAAGGCCCCCCGGCCGACCCCCGCCAGAGGGTGGTCCCAGATCATCGCCAGGACCTGCCCCCAGGCAAGGTTCTTGGTCTCGGGGCGTTCCGGCAGCAGGGACCCCTGGTGGACGGCCGAGAGGGCCTGCTGGAAGGCCGCGAGCAGGAGCAGGGCCAGGAGGCCCAGGGCCAGCAGCCGCAGGACGTCGAGGCGCCCGGGCCCTCGGTGGCCGGTGACGCGGTTCTTGCGAAGGGTCAGGGCCAGGGGAAACAGGAGCAGCAGCGTCCCCAGCACCGCACCCCCGGCCCGGGACCAGGTGGTCAGGGACCCGAGGCCCGTGATTGCCGCGAAGAGGGCCCCGAGGGGCTTGAGGCCCGGACGGCCGGGGTCCAGGGCCCAGGCGATCCAGCAGAAGGTCGCCAGGTTCAGCAGGGCCGCCGCGTGATTGGGATTTCGAAGGGTCGTGCGGATTCCCTCCCCGAAGGGATGGTCGAAGAGGGGACTGAGGTCCAGGAGATTCAGGGGACCCTGGAGGACCCCCACCAGGACCTCCAGGACGCCCAGGCCCCCGATGGCGATCAGCAGGGTCCGGCGAAACCCCTTCCGGCAGGACAGGGCACCGGCGGCCAGCAGCACCCCGGTGGCTCCCAGGGACCGTGCCGCCGAGGCCAGGCTCCCCGGCGGGTCCAGGGAGAGGGCCCGGTGGCCCTGGGGAGCACCCAGCAAGGCCAGGATCTCGTCGGCCCGCCGGTGGCCGGGTCCTCCGATCATCGCCGGGGCCCACTCCCCCAGCGGCAGGGCCTGGAGGATCGCCAGGACTCCCAGCGCCAGGACCCAGGACAGGGGGGCCCAGGGGATCGCCAGTCCGTGGCCGCGCGAGGTCCTCCAGGCCAGGGCCAGACCCACCAGGGAAACCGGGGCCAGGGCCGCCACCTGCCAGTCGGGACGTCCTCCCCCCAGTGCCAGGGCGGGGGTCACGGTGGCCAGCAGGGTCGCCGCCACGGCGATCCGGTCGGAGTGCATCGAGGGCATCGGCGTGGACGACCTCCGTTATCCCACGGGCTCCCGGGGGGGTCTCAGGAACAGGTCGGGATTCCGCTGGAACAAATCCTGGGCCGCCGCGTAGTCCTCCGGGCGCCCGATGTCCATCCAGGTGCCGGGATGGGCGTAGGTCTGGACCGGCCTCCCGGCGGCCACCACCTGCTGGAGGAGGTCCGGCAGGTCCAGGCGCTGCCCCGGCGGCACGAACTCCTGGACCACCTCCCGGCGGAAGACGTAGGCCCCCATGCTGACCCAGTAGCGGATCACGGGCTTCTCCCGGTAGCCCACCAGGCGGCCTTCCTCGTCCACTTCCAGCACGCCCAGCGAGACCTGGTGGTCCACCTGGTGCCGGGCCACCGTCACGGCGGCTCTGGTGGACTGGTGATGCCGCACCAGCGCCTGGAAGGAGAGGTCCGTCAGCAGGTCGCCGTTGACGACCAGGAACTCGGGGTCCAGATCCGGGATGGTCCCCAGGGGCCCGGCGGTCCCCAGGGGCTGGTCCTCGCGGTGGTACTCGATCCGAACGCCCCAGCGGGACCCGTCCTGGAAGTACGACTCGATCAGGGGTGCCAGGTGCCCGACGGCCAGGACCAGCCGGTCCACGCCGTCGGACCGGAGCCCCGTCAGCAGCACCTCCAGCACCGGGTGGTCGCCAATCGGCACGAGGGGTTTCGGAAACGAGACCGTGAAGGGGTGGAGACGCGTCCCCCGACCACCGGCCAGCACGACTGCCTGCATCTCAAGCCTCCTTCGCCCTTTGGCGGTCCGGTCCGACCATCTCCAGGAAGAGGTCGGCGAAGGCCTGGAGGAAGGCCTCCCGGGAGTAGTGCCGGCGGACATGGACCACGGCGGCATCGCCCATTCTCCGCCGCCGATCCGGGTCCTCCAGCAGGCCGACGACGCCGTCGGCCATCCCCTGAATGCCCGCCTGCGGAGGGATCAGCAGGCCGGTCGCCCCGGGATCGATCACCTCCGCCGGTCCCCCGGTGGCATATGCCACCGCAGGGATGCCCGTCGCCCCGGCCTCGGCCACCGCGAGGCCAAAGCCCTCCTGCTGGCAGAGATGAACCAGCACCGACATCCCCCGGAGGAGTTCCGGGACGTCGGGCCGACGGCCCAGGAAGGCCACGGCCGGGAGGTCTCCTGCCTCGTCGAGGGCCCCGAGGACCGACCGCAGCAGCGGCGAGGGATGGGCCTCGGAGTGGGTGGGGGCGAGGCCCCGATCCTCATGGGGCTCGGCCCCCAGGACCAGGAACCGGGCCGCCGGAACCCGCTGCCGGACCTCCCGGACCAGGGCCGGCAGATGCTGCACGCCCTTGAGGACGTCCAGGCTGCCCACCCAGCCCACCACGGGAGTGCCCTCGGGGAACGGGATGCGCCCCGGGATGGGTGGATTCGGATGGAAGCGGTTCGTGTCCACCCCGTTGGGGATCACCCGGGGGCGCCGCCCCGGCGGGCCTCCATAGGCATCGGCCACGGCCCGGGAGATGGCCACGATCGTGGCTCCGGACAGGTCGCAGAGGCCCCGGTAGAGGGGGAGCATCAGTTTCAGGCGGTGCGAGGACTGGGGGATCCCCTGAAGGTGCAGCACCGCAGGCACCGAGGCTCGCCAGGCCCCGAGGCCCGCCAGCACGTGGGCCAGGGGATGGGCGATGTAGACGACATCCGGGCGGACGTCCTGGAAGAGGTCTTGCCAGTAGGAGACGGCCCGAGGGGCCAGGAAGGCCTGGGAGAGGAAGCCTTCCGGGGAGGGCACCGCGGAGTCTCCGATCCGACGATAGAGGGGAAGGCCCCGGGGGGCCCGGAGTGGGATGACCTCGGCGCCCAGGGACCGGAGGGTCGAGGGGAAGCGCCCCTCGCCTCGAACCACCGCGAGACAGCGAAATCCTCGGGGCACCAGCCCGCCGATCAGGTCCCGGAGCACGGTCCTGGAGCCGGCCTCCAGCAGGTTCGGGTCGTCGATGGAATCGACGAACATCACCGTGGGCAACCGACAGTCCCTCGAGCGGGCGATCACGCGATGCTCCCGGTCGGCTTCCCCATTGATGTAACATGACGGCACCCGAATGGGAAAACCGGCGGGGGGAAAGGGCCGTGGCGGGCGTCTTCGTGGTGACGGGGGCCCAGGGGTTCCTGGGGAGGGTCCTGTCCGGGATGCTCCGGCACCAGGGGCACCGGGTGCTGGGACTGGATCGGCTTCCCGGACCTCATCCCGACGACCGGGTCGGCGACCTGGGGGAGCCGGAGTCCTGGCGATCCGCCATGGAGGCCCCGGGCATCCGGGGGGTCTTCCACCTGGCGGGCCGGGTCGGCGAGCCTCGGGACGGGGACCAGCGGAGGGCGATGCTCCGGGACACCCTCGAGGGCACCCTCGGGCTGCTGGAGTGGATCGGTGGCCTTGAATCCCGTCCCCGGCTGGTGCTGGCGTCATCGGCTGCGGTCTATGGCGTGCCGGCATCGGGCGACGGACGAGTCCGGGAGACGGACCCGGTGGCCCCCCGGCTGCTGTACGGGGTCGCGAAGGCGGCCCAGGAGGAGATCGTGCGCCGGGAGGTCCGGCTGGGGCGCCTGGAGGCGGTGATCGGACGCCTCTTCAACGTGACAGGGCCCGGGGAGGGGCCCGGGTCGGTGACTGGGGCCGCGGCCCTGCAACTGGCCCAGGGCGCCTCGGTGCTGCGGCTGGGAAGGACCGACACGGTCCGGGACTTCCTGGATGTCCGGGACGCGGCCAGGGCCCTGATGCTGCTCATGGATCGGGGACCGTCCGGAGAGGTCCTCCACGTCGCATCGGGAGTCGGGGAGTCCGTGGGAGACCGGGTCCGGCGGCTGGTGCGGGCCTCCGGTCGCCGGGTGGCCGTCGAGACGGTCCCGGAGCGCGTCCGGCCCGAAGACGTGCCGGTGGCGGTGGCCGACGTCTCCCGACTGCGGGCACTGGGGTTTCGGGCCGAGGTGGACCCGGACCGGAGCGCAGCGGACCTCCTGGCATCGCTGGAAGGGAAGGAGGTGTCATGGACCTGAGGAGATGCCGCGTGCTGGTGACCGGGGCCGACGGCTTCATCGGGAGCCACCTGGTGGAGGCCCTGGTCCGGGAGGGAGCGATGGTCCGGGCCTTCTGCTACTACAACTCCTGGGGGCGGCAGGGCTGGCTCGAGGAGCCGTTCCTGTCCCCGGAGACCCTGCGGAAGATCGAGGTCTTCCTGGGGGACATCCGGGACCCGGGACGGGTCCGGCAGGCGGTCGAGGGGTGCGAGGTGGTCTTCCACCTGAGCAGCCTCATCGCGATCCCGTACTCCTACCAGGCGCCGGCTTCCTACCTCCAGACCAACGTACTGGGGGCCCTGCACGTCCTGGAGGCCTGCCGGGACCTGGGCGTCGGACGCCTGGTGCACACCTCCACGAGCGAGGTCTACGGCACGGCCCGGCGCGTTCCCATCGACGAGAGCCATCCCCTCCAGGGGCAGTCGCCCTACTCGGCGTCGAAGATCGCCGCCGACGTGCTGGTGGAGTCCTTCCACCGGTCCTTCGGGGTTCCCGCCGTGACCGTCCGTCCCTTCAACACCTTCGGGCCCCGCCAGTCCCCCCGGGCCGTGATCCCGTCGATCCTGGGCCAGTTGCTGGCAGGTCTGCCCCAGTTGCGCCTCGGGGCCTTGCACCCCACTCGGGACTTCGTCTTTGTCGAGGACACGGTGGCGGGGTTCCTCGGGGCGGCCCGGCGGGACGGCATCGAGGGGGAGGTCCTCCAACTGGCCACGGGGCGGGAGGTCTCGATCGGTCGGCTGGCGGAGTTGTGCATGGAGGTCACCGGCCGCCAGGCTCCGATTGCCACCGAGGAGGTCCGCCTGCGACCTGCGGACAGCGAGGTGGAGCGCCTGGTCGGGGACGCATCGAAGGCCCGGAACCTGCTGGGCTGGATGCCCCGGGTGACCCTGGAGGAAGGCCTGGCGCGCACGGCGGACTTTCTGCGGCGCCACCCGCCTCCCCAGCGGCCCGACCGCTTCGCCTACTGAGCACTTCCCGGCTCTCGTTCCCTTCGCATCCCCTCCCCGGACGGGCCGGCGGGGCCCAGGCCCAGCACCTCCCAGACACGCTGGACCAGGCTCTCGGGAGTGAACGGCTTCGAGAGCAGGGAGACGTCCTGGTGCAGCACCCCGTGGTGGGCGACGATGTTGTCGGTGTAGCCCGAGACGTAGAGCACCCGGATGCCGGGCCTCCGGGCGGAGATCCGCTCGGCCAGTTCCCGGCCGTTCATCTCGGGCATCACCAGGTCCGTCAACAACAGGTCGATGGCCCCGGGGTGCGACTCGCAGAGGTCCATGGCCTCGCCGGGTCCTTTCGCCAACAGCGTGGCGCAGCCGGCGGCCCGGAGGATCCGGTCGGTGGCCGCCCGGACCAGTTCCTCGTCCTCGACCAGGAGGACGGTGACGGAGGAACTGCCAGGCGTCGGGACCCAGGGTTCCGGCCCGGCCTTCCGGTCCTGGGGTTTCGCGGCGGTATCGGCGGGGATTCCCGGGAGGTAGATGCGGAAGGTGGACCCCTGGCCCGGGGCGCTCTGGACCACGATGTCCCCCCCTGACTGGCGGATGATCCCGTAGCAGGTGGAGAGGCCCAGTCCGGTGCCCTTGCCCGTGGGCTTCGTGGTGAAGAACGGTTCGAAGAGGTGTTCCAGGGTCGCCGCGTCCATGCCCACGCCGGTGTCCGACACGGTCACGGTGACGTAGGGGCCCGGAGCCAGCGTGCCGCCGGAGGTATCGAGGGGATGGTCGAGGTACTCGTTGGCCGTGCTGATGGAGATCTCGCCGCCTTCGGGCATCGCGTCCCGGGCGTTGACCGCCAGGTTCAGGATCACCTGCTCGATCTGCCCCGGGTCGGCCATCACCCGCATCCGATCCGGCGCGTGGTGCGTCCGCAGCACGATGTCCTCGCCGATCAACCGCCGCAGCATCCCTTCCATCCGGTCGATGGCCTGGGCCAGGTCCATCGGCACGGGTTCCAGCACCTGCATCCGCGAGAAGGCCAGCAACTGCCGGGTCAGGGCCGCGGACCGCTGGGCGGCAGCGATGATCTCGCCGACCTCCTGGGAGGATTCGGTGCCGGCCACCGGGGCCTCCTGGATCATCTGGGCGTAACTGAGGATCACAGTGAGCATGTTGTTGAAGTCGTGGGCGACTCCCCCGGCCAGTCGGCCGATGGCCTCCATCTTCTGGGCCTGGCGCAGCATCGCCTCGCTGGTCCGCAGGGCCTGCTCGGCCCGCTGCCGCTCGGCGACCTCGCGTCGGAGTTCCTCGTTGGCCCGGGCCAGGTCGGCGGTGCGCTCCGCCACCCGGACCTCCAGTTCCTCCCGGGCCCGCTGGATGGCCTCCACCGCGGTTTTCTGTTCGGTGATGTCCACGGAGATTCCCAGCAGGTACACCGGGACCCCGGTGGCGTCCCGGATCGGGACCTTCCGGGTATGGAGCCATCGCTGGCCCCGGGCGGTCTGGATGGGTTCCTCGGGGATGTCCACCGGCGTCTCGGACCGGAGGGCCTCCCGGTCCAGCCGGGTGAAGAAATCGGCCTGTTCCTTGGGGAAGAAGTCGTAGTCATTGCGCCCGATCAGGGTCTCCCGGGGCAGGCCCAGGAGTTCCTCCCCCGCGCGATTGAACCGCTCGAAGCGCAGTTCCGAGGCCTCCTTCACGAAGATCATCGCCGGGACGTTTTCGACGATCGACTCCAGGAAGGCCCGGTCCCGAAGCAGTTCCCGGGTCGCCAGGTGACGATCGGTGACGTCCTGGAGCAGCAGGACGACGCCGGGGGCCCCGGCGGAATCGACCGTCCAGGGGTGGGCAAGGATGGACACATAGCGGTCGGGCCGGTCGGCTTCACCCGGAACCAGAAAGACCCGTTCCGCCCCGGTCAGATTCCCGGGAAAGGCGGGGACCGAGAAGAAGGATGCGTCGATCGGCTCTCGGGTATCTGGATGGCAGAGGCCATGGTGGATCGACCACTCGGGGAGAGGCACCTCCTCCTCCCCCAGCAGGTCGATGGCGATCCGATTGCGGTAGAGAGGGCGCCCCTGGAGGTCGGTGACCAGCACGCCGATCCGCATGGACTCGAGGACCGACCCCGGAACGGTCAAGGACACGGTTCCTCCTCCGACGGAAACCCGGCGGGTCGTTTCTCTGGAGAACGGTCCATCATACCGGAACTTCCGGCGCAAACCAAGGGAGCCTGACCTGCCGTGGGAGAGGGCTCGCGATGGGCCTGGTGGCGCCCGGGAGGTCATCCGGTGGGCAGCCGGTCCTGGTCGTGGGGAACGACCTGCAGGGAGACCAGGCCCGGGAGGTCCCGGACCAGAGGCAGCACCTGGCGGGCCGGCGCCACCAGCGCGATGGCCAGGTCTCGGGGCCGCAGGTGCCGGGCCAGCACCCGGGCGATGTCACGGGCATCCAGGGAACGGACCCGCTCCGGGAACCGGTCCAGGTAGTCCGCCGGACGGCCGTAGTGGAGATTGGCCAGGGCCTCCTCGAGGCGGTCCTGGGCCGTGGCCAGCAGCAGTGGAAACTGGTTCACGAGGATGTCCTCCCCGAAGGCCACCTCCTCCTCCGAGAGGCCCTGATCGGCCACCTGGCACAGGAGGTCCATCGTCAGGTCCAGGGCGGGCCGCAGGTCTCGCATCTGTGGGAAGAAGTGCACTGCGAAGGCGCCCACCTCCCGGCCAGCGGTGATCGACGAGTGGACTCCGTAGGACCATCCCCGGACCTCGCGAATCTCCTGGTTCAGGCGCGAGTTCCAGGTCCCGCCGATCATCGTGTTGGCGACCAGCAGGGCCGGAAGGTCCGGGTCGTTCCAGCCGATGGTGGGGTGACCGATCACCATCTGCACCTGAGACCGCCCGGGCTTGTCCACCACCAGCAGGCGGAGCCCCCGGCGATCGGGAGGGGGGGGCAGCGTCGGGACGTCCCGGTTCCCGTCGGGAAGGGCCTCGGCAATCCGGGCGACAGCGGCTTCGGTCGAGGCCTCGTCGAGGTCCCCGGCCAGTCCGACGACCAGGTGGCCCCGGTGGACCCGGTCCCGGAGGAAGTCCCGGCAGTGGTCGGCCCGGATCCGCTCCACCGAGTCCAGCCACCCGGAGGTCGGACGCTCCAGGGGATGGCCTTGCCAGGCCAGGCGGTGGAAGAAGTGCCACGCCAGGTCGCCGTCGTCCTCCCGTCGGGCGACGAGATCCTCCAGGCTCAGGGCCTTCTCGCGGCGGAAGGCCGCCTCCGGGACCCGGGAGGACCCGAGGCAGTCCGTGATGACATCCAGGAAGGGGTCCAGGTGCCGGGGCATCACCTCGCCGATGAGCAGGATGCCGTCATGGGTGGTCCGGGTCTCGATGCTCGCGCCGAGGTCCGCGATCCGGGCCAGGATCCGCCGGTGGGTCCGCCGGCGGGTGCCCCGGATCAGCATGGCACCCGCGAGGTCTGCGAGCCCCTCGAGCCCCGGGGGATCCAGGCCCGCGCCTCCCTCGATCAGCACGGCCAGATGCACCAGGCCCAGGCCGGGTTCCGGCACGTGGACCCAGCGGACCGCTCCCAGGTGTCGGATCGGGAACACGATGCCTCCTGCCTGCCGGGCCTGTTCCGCTCACCTCGGCCGCCCGACGACCACCACGGCCCGTTCCGGGTCGATCCACCGGGCGGCCGCCTGCCGGACGTCCTCGGGGGTCACCCGCCCCAGGTGGTCCAGGAACCGGAATGCCCGGCGGAAATCCCCCGCCGTCACCTCGAAGGCCCCCAACTGGGTCGCCCGGCTCTCGGCGGACGCCATGGACCGCCGGAAGGCCGTCTCCAGGTGGTTCTGGGCCCGGCGCATCTCCGAGGGATGCGGTCCCTCCCGGGCCAGCCGGCGGATCTCCTCGCAGATGACGGCCCAGGCCTCCGGGGCCCGGGCTCCTCGGGTGAGTGCGACGTCCACCCAGAAGGCCCCGTCCAGGGCCATCGGGTCCGAGGCCCCCTCGACCTGGGAGGCCAGCCCCTCCTTCTCGACCAGGCGGTGGTGGACCCGGGAGGCCTCGTTGGAGAAGAGCACCACGTGCAGGAACTCCAGCGGGAAGACCGCGTCCAGGCCGATGGGCAAGGTGCGCCACCCGATGCGGAGGCGTTCGGCCTGGAGGGGCAGGCGGACCACCTCCCGGCGGCCTCTGGGGGCCGGGGGCAGCGGCGCCTGCGCCCCGGCGGGAGGCGCCTCCCGGGGGCCGGGGATGCGACCGAAATGCCGGGCCACGGCCCGGGCGATCTCCGGCCAGTCCAGGTCCCCGACCACGACGAGCACCGCCTGGGGAGGGCAGTACCATCGCCGGTGGAAGGCGAGGCAGTCGTCGAGGGTCAGGCGATCCAGGTCCTCGGGCACTCCGAGCACGGGACGGCCGTAGGGGTGATCCGGGAACAGGAGGCCGTAGAGGACCTCCTCGAGGTGTCCGTCAGGGTCGTCCTCGACCCGGAGGGAACGCTCGCTCCGGACCACCTCCCGCTCCTGATCCAGGGACCGGGCGTCCAGGGTGAGGTTCACGAGGCGGTCCGCCTCCAGTCCCAGGGCGAGGTCCAGGTGCTGGACCGGGAGGGTCTCGTAGTAGGTCGTGCAGTCGAAGGACGTGACGGCGTTCGACTGGGCCCCGGCCCGCTCCAGCAGCCGGTCGAAGACCCCCTTGGGGTGCCGGGGCGTGCCCTTGAACATGAGGTGTTCCAGCAGGTGGGCCAGACCCGTCTGGCCCGGGACCTCGTGGGCGGACCCGACTCGCATCCAGACCTGGACCGCCACCACCGGGGCCGAGTGGTCCTCCATCGCCAGCAGGGTCAAGCCGTTGGCCAGGCGTCCCCGGACCGCCCGGAGGCCCGGGGAGGACCCGGCGACGGTCTCGACCCGGACGCCCTCGACCTCGTCGGACCGGGTCATCGCTCCTCCCGCCAGAGGAAGGCGTCCAGGTGATCCGCCAGGACCTCCACGCGGTCCCGGTGGGTCCGGGCCCCGGGGACCTCCGGAAGGGACCATCGGGGCAGGGGGACTCGGGTCTCCAGCCGCTTCAGGTACTCCCGTTCCTGCCGGGCCCGGACGGCGGTCCGCAGGGCCGCCGCGACGCTGGCGCAGACCTCGGGGGCCAGGTTCGGGGACCGGACCAGCGGACCGAGGGCCGACTCTCCGTCCGGAGGCAGGTCCCCGTCCCGGTGCTGGTTCACCAAGAGCGACGCGAAGGGCATTCCCGATTCCTGGCCCAGGAGGCGCCAGAGGTCCTCGGCCTCCCGGACCGGCATCTCCTCCGGGAGGGTGACCAGGTGAAACTGGGTCTGTCGCGGGTCCTTCAGGAAGTCCCGCAGTCGCCGGGCATCCTCCGCCAGGGGGCCGGCGGGGACCGACTCGGCGATCACCTCCGGGGAGGTCAGCAGGGAGACGCCGTGTCCCGTGGCCGGGGCGTCCAGCACGACCGTGTCCACCGGGCCGATCTCCTTCAGCCCCCGGGTGGCCGACCACTCGATCTTCCCCATCATCACGATCTCGGCGATGCCGGGGATGGCCGGCAGCAGTCGCTGCACGAAGGGGTTCTGGAAGACCAGATGGTAGAGGGCCTGGACCCGCAACTTGATCAGGCCGTATTCCCGCAGGGCCTCGGGCCAGGAGACCCGGTGGCTCCAGAGGGGCAGGCCCGGGTCCATGCGGGACGGGGCGTAGCCCAGGTCCGGCACCCCGAACCAGGAGGGCATCACGGGGCGGTCGGTCACCTCGACGATCAGCGTTCGCCGCCCCCGGCGGGCCGCCACCATCCCCATCGCCGCCGAGACGCTGGACCGGCCGACGCCTCCCTTGCCCACCACGACCGCCAGGCGGGGGGGAAGCACCGGGGGGCGAGGGCGCCGGGAAGGCATCAGGACTCCTCACTCGGGGTCCGAGTAGGTTTGACGGATGTCGTGAATTTCCCCGATGGCGCCGAAGAAGGCCTCGGTGGCCAGGGGGTCGAAGTGGCGCCCCGACTCCTGCCGGAGGATCTCCTCCGCCTGGTCGGTGGAGTAGGCCTCCTTGTAGCACCTGCGGGTGGTCAGGGCGTCATAGACGTCTGCCAGGGCCACGATCCGGGCCTCCATCGGGATCGCCTCCCCCGCGAGGCCATCGGGATAGCCGGTGCCGTCCCACCGCTCGTGGTGGAAGCGCGCCACGTTCCGGGCCATCGGTTCGGCCCGGGCGAGGCCCAGCAGTTCCCATCCGAAGAGGGTGTGCTGCTGCATCACCCGGTACTCCTCCGGGGTCAACTTCCCCTCCTTCTTGAGGATCTCGTCCGGAATGCCGACCTTGCCGACGTCGTGGAGGGGCGCGTAGCGGCGGATGGCCGAGGCCACGTCCCCCGGCAGGCCCATGTGCCGGGCCAGGGCGTACGAGTAGGCGCTCACGCGCTGGATGTGCAGGCCCGTGTCGCCGTCCTTCAACGCATTGGCCTTCTCCAGCGCGGCGACGATCCCGATGGTGAGGGCCTCCAGTTCCCGGGTGCGGTCCCGGACGCGTTCCTCCAGCAGCAGGTTGCTGTCGGCCAGCAGGCGATTCCGGGCCTCCAGTTGGTCCGTCAGGTGCTTCAGTTGCACCAGGTTGCGGACCCGGGCCTGGAGTTCCAGGGGATGGAAGGGCTTCGTCAGGAAGTCGTCGGCCCCGGCCTCCAGCCCACGGAACTTGTCCTTGGCCCCCTCCAGGCCCGTCACCAGCACGATGGGGATCCGTCGGGTCCTCGGGTCGCCCTTGATGCGCTCGCAGAGAGTGAAGCCATCGAGGGTCGGCATCATCACGTCGCTGACGACGAGGTCCGGGAGGTCGCCCGCCTCGATGGATCGCATCACCTCGGCCCCGTCCCGGAAGAACCGCAATCGGTAGGACTGCCCCGCCAGGGCGCGCTGGAAGAGGGTCAGGTTCACCTCCTCGTCATCGACCAGGAAGACCTCCGGAGCGGTGATCTCGGGCAGGGCCAGGGTCATCGGGACCTCCTTCGTCGAGGCATTCTAGTCCCCATCCCCGATCACGCGAAGGGCATTGCCGCCCAGGATCCCCTGGACCTCGGCGTCGGAGAAGCCCGCCCGGGCCAGGGCCTCGGCCAGCGCCGGCAGTCGATGATGCCCCTCGAGGCCCCGGGGAGGCCAGGTCCAGCCGTCCAGGTCGGTCCCCACGGCGACGTGATCGGGACCGGCCACGGAGGCGGCGTGGCGCATGTGGTCCACCACGCGGTCCAGGCCGACGCCCCGGGGATTGCGGGCCAGATAGGGCGGGAACCAGAGGATGCCCACCAGGCCCCCGGTCCGGGCGATGCCCCGGGCCAGGTCGTCGGGGAGGTTCCGGGGGCGGTCGCAGAGGGCCCGCATCCCGGTGTGGGAGCAGACCACGGGTCCCTCCGCGAGGTCCAGCACCTGTCGGACCCCCTCGTCACAGAGGTGGGCCACGTCCGGGAGAATGCCCCGGCGGCCCATCTCCGGGACCAGTCGCCTTCCCAGGGGCGAGAGGCCCCGATGGGGATGGACCGGGAACTCCCCCGGGTCCCCGAGGGCGTTGGGCACGAAATGGACCAGGGTGACCATGCGGACCCCCTCGGTGGCCAGTTCCTCCAGGGCGGGGATGCCCCGGGCGAGGCAGGCGCCGCCCTCGACCGCCAGGAAGCCCCCGACGACGCCGTCGCGCCGGGCCTCGCGGACCTCCTTTCCGGTCCGCACGAGGCGCAGTCGGCCCTCGGATGCCGCCGCGGCCCGGCGGAGGGTCCGGAACTGGGCCCGGAGGTCCTGCAGGGCCAGGGCCCCCGACAGGAGCGGGCTGTATGCCGTGAAGGCGACCCCATGGACGTGGCCCTCCAGGGCCATCTCCAGGCCGAACCGGTTCCCCAGGGGACCCAGGGCCAGGGGGTCCGGCCGGAGGCGCTCCAGGCGCCTCCGCAGGTAGTGGCCGTTCAGCAGCCAGTGGCTATGGAGATCGACGCAGAGGGGATCGGTCATCGTTCGGCATCCTCCCGGGAAACCGGCATGGCAAAGTGCCGGCTGTCCTCGAAGGGCTCCTGGGGTCGCTGGAAGTCGGGCCGGTAGAACCGTTGGGCCTCGAATTCCTGGACCAGGACATTGTGGAATCCCATGCGGTCGGCCCACTCCACGGCCCGCCAGTATTCCCCCGCCGAGACCGGCCGCGAGAGGAGGGGCTCCTCGGCAGCCCGATGGGCCGGGAAGTACTGGGCCATCAGGGCGATCCGGACCCCGGTGCCCAACTCGGCCTTCAAGAAGGCGAGGGAATCCCGGATCGAGGCCAGATCGTTGGGCAGCACCAACAGGCGGATCACGAGCCCTCGCCGAAGCAGGCCGTCGGGTCCCAGGGAGTTCTCCGTGCCCACCTGTCGGGCCATCTCCCGGATTGCCGCCCGGGATGCCGGGACGTAGTCCGGTGCCCCGCTGCAGATCGTGGCCGCCTCGTCGTCACCGTAACGGAGGTCCGCCAGGTAGACGTCCACGACTCCCTCGAGGACCTGCAGGGTGGCCAGGGCGTCGTAGCCCGAGGTGTTGTAGACCAGCGGCAGGTCCACGCCCAGGGAGGCGGCCTCCAGGAGTCCCTCCAGGGCCCAGGGCACCACGTGGGAGGGCGTCACCCAGTTCAGGTTGTGGACGCCCCGGTCCTGGAGCGACCGGTAGATCCGGGCCAGGCCGCCCGGCGAGGAAGGGTCCTTCCGGGCCATGTCCGTTCCCTGGCTGATCTGGTGGTTCTGGCAGTAGAGACACCGGAGGGAGCACCCGGTGAAGAAGACCGTTCCCGATCCCCGGGTGCCCGAGATCTCCGGCTCCTCGCCGAAATGGGCCGTGGCGCTGGCCACCGGGGCTCCGGGGCCCGTCCGGCAGTGGCCCAGGGCCCCCTGGAGGCGGGGAACCCGGCAATCCCGGGGGCAGAGGCGGCAGGGGGAGGCCAGTTCCCGCAGGCGGCCGATCCGGTCCTCCAGGTCCCCGCTCCGGGCCAGTCGGGCCCAGCCTGGGAGGTCCTGGGTGTCGGTCTCTGGGGTCATGGGGCCACGTCCCCGGGCGGCATGAGTCGCGCCAGCACGAGGGCCATCCGGGAAGCGGCCTGGCCCCGATGGGAGAGACGGTTCTTCACATCTTCCGGGGCCTCGCCGAAGGTCCCCCCCAGGTCCTCCCGGTAGAAGATCGGGTCGTAGCCGAAGCCCCCCTCTCCCCGGGGCTCCTGGAGGAGGATTCCCTCGACGGTCCCCAGGGCAGTGACCATCCAGGCCCTCCGGTCCCGATCCTCCAGGACCTCCAGGTGCGGGTGCCCCAGTTCCCGCGAGAGGTCTGCCGGGAGCCAGCCTGCGGGAAACACCCCGACCAGGGCGCAGACGAAGCGCGCCCGCCGATCGTCGATGCCCTCCATGCGCCGCAGCAGCAGGTCCAGGTTGGCCCGGGCGTCCTGGGCCGGTCCGGCGAAGCGGGCGGAATGGACACCCGGGGCCCCTCCCAGGGCCCGGACCTCCAGCCCCGAGTCGTCCCCCAGGGCCGGGAGCCCCGTGGCGTCGAAGACCGCCTGGGCCTTGAGCCGGGCGTTTTCGACAAAGGTGTCCCCCGTCTCCGGCGGGAGGGTCTCGATGCCCAGGGACCTGAGACCCATCAGGCGGACCGGCAGGTGCTGGAAGAGGGCCTGGTACTCCCGGACCTTTCCGGGGTTGAAGGTGGCCAGCACCAGGGGGATCAGGGTCGACATGGAGTTCCTCAGGGGCTCACGGTGAAGGGCAACGACAGCCAGGGGGCCGGGTCTCCCTTCTGGCGGCACTCGATCCGGGCGGACCAGGCGAACCCCGGAGGGGCGGCCGGCGGCGCGGCGGATCCCTGCAGGCGCACCCGGGTGCGCACCGAGGGCCACAGGCGGACCCGGGAACTGCCCTCGACGGTTCCCTCCAGCGACACCTTCTGCCGCCAGAGATACCGTTCCACCAGCACGACGTCCACCGGAGTCCCGTGGGCCTCGGTCCGGCCGCCGGTGACCTCGATCGTCAGGTCCGGGGACCCGGCCTGGGGTCGGACCATGAACTTCAGTGCGGGCGTCGAGAAGCCGGTCTGGACCACGGCCTTTCCCTGGGCATCCAGGACGTTCACGGCGATGTCGGTGAATCGCCCGAAGTCCTCCGGCGACAAGGAGAGTTCCACCTCGACTCCCTCCAGGTCCGGGCCCAGGCCCAGGGGAACCCGGAGGACCTCCCGGTCCAGTCGGCGCACCGAGCGGCGCTCGTAGCCCAGGACCTCTCCCAGGACCGCTCCGTCGAAGGGGACTCCGAAGCGGTTCTCCAGAACGACCTCTCCTGCCAGGCCCTTCCCGGCCTGGAGGACCAGCCGGGGAGGCTGGGCAGGGGCCAGGCCCCCGAAGCGGACCTCCAGGTCCACGGTCGAGTCGCCGCCAGGGTGCAGGCCATCCACGAGACAGAGTTCCAGGGTTCCCTGGCCCAGGAGGTCCCCGGGGGACAGGACCCAGGCGACCTCGGTCCCGCCCGTGGCGCTGACCGTGGCCGGGAGGGGGATCCGATCCCCGGACCCGTCGTAGAGCATCGCCCGGACCTCTGCGGGATGTCCTGCGGCCGCCGAGACCCGGACCGTCATGGTCGCGGACCCCGGGGGCGGCAGCAGGAAGAAGCGCCGGACCTCCCCGGGGCCCAGGATCAGGCCCTTCCGGGTCAGGGTCGGGAGGCCTCGTTGGTCCAGCGTGTCCGGGATCACGATCCCGACGGGGATCCGGGCCTCCAGCCCCGAGGCATCGTCCCGGGCGGTGATCATGCCCGTGTGCAGCCCCGGCGTCCGGGGTCCTTGGGGGGTCAGCCACCAGGAGACCGGGACCGGGTCCTCGCCCCGGAGCGTCAGGGCCGTCCGGGACAGGCGCACCCACGACGGCTCGCCCCGGAGCGTCACCCTCCGGGAACCGGTCTGTCGGGTCGTCGCCGGGGCGTCCGCGAGGTAGCGTGCCTGAAGGCTGATCTCCCCGGGGTCTCCGGGACCCGGGACGTGGCCTCCGGCTCGCCAGAAGGCCCCGGACCCCGGGCGTCCCTGGAGGGTCGGGACCGGGACCCGGGCGACGAGGGTCGAGAGCCAGCGGCCCTCGGGCCTCGCCACCAGGCCTGCCAGGGCCTCCCAGGCCCTGGAGACGTCCAGGAGCCCGGCCCCCTGGTCCAGCGGGGTGTATCCCGGGAGGGGTCGGCTGCCCTGGCGGAGGGCCTGCATCACCTGGCCGGCGTGCCAGGGCGTGGTCGGGGACTGCTGCATCAGACCCGACAACACGAGGGCCGCGACGCCGCTGGCAGCCGGGGCGGCCATGCTGGTGCCCCGCATCAGGTCCTTCCGCTCCCACCGGGGGACCTCGGACAGGGCGATCCCCGGCGCCGCCAGGTCCGGCTTGGCCGCCTCACCGCCCCGGCTGCTGAAGAAGAAGACCTGGGCTCGGGGAGGGGCATTGCCGACCAGTTCCCGGGCCAGTTCCGGCGTCAGCACTGCCGCGACGCCCAGGGCCCCTCGGGAAGCGCCCGGCGTCCCCACCGTGGAGAGACCGGGACCGTTGTTGCCTGCCGAGCAGACCACGACCACCTGGGGGTTCTGGACCAGGAAGTCCTCCAGGAAGCGGTCGATGTCGGCATCGGTCTCGACCCCGGACCCCACGCCGTAGGAGAGGTTCGCCACCACGGGCATCCGGTGCTCCCGGCCCCACCGGGCGGCGAATTCCAGGGCCTTCTTCATGCTTCCCGTGACCGTCGCGCCGCCGGCCAGTCCGCTGTGGCCGATCTTGAGGGACAGCACCACCGCGCCCGGAGCCACGCCGTCGAAGCCCTCCCGACCCTTCAGACGATGTCCTGCCGCGATGGCCGCGACATGGGTCCCATGGCTGCCGGTGACCACGTGGAGGTGCACCCGGTTCGGGGCATCCTCCAGGTTCACCGCCAGGGGCACCTTCGGGGAGGAACGGGAGGGGTCCCCGGCGCCTCCCAGCAGCACGAAGCGGGGGTCCTCGGCAAAGGTCCGCCGCACCTCCCCGTCCCGGAAGTCCTGGTCGCCGTTCGGGTCCACGACGGCCTGCCAGGCCCCCCCGGGACCCTGGAAGACCGCGAGGGCGATCCGCCCGTCGGTGCGCCGGTCGCCGTCCAGGTCCGGGACGGGGGTGTTCCGGAAGGTCAATTCCTCCAGGAAGCCCAGGTAGATGGGCCCGTCGGGGGAGCGTCCCGGCACCTGGTCCAGGCCCTTCACCGCCGACCCCCGGGCGCGCCAGAGGACACCCTCCTCGGGAGTCTCGGAGCGCCGGGCCGGTTCCAGTTCCACCACGCACTCGTCGGTGAAGTCCCGGGCCTCGATGACCTTCACGGCGCTGGTGCTGGTCCGCTCGAGCCCCTCGACGGTTCCGTCCACGCCTGTGTCCAGCACCGCGATGGCAACTCCCCGGCCGTCCCAGGCGGGGTGCCGGCCCAGGAACTTTCGGACGCCCAGGGCCTGGAGGTCCAGCAGGCCGTCGAAGGAGAGGCCCTCTCCGGCCAGGACCGGCGAGGCCGACAGCATCAGGGCAACCAAGAGAAGAATCCGTCTCATCCGTCTTGCCCTCGCCTCTGGCCCCGGCATTCTACAACGCATCCCGCGGGCGTCGATCGGGGCCGTTTGCCTCGGCGGCCGGGGAATGCGATCCTCCGGTCATGCCGTGGACCCTGCTCTCCCTGCTGGCCCTTCACTGGCTCCTGGGACGGCCCGACCCGGGGCCCCTCCTCCCGGGGGACCTTCTGGCCCGGGTCCGGATGGCCCGGGCCCGGACACTCGTGGTGCAGTACCAGCACCTGGACCTCCGGGACCTCGATCAGGCGGACCCGGACGTCCTGATCGTGGACTCCAGCCGGGACGGATCGGGGGCCGGGGAGTGGACCCGGGCGGAGGTGGCTCGCCTGCGAGAGCGGCCCGACGGCACTTCGCGGATCCTGCTGGCCTACCTGAGCATCGGAGAGGCGGAGGACTATCGGTCCTACTGGCCCCGGCAGGGATCGCCCCCCTCCTTTGCCGGTCCGGAAAACCCCCGGTGGCCGGGCAACCACCGGGTTCGCCACTGGACCCCCGCCTGGCACCGGGTGATCTTCGGCACCCCGTCGTCCTTCGTGGACCGGATGGTCGATCGGGGCTTCGACGGGCTGTTCCTGGACACGGTGGATTCCTGCGAGGTCTGGGAGCAGGAGGGGCGGATCGGGGCCTGCGGCGAGATGGCGGACCTGGTCCGGCATCTGGCCCGTCACGGCCGGTCGCTGCGCCGGGACCTGGTGGTGGTGGCGAACAATCCCTTTCCGATCTGGGACCAGCCAGGGATCCGGGGGGCATTGACGGGCGCGATGTCCGAGGACCGGTTCTTCCGGGGGGGGCGGATGATCCGGGGCAGGGCGCTGGAGGAGGCCCTGTCGCCGCTCCGGGAGGCCCGTCGGGGGGGACTGGCCATCCTGGTCCTGGAGTACCCTCGGACCGCGGCCGGTCGCCGGGACCTGACGGAACTCTGCCGACAGGAGGGGTTCCTGTCGGACGCCTCGACCCCCTCCCTGGACACGATCGGGCATATACTTGCCCCCGGGACTCCACCCCGGGAGGGACGATGAGCCAGGACGATCGCAGACGGGCCCGGCGCAGGCGCTTCCGGGGCTCCGTGGAGGTGCTGGAAGAGGTTCGGGGGCGGACCGGCGTGGCCATGGCCCGGGACATCTCGGTCCGGGGCATGTTCCTGCAGACCCTGAGTCCCTGGGAGATCGGGGATCGGGTGAGCATCCGGTTCCTGCTGCCCTCCTCGTCCAGTTACCTGGTGCTGGAGGGCATCGTCGTCCGGGTCCAGCGGCCGTCTCCGGAGGTTCCTCCGGAGGACGTGGGGGCTGCCCTGACCTTCGAGGGTGCCGAGGAGTGGGTGATCCAGGAGGTCGACCGCTACGTGGCCCGGGCCGCCCGGCTCGAGGGCGTCGTCAGCGACCGCAACGAATCTTCGGGTTGAATCCGGGCGTCGGGAGCGACCCCGTGTCCACGGGGGTCGGGGCCCGTCAGAAGATCGTGAGGTAGCGGCTGCGGTTCGCGAATCGCTGGAGTTTTTCCTTCAAGGGAGCGAAGCGGATCAGGTCCGCGGCCATCTTGACCTGGGCGACCCGGGCCCGGATGCGGGCGTAGATCGTGCCCTTGTAGAGGGCCGCCTTCTCGCGGCCGACCAGGGAGATGTCAATCTCCGCCAGCGAGGACACCGGGGCCATGAAGGCGTTCTGACCGCCCACCGGCAGCACCGCCACCGAGGGGCCGGCAGGCCCGTTCTGGACGTTCTCCTTGTCCACGGCCTGGATCCACTCGGCCTTGCGAATCCCCTCGGCATCCGGGGGAGCGATGAAGATGGTCCGGCGGGTCGTGACGCCCTTTTCCTCGGGCAGGGTCAGGGTCTCGAGGGTGTCGGCCTCCAGGGCCAGGGCCACCGCCTCGTCATGGAGGCGCTGCACGGCCTCGATGAAGGCCACCACGTCCGCCGCGAGTTCCCCGTTGAAGACCACTCCCGGGTAGGCCTGGCGGAGGTCGAAGAGGGGCTTCACGTCCCGGTAGGCCTGGACCCGCTTCAAGAACCCCTCCAGTTCCTTCTCGGCGTCCAGCCGGACCTTCGGGTCCTCGGACTCGGCGGCCTTCGCCAGGACGTCGGTCACCCGGGCGACCTCCCCCCGCATCTCCTCCACCACGTCGAGGACCGCCTTCACCTCCCCCGTGGTCTGTACCCGGGTCTCCTGGAAGTACTCCAGCAGGTGGCGGGCCTCCTTGGTCTTCAGGTTCTCGATGGCTCGGCCCTTCATCACCCCGCCCAGCATGAGGCCCAG